>Ga0310840_100269_pt1 | contig 48265 bp, 39 predicted proteins | sample SM_ome_8_FD_201304 | JGI IMG/M metagenome (GOLD analysis project Ga0310840, IMG submission 201304) | Sorghum-adapted microbial communities enriched on stacked mutant (SM) sorghum from Joint BioEnergy Institute, Emeryville, California... ...
AATTACGATCTCGCACATACGGTGTTCGATATTACCAATACGCTCGAGAAGTATTTGAACCGGGGACTGGTGGACAAAGACTGACCGTTCCCGATTCACAAGCGAAGACCGCCGTCCGCTGTGCCAGCGGTTCGGCGGTCTTGTTTCAGAATCCCTGCTGCTGAGGGAAATAGCTGCCCGCGCCCGCGGCCGTATAGGACAAGCCGGCCGCCGGGACGGCGTTCGTCACGGCATATTCCAGCTGGCGGCAGAGGCTCGAAGCCTGCTGCAGCTGTTCCAGGGCCGTCTGATGGCCTTGCAGCGCGGTCTGGATAATCTGAACCGCCTGACGCTCCCGCTGCGCAAGCTGTTCAAGCATGGCGACGTTCTGCTGCTCCTGCTGAAGCATCTGCTGGTACTTCTGCGTCGATTGCTGCGTCTGCTGGATCAGCTGCGAGAGCAGCTGCTCGCAATGCCGGATCTGCAGGGCAGCGTTCGGGACATCATTGTGATGCATCGCGATACCTCCTGGTCAACGGAATCGGAGCCGGGCGCAGGATGTCCGTGCACGCTGCTCCGCGATTAGGATGGCGGACCGGGGGCAATTTATACACCATGGGCATGATGAACAGGGAGGCGCAGAAAGTGGCGGAATGGCGGTTCGTTTTTCGCATTGATTATCTGAACGTGGCCGGGGAAGAACGCAATCTGAAAGGAACGCTGTACACGGACGGCAAGCCGCCGACGCCGGAAGATATCCTGGGGTTCCTCCGGCAGAGCGGATTCGACGTGAAGGTCCGCGACCGCGAGCATCTCGTGTTCTACCGGGAAGGGGAAAACCCGCTTGAGATCCGGATCGTGAAGATCGGCAATGAAGAGCGGGAGCACGACGACGCCGCGCTGAAGGCCATTCTCGAGCAGTTCCGCAAGCGAGATCCCGCCATCGGCGGGTGACGCGCGGCCGCGGCGCCGCATGCCGGCCCGGCTTCAGCCCGCGATGATCTTGATCATGTACGTGCGGGTCCGGGGGCCGTCGAATTCGCAGAAATAGATGCCCTGCCACCGGCCGAGCAGCAGCCTCCCGCCGGAAATGATCACGGTCTGCGAAGCGCCGGCGGTGATCGTCTTCAGATGGGAGGCGGTGTTGCCCTCCATGTGCCGGTAGCCCGGATGCTGCCAGGGATACACTTCGTCCAGGCGGAGCAGCACGTCGTGCCGGACGTCGGGATCGGCGTTCTCCTGAATGGTGATGCCGGCCGTCGTATGGGGCGAGTAGATGACGGCGATGCCGTCCGTGACGCCGGAACGCTTGACCGCGGCCTGGACCTGACGGGTGATGTCGATCATTTCGTCGCGTCTCGACGTGTGGAGCGTTTCGGTCGTGAGCATCGGGCTTCGTCTCCTTCTGCAATGTCGGGTCAGCCTCATTGTGCACGGGCGGGCGGCCGGTTGTCAATGCGGGACAAGCCGCGGGAGCTTTTCATCCCGTACCTATACATAAGGAAAGGGGAGGTCGCCGTTGACCAGAACCCGCATCCGCAAGGCGGTCCTTCCGGCGGGAGGACTCGGCACGCGGTTCCTGCCGGCGACGAAGGCGCAGCCGAAGGAAATGCTGCCGCTGATCGACAAGCCGGCGATCCAATATATTGTCGAAGAAGCAGTGAAGTCCGGCATCGAGAGCATCATGATCGTCACGGGCCGGAACAAGCGGGCGATCGAGGACCATTTCGACAAATCGGTCGAGCTGGAGATGGCGCTGGAGGCGAAGGGCGACGGGGAAATGCTGGACATCGTCCGCGGCATTTCGAATCTGGCGGAGATCTATTACATCCGGCAGAAGGAGCCGCTCGGGCTCGGGCACGCCGTCCTCAGCGCCCGGCATTTCGTCGAGAACGAGCCGTTCGCGGTGCTGCTCGGCGACGATATTCTCGTCTCGGATCCGCCGTGCCTCCGGTCGATGATCGACGTGTACGAGCAGACCGGCTCGTCCGTCGTCGCCGTCATGCAGGTGCCGTGGGAGGAGACGGAGAAATACGGCATCGCCGATTTCGATGCCGAATCCGGCGACCATCGCATCCGCAGTCTGGTCGAGAAGCCGCCGCGCGGCGAGGCGCCTTCCAACTGGGCGGTCGTCGGGAGATATATTTTTACGCCGGACATCTTCCGCTATCTGGAGAAGGCGGCGCCCGGCCGGGGGGGCGAGATCCAGCTGACGGACAGCATGCAGCAGTTGAACGCGGAGTCGCCGATGACCGCCTATCCGTTCCGCGGCCGGCGGTACGACATCGGCGACAAATTCGGCTTCGTGCAGGCGACCGTCGATCTGGCGCTCGACCGGCCGGATCTGGCGGAGCGGGTCAGGGCGTATTTGCGGCAGCGGCTCGGCGCGGACGAATCTATGTAAGCGGCCGGCGGGGCGATTGCCCGGCATGCGGCCGATTGAGCCGCCGGCAACCGCCCGCCGCGAGGCGTCAGAAGAACCGGCTCAATTCCAGCGAGATGAAGCTGCCCGGCTGAACCGGTGTGTTCAGGAGACCGGGCGGGATAACACGGCCGTTCAGCCGGACGGTCGTCCGGATGTTGCTGCCGGGTCCGGTAAAGACGCCGCCGACCGACACGATCTGGCCGCCCAGGCCGAACTGCACCGCTCCCGTCGAGGCGAGCGCCTGGCGCACCGTCAGCCCGAAGCGGTGCGGGATGTTGTAGGACCGCGTCAGCCACGGGAATTGCCGGCCGCCGTTGATGAATACGGTGACGAACCGCGCCGGGCCGGGGAACGGCGGGAACGGTCCGGGACCGGGAAACGGCGGGAACGGGCCTGGTCCGGGGGATGGCGGAAACGGACCCGGGCCGGGGAACGGCGGAAACGGACCCGGGCCGGGGAACGGCGGAAACGGACCGGGACCGAAACCGGGACCGAAGCCGGGGCCGGGACCGAAGCCGGGACCAAATCCGGGGCCGATTTGCTGTCCGGGCGCCTGCCCGGGCCCTTGCTGCCCCGGAGCCGGAGGAGCCGGGAAAGCGCGCAGCGAACCGCAGCCGCATCCGGCGCTTACGTGTGGGTTGGCATGCTGAACTCCCATTTGTCGATTGCTCCTTCGTGTAAGATTGGGCTTTCGGGATATCGTATGCGGCACATGCCCATCCGGTGTATGCCGATACACGCGTCCGCGGGCAGGCGCCTGCGCGGCTCTTGCGCGTCCGGGCGGATGGCGTACAATGGAAGAAGCTGAAGTTCGACAGGCGGCAGACGGAATGCCGCCCTTGTCGTTACAGGGGGAACGAATGTGAGCGGCACATTGGATCTGCTTCTGAAGGAGCGCATTGTGGCGATCGTCCGCGGACTGGAAGGCGAGTCGGCCGATCGGGCGGCCGAAGCGCTGGTAAACGGCGGCATCCGGCTGGTGGAAGTGACGATGAACACGCCGGGCGCGCTGAAGACGATCGCCGGATGGCGGGAGAAGTTTGACGGGCGGGCGGCGATCGGAGCGGGCACCGTGCTCGACCTGCAAATGGCGAAGGAAGCGGCGGCGGCAGGCGCCATGTATCTGATCTCGCCGAATTTGGACGAAGAGGTGATCGCCTTCGGCGCGGAGCGGGGGCTGTCCGTCTGGCCGGGAGTCATGACGCCGACCGAGATCGTGCGCGCGTGGAAGGCGGGCGCCGAGGCGGTGAAGGTGTTCCCGATGGCGTCGCTCGGCGTGGAATATTTGAAGGAAATCCGCGCGCCGCTGGACCATATCCCGATGATCGCGACGGGCGGCGTCGACCTGACGACGATCCGGTCGTATTTCGAGGCCGGGGCCACCGCGGTCGGGATCGGGAGCAAGCTGCTGAACCGGGAATGGATCAAGGCGGGCGATTTCGAACGGCTCACGGACAATGCCCGCCGTTATGTCGAGATTGTCCGGTCGCTGAACTAAACCGGACGCAGGCGAAGGGGGAGACGGACATGGTCGGCTGGGTCATCGGGGCGGCTGCCGCCATCGCGGCGGCGGGAGGCGGCGCATGGATGCTCGGCGCGAAGACGCAGCAGCCGAAGCGGCGGCCGATCGGGGAGCTGCCGCGGGCGCCGTATGAGACGGTCCAGTTCGAGAGCGAAGGCGTGCCGATGGTCGGCTGGCTGATCCGGCCGGATGCGGCCGGCACGGATTCCGGCGGGCCGCTGCCGCTCGTCGTCATCGCGCACGGCTGGGGCTCGAACCGGTCGCGCGTGCTGCGCTACGCGCATCCGCTCGTCGAAGCCGGATACGCCGTCTTCGTGTACGACGCGCGCAGCCACGGCGAGAGCGGCTCGGTCAAGGCGCCGACCGGGCTCATGTTCATGGCCGACATCGAGGCGGCGGTCGCGACGGCGGCGCGGCTGCCCGGCGTCGACGCCTCGCGCATCGCGGTGCTCGGCCATTCGATGGGCGGGCTCGGCGCCCTGCTCGCCTATGCCGGCGGGCTGCCGGTGCGCGCCGTCATCACGGACAACGCGCCGCTCACGATCGAGACGATTCTCCGGTCCGAGCTCAGGCGCAGAAATCTTCCGGTGTTTCCGCTGGCCCGGATCATCCTGCGCGTCTGGCTGCTCCGGGCGGGCGTCCCGTACAGGGAAGTGCGGCGCATCGACATGCCGGCCTGGGTTGCGGCCAACGCCGAAGCGGTCCGCGGCGGAGGCGGAAAGCCGGTGCTCATGATCCATTCCACCGGCGACCCGGTCATTCCGGCGGAAGAGCTGCGCAGCGTCACCGCCAGGGCGCCGGTCGAGCACCGGTTCGTCGACGCGCAGGGACACAGTTGCTCGGAGCAGGACCCCGCGTTCTGGCAGGCCGTGCTGCCTTTCCTGCAGCGGCATCTGGCCGGAGGAGGTCCGCGGCGCTGAAACGGATCGACGGCTGACGGACAAAAAAAGGTCCCGCGGACGATCCGGTTCCATCGCCGCGGGATTCAAGGAAAGGGTATATGAAAATGGGGGGTTATGTTCACATCATACCCGCCCAACATGAACGGAATCTGAAAGGAATATTACAATTTCATTACAAGTTTGGCTTGGCCGGGATGGCGGAAGTTTCTTCGCACGGGTCTTCACGGCAAGGAACGGCGACTTCTACCATGCTTCCGTCAAGGGGGAAACGTTCGCGCCGCCGGAATACTGCCTGCCACCTGCCCTGTCAACCCGAGAACGGGCTGCACGCTGTTTGCAAGCCCTTGAATATCGATCGCCATCGGATGCGCTGATCCTGAAGGACGGCGCATCCTTTTGGTTTGCGCGGTCTGCCCGGGCGGCATTGGCGGATTCGCACTGCGGCTGGTATTTCGTTTTCGTGCGGATGTTGTTGTTTGTTGATGAATACACGCGTTTGCCGATATACTGGAAAAAGAAATTGCCACGGCGGAAGGGTTGCTATTTCAAGGCAGGTGGAAGTTCGCATGTTCGCGGCACAGCGGAGAGAATGGCTGCTGAAGCAGCTGGCGCAAAACCGGCAGATTATCGTGAAGGAAGCGGCGAAGGAGCTGAACGTCTCGGAGGGAACGATTCGCACCGATCTCAGGCTGCTGGAGGAAGAAGGGCTGCTCGAACGCACGCACGGCGGCGCGGTGCCGGTCAGGGCGGGCCATCAGCCGCCGGCGCACGCCATGCCGTCGCGCGGTGAACTGAACCGGCAGGAGAAGCGGGCGATCGGCCGGCGGGCGGCGGAAATGGTGCGGAGCGGCCAGTGCATTCTGCTGGACGCCAGCTCGACGGTGTTCGAGCTCGCGCGGTGTCTGTCGGAGTACGACTACCTGACGGTCGTGACGAACGGGCTGGCTGCGGCCGAGGAGGTCGGGCGCAATCCGCGCAACAACGTCATTCTGATCGGCGGCATTCTGCGGCCCGGTTCGCGCACGGTGGAGGGCACGCTCGGGCGCGGGCTGCTGCAGGAAGTCCACGCCGACCTGTTCTTCACGTCGTCCGAAGGGTTCACGGTCGAGACCGGCATGACCGATTTCAGCCCGAACGAAGCGGAGCTGAAGAAGCTGATGGCGGCCAACGCGTCGCAGGTCGTCGCGCTTCTCGACCATACGAAGCTGGGCCGGCGGTCGATCGTCACGTCCATCCAGGCGAAGGACATCCGGACGCTGATCACCGACGCGGGGGCGGATCCGGCCTGGCTGAAGACGCTCGGGAAGATCCGGGTAATCGTCGCGGATGTGCCGGCCGGCGAAAAATGACAGCCCGGCGCAGTGAAATGCGGGCCAAACGCAAACAAACAACGGAAAACGACAATGCGAACGTAAACGCAGCCGCCTGCATTCAATCGTTGACTTTCGGACCGGGCGGGGCGGACAATGGGGATGAAGATCAACGTGGAATTGCGGGGCGGTGACGCATGGCGAAGGATTGGTCGCCGGACGGGTTCATTCTCGATCTGGACGGCACGGTTTATACGGGGAGCCGCCCGATTCCGGGGGCGGCGGAGGCGGTCGCATATTTGCGGGCGAAGGGAAAACGCATCGTCTTCCTGAGCAACCGGGGCAACATTTCGCGGCGCATGTGCCGCGAGCGGCTCGAAGCGATCGGCATTCCGTGCGAAGCGGAGGACATTATCCTGACTTCGTCGGTGGTCTCCCGGTATCTGGCGGAGCATGAGCCGGACGCGCGCGTCTGGGTGCTCGGCGAGCAGGGGCTGCGGGACGAGCTGGCGGCGCACGGCGTCCGGTTCGCCGCGCGGCCGCAGGAAGCGGACCGGCTCGTTGTGACGCTGCACGAGACGCTCACTTACGCGGAGCTGAACGACGCGTTCCGCGCGGTCCGGGCCGGCGCCCGCATCATCGCGACGAACGCCGACAGGACGTTCCCCGGCGAGGACGGGGAAGCGATCGATGTCGGCGGGCTGCTGGCGGCGCTCACGCACACGACCGGGACGGAAGTGGACACGGTCGTGGGCAAGCCTTCGCCGCTTATGGCCGAAGCCGCGCTGGACCGGCTCGGGCTGCCGCCGGAGCGATGCATGGTCATTGGCGACAGCCTGGCGTCGGACATCGCGATGGGCCGGCGCATGGGGCTCCGGGCGGCGCTCGTGCTGACCGGCTCGGGGACGCGGGAGGCGGCGATGGCGCTCGATGAGGCCGAACGGCCGGACTGGATTCTCGATTCGCTGGCGGACATCCGCCGGCTGCTGGAGGAGATGGAACGATGAACGGTGCATCGGAAGTGCTTGGGGGAGGCAAGGCCGCAGGCCTGCCGGACCCGATCCGGCTCGCGCGGGGCGCAGCGGACGAGGCGGTGCCGTACCTGCTGGATGCCGGCCTGAAGCGCGCGCTCTTCGTCGCGGATGAGACGACGGCGCGGGTGATCGGCAGCCGGCTGGCCGAGCGGTACGGTGCGGCGGGCGGCGCGGCCCGCCTGGAGATCATCCGGCCGAACGCGGCCGGCGACGTCGTCGCCGACGAGGCGTCGGTGCTGCAGGCGATCATCGCGGCGCAGCATCACGGCGCGGACGCGCTCGCCGCGGCGGGGAGCGGCACGATCCACGACATCGTCCGCTACGCCGCCTGCACGCTCGGCCTGCCGTTCGTGTCCGTGCCGACGGCGCCGTCGGTCGACGGGTTCACGTCGAAGGGCGCGCCGCTCATTCTGCGGGGCGAGAAGATCACGCTGCCGGCGGCCGCGCCGGTCGCCGTGTTCGCCGACCTGGACGTGCTGTGCGCGGCGCCGCAGCCGCTGATCGCGGCCGGGTTCGGCGACATGCTCGGCAAGTACACGTCGCTGTTCGACTGGGTGTACGGCCGCGAGACGGCGGGCGAGCCGTACGATGAAGACATCGCGGGCCTGACGCGGGGCGCGCTCGAGCGCTGCGTGTCCCATGCCGAAGCGATCGGCAAAGGGACGGAGGAAGGCGTGCGCGCCCTGATGCAATCGCTCATCGAATCGGGCATCGCCCTGCTGCGGTTCGGGCAGTCGCATCCCGCATCCGGCGCGGAGCATCACATCTCCCATTACTGGGAGATGCACTTCCTCCGCACCGGCCGCCGGCAGGTGCTGCACGGCGCGAAGGTGGGTGTCGCCTGCGCGGAGGTCGCCGACCTGTACAAGCGGTATGCGGCGGAAGGCCGGCCGCTGCCCGACGCCTGCCGGCGCATGCTGGCGGAGCTGCCGGACGGCGACGAGCTGCGCCGGCTGCTGCGCGTCGCCGGCGGGCCCGCCGTTCCGGCCGAGCTCGGGATCGAGCCGGAGCTGCGCGACGAAGCGCTGCGCCGGGCGCATGTGGTGCGCCTGAACCGGCACACGCTGCTGCGCGCAATCAACGGCGAATAAGGCTCTGGCGGACGGAGAAGCTGCAGCGTGCATACCACGCATCAGTCCGCTCGGCGCCCTGCGGGGAGCTGCAGCGTGCATACCACGCTACAGCCCCGCTCGGCGCCCCTGCGGGGCAGCTGCAGCGTGCATACCACGCTACAGCCCCGCTCGGCGCTCCTGCGGAGCAGCTGCAGTGTGCATACCACGCTACAGCCCCGCTCGGCGCCCCTGCGGAGCAGCTGCAGCGTGCATACCACGCTACAGCCCCGCTTGGCACCCCGCGGAGGAACTGCAGCGCTGCAGCTCCCCGGGGCTCAGCCGGTTTTCAATTTGAACACGTAATAGAGAGCCGCAATTTCATAGATGTCCGTTTCGGAACCTGCCAAATGAAACGCCACACGGCAGGACTTGGGCGGCATCAATCCCTCCGAAACCGCCTCTGCCACCGTCCGGTTATGCTGCACAAAACGCACGGTGCGGTCGGCAAACTCTTTTTGGATCCAGATTTCGGTGTCATGCTTCCGGTATAAGAATCGGGGATGGGTTCTGATCTTCGACTTGTTCTCGAGTTGGAATTGCCCGCCGCCAACATGGACAACCCATTTTTCGCGCAGAAGTGTCCCCGGGTTGTTGATTTCCACAATGTTGACCACAGGCTTCTTCTCCCGGTCACAGGCGCATACGTTGTTGAACATGTTGTCCAGCAGAAGATTGACGAGCTGCTGCATTCGCGTGGCGTGATAGCGCTGAATATAGCCGACGACCGTCCCTTCCCGGTCGGTGATCTCACAGACCGCGGTGCTGTTTCGCAAGAGTGGAAAATGAACGTTGTAGATCATGGGCCCCTCCTTTTGGCCGTGTGACGCCCCGCTTATTGTACTTCATTTGTCTTCCCGCTGCTGCTGACTTAAAAAGTTCACCTCAAAATTGCCCCCAATACCAGACACGAAAAGATTTTAACCCGTGACTTGCGCAACCTCCATTTTTCGTGTTATAAATTATTCCGAGGTATCTTGCAATGTACAGTACTGTTTAATGATGCAGTACCTCCATGCCGTACTTTGATTTTGGAGGTGTCCGTTTTGACTTTCCTCACATTCGGGAACGGCCGCGGCGGGATGGGCCCCCTTAAGCTGCGTTTCCCGGCAGGCGCCGGCAATCGTCCGGAAGCAGTCCTTGCGGCCGTTGGCGGAAGAGGCTTGATATCGCGAAAAAACGGTGAGAAGCGGTGATTCACCCATGAATGTTCAATTTAAAAAAGGCGTGCTGGAGCTGTGCGTGCTCAGCCTGATTGCCCGGCGAGACCGCTACGGTTACGAGCTTGTCGAGGAAATCTCCAAGAGCATCGAAATCGCCGAGGGCACGATCTATCCGCTGCTCCGCCGGCTGACGAAGGAAGGGTTCTGCACCACCTATCTGGCGGAATCGATGGAAGGCCCGCCGCGGAAATATTACCGGCTGACGCCCGAAGGACATGAGGTCCAGCAGCGGCTGCTGCGGGAATGGGAGCAGTTCGTCCAGGGCGTGCAGAACGTGGTGAAGGGGGAGTAGGCGATGACCAAGGCGGAATATCTTGCGGAACTGGAGAAGCGGCTGGGCGATCTGAGCGCGGAGGAACGCGCGGAACTGCTGGCGGATTACGAGGCGCATTTCGAACATGGCCGGGCAAGCGGAAGATCGGACGAGGAAATTGCCGAGCGGCTGGGACCGCCGCAGCTTGTGGCCCGGGAGATTCAGTATCAGCTCAGCGTCGACGAAGCGCGCGCGAATCCGACAGTGCGCCGCATCGCCCGGGCGGTGTTCGCCGGCGTCGGGCTGGGGCTGATGAATGTGCTGATGCTGCTGATTCCTTTTGCGATTGGAATGCTGCTGCTGGCGGGGCTGTTTGTACTGGCAGCCTATCTGACCGTATCGCCTGTGCTGATGCTGGTGCAGGACGGTTGGTCGGTCGAATTTCTGCTGAAGCTGCCGCTGGCGGCCGGTCTGCTCGGGCTCGGCTTGATCTTCTGGGTGGCGGCGGTGAAGGGCATCACGCTGTTCGTCAAATGGATGCTGGCGATTTTGCAATCGAATGTTGAAAAGGTAAAGGAGAAGTTGAAATGAAAGTAAATGGTCGCAAGTTGATCATGATCGGCCTTGTGCTGATCGGGATTGCCGTGATTGGAAATCTGGTGATGTACGCGATCGGCGTGTCGCCTTTCAACGGCGTGAAAATCAATGAAGAGCGTTCGGTATCGGCCGAGGGCGTATCCCGGATCGACGTGTTCTCCAACGCCGGCGATGTCCGGGTTGTGTCCGGGGGCGACGAGATTACGGTCAAAATGACGGGCAGAACCGAACGGATGCACAAGGGCGAGTACCATTTGTCGGTGAGCGAGCAGGGCGGCCGGGTGGTCATCGAAGCGTCGCGGGACCTCAAGCGCAAGCTGATCTCGATTTATCCGGATGACTATGACCTTCTGGTGGAAATTCCGGACCGTCTCTATGAGCAGCTGGGGATCTCGACGGAAATCGCGAACATCTCGGCCGAGCGCGTCCGGGCGCAACACATCTCGATGCAAGCCGTGCACGGCGACATCAAGACGGCCGGACTGGCCGGCCGGATCGGCGCCCGGACCGATACGGGCGACATCCGGCTGGGCGTGCAAGCCATCACGGACGATATTCAGGCCGAATCGCTGCTGGGCGACATCAAGCTTGTGACGGAAGAGAAGCCGGAGAAGCTGGCGCTCGAGATGAAGACGCTGATCGGCGAGCGGAAGGTCGAATTGCCCGGGACGGCGATCGTGGAAAGCGATCCGGGCGTGCCGACGGTGCAGCTCTCCGCGGAGGCCGGCGATATTGCGGTGTCGGCGGGAAGATAACATCCAATCATTTGCCCTCTTTCCAATGAAATTGCCCCGTAGCCCCGTTTTGTGGGGGACGGGGCTTTTCGTACAATTGAGAGGAAGGAAGTACAAGGTTGTTCCACCTGAGGAGGCGTCCAGTATCATGGCAGAACCGATCGGCGTGCTGGTGGCGGACGACGAACCGCGGCAGCGGCGCGGGCTGGCCGCGCTCATTCGCTCGCTCCGGCCCGGCTACCGCGTCTACGAAGCGAAGAACGGCAAGGAAGCGCTCAAGCTGGTGCGGGAATCCGCGCCGGAGATTGTATTTACCGACATTCAGATGCCGCTCGCCAGCGGACTCGAGTTCCTTGAGGCGGTCGGCCGTCTTCAGCAGGTGCAGCCGAAGGTTGTTCTTGTAAGCGTATACAGCGAGTTCAGCTATGCCCAACAGGCACTCCGGCTCGGCGCGAAGGATTATCTGTTGAAGCCGGTGCGCCCGGAGCAGCTGTCGGACGTGTTGGAGAAGTTGGAGAAGCAGCTGCACCGGGAGCAGGCACGAAGCGCCGGGGGGCGGCGGACGCATCCCGCGGGATGGCCGGAGCCCGCCGGAGGGGCTGCCGGCTTGAGCGGTCCGGAACCGGATGCGGGCGCGCGGGATGCAGCCGCTTCCGTGCAGCAGCGGGAGGCGGAGCCGGAGTCGCTTGCCTCGAGGCTGTACGGCGAGCATCTGCTCTATAAATGGATGACCGCCGGGGATTTGACCGGCTGCGAACGGGCGGAATGGGAGCGCCGCTTCCGGATGGCAGGGAGGGGCTGCGTGCTGGTCTTGGAAACAGCCGAGCCGGCTGGCGCGGCAAGCGACTCTGCCGGCGGCAAGCCCGCCCACCCGGCGGAATGGCGCGGCATGCTCCGGCAGACGGCGCTCCGGGCATTGGCGGCGCATGCGGACGCGGCCGCCGCGGCACCGGAACACGAGCCGCGCCGGTTGTACATAGCGGCCGCATGGAAGGACGGCTGCCGCTCCGACGAGGCGATCGGCAAGCTCCGGGAGGCGGTGCAACGGCTCGCCCGATTGTACGGCCGCACGGTCGGCGCCGGCATCGGCCGCGAGACGCCGCAGCTCGAGCGGGAGGCGCACGCATCGTGCCGCAGCGCGCTTGAAGCGCTCGACCGGCTGTTCTACGCGCCGCCTGGGACGTGGCTCGCCGCCGATGCGGCGGGCGCTGCGGAGCGCCGGGAGGAGCGCGCGCCGCTGGACGCGGTTCGGGATGCCGACGTGCTGGAGCTGGCGGCGGCCGCTTGCGACGAGCCGCGGGCGGCGGAGCTTCTCACGGCGTCGCTGGAACGGATCGCGGCGTCCGGTACGCCGCCGATGCGGGCGAAGCTGGCCGCGGTGCAGCTCTTGCTCGGCTGCATGAAGCGGACGGAATCGGCGCTGGATGAAGCCGACAGCCGCGAACTGTCCGAGCGGATCGAACGGCAGATCATGGCCTGTCCGTCGTGGGCCGAAGTGAAGGCCGCCGCGGAGCTGCTGCTGCGCGATCTGATCGGCCGGCTCAAAGTGTCGCGCCAATCCCGCAGCGAGCGGGTCATGCGGAAATGCCGCGAATATATCGACGCGCATTTGCATGAGAGCCTCGGCCTGGAGGCGGTGGCGCAGCGGTTTTACTACAACCCGTCCTACTTCAGCATTCTGTTCAAGCAGCATGCCGGCATGCCGTTCTCCGAATATCTCGTGCAGACGCGCATGCGGAAGGCGCGGGAACTGCTGCTGCAGACCAACCTCCGGGTGGCGGACATTGCGCGCCGGGTCGGGTACCGGGACACGAAATATTTCAATAAAGTGTTCCGCAAAATGTTCCTCTGCTCACCCGACGAATTCCGGCGGATGTTCGCGCTGCGCATGGAAGCGGGGGACGGCTGATGGGCGCCGTCATCCGGCCCGTACGCCGGCTGGCCTCCGGCATGCGGGACGCCGCAGCGGGCGCCAGCTTCCGGACGAAGCTGTTCATTTCCTATTTCGCGCTCGTCAGCTTCATCATTCTGCTGCTCGGGTTCGCCTATTACCAGATCAGCGCGCGCAACATGCTCGCGAACGTCAGCGAAAGCCTCGGCGATGTCATCCTGAACCACAACCTGCAGCTGGACGAGACGCTGCGCGACATCCGCGACAAAAGCGAAGTGCTGCCCATCGACGAGGAGTTGTACCAGACGTTCGCCGCCCTCGATCCGGAGAACAACGAATCGCTGCTGAAGGCGGATCGGCGCATTACCCAGATTCTGTTCCGCTATTTCGGCGGCGACGACAACATCTATTCGGTCTTCATCCTGACGCCGGATTACGCCTTCGGCAGCGCGGCGCGGATGTTCGTGCCGCCGGAAGGCTTCTTCTCTTCCGGACTGCGCGAGGCCGCGGCGGCGGCGGACGGCGATCTCGTCTGGGTGCCGACGTACCGGTTCGCGGACGTCATGGACGAGCCGCGCCTTACGGATCTCGAATTCGAGTACGATCGGCTCGCGTCGGCGGTAAAACAGCTGAACTTGACGTACATCGACGAGCGGGGCATTTTTCACACGCTGCCGGATCATCGGGACAAGCCGGTGCTGATGGTCAACCTGACCGTCGATTTTTTCAGCCGGCTGTTCGAAGAATATGCGGGAAGCAGCGGCTTCCGCAGGCTCTCCTACGGCATTGCGGCGCCGGACGGCACCGTCGTCGCCTCGTCGGAGCCGGAAGCGGCGGGCAGGCCGGAGACGCCGCCGTGGCTTGCGGAGGCGCTGGCGCAGAAACGCGGCATGCTGCGGTTCGACCGCGGCGGCAGCGAAATGCTCGTCCGCTACGACACGATGGCGAGCACCGGATGGCTCTCCTGGATCGAGATTCCCGTGCAGGATGCGCTGCTCGGCCTCGGCGCGCTGAAAGGCTACACGTTCCTGTTCCTCGCCGTCATGCTGTCGGTGTCCGCGGTGCTCGCCTACCTGATGTCGTTCCTCGTCACGAAGCCGCTCGTTCGGATCAAACAGGCGATCCGCACGGTCGAGCGGGGGAGGTTTGACGCGCGCATACCGGAAGGCGGACGGGATGAGTTCGGCCGGGTGATCCGGCTGTTCAATCAGATGAACGAGCGGATCGCGGCGCTGATCGAGGAGAACTATGCCGCCCGGCTGCGGGAGAAGGAGGCGGAGCTGATGGCGCTCAATCTGCAGCTCAATCCGCATTTTCTGTACAACACGCTGACGACGCTGTACTGGATTGCGCTCGAGAACGGCCAGCAGGAGATGGCCCGCGTCATGCTCAACCTGTCGGACATGCTCCAGACGACGACGCGCAACAAGCGGGAGATGTGGACGCTCCGCACCGATCTGGACTGGCTCGAAAAATATGCGTACATCATGTCGATCCGGTTCGAGGATTTGTTCGCGATGGACGTCGACGTGGCGGAGGATCTGCTCGATATGGACGTGCCGAAACTGTTCCTGCAGCCGTTCGTCGAAAATGCGATCATCCACGGGTTCGCGGAAATGGACGGCGGCGGCGTCATCCGCATCCGCGGCCGGCGCGAAGGGGAAGCGGCGGTGTTCACGGTCGAGGACAACGGGCGCGGCTTCACGCCGGAACGGCTGGCGCGCATGGCCAGCGGTGAAGGCCAGTCGACCGGCATGGCGAACGTCGGGAAGCGGATCCGGCTGCTGTACGGGCCGCCGTACGGTGTCACCATCGAAAGCAATGAAGGACGCGGCACGCGGATTGTGATCCGGCTGGCGTTAAAACGCGCGCCCCGGGTGGATCCGTCGCCGGCGGAAACGCCGGTTGCGTCGACGGGGGCGGAAGCGATGGAAGCGGCGGGCGAACGGAGGGAACAGCCTTGCGGATAAACAGAACTGCGACGCGGACCGTTTTGCTTCTGCTGATGATTATGCTGGCCGCAGGCGGATGCGGCCGACCGGCGCCGGACCGGCCGGACGGCGCGGGGAAGGAGCGCGTCACGATCACCTACGCGACCTGGGGGTCGCCGAACGAACGGGCGGCGCACGAGCGGATCGTGCGCAAGTTCATGGAGCGATACCCGCAGATTGAAGTGATCTACCGGCACATTCCGGAAGATTACGTGAAGGTGCTGACCACGCTCTATGCGGGCAACCAGGCGCCGGATGTTTACATGCTGTACAAGCATACCGCCGTCCAATGGGCGGAGCAGGGCAAGCTGTATGATCTGCGTCCGCTGCTCGAGGCCGACCCGGATCTCGGCGAATCTTCGTTCATTCCGAACGCCGTCATGCGCGGAGACAATGGCAGCGTGATCGGCATCAAGGCGACGGAGGAGTCGTTCGCGCTCTACTACAATGCCGAACTGTTCCGCAAGGCCGGCCTCGAGCCGCCCCCGACGAGGGCGGAAGAAGCGTGGGACTGGGACGAGTTCGTGGATGTCGCGAAACGGCTTACGCTCGACAGCGCCGGCCGCGACGCGCACCACCCGGACTTCGATCCGGATGCGATCGTCCAATACGGCGTCCGGATCAACACGTGGTTGTGGCATCTGATGGTGCCGTCCAACAACACGTCGATCATTGCGCCGGACGGAACAGGCATGAACCTGGAAGATCCGGATGTGATCGACGCCGTGCAGCGGCTCGCCGACCTGATGTACGTCCACCATGTCGCGCCGAATCCGCTGCAGGAGAAGCATCTGCCGCAGCCGGCGCTGGCGCTGGAAAGCGGCATGGTCGCGATGAATCTGGACGGCCAGTGGGTACAGCTCGACCTCGGCGCAGCGGGGGCCGATTACGGCGTCGGCGTGCTGCCCAGGCTCAAGACGAGCCATACAATCCAGTTCGGCGAACCGCTCGTCATGGCGGCGACGACCCGTCACCCGCAGGAAGCCTGGCTGTTCTTCAAATGGCTGCTCGATCCCGAGAATGCGATCGAATTGCATGCCGACGGGCTGTGGATGCCCATTCTGCTCGATTACTACACGCAGCCCGAACTGATCGCCCGGTGGGCGTTCGTGAAGCCCGGCCACCCGGACGGTTACGAGGACGCCGTCATGCGGCAGACGATCGAGAACGGCGTCAACTCCTTCGATTATTACCTCCGCAACAACGAGAAAATCGCCGCCATCCTGAATCCGGCGCTCGATCAGGTGTGGCTCGGCCGCAAGTCCGTCCGCGATGCCTTTCGTTCCGTGGCGACGGACGTGCAGGCCGAGTTCCGGGGGCTCTACCGCTGATCGGGCGCCGGCCCCTTTTTCCCCCTGTTCTCCAACTTGTAAATGGCTACCGGAACGAAAACGAGCAAGGCGCCGGGCAGCAGGTACAATCCGACCGACCCGAGCAGCGAAAACAGGGTCAGGGCGGCGCCGCAATACAGGACGCCCTTCCCGTTCGCCTTTTTCAAGTAATAAGCGGACAAGAGGAAAGCCAGCAGCGACAGGATGCCGTAAGCCGACATCAGCACGGCGTTGTCACCGTCCGTCCCTGCGGCAAGCGAAGCCAGGCCGGCGTACAGCAAATACGCGGAACCCGCGCAGCCCGCAAGCACGCCGGCATACCCCGTTTTTCTGCTCATGCCATTCACCTCCACAGAAAGAAAAAAACAGGAAAGACCATTATACCTCATCCCTTACCCAATCGTTCTCCCCCATTTCCAATCATTGTGCGCGTTGTTCCGCCCGAGACACGCTTGATAAGCTGGGGCTGCCGGCCGCCACGCGCCGGCGTGCCGCCGGCTGAAGGCGGCGTCACGGCGAATTGAAAACGATAACATGACAGAAGCGGAGGAATCGAAGGGATGAAAAGGGCGTGGTCACTGATTCTGGCGTTTCTGCTCGCCGCATCCGCGCTTGCGGCTTGCAGCGGCGGCAAGAACAACGACGGCGGTGGCGGAGCGTCGGACGGCGCGAGCGGCGGCTCGGGCAAACGCGTGAAACTGACCGCCATCATGACGAAGCATCCGCTCACGAAACCGTTCGCGGAGATGGAATGGCTGCAGGCGGCGGAAGAACGCGCGGGCGTTGAGATCGAATGGGAGGAAGTGACCGCGGACTGGGGCCAGAAGAAAGGGGCGCTGCTCTCCAGCGGCGACATTCCGGATCTGATCATCGGGCCGAACGCGATCACCGACGCGGACATCGCGATGTTCCCGGGGCTGTTCCAGGATCTCCGGGATCTGATCGAAAGCTACGGACCGAACGTGAAGGCGATGTTCGAAGCGAAGCCGGAGACGCGGGCGCTCGCGACGCAGACGGACGGCTCCATCTACGGCCTGCCGAAATACCAGCGGTTCTGGCCGGCGACCGTCACGCGGCAATACATCAATCAGCAGTGGCTGGACAATCTCGGCCTGAAGATGCCGACGACCTGGGACGAATTGTTCGACGTGCTGGTCGCGTTCAAGGAGCAGGACGCGAACGGCAACGGCGATCCGAACGACGAGATTCCGATGGACTTCGCCCCGGTCGGCACGGGCGGATTCGGCTTCTTCCACCCGACGGTGCTGCTCGGCAGCACGGGCATCACGCTGACGAACGCGAGCGGCCAGGGCTATTTCATGGAAGACGGCGCGGTAAAAAATTTCTTCGTCGACGAGCGGTACAAACGGTTCGTGCAATTCCTCGCAAAATGCTACGCCGCCGGATTGATCAATTCGGAAGTGTTCACCCAGGACTACACGAAGTTCCAGTCGGTCGCCCGCGGCGAAGGCAACACGGCGAAGGTCGGCTTCACCTGGGGTTGGGAAGTGACGGACCGGTTCGGCAACACGCTGGCGCCGCAATATACGTCGATGGCGCCGCTGCGCGAGACGGCCGATTCGGACGTGCAGGTGTCGTGGGACTACACGTACGACGCGCTCAACTACGGCGTGAACATGGTCGTCATGTCGGCCAGGTCGAAGAACAAGGAAGCGGCGATGCGGTTCATCAACGAGCTGTACGATCCGGTCGTCAGCATGCAGGTGCTGTTCGGTTCGATCGGTCCGAACATCAAGGACAACGGCGACGGCTCGTATGAAGTGCTCCCGCCGGCCGATCCGGCGATGGACCCGGGCACCTGGAAATGGACGTCCACCTGGGCGGACAACGGTCCGATGTACATCGCCGACGATCTGGTGCTGACGCTCGGCACCGACATGCAGTCGGTCGGCGCGCAGACGGAGCCGCTCATGCCGGCGCTCAATGCGATCGACAAGGAGAACGACGTGCTGCCGACGATGTTCATCAAGTACACGCCGGAGGACAACAGCACGCTCGCGCTGAACAACACGAACCTGATGAACCTCGCCATGGCGAAGTTCTCGCAATGGGTGACGGCGGGCGGCATCGAGCAGGAATGGGACAGCTACGTGAAAGAAGCCGAACGGACCGGGCTGCCGCAAAATCTCGAAATCATCCAGCGGTACGTGGACGAATACAAGCGGAACCAATGACGATTCTGGCACGGGCGACCGCGCGCGGCAAGGCCGGGCGCGGCCCCGTCATTCACGGGAGTTGATGATCGATGGCGCAAGCCACTCAGACCGCAGCCGGCGCCGTCCGGACGGCCGCCGGACCGGGCAGGCGGAGGTCGGCATGGCAGACGTTCAAGCGGGACCGCCAGCTCTGGATCATGATTTTGCCGGCGATCGTCGTCATTCTGCTGTTCAACTATGTGCCGATGTACGGCATTCAGCTCGCCTTCCGCGATTATGATTTCACGAAAGGGCTGACGGGCGGCGAATGGCGGGGGCTGTACTATTTCCGGCAATTCATTGACAGCTACATGTTCGCGGACATCATGCGCAACACGGTGACCATCAGCCTGGCGACGATTCTGCTCGGCTTCCCGGCTCCGATCATTCTGGCGCTCATTCTGAACCAGGTGCGGTGGAAACGGGGCAAGAAAATGCTGCAGACGGTCGTGTACATGCCGCACTTCATCTCGATTGTCGTGCTGGTCGGCCTCCTGAACGTGCTGCTGTCGCCGAATACGGGCATTGTCGGCTATCTGCTGCGTTCCATGGGCTACGAGATCAACCTGCTGGCTTCGACAAGCGCGTTCGTCCCCGTTTATGTGCTGTCGGACATCTGGCAGCATTGCGGCTGGAACAGCATCATCTATCTGGCGGCGCTGTCCACCGTGGATCCGCAGTTGTATGATTCGGCCAAAATCGACGGAGCGGGAAAATGGCAGACGATGCGCCATATCGACCTGCCCGCCATCGCGCCGACGATCATCATCCTGTTCATCCTGAGCATGGGCGGCGTGCTGACAACGGGGTTCGAGAAAATCTTCCTCATGCAGAACACGCTCAACCTGCCCGTATCGGAAGTCATCTCGACCTACGTTTACAAGATCGGCATTCTGTCGAACCAGTTCAGCTACTCGGCGGCGATCGGGCTGTTCAACACGGTGATCAATTTCTTCTTCCTGTTCGTCACGAACCAGATTGCACGGCGCGTGTCGAACATCAGTCTGTGGTAGGCCGGGGAGGGAACGTGTCATGGGATGGATTTTGCGGAAGCGGACGCCGGGCGACGTGCTGTTCGACGCGTTCATCGCGGCCGCTTGCATCATCGTCTTCCTGATCGTCGCCTACCCGCTGTACTTCGTTGTCATTGCATCGGTCAGCGATTCGACGATGGTGGCGACGGGCAAGGTGTGGCTCTGGCCCAAGGGCTTCAGCCTGTACGGGTATAACGAGATTTTCGACGACACACGCATCTGGCGGGGGTACCGGAACACGATTCTCTATACGACGCTGGGCACGTTCGTCAATCTGCTGTTCACGCTGCCGGCGGCGTATGCGCTGTCCCGTCGGGAGTTCCGGGCGCGGCGATTTCTCATGTTCGTGTTCGTGGTGACGATGTTTTTCAGCGGCGGCCTGATCCCGACGTATCTGCTCATCAAGGGACTCGGCATGACGAATACGATGTGGGTGTTCATTTTCCCGTTCTGCGTCAACGTCTACAACCTGATCATCGTGCGCACGTTCTTCGAGACGTCGCTGCCGCGCGAACTGTACGAGGCGGCGGCGATTGACGGATGCGGGCACTTCCGCTTCTTCTGGAGCGTGGCGCTGCCGCTCTCGAAGGCGGTCATCTCCGTCATCGGCCTGTACTATGCGGTGGCGCATTGGAACGATTTCTTCACCGCGCTGGTCTATGTGCGCAACAACGAGCTGCAGCCGCTGCAGATTGTGCTGCGCGACATCCTGCTCTCGAACCAGGTGTTCCAGGCGGGCGCGGGTACCGGCGGAGAGGCCGGCGGCTACGCCCAGCGGTACGCGGATCAGATCAAGTACGGCGTCATCATCGTGTCGACGCTGCCGATTCTGCTCGTCTATCCGTTTATTCAGAAGTATTTCGAGAAGGGCGTCATGATCGGCTCGGTGAAGGGGTGATGCGAGCGGAGATTACGAAGCTGTAACGTGGTATGCACGTTACAGCGTGCCGCCGGGCGGAAATTACGGGGCCGTAACGTGGTATGCGCGTTACAGCGTGCCGCCGGGCGGAAATTACGGGGCCGTAACGTGGTATGCGCGTTACAGCCTGCCGCCGGGCGGAAATTACGGGGCCGTAACGTGGTATGCACGTTACAGCCTGCCGCCGGGCGGAAATTACGGGGCCGTAACGTGGTATGCACGTTACAGCCTGCCGCCGGGTGGAGATTGCGGGGCCGTAACGTGCTATGCACGTTACAACCCTGAGCCGCTCGCAGGAAATTGCCCGGGGCTGAGCGAAGACTTCTAACACGATCTGCAACCATGAGAGGAGGAACGGCGCATGTCAACCCATACGGCGCAAAGGCACCCGCAGCCGCTCCGGCCGCTGCCGGCGGGCCGGGTGAAGTTCACGGACGCCTTCTGGTCAAGATACCGCGACCTCGTCCGCGAGGTCGTCATTCCGTACCAGTACGAGGCGCTGCACGACCGGGTGCCGGACGCGGAGCCGAGCCATGCGATCGCCAATTTCGAGATCGCGGCGGGCCGGAAGCAAGGAGAGTTCCACGGGTTCGTCTTCCAGGACACCGATGTGGCGAAATGGCTCGAGGCGGTCGGCTATTCGCTCATGACGCATCCGGACCCGGAGCTGGAGCGGCTCGCCGACGACGTCATCGATCTCATCGCGGAGGCGCAGGGCGAGGACGGCTATCTGAACACGTACTTCACAATCAAGGAACCGGACAAGCGGTGGACGAACCTGGCGGATTGCCACGAGCTGTACACCGCCGGCCACCTGATCGAGGCGGCGTGCGCGTATTACGAGGCGACCGGCAAACGGAAGGTGCTGGACGTCGCCTGCCGGCTCGCGGATTGCATCGACCGGGTGTTCGGACCGAACGAAGGGCAGCTCCGCGGCTACGATGGCCACGAGGAGATCGAGCTGGCGCTCGTGAAGTTGTACCGGGTGACGGGAGAAGAGCGGTATTTGCGGCTGGCGGCGTTTTTCGTCGACGAGCGGGGCCGGGAGCCGAACTTCCTGCGCGAAGAATGGGAGAAGCGGGGGCGGATCAACTTCTTCCTCAAGCGGCCGGCACCGATTAATCTGGAATACCACCAGGCGCACCGCCCGGTGCGGGAGCAGACCGACGCGGTCGGCCACGCCGTCCGCGCCATGTATCTGTACGCGGCGATGGCGGATCTCGCAGCGGAGAACGGCGACGAGTCGCTGCTGGAAGCGTGCCGGCGGCTGTGGCGGAGCACGACGCGCAAGCGGATGTATGTGACGGGCGGCGTCGGCTCGACGCATCACCTGGAAGCGTTCACCACGGACTACGATCTCCCGAACGATACGGCCTACGCGGAGTCGTGCGCGTCGATCGGCCTCATCATGTTCGCGAAGCGGATGCTGCAGATCGAGGCGAAAGGCGAATACGGCGACGTGATGGAGCGGGCGTTGTACAATACGGTGCTCGCGGGCATGTCACAGGACGGGAAACGCTATTTCTATGTGAATCCGCTGGAGGTATGGCCGGAGGCTTGCCGCAGCAACCCCGGCAAGCATCACGTGAAGCCGGTGCGGCAGCGCTGGTTCGGCTGCGCCTGCTGCCCGCCGAACATCGCGCGGCTGATCGCGTCGCTCGGCGGCTATGTTTACGACGTCGACGCCGAATCCGGTATCGTGTACACGCATCTGTACATCGGCGGAGAGGCGCGGCTGAACGTCGGCAAGGAAGGCGGCGGACATGACGGCGGCACGGTCGTCGTTCGGCAGGAAACGAACTATCCGTGGGACGGCGCCGTGATGCTGACGGTGACGCCCGAAGCGGGCGGCTTATCGGCGTTCACCCTCGCGCTCAGGCTGCCGGGCTGGAGCCGAACGTCGGAGATTGCGGTGAACGGCGAGCGGATCGCGCCGGAGGTGCGGGACGGCTACGCGTACATCCGCCGCGATTGGCAGCCGGGCGATACGGTCGAGCTTAAGCTCGACATGACGATCCGGCTGCTCGCCGCCCGCCCGGAGGTGCGGGCTGACGCCGGCCGCGTCGCGATCCAGCGCGGGCCGCTCGTCTACTGCCTCGAGTCCGCCGACAATCCGGGCGGACCGCTGAGCGCGCTTGCGATCGACACGCAGACGCCGTTGACCGCAACGTATGACGCGCAGCTGCTCGGCGGCTGCGTCGTGATCGAGGGGCGCGCGTTCCGCGAAGGGGTGTGCGACTGGGCGGACGCGTTGTACCTGCCGCTGGAAGAGGAGGACGGCGCCCGCCGCGAAGAGCCGGCCGCGTTCCGGGCGATCCCCTATTATCTCTGGGGCAACCGGGGCGAAGGCGAGATGGCGGTGTGGGTGCGGTACCGGTAATCGGGAAGTCCCGGTGTTTTTGAACCGCCCCTTTTTGTCCAACGTTGCTTTAAATGTTTTGCTAGTATACTATCCCCTGTCGTTATGGAAGATGGGATGTGCATCCGGGTATTTGCTTACTGCGAGGTCACAAACACTCATTCCGTATGAGCAATACTGCTTTGACTCCCTTGACGTAAAGGTATTTTTCCACCGCATATATCACTTTTCCGTGGAGGACGGGGCTTTCTGTTCCCCTTATCTTCAATGCTCCAACCTCTGAATCGTTGACGGACTGAAGATTAGCAGGGAGTCGGGTAGCAAGTATAATCCAACTGACATGACACTCACTAACACAGGGTCAAGGCTGATCCGCAATACAGAACGCCTTTCCAATTCGCGTTTTTTATCAAATAAGTTCGTTCTCTCGCAGCCCAGCGTGTAAGTTTCAAGCCATGCCCGCGCATGGCGGGCGACCCCGCCCAGAACAACAACAGGAAGGGGATTGTCAGTTTCAACCCACGCCCGCGCATGGCGGGCGACCGCGGCCTCGACTTCCTTCTCGCTGATCGTCAGCATGTTTCAACCCACGCCCGCGCATGGCGGGCGACCTCTATATAGCAGCCGGATCACAGTCAAGCCGAGGTTTCAACCCACGCCCGCGCATGGCGGGCGACGTAACACCCGGAACAATGGCTCCTGCTCCCGATTTAGTTTCAACCCACGCCCGCGCATGGCGGGCGACGGCCGCTGATCTGTCTATCCTTGAGGTGGACGGTGTTTCAACCCACGCCCGCGCATGGCGGGCGACGGCGGCCTTTGTACATCTTCCGGCCCGGTTGCGTGTTTCAACCCACGCCCGCGCATGGCGGGCGACCTGGGCAATGAGACGATCGATGAGGTCGACACCGCGGTTTCAACCCACGCCCGCGCATGGCGGGCGACGGATCAGAACAGAGCTTGCAATGCGAGCGATTGAGTTTCAACCCACGCCCGCGCATGGCGGGCGACACGAAGCGGTAGCTGACTGGCTTTGGGCCATTCAAGTTTCAACCCACGCCCGCGCATGGCGGGCGACGCAACAGAGGTTTGCGGATGAGTGGTTGATCGACATGTTTCAACCCACGCCCGCGCATGGCGGGCGACTTTACGGCAGCCGAATTTGATACCATGCGACGGGTTTCAACCCACGCCCGCGCATGGCGGGCGACTATCAGCCCCATCTTACCACAGGTGGGGCGGGAAGGGGTTTCAACCCACGCCCGCGCATGGCGGGCGACAGCGGCATGGAACGTAGACACCGAAGAGAGGATGTTTCAACCCACGCCCGCGCATGGCGGGCGACCAGAAACCTGTTGTATCTCGATGAATTCTCCGACTGGTTTCAACCCACGCCCGCGCATGGCGGGCGACTGAAGTCTGCTTCTTTCTCGCCGTTGTTGTTCGTGTTTCAACCCACGCCCGCGCATGGCGGGCGACTCAGGATTTTCGAGCACTCACCGAGCATCGAGTTGTTTCAACCCACGCCCGCGCATGGCGGGCGACTGGAGCGAGATCGTGCAATTTGCATTTTGTGTATGTTTCAACCCACGCCCGCGCATGGCGGGCGACGCCGGTCGAAATTCCAAAGCCGGCCGCTGAATATGTTTCAACCCACGCCCGCGCATGGCGGGCGACTAATGAGGGGAGAGGATGACCAATGTTTACGAAAGTTTCAACCCACGCCCGCGCATGGCGGGCGACTCCAAGGATAAGGCGCACCGCATTCATGGCAATACGTTTCAACCCACGCCCGCGCATGGCGGGCGACTCCAAGGATAAGGCGCACCGCATTCATGGCAATACGTTTCAACCCACGCCCGCGCATGGCGGGCGACTCTTTGCATATCGCACAGCCAGCCCGCAGAAAGCGTTTCAACCCACGCCCGCGCATGGCGGGCGACTACCAATCAGCAGCGGCACGGAAGCCGGATATGTGTTTCAACCCACGCCCGCGCATGGCGGGCGACCGCGCCGCTGGATGTATTTCGCTTCGATTTGTCTGTTTCAACCCACGCCCGCGCATGGCGGGCGACGGCAACGACTGCCGGGACGGGCGGTGTGAGATGTGTTTCAACCCACGCCCGCGCATGGCGGGCGACTGGGGGAATGTTTCCTTAACAGCGAAAGACTCAGGTTTCAACCCACGCCCGCGCATGGCGGGCGACCCTTTGATACCCTCGATTGACTCGTTAACGTTATCGTTTCAACCCACGCCCGCGCATGGCGGGCGACCCGATAACTTGCGTGTAACCATGCAGACCGCAACGGTTTCAACCCACGCCCGCGCATGGCGGGCGACCGTTTACTATCTTGCCATTGGGTGGTGATAATATGGGTTTCAACCCACGCCCGCGCATGGCGGGCGACCCTCTCTCCATCCTTAACATCAAAATCCCAGGGGTGTTTCAACCCACGCCCGCGCATGGCGGGCGACCAAATCCTCGGTATCGATCTAGATGGCGTTAACGTGTTTCAACCCACGCCCGCGCATGGCGGGCGACCGAGGTCGAATCCTATGGTAGTCAATATGGATCAGGGTTTCAACCCACGCCCGCGCATGGCGGGCGACCGCGTAGTCAAGTCCGGCAATTGCCCCGACGAAAAAGTTTCAACCCACGCCCGCGCATGGCGGGCGACCCGCATGTTGTCCTCGGGTATCCACGCCTCATGAATGTTTCAACCCACGCCCGCGCATGGCGGGCGACCAATAAGGGCAAACATGCACTTGATCAGAGGGAGAGGTTTCAACCCACGCCCGCGCATGGCGGGCGACCGTGGTAAGCGTAAATCTCCGACTCGACGTGTTGGTTTCAACCCACGCCCTCGCATGGCGGGCGACCCTAATGTATGTAAAGGTTCAAGTGGTCAAAAATGGTTTCAACCCACGCCCTCGCATGGCGGGCGACCCTAACTCTTTCGCTAAACTCGCTCAGACCGCTGTAGTTTCAACCCACGCCCTCGCATGGCGGGCGACCCCGGGTTCGACGTAACGATCGAGTGTGCGGAATGGAAGTTTCAACCCACGCCCTCGCATGGCGGGCGACCTGTATTATCTGAAATCCCTTGATACACAAGGGCGGAAAGGCGCCTTTTCGCGAACCTTCCAATTAGCAGCGTAATGTATTCATCTTATACTAACTTTGAAGTCGCAATCCCTTATTTTGCTGGGAGCGCGAACCTCCTGGGAATTTTATGTGCGCTTGGGGTTCGCATCGATGAAAATAAGTTTAGAGCATTTCGATAATCGAGACGCCTTGCGGTGCCGTGCCCACTGTCACTTCGTAATCGTTGAACGAGCGGGGGACGGTCACCTCTTCCTTCCGTTGCACCTGAACCAATCGGAACAGCTTATGCGCAGGTGCATTTCCAAGGGCTGTGTCGTGCCGGAAGACGAAGAGTTTTTGCGATGCCATTTTCCCTCGAGCAGCCGATCGATCATGCTCGAACATGTTGATGAGCGCTGTCCACAGCAATTTCAGATCTTCCTCGCTGAATCCGGTCTGCCGGGCGAGCGGCGCGGAAATGTAGCCTTCCAGCCGATACAGGCCGTAGGGGACGAAGGCTTTTCGACCTATGGTTCGTTCCTTCTCTGTATCTTTTTCGTTCGTGACCGCCATTCTGGTGATGGACACTTCGGTGGGATTAATCGGATCAATGCTTTTCGAAAACGTCAATTGCACCGGACCGCGGACCTGGCCGCAATTCACGCCCGTCGTCATGACCGCTCCAAATGTACGAATATCAAAATACTTCTTGCACATCCACTTGGCGAGCGTGAGCTGATCTTCTTTCTTCTTTGCTTCGATTTTTTCTTCCTTGGATTCTTTTAGCTCAATCTCAGGATGGTTGTCGTAAGCTTCCTTGTTCAATTGATTCAGCACGACACCTTCGCGCACATAGATGTCGTAACCTGGTTCACCGGCCTTCACCAATTCCACGTAATTGCGGATCTTTCGTTTAAGGCAAACATCCGTAACAAGCCCCAATCCGGTCTCCGCGTCAATCCGCGGCATGTTGCCCGCGTCCGGATCACCATTGGGATTGCCGTTCTCCACATCAAACAGCAGGACGAATTCGTAGCGGTTGTTCAGCGTTTTTTCACTCATTGTTCAACCCTCCGTTGGTTTGATTGGACTTCTTCTTGGACTCGTAGAATTTTTGTCGCTTATGGAAATATCCCAAAGCAAACATTCCTTGTTCTTCCAGCGATAATCGGGCCGGGAACCGATCGGGCAATTTGCTTATGACTTCTTCGATGGCCATGTCGTTGAAACGTCCGTTTTTTTCGTCTTTCGACACATGATAACGCGATAATTGCACCAACCTGGGGAACACAAGCGCGGGTGTCGTCGATGCGGCTCCCCAAAAACGGTCCGAGATGGTCGTGTTCAGTTTGTTTTCATGAGCGTCCTTTTGCGCCTTCTCCAGACAGGCAAACAGCCTCCCCAGATGGTACGCCGTGCTTGTTGAATTTTCGTTTTCCGCCATTGTCAAATTCGCCTCCTTCGTGGAATCGTTACGAAGCCTTGCCTGCCGAATGAGAAATCCTTTCAGCAATGCCGCTCGACGGGGATTCAGTTTTCGGTCGGATGACTCCGCCCGGATCCGGTTCATGAGCTGAGGGAAAATGGAGCGCGGATATGGCAGTCCGTGCAGGATCGAGCGAAGCATCTGTCCCTCCAACAGCGGCGGGATGTTTTCCCAATCGCCCTGTACCGCGAGTTCCCGGAGCAGTTCCCGAACGGAAGGCGAACGATCCAATCCCTGCACCGACAGATCGGAGTAGTGCAGCCAAACCCGCTCGCCGATTTCGCCCAGACTTCCCGTGTACCAGAACCGGACGGACAATCGTGCGGCGTTCGGAGACAAGCCCAGTACATAAAATCGGGTATTGGGATTTAGGTCCGAGAAGGTTTCCCGGAAAGTCTGTCCCTTGCGGATGCGGATCATTGCGCTACGAATACGGGAGCGTATGCTGTCTTCATCTTCCGGGTCATTGGAGCTTGCTTCCTGCAGCAGACTGGCGAGGAACTCCTGCTCTTCGGGAATATCCGTCTCCGCCCAAAAGACGACGGTTGTATCGTTCAGCCTCACCTTGTGCGCTGGATCTGCCAGGAAACGGTTCAGCACATAACCGTATGCGTCTGCCGCTTTTTGTGATGTTGGAGCATTGTAGGATTGCTCTAACCCATATGAGCAAAACGCATCTTTGTTAAACGAAACGATTGCCGCTCCGGATGACTTGGCTCCCGTGACGTTTTTGATATTCGGGTGCAATCTGGCAATCCGGTTTTGGGGCACGCGCTCTCCTGTGATCAGGCATGACAAATAATCGGAATCCACTTCATGTTCGTCATTCCTAAGACAGGACGTCTCCCAGGCGGACTTCAGTGCGGGCATTTGGTGATACAAACTACCGGTCGGCGCATACTGTGGAACGCACAAACCGCCTTTTTTCAACGTTTCGAGGACACGGTTATCGACAGCCTGTGCCAGATTTTTTGCCAATTTTCCAGCATCCATGGCAACGAACAAGCGCAATGCCTGAATTTCATCGTTGTTCGATGAGACATCTTCCAGTACGGACAACCAGAGATTGCGCATGCTTACTCGGCAAGCTTCCCTCATGCCAATAGCCGATCCGAAAAAATACTCTGCTTTGTCACACAAAAAGTAAGGTTTGATTCCGCTGGTACGTTTGACCTGTTTGGGGACCAGATACTTGCGTTTGTCCGGTTTCCCTTTTTCGTCTACCAATGGAATTACAGCTTTGACACTGCCATCTTTGTCAATCTGTACGATAAACGAGACCGCCACAGCCGAATAGGCATCACCCGGTAACGTCTCCCCGCGTTTTTCGAGCTGTTCATAATAGCGGTAAAGCGCCTGCAAGATCACCGGTTCACCTCCTCTAATTTCGGAATCTCGATGACGCCATCAACCATCTTTGCGCGGAAGAAATGTGGTACCGCCTTGACGATCTCACCTTTGGCGTTCACCGTGAAAGACAGGTCCAGCAGCATATAGCCCAGGTCGTGCTCGCCCTGATGGACCGGGCTCGCAGGAACCGTGTCTTCTTCCACCAGTTCGAAGTTTGCGGGGAATTCCCGGCACCCCAAATAAGGACGGTGGAAGCATTGGCCCTGCCGCGCTCGTCTCAGTATCATGTTGTAGTGCTTTTCCGCCGTGTCCTCCGGGCCGCGCTTGTCCGTCATTTCGAAATGCGCCTCAATAATGTACTCGACGTCCCTGAGCAGCAGGGATGCGCGTTGCTGACGCTCCTGTGTCGCATAGATCACCCGGTTGCTTGATGCCTTCGTCGCCACCTCATTGCGTCTGACATTTTCGAAACGAATCGGTTTCATTACATGAATGCGGTCCACGACCCAGCGGATCGCCGGCTTCCAGTGGATCGCTTCCAGAATGCCGCGGGCGGCGGAGGGGGTCATCACATCGTAGCTGACGCGTTCCACCTTCATTTCCGGACGTGAAAAAAGCGCGTACTCTCCCCACACACGGAGCTTGATGCCGTATCCCATGCCGATTCACCTCCTTTCAATGCAAGATTTGTTAATCGTCAATTTTCATCGGGAATGATGAGGCCTGTCGTTAGATCGTAGAAAGAAAGGTCATTTAAAACATGCACGCCTTGAATTGTGAGAAGCAGCTGCCGGTTTTGGAGAACTTCGCTCTCTTTCGGGTAGACTTGCACTACATAAGGTTGCAGCTTGCGCAGTATGGCTGCCGGATACGGGTCGGTGGTCAGGCTCTCGATCAGCCGGCTGGCAGCCTCGTCCAACGGATTATCCGGATCTATCCGATCCGTGGGATGGCGCCAAGGCACGACGATCGGCTCCATGTCGGATTCAATGAATTTGAATTGCTTTGCGATATCTTCATACGGGAATTGAGGAGGCATTCGGGTCATCATCTCCACGATCCCATATTGATCCCGCAGTTTCGGTCCGGCTTCGTTGTCCCGGGTACCGTGGATGCGTTCGAAATACTCGGATATGCAAGCCAGGGAAAGCATGTTTTCGGCACCGTACAGTTCGATGCAGTTGATCGCTTCCGCGGCGGATTCCTTCAGCCAGCCCATGGATGGAAGACCGTGCGGTTCGGGATGAAACACAATGACCCGGCCTGATTCAAGTTTGCCTTCCCGATTGCATCGGCCGGCGGCCTGCGCGATGGAGTCGATTCCGGCAATGGCCCGATAAACAACCGGAAAATCGACGTCGACGCCGGCTTCGATCAATTGAGTCGAAATGACAATGCATCGTTTCCTGTTGTTCAGTCGGGTACGTATTTCATCCAACACTTTTGCACGGTGCAGCGGGGTCATGCGGCCGCTGAGATGAAATATGCCATCCAGTCGTGATTCGAAGTGTTTCAGAAGTTTCTTCGCATGCCGCCGGGTATTCACAATGCACAGAGCTTGGTGCTCGTTAAACAGCCATTCCGCAAGGGTAGAATCTTTCACCGGTTCATGCGGTGTTCCCCTGAGCTCTACGGCAGTTCGTTTGAAAATCCGCTCCAATTCGCGTGGCGAAGGTTCGTCCATGATTTCTTCCACTTGTCTGCCGAGCTTTTCCCAAGAAGGCTGTGTGGCGGTGCAAAGAACCACGGAACAACCGTATCCCTCCACCAGTTCTTCCAGAGCTCGGAGGCAAGGTTCTAAATATTCTCGAGGAAGACTTTGCGCTTCGTCGATGATAATGACCGACTTCGCAATGTTGTGCAACTTGCGGCATTTGCTGCGCCTGCTCGCAAAGAGTGACTCGAAAAACTGGACGGAAGTTGTTACGACCACAGGCGCGTCCCAATTTTCCGTGCTCAGTTTGTAGCGCATACTTTCGGTTTCGCCGAGCGTTTCGTCCAGATCACCGATATTGAAATGGCTGTGATGTTCAAGCACCACTTCGGATCCCAGCGCATTGCGAAACTCTGCCGCGTTCTGTTCAGTGATGGAGGTCAACGGTATGACGTAAATAACTCTCCGAAGGTCGTTCTTTTTTGCATGGGCCAGTGCAAACGCGAGAGATGAAAATGTTTTGCCGCCTCCCGTAGGAACGCTGAGCGAGAACAGTTGTGGTGGCAGCTGTGCCCGGCTCTTGCATTTGTCCAGGATGGTTTTGCGATAGCGGTTGATGTCAGTGGGTTCGGCGTTGGCAAAACGGATGGCAAGATATTGCACCAACCTGTCGTGGAGCTCATGTATCGTCGGTCTGGGTGCCGCAATGACCTGTGCAGAAGCGGGATCACAGAAGTTGCGCGTATCAATTGTGTCCGCGTCCACAAGACAGGAGTAGATCATGCGTCCAAGGAAGGCCAGCTTCCAGCTGTACGCCTCTCGGCTTTGCCGACGAAGCAGATTGCGCACCAGCGGCCCGTCTGTCGGTATGGGGAGGGAGGGCACCTCGATCTCTCGCCAGGCCGCTTTCCACAGGTGCTCTTGCTCCTCGGGATCCTCGGCGGCGGATGTCAGCCGGTGGCATAGACTGCCGACTTCATCTTTTGTCCCGAAATTTCGAAGACCCCCGTGATGAAACGCGACGGCAAATTGCACAAGCATTGCAAGATGCTTGTGCAACAAGGTGGAACCGAACATGGCGCGCCAGAACGTTTCTTTTCCGATCTCAAGAGCGCCGGCTGTGGAGTGTGTGACTTTTACAGAGTAATTTTTTATCCGCAGTTGAAATTTGTGCTTGTACTTACCCAGATCGTGCAGCAATCCCGCTGCATAAGCCAACTCCTCGGCGTGAAAACTTTGGGCGAATGTGCCTGCCTTGTCCGCGGTTCCTAGCAAATGGACGTTCAGCGGTTGTTCTTTGCCGTTGCTGTTTATGCGTGCGATAAAACGCATACATGTACCACCCAATGTTATGACTGAGGTGATAAATTAACTTTATATATATTGTAAAAACCACGTCCAACATTTTACATTTTTCGATGGACGTAGTCAAGAGATGGTAAATAAGCTTCTTTTTTCTTGGACAAGCTTATGCTAGACTTACGTAAGGTCGCCGGCAGGCGTGGATTGAAATATATACATTGTTTAGAAAGCCCGTCACGTGATGGCGGGTTTTCATTATAATTGGAAAGTCTCTAGGGCAAGCGAACCGTCTGGGCCTTCTTTTGACTTGGCCAGCCCGTTTGAAAATCCGACACCCGAATCTTAGAAATGATGGCTGGCGGACGGGCACGCGCGACCCATAGAATGGAGGGAAACAGGGCTTGAACAGGAGGGGCGCCGCATGAAACTGTGGTATGTGAAACCGGCATCGGATTGGTTGGAAGCGTTGCCAATCGGCAACGGCAGATTGGGCGCGATGGTGCACGGCGGCATGGAGCGGGAAAGGCTTCAGATCAACGAGGAGACGTTCTGGTCGGGCGGACCGCACGATTACCGCCGGCCGGGCGCGTCCCGATATTTGCGGCAGGTCCGGGAGTTGATCTTTCAGGACAAGGTCGAGGAAGCGCAGCAGCTGTTCGATGAACGGATGAAAGGCGATCCCGAACTGCTGCACGCTTTTCTCCCGTGCTGCGATATGATGCTCCATTTTCCGGGCCATGCGGATGGCCGGGATTATTACCGGGAACTCGATCTGGACCGGGCCGTTGCAACCACCCGATATCGGGTGAACGGGGTGACGTACACGCGCGAAGTGTTCTGCTCGTACCCCGATCAGGCGATCATCATGCGGATTTCATCCGACTGTCCGGGCAAGATCGACATGGCCGCGGAGCTTGCCGCGGCCAACGGGGAGCAGCGGGTCCGTTTCGCGGGCGACGACACGCTGGTCCTGACCGGACAGGCGGGCAAGCGGGAAGCAAGGCCGAGACGGCTCAACGCCGGCTGGGACGGGCCGGGGGTGCGGTTCGAAGCGCGGCTGCGCGCCATCTCCGAGGGCGGCCGTGTCCTCCGAGGGGAGCAGACGCTCGAGGTCAGGGGAGCGGACGCGGTCATGCTGATTTTCTCGGCCGCAACCAGCTTCGTGAATTACCGCAGCATCGACGGGGACCCGGGCGCCAAGGCGGCCGGCGTGATCGAACGCCTGCAAGGCAAGACGTACGGGGAACTGCTCGGACGCCATCTGGAGGATTACACCGCGCTGTACCGCAGAGTCGAGCTGGAACTCGGGGACGGCGCAGGCGACGGCACGCCGACGGATGAGCGGGTGCGGACGTACGCCGAGACGGAAGACCCCGGGCTGGCCGCGCTGTTTTACCAATACGGCCGCTATCTGCTCATCGCGTCTTCGCGGCCCGGCGGACAGCCCGCCAATCTCCAGGGCATCTGGAACGACGATCCCTGGCCGCTCTGGGGAAGCAAATGGACGACGAACATCAACGTGCAGATGAACTATTGGCCGGCGGAATCGGGCAACCTGCGGGAGTGCCATCTTCCCCTGTTCGACCTGATCGACGACCTCCGCATCACCGGGGCGGAAACCGCCGAAACGCACTACGGCTGCAGAGGGTTCGTGGTTCATCACAACACGGATCTGTGGCGGGCCGCGACCCCGGTCGATTACGACGCGGCCGTCTGGCCGATGGGCGGCGTCTGGCTGGTGCAGCATCTGTGGGACCACTACGAATATTGTCCGGACCAGGCGTTTCTGCGGAACAGGGTGTATCCGGCGCTGCGCGAAGCGGCCCTGTTCGTGCTCGACTATCTGACGGAAGCGCCGGAGGGCACCCGGCTCGCCGGCAAGCTGGTGACCAATCCGTCCTATTCCCCCGAGAATCATTACATTGACGACAAGGGGCGGAGACGCTATCTGACCTATGCGGCGACGATGGACATTCAACTGATCCGCGATCTCTTCCAACGGTGCATGAAAGCGGCGGAGATGCTGGGCGTGGATGAAGATTTCCGCGGGGAACTCGAGGAGGCGATGGCGCGGCTGCCAGGCATGCAGATCGGAAAATACGGCCAATTGCAGGAATGGGCGGAGGATTGGGACCGGCCCGACGATCACAACAGCCACGTCTCCCATCTGTACGGGCTGTACCCCGGTAATCAGATTTCCGTCAAGGACACGCCGGAACTGGCCGAAGCGGTCGGGCGGAGCCTGGAACTTCGCGGCACCCACGATTTCCGCGCGTGGCCGGCCGCCTGGCGGATTGCCCTGCATGCGCATCTGCGCGATGCCCGGATGGCGCACCGCCGTCTCGTCAATCTGATCGCGCTGTCGGCCAACCCGAATCTGCTCAACGAGAAACCGCCGCTTCCGATGCAGATTGACGGCAATTTCGGTGGAACGGCCGCTATTGCGGAAATGCTTCTCCAGAGCAGGAGCCGCTATGACGGCACAGCCGCCGTGTATGAGATCGAGCTCTTGCCGGCGCTGCCGGCGCAATGGTCGCGGGGCAGGGTGAAAGGGCTGCGGGCACGCGGCGGTTTCGAGCTGGCTTTCGCCTGGGAGAACGAACGGCTCACGGAAGCCTCGCTGCATGCCCTGTGCGGCGGTATCTGCCGGATTTATTACGGGGACCGGTCCGTACAATTGGAGACGAGCAAGGGCGATACGATACCCATTCAATTCTGACGGAGGATTACCCCTCGGGAATGCGGCGGGTTCGCGCGGCTGCGCGGACCCGCCGTTGATGTCTGCGTCATGCTCGGAGGGCGGCACGGATGAAATCCAGGCGCAGACAAAGAAATTGGTGATTGTATTTTTGGGCTTGACGGAATAAAATGGAACCAACGCATGCTAAAACGAAATTGCAACCAATTATCCGCAAAAAATCAAGTATGGGAGGAGCGATGGATGAGACGAAGAGCGAAGCGGTTCACGGCGGCATGGGCCGCGGCAGCCCTCTTGTGCGCGGCAGGGCTCAACGCGCAGTCCGGCGTGCATGCAGCTTCACCAGAAGTGTCCGGGGAAGCGCTTGCACATGCGGCGGAGTCGGGAACGCGGACAATCGTAAGCGCTGTCAATGTTCGGGACAGCCTTGTCGCCCAATACGGATCGCCCGTCATTGACGGCGAAATCGATCCGGTGTGGGACAAGGCCCGGATCGTCGAGGCTCGGCATGCGTCGGGGGATACCCGGGCGTCCGCAGCGTTCAGAGCGCTGTGGGACGACCATGCGCTCTACATTCTCGCGGAAGTCACGGACGGCAGCCTTTCCATGGAATCTCCGCTTCCCTACGAGCAGGATTCGGTGGAAATCTTCCTCGACGAGAACCGTGACAAGACGAAGGAATTCAGCGTGGATGACCTGCAGTTCCGCGTGAATTTTGCGAACGTCCAAACCATTGACAAAGGTGATGGCTCCCGTTTCTACACGGCGACGCGGCTTACGGATGACGGCTATATTGTCGAAGCCCGGATCAGCCTCAAGAATAAACCGGACAACGGCACAGTATCGGGCATCGAGCTGCAAGTCAATGACGCTGAAGGTGCGGGACGGATCGGCACGCTCAATGTTTTTGATCCGACGGGAGGCGCATGGGACGATACGGGGTTGTTCGGCGAGATCTTCTTCACCGGGAAGAAGCGCGGCGACAAGAGCGGCCTCAATCCGTATGATCTGCTCAACCTGATGAAGCGTGCGCTGTCCATCGATTACTCGCTCTACAAGAATCCCGGCGTCGTCAAAGATGCCATCCTCCAGGTTGCCGCGGCAAACCTGCTGGGCAGCGCGGATGTGACGCAGGAGCAGATCGATGAGCAGTATGCCATGCTCGCGGAAGCGATCGACGCGCTGGAGATGACGGAAGAAGCCGCGAACGAGAAATATTTCACGCCGCTTCCGGTCGAGTATTTGGCCTTGAGCGACAAGCCGGGGAGCATCGAACGCCTGTCCTACCGGACGGCCAATCCGGACGGCGGCATGGACACGAAGTACGTGAATGTCTATCTTCCGCACGGATACGACGCCTCCGACAAGAACACCCGGTACAATGTGCTCTATCTGATGCATGGAATGGGCGAGAACGAAAATCTGCTCTTCGGCGGACCGGGCGAAAACCGTTCGCTCAAGAAAATCCTCGACAACATGATCGCGAACGGGGACATTGAACCGCTCATCGTCGTCACGCCCACGTTCTACGGCGGAAAGGGCGATATCGCCGTTTTCCACGAAGAACTGCTGCAAGACATCATTCCGCTGGTGGAAACGAAGTACAATACTTACGCGAAATCGGCAAGCTTGCAAGATCTGAAGGCATCCCGGGCCCATCGCGCATTCGGCGGGTTCTCCATGGGTTCGGCCACGACCTGGCATATTTTCGCCCACTGCCTGGATTACATCAAATATTACATGCCGCTCAGCGGAGCGGGTTGGGGATTGGCCGGAGGCGGCGACGCGGCGCAAACGGCGGAATTCCTTGCGGATGTGGTGCGGAAATCCGGCTACAAGCCGCATGATTACTACATTTTCAGCGCCGCGGGCACGCAGGACTTCGCTTATCCGGGGCTGCACGACCAGATCGAGGCGATGAGACAGTTGTCCGATGTGTTCCCCTATTCATCGGACCCGGCGAAAGGCAACCTCTACTTTATCGCGGGCGAAGGCGGCACCCACACCTGGTATTGGCAGAATCAGTTCATTTACAACATTTTGCCGGATCTGTTCAAAGGCGAGTCTTGAAAAACCCGGCAAGCTAAAACGAAGTTGCAAAACCGGATGCGGAAGGGGAGGATCGATCCGTTATGAGACGGAAAACCAAAAGGTTCGGCGCGGCATTGGCCGCGGCATCACTATTCAGCGCGCTGCTGATCAACATCCAGACCGGAGATTACGCCAGAGCGGCTGCTGCGCAGGTTGAAATCAAGGAGGCATCCATGAACGGAAGAATCATCGCCCAGTTCGGATCGCCGGTCATCGACGGCCGGATCGATGAAGTATGGGAGAAGGCGCGGCCGTACCAACCGCGGCATTCATCCGGCAACACCAACGCGAGCGCAACGTTCAGGGCGCTGTGGGATGACCGTGCACTCTACATCCTGGCAGAAGTGAAGGACGGCCAGCTGTCCACCCGGTCCGGAACGCCGTACATGCAGGATTCGCTCGAAATCTTCCTGGACGAAAACAACGACAAGACCCGGGAATTCGGCGCGGATGATCTGCATTTCCGCGTCAACATCGACAACGTCCAATCCGTGGACAAAGGCGACGCCTCACGATTCTATACCGCTGCGACCAAGACGGACGACGGCTATGTCATCGAAGCCCGGGTCGCCCTCAAGAAGAAGCCGGCCAACGGCACCGTCCTGGGCATCGAGCTGCAGATCAACGATGCGGTGGGCGAAGAGCGCGTCGGCACACTCAATCTGTTCGATTCGACGGGCATGGCCTGGGACGATACAAGCCTGTTCGGCGAGATTGTGCTGGTCGGGAAGAATGCACGCGAGACGAGCGGTCTCAATCCCTATGATTTGCTCAACCTGATCAAGAAAGCGCTGTCCATCGATTACTCGCTGTACAAAAATCCGGTAGTCGTGAGAGATGCCGTCCTTCAAATTGCCGCGGACAGCCTGCTGGGCAGCACGGAAGTGACGCAGCAGCAGATCGATGAACAGTATGCCGCGCTTGCGGAAGCGATCGGCGCGTTGGAGATGACGGAAGAAGCCGCGAACGAGAAATATTTCACGCCGCTTCCGGTCGAATACCTGGCTGAGAGCGACCAGCCCGGAACGATCGAGACGCTGTCGTACGAGACGGCGAACCTGGACGGCGGCAAGGACAAGAAGCGGCTGCACGTCTATCTCCCGCACGGCTATAACGCATCCGACAAAGGCACGAAGTACAACGTGCTGTATCTGATGCACGGCGGCGGCGAGAATGAGGATCTGCTCTTCGGCGGACCGGGCGAAAACCGGGCGCTCAAAAAGATTATCGACAACATGATCGCCCGCGGCGACATCGAGCCGCTCATCGTCGTGACGCCGACCTTCTACGGCGGGAAGAACGATGTCGCCCTGTTCCACGAAGAATTGATCCACGATATTGTTCCGCTGGTGGAGTCGAAGTACAACACATACGCGAACTCGGCAAGCCTTAAAGATTTGAAGGCGTCCCGGGCTCACCGCGCGTTCGGCGGGTTCTCGATGGGATCGGTGACGACATGGCATCTGTTCGCCAAGGGCGGTCTGGACTACTTCAAATACTACATCCCGCTCAGCGGCGACAGCTGGGCGCTCGGTGAAAGGAGCGGCGGCACCCGGCCTGAGGAAACGGCGAAGTTCCTTGCGCAGGTTGTCCGCAAGTCGGGCTACAAGCCGCACGATTTCTACATCTTCAGCGCCACGGGCACGCAGGATATCGCTTATCCGAATCTGAAGCCGCAGATCGAAGCGATGAAGCAGCTGGACGATGTCTTCCGCTACTCGTCGAACCTCGACAAAGGCAACTTCTATTTCATCGAAGCCGAGGGCGGGTCGCACACCTGGTATTGGCAGAACCAATACATTTACAACATTTTGCCGGATCTGTTCCAAGGCGAGGCTTGATCCGCGTCCCCCGCGTTTCCGTGCAAACGGAACCGGGGGCTTTCTTTTTTAACCAAAATGTAAACGCTTACAAACAATATAAAAAATGCACACACGCATCTTCAAAATCATGTCTGCCTTTCAATCAGCCGCTTCCCTACAATGAAAAGTGAAAGGAGTGTTTGCGCCATGACCGCCGACACGAATACAACCGATGCCAAACCGATTCGGTCATCGCTTGTTTGGAAGCGTTTCAAACGACAGCGAACCCTGCATCTCTTCGTCTGGATCGGCATCCTGTATTTGCTGGTCTTCGCCTATACGCCGATGTTCGGCATTCTGATGGCCTTCAAAAATTACACCATCGTGCAGGGCATCAAGGGGATTTTCACCAGCAGCTGGGCCGGATTCAAATATTTCATCGAGTTCTACAACGACTACAAATTTTACGACATCGTGCGAAACACGCTGGTGCTCAGCTTTCTGAAGGTCATCTTCACGTTCCCGATCCCCATCCTGTTCGCCATCATGCTGAACGAAGCGAAGAACATGGCGTTCAAAAGGGTGGTGCAGACCGCCAGCTACCTGCCTCACTTCATCTCCTGGGTGGTCGTGCTCGGGCTGTCGTTCACTTTCTTCTCCAGCAACGTCGGGTTGATCAATCAATTGCTCCTGGACTGGGGCTGGATCGACAAACCGCTGCCGATCCTGACGAGCCCGAACTATTTCTGGGGACTGGCCGTCGGCAGCGCGATGTGGAAGGAAGCCGGATGGTGGGCCATCATTTTCCTGGCGGCCATCGCCGGCATCAATCCGACGCTCTACGAGGCGGCCCAGATCGACGGAGCCGGAAGGCTGGCCCGGATCTGGCATATTACGCTGCCGGGCATCCGGGGAACGGTGGTCGTGGTGCTCATTCTGACGATCGGAAGCATTCTCGGAGGCGGGCTCGTCGGTTCCAACTTCGACCAGGCCTTCCTGATGGGCAATGCCGGCAACAACGACACCTCGGAGATTGTGCAGACCTACGCCTTCAAAGTCGGGCTGGCCCAGGGCCGATATTCGTATGCCGCGGCCATCGATCTGGTTCAATCGGTCATCTCCGTCATCCTGATCTTCACCAGCAACGCGATCGCGAGGAAGGTGTCCGGAACCAGCTTGTTCTAATACCGTCAGGAGGGTCATCATGAAAGGGCGCTTGGAAGACCGGATATTTGACGGCGTCAACTATTTGCTGCTGTCACTCATTTTCTTCGTCACCGCCTATCCGTTCTATTATCTGCTTGTCACATCTTTCAACTCGGGCACGGACGCGCTCCTGGGAGGAGCATACTTCTGGCCTTCGGATTTCACGCTGGAGAACTACAAGACGTTCTTCAACGATTCGAAATGGCTGTCCGCGCTGTTCATGAGCATCGCGCGGACGGTCGTCGGCGCCGTCACGGGCGTGCTGTTCACCTGTCTGGTGGCGTACGGCCTGTCGCACAAAGGGCTGGTGTTCAGCAAGGTTTACTTTTCCCTGGTCATCTTCGCCATGTATTTCTCGGGCGGCCTGATTCCGTACTACGTTGTGCTGCGCTCCCTGGGGCTGCTCAATTCGTTCGCCACTTACATCATCCCGGGGATGCTGAACACGTTCTTCCTGCTGATCGCGATCTCGTTCTTCCGGGAGATTCCGAATGATCTGAAGGAATCGGCGTGGATGGACGGCGCGAGCGAGCTGAAGATTTTCTATCGGATCATTCTGCCGATCTCCAAGCCGCTCATCGCCACGATGGCTTTGTTCGTCGGGGTCGGGCATTGGAATTCATGGCTCGATTCCGCCTACTTCGTCCGGGCAGAGTATCTGCGGACGCTGTCCTACCGGCTGATCGAGATCATCAACCAGAGCCGGGTGCCGCAGGAGGCGATCGAGGCCGCCGCCGGCGCGTCATCGGTCACCAGCTACTCGCTGCAGGTGACCGCGATGATCGTGTCGATCGCTCCGATCATCTGCGTGTATCCGTTCCTGCAGAAGTACTTCGTGGCGGGCATCATGCTCGGCTCGGTCAAGGAATAACTTCCCATTTGTTATTAAAGCGCAAGCTTTAATAAGATAAACTCACAGACAATGGAGGGCTCGCGAATGAAAAAGACATGGGGTTCGTTGTTCATTCTGACGCTCATCCTGGCCTTGCTGGCCGGATGCGGCGGAGGAGGCAACGCGAAATCCGGCTCCAATTCCGGGGGTCAGACGGGCCAGAACGGATCGGCCTCCGACTCCGGATCGCAGGATGAAATCGTGGAGCTGGACTTGTTCATCAACCACTCCTGGTACCCGGTTCGGTCCTGGACGGGATCGATCGCGGAAGAAATCACGAAGCGGACGGGCGTCAAGCTGAACGTCACGGTCGCCGCCGATTCGGAACAGCTGCCGCTCATGATCGCATCCGGCGATCTGCCCGACCTGATCTTCACGTTAAGGGAGCCGCGGTTGGAAAATCCGGACATGTCGTACCCCTGGAATGAACTGATCGAGAAGTACGCGCCGGACTTCGAGATCGATCCGGTCCGGCTGGCGGTGAACACGGCGCAAGACGGCAACGTGTACACGGTGCTCAATTCCTTCGCCACCCCGGAAGAATGGGCGAGCAACCCTTACGCGCTGGGCAACGACGGCAACCCCGGCATCGCGGTGAGACAGGACATTCTGGACGAGCTCGGCGCGAAGATCGAAACGCTGGATGATTTCGTCTCCGTCCTGGAGCAGGTGAAGCAGAAATACCCGGACATGGTCCCGATGACGATGGACATCGAATGGATTCCGCAGTATTTCAAAATGCAGTTCGGCATCCCGCCGCACAGCTCCTGGCATGAGCAGGACGGCCAATTGAAACATATCATCTCGCATCCGAAGGCGCTCGAGTTCTACAAATTCATGAACAGTCTGTACCGGAACGGCTATATTCTGGCCGAGAACTTCACGTACAGCAACGACCAGATTGACGACGAATACGCGGTCACCGGCAGAGCGTTCGCCCACAGCCATACCGTCAGCGTCGCGGAGGCGGACAACGCCAAGGTGAAGAATCAGGGCGGCAATTATCAGTTCACGATGATTCCGTCGGCGCTCACCGATGAAGCGTACAACCTGAGCACCGGCACCGGGTTCTCCGGAGTCTATATTACGAAGAACAACAAGAACCCGCAGAAATCGATCGAGCTCATCAAGTTCCTCGCCAGCAAGGAAGGCCTGGAGCTGGTCATGTTCGGCATCGAGGGCAAGCATTGGGAGTGGCATCCGGACGGCTACCCGGTCTTCCATTACGATGTGAACGACGCCGAATACGTCAATTCGGAAGGCCTGAAATGGTGGTACCTGTATTCGGACGCGATCGTGGAAGGGCTGCGCGGATACGTGCCGGGCACGCAGACGACGAAGGCGCTGCAGGAGATCAAGGAAATTACGGACCACAATCCCGCGATCGGCATGGTGAAGCTGCAGGACGGCACCGACGAGAAAATCATTTTCGACAAGATCAAGGAAATGGTGAAAACGGAGGAAGTCCGCATCTATCTGGCCGAATCGGAGGAAGCTGCGGAACAGGCGTATCAGAAGATGCTCCAGCTCGCGGAAGACATCGGGCTCAGCAAGCTGGAAAGCTGGGCGACGGCGGAATACAAGAAGATGCAGGAGCTGTTCAATCAATAATCCGGAGCAGGCGTACAAAGGGGTCCTTCCCAGACCCCTTTTTTCCACTTGTGACGCAGCTGCGCAGGGGTTAAAGTAGTCGTAAAGACGTTGCTGCCCAGGGGACGTGAAGGTGATGAAACGTTTGTTCTCCAGAATGAGCATTGTCAGGAAAATGGTGCTGGGCTATTTCGTCATCATCTTTGTCCCGGTCATCACCTTCGGTTTCTACCACAATCATCTGATGTACCAGAGCATGATCGAAGAATATGCGGGCGGCAAGCAGCAAGTCATTGAACAGTCGTACGCCAACCTGAGGATCGACCTGCTGCAGATCTCGTCCAATTACGGGTTGTTCCAGCATAACGCCAACGTCATCGACTATCTGAACGGCGCGTACCGGTACAACTGGGAATACGTCTACTCGTACCAGAAGTACATCAAGCCCCTGCTGTCGGGCATGCTGTACGGCAATGACCATATCCGGGATATCCGGATCTACAAGGCAAGCGAGCGGGTATTCACCGCTCCGGAACACATCATCGATATGGAAGCCCTTCCATCGAACGTCCGGGAAGAGCTGCGCCGGCTCCCTCCGGGCAAAGGCCTCTGGTTCTGCGAATTGTCCGAATCGGGCGAATGGAAGCTGGCCTATTACCAGAACATGTACGCCGAGCGGTTCTCCAAACATGTCGGCGTCTTCTCCGTCGAGGTCGATCCGAAACTGCTGTACAGCTTCGCCAATACGCTGAGCAATGAAGGGCGCTCGGACGTTTACCTGCTGACCGGGGATCTGAAGTCCAGCCCGCCCGGCGCGAGGGAAGACATGATCGGAAAGATGCTCGAGCGGCCGTTCGCGTATTTCTTCCTCGACCGCAAGTCGCTGCTCGTCAACCACCTGACGATCGAGGAGCTGGGGCTCAGAGCGGCCGTCGTCAGCAAAACGGAGGATGTGTTCGCCAGCACGGCCAAGCAGAGAGTCTGGCTGTACCTGATGATTGCCGGGCTGCTGCTGCTCCTGTCGGGGATCTACTACATGCTGGCGGTGTCGGTAACGAAACGGCTGTCGCGGCTGGCCAGACATATGCGCCAGGTCGGCGAGAACAACTTCAAGACGCTCGACCATCGGGACGACCAGGACGAGATCGGCTATCTGACCTACACGTACAACTCGATGCTGCAGCGGATCGATGAGCTGGTCAACAACGTGCAGCGCTCGGAGCTGCTTCGGAAGGAAAGCGCCTACAAGGCGCTGCAGGCGCAGGTCAAGCCGCATTTCCTGTACAACACGCTGGAAACGATCCGCATGCTGGCCGAGGCGAACGACGACCGCGAAGTGGCGGAACTCGCCTATTCCTTCGGACAGTTCATGCGCTACAGCCTGTCGAGCGACCACGAGCAGTTCAGGCTGAGCGATGAGGTCCGGAATATCGAGAACTACATGAAAATCCAGAAAACCCGCCTTGGCAGCCGGCTCACGTACAGCATCTCGGTCGAGGCCGACATCCGCCAGATCCCGTGCCCGCAGTTTATTTTGCAGCCGCTGGTTGAAAATTGCATCGTGCACGGACTGTCGACGATCCGGCGGAAGGGGGCCGTCGCGATCCGCATCACGGATGACGACAACCGCGTGCGGGTCGAGATCTCGGACAACGGCGCGGGCATGCCGGAGCAGCGGCTGGAGGAAATCCGGAGGCTGCTGAACAATCGGCTGGATATCAAGGAATTTTCGACCCGGGACAGCGGCCTCGGCATTTACAACGTCAGCGAGCGCATCAAGACGTACTACGGAGAAGATTCCCGTCTGGAAGTGGACAGCAAGCCCGGCGAAGGGACGGATTTCAGGCTTTATTTGAACAAAAAAGGGATGAATGGACATGTTGAACCTGCTGATCGTGGATGACGAGATGGTGATTCTGCACGGCATCGTCAAGATCATAAGGGAAGGGAAGACGCCGTTCACCCGGATCGAAAGCGCCCTGGATGCCTGTGAAGCCTTGTCTGTCATGGAGGATTTCGCGCCCGATCTGATCATTACCGACATTCACATGCCGGAGATGAACGGTCTGGAACTGATTCAGGAAGTGAAGGAGCGCGGAGCGTGCGGCCGCTTCATCATCCTGACGGGCCATGACGAATTCGAATACGCCAGGCAGGCCCTCCGCCACCAGGTCATCGATTATTTGCTGAAACCGATCAACAAGATGGAATTGCTGGACCTGCTGCGCACGGTAGCTAAAACGATATTGGAAGAGGAGCAGGACGGCGCGAAGCATGCGCGGTCCGATTCAAGGTACAGCTTCCATGTGGAGAAAATTTTGCGGCATATCGATCAGCATTATCACCGGGACCTGTCCCTGGACCAGTGTTCCGAGCTGACGGGACTGCATCCCAACTACATCAGCCAGTTGTTCAAGAAGGAGACGGGCGTGTCGTTCGTGCAGTATTTGCACCATTACCGGATCGAGAAAGCGAAGGAGCTGCTGAAGAAAGACGGCGGCCTGCCCGTTCAGGTGATCGGCAATCAGGTGGGATTCGAGAATCCGCAGCATTTCATGAAAGTGTTCAAGAAGCTCGTCGGCTGCACGCCGGGGGCTTATCGGGAATCGGATGCGAAAGGTGATGGAGCATGAGCCGTTTGGTGATGAAGTACGACCGGCCGGCCGCCGAGTGGAATGAAGCGCTGCCGATCGGCAACGGCCGCATGGGCGCGATGGTCTTCGGCCATCCGGTGAGCGAGCGGCTGCAGCTCAACGAAGATTCGCTCTGGTACGGCGGTCCGCGGGACCGCAACAATCCGGATGCGGCGAAGGTGCTTCCCGAAATTCGCCGGTTGATTTTCGAAGGAAAGCCGCGGGAGGCGGAGCGGCTGGCGGTGACGGGCCTGTCGGGCATTCCCGAGACGCAGCGGCATTATGAACCGCTCGGGCAGTTGCTGCTCGACTTCGAAGGGATCGACCCGGACGCGGTCGAGCAGTATCAGCGAAGCCTGGATCTGGAGCGGGCCGTCGCGGTTGTCGAGTTCATCCATCGCGGCGTGCGGCATCGGCGGGAGTATTATGCAAGCTGTCCGGATCAGGCGATCATCGTCCGCGCGACCGCCGACCGGCCGGGGCAGATCTCGCTCACGGCGCGGCTGGAGAGGGCGAGATGGCGTTACGTCGATGCGACGGGCCGCAGCGGGACGGACGCGATCTACATGACGGGCGCGAGCGGCGGAGCGGAGGGCGTTTCCTTCGCGGCGGCGGTGACGGCGAGGACCGAGGGCGGCAGTCTGGACGCAATCGGCGAACATCTCGTGGTTGAGCATGCGGACAGCGTGACGCTGGTCATCTCGGCGGCGACCAGCTTCCGCGAGAAGGAGCCGCTCGCGCATTGTCTGGCGCATGCCCGGACCGTATGCGCGGCGCCGGATGACGAGCGGTATGCGCGGCATGTGCGGGACTATCGGGAACTGTTCGGCCGGGTGTCACTCGCTTTGGGCGGAGATGAGGAGCGGAGCGTACTTCCCGTTCCGGAGCGGCTGGAACGTCTGCGCATGGGAGAAGAGGATCCGGCGCTTGCGGCGTTGTATTTTCAATACGGACGGTATCTGCTCATCGCCTCCAGCCGTCCGGGATCGCTGCCCGCCAATCTGCAGGGCATCTGGAACGACCACTTCCTGCCGCCGTGGGACAGCAAGTACACGATCAACATCAATGCGCAGATGAACTACTGGCCCGCGGAAAGCTGCGCCTTGCCCGAATGCCATGAACCGCTGTTCGACCTGATCGAGCGGCTCAGGGAACCCGGCCGCAGGACGGCGCGGGTCATGTACGGCTGCCGGGGGTTCGCCGCGCACCACAACACCGATATCTGGGCGGACACGGCGCCGCAGGACACCTATATTCCCGCATCGTACTGGCCGCTCGGCGCGGCCTGGCTCTGCCTGCATCTGTGGGAGCATTACCGGTTCACGCAGGATCTGCCGTTCCTTGAGCGGTCGTTGGAGACGATGAAGGAAGCGGCCCGGTTCGTGATGGATTACCTGGTGGAAGGGCCGAGCGGCGAGCTTGTCACCTGTCCATCGGTATCGCCGGAGAACAGCTACGTGCTGCCGAACGGGGAGACGGGCGTGCTGTGCGCCGGCCCGACGATGGATACGCAGATCATCCGCGCGCTGCTGGGCGCTTGTGTAGAGGCGGAGCGGGTGCTGTCGGACCGGACGGGCAAGGCCTCCGACGAGGCGTTCATCCGCGAAGCGGAGCTCGTGCTCAAGCGGCTTCCGAAGGAGAAAATCGGCAAGCTCGGCACGATCCAGGAATGGTACGAAGACTACGATGAAGCGGAGCCGGGGCATCGCCACATCTCGCACCTGTTCGCCCTGCACCCGGGCGATCAGATTACGCCGCGGCGGACGCCGGAGCTTGCGCAGGCCGCGCGCCGCACGCTGGAGCGCAGGCTGTCGCACGGCGGCGGGCACACCGGCTGGAGCCGGGCGTGGATCATCAATTTCTGGGCGCGGCTGGAGGACGGCGAGCTGGCGCATGAGAATCTCGTCGCCCTGCTGTGCAAATCGACCTTGCCGAATCTGCTGGACAATCATCCGCCGTTCCAGATCGACGGCAACTTCGGCGGCACGGCCGGCATCGCCGAGATGCTGCTGCAGAGCCACGACGGCGTTATCCACCTGCTTCCGGCGCTGCCGAAAGCTTGGCCCGCGGGGGAAGTTGCGGGGCTGCGCACGCGCGGGGGATACGAGGTTGACATCAGGTGGGCGGAAGGCGTTCTGGTCGAGGCGTGGATCACGTCCCGTTGCGACGGCGCCTGCACGATCCGGGTTGCTTGTGATGTGGAAGTGTGGCAGGGAGATCGCGAGGTTGCGGTCCGGCGGGACGCGCAATATGCGGATGTGATGTCGTTCGAAGCGCAGGCAGGGCTCAGGTATTGCCTGAAGGCCAAATAAATAAAAGGGGATGATGGCATGAAGAAACAAGCGTTCAACCCGTATCTGCCGTCCTGGGAGTACATACCCGACGGCGAACCGTATGTGTTCGATGGCCGTGTGTACGTCTACGGCTCGCATGACCGGTTCAACGGCCATGTTTTCTGCCTGAACGATTACGTCTGCTGGTCGGCGCCCGTGGACAATCTGGGGGATTGGCGGTATGAAGGGGTCATTTACAAGAAGACGGACGACCCGCTCAATCCGGACGGCAGCATGTGCCTGTACGCGCCGGATGTGACGAAAGGGCCGGACGGGCGGTACTATCTGTTCTATGTGTTGGACAAAGTCTCCGTCGTCTCGGTCGCGGTGTGCGACACGCCGGCCGGCAAGTTCGAGTTCTACGGCTATGTCCGGTATCCGGACGGCACGCGGCTCGGGGAGCGGGAAGGCGATCAGCACCAGTTCGACCCCGGCGTCCTGACGGAAGGGGACCGGACCTATCTGTATACCGGTTTCTGCCCGAGAGGGGACAAGTCGCGGAGCGGCTGCATGGCCACCGTGCTCGGGCCGGACATGCTGACGATCGTCGAGGAGCCGGTCTTCGTGCTGCCGAGCGAGCCTTACAGCCGGGGCACCGGGTTCGAGGGGCATGAATACTTCGAGGCGCCGTCCATCCGCAAGCGCGGGGATACGTACTATCTGATCTATTCGTCGATCGTCATGCATGAATTGTGCTACGCGACGAGCAAGGACCCGACGAAAGGCTTCAAGTATGGCGGGGTCATCGTCAGCAACGCGGACCTGCACATCGATGCCTACAAGCCGGCGGACAAGCCGATGTACTACGGCGGGAACAACCACGGCAGCATCGTGGAGATCGGGGATCAGTGGTACATCTTCTATCACCGGCAGACGAACGGCCACCATTACTCCCGGCAAGGCTGCGCGGAGCCGATCCGATTCCGTGAGGACGGCAGCATCGTGCAGGCGGAGATGACGTCCTGCGGCCTGAACGGCGGACCGCTCGCCGGGCGCGGCGAATATCCGGCCTATATCGCCTGCAATCTGTTCTGCAAGGATGAGGAGCTGTACATCGGCACCTACGGCGCCTGGATGGACGGCCGGTTCCCGAAGATTACCCAGGACGGCAAGGACGGGGACGAGGAGCCCGGCTACATCGCGAACATGCGGGATACGGCGACGGCCGGCTTCAAATATTTCGACTGCCGCGGCGTGAAGAGGGTCAAAATCAAGGTGCGCGGCTACGCGAAAGGCGCCTTCGAGGTGAAGACGTCGTGGGACGGCCCGGCGCTCGGCTCGATTCCCGTAAACTTCACGAACGTATGGAAGGA
>Ga0310840_100288_pt1 | contig 45317 bp, 47 predicted proteins | sample SM_ome_8_FD_201304 | JGI IMG/M metagenome (GOLD analysis project Ga0310840, IMG submission 201304) | Sorghum-adapted microbial communities enriched on stacked mutant (SM) sorghum from Joint BioEnergy Institute, Emeryville, California... ...
CGCTGCCGTCCGCTACGCCCGCCCACATCGGACCGGCGTCGACCTGAAGCAGTTCGACTTCGTATCCGAGATCCGTTTCCAGCACATGCTTGACCACGTTCGTGCTGGCGATTTCCGAATCCCACGCAACATAGGCGAGTTTGATCGATTTCTTGTCTCCCCCTCCCTGGGAGCATGCGGCTGCGGCAAGGACGAACAAGACCGCAAGTGCGATGACGAGACTTTTCTTCATGATCGATGAATCACCTCTGATCAGGATTTTTTGCGCTTGACCGCGCCCTGGGTCAGACGATCCAATAAAATCGCGATGATGACAATGGCGATGCCGGCTTCGAATCCGACGCCGGTCTTCGCCTGCGTCACGGCGCGGTAAACGTAGGCCCCGACACCCTGGGCGCCGATCATGGACGCGATGACGACCATGGAAAGCGACAGCATGATCGTCTGGTTGATGCCCGCCATGATCGTCGGCAGCGCGATGGGCATCTGCAGCTTGACCAGCTTCTGCAGCGGCGTCGATCCGAACGCGTCGGCCGCTTCCACCAAATCCTGCGGCACCTGGCGGATGCCCAGATTGGTGAGCCGAATGGTCGGCGGAATGGCGAAAATGACGGACGCGATCACGCCCGGGACGACGCCGAGCGAGAAGAACGATACGGCGGGCAGCAGATAGACAAAGGCCGGCATCGTCTGCATGAAATCAAGCAGCGGCATGACGGCATGCTGCAGCGCATTACTGCGGGCACAGGCGATGCCGATCGGAATGCCCAGCGCGATCGACAGGAGCGATGCGGTCAGCACAAGCGCGAGCGATTGCATGGACGGCTGCCACAAACCCAGATTGTGAATGAGCGCCAGCCCGGCAAACGCGAACAGCGCGAGCCTGAGGTTGACGACTTTCCACGCGATGAGCGAGATCAGGATCATGATGACAATGGCCGGAACCGCCGCAAGACCGGCGTAGAAAGCGTCGGTCATCGAGCCGATGATGAACCGGATCGCATCGAACAGCGGGTCCAGGTGATCTTCGAGCCAGCGTTCGAGCGCTTCAATCCAGTCGCCGAGCGGAAGTTTCGGAATGTTCATCCTCTGGCAACCTCCGTTTCCCGGACCGTATGGCCGGCCAGCGCGGACAGCACGGCGCCTTTCAGGACAATGCCCAGCAGCCGGTTGCTGTCATCGACCACCGCGAGCGGCAGCCGCGATTCGGCCATCTGCTCGAACAAATCGGCAAGCAGAGCATCCGGCCCGACACATGGAACTTCACGCTGCATGACCTCGGAGATCGACCGGTTCCCGCGCGCCGCTTCCGACGCTTCTTCCGCGGTCAGCACGCCGAGCAGCTTCATGCTCTTGTCGGTGACATACAGGCTGGATACGCCCCGGTCGCGCATGAGCTGCAGCGCAACGCGCGGCCCGCGCTCGGGTGTAATGGTCTCGGCCTTCCGCATGACATGCGCGGCGGTCAGCACTTTCGAGAAATCGACATCCTGGATGAACCGTTCCACATAATCATCCGCCGGTTTCATCAAGATTTCTTCCGGCGTCCCGATCTGCACGATCGCCCCGTCTTTCATCAGCGCGATCCGGTCGCCGATGCGCAGCGCCTCATCCAGATCATGGGTAATGAAGATGATCGTCTTGTGCATCTTCGCCTGCAGCTGCAGCAGTTCATCCTGCATGTCTTTGCGGATGAGCGGATCAAGCGCGCTGAAGGCTTCGTCCATGAGCAGGACGTCCGGATCGTTGGCAATGGCCCGCGCCAATCCGACGCGCTGCTGCATGCCCCCGCTCAATTGATCAGGCCGGCTGTCCGCCCACTGTTCGAGCCCGACCATCCGCAGCGCCTCGAGGGCGAGTTCCATGCGTTTCTTCTTCTCGACTCCCCGCACCTCAAGCCCGAATGCCGCATTCTGCAGGACGGTCCGATGCGGGAACAGCGCAAATTTCTGGAACACCATGGCCATATGTTCCCGCCGGAATTGGCGGAGTTCGGAAGCCGACATGTTCACGATATCGGTGCCGTTCCACAGGATCTCTCCCGCCGTTGGTTCGATCAGCCGGTTCAAGAGCCGGACCAGCGTGGATTTGCCGCTGCCTGACAGACCCATGATGACGAAAATTTCGCCCTGTTCAACGGCAAAGTCTGCACGGTTAACCCCCACAGTCAGCCGCGTCTCCCTGAAAATCCGTTCTTTGGACCAGCCTTGATCCAGGAGCGGCAGCGCCCTTGCAGGATCATGGCCGAATACTTTGACCAGTTGCTTGACTTGTATCAAAGGCATGACATCCCTCCGTTTCAACGCCCGGCCTGAATCATGGATAAGTATACCGGGACAAGAAAATAAAGATCAAAGCGCATATTCTGATATTAAAGAACGTACAGATAATTTTTTATAAACGATACGTACAGAATGCTCTGATATACTGCCGATTCCTCCAGGCTCCTTATCTTTACTTTTCACGGGAAGTGTGCTTAGAATGGATCAGAATACGCAAGTGGACTCATGCAGGAGGCGCTTCATGAGAGAACTCGAAGGTTTGTCACCCGATGTCGCTGCAAGATTGACGAAAGCGCGGGAGCGCGTGATCGATTCCATCGGCAAGAACATGGACTTGTACGGCATTACCCAATCCGTTGGCCGCATGTACGGATATATGTACTTTCATAACGGGCCGGTCACACTGGACAGCCTCAGCGCCTCGATGGGCATGAGCAAAACAACCATGAGCAACGGCGTGCGGACGTTGCTCGACCTGAAAATGATTGACAAAGTGTGGAGCAAAGGCAGCCGCAAAGACCGGTACGAAGTCGTCCCCGATTGGTATGCCAACTTCAGCGACTTCTTCTCGATCCGCTGGCGCAAAGCGGTCGAGGCCAACATGTCCGCCATGACCCGGTCGCTCAAGGAGATCAGGGAACTCATGGCCGAAGCCGGCGCGGAGGATGAGAGACTGCAGTCGCTGCTGAAATCGGACGAGGCGAAAATTAACGAGGCGCTGAAATATTACCGGTGGCTGTTGAGACTGATCGAAGCGTTGGAAACGGGCAAAATTTTCGAGCTTGTCCCCAGGGAAGAAGAATGACACAAGCAAAGGCTGCCGATAAACCGTTCGGCAGCCTTCAATCTTTGCCATCCGTTCGCATTGCGAAAGCAAATCATGTACAATAACGTTGAACCACAAATGCCACTCAAAGAGGTGAATTTGCCATGAATTGTCCCGTTTGCGACGGCGTTCGGATGCGGGAAGTGGAGAAGGAAGGCGTCATGATCGACATTTGCCCCCAGTGCAAGGGCGTGTGGCTCGATCGCGGCGAGCTCGAGAAATTGATGAGCGGCGTGCGCGAGATTCGCGACGATTTCGGACGGTGGCATGAGGAACGTTACAAAGACTACGAGCGCGGGGCTTACTCAGGCAAATACGCCGATACATACTACAAGCACAAGCGGAAGAAAAATTTCCTGGAGCGGCTCGAGGACCTGTTCGACTGACCGCGCCGGACCGCACCGCTGCACGGCAAAGAACCAGACCGGCTTCTCCGGAAGCCGGTCTTCTTGTGGTACGCCCGGCACGGGCGTCATCTCTACGGTGAAAGTCCGGAATGGGGGCTGGTGAGCGCCTGCCACTAGCCAAAGGCAAGGATGTCGGTGGCGAGGCCGAATCTGAAGGAAGCCGGAGGCAAACGCACGGGCCAAGGTGCGGACGGAGGAAGGCACGCCGCAAGGCGGCCTGCTCAGACTGCTGCTTGCCAACATCCTGCTGGACGACCTGGACAAGGAATTGTGACCCGATTTGTGGAAGGAAAGCTGAAACTGAAAGTGAACCGGGACAAAAGCGCGGCAGACCGGCCATGGAACCGCAAGTTCCTTGGCTTCAGCTTCCTGTCGAACAAACAGGCTGTGATCCGACTGGCTCCCAAGACGATTCAACGCTTCAAGGAAAAAGTCCGGGAGATAACAGACCGTACACGCCCGCTGACGATGGAAGAACGGCTTAACCGACTGAACCGCCTCATGATGGGGTGGATCGGTTACTTTCATCTCGCCGCCGCCAAGAACCACTGCGAAAACCTCGACGCATGGATTCGCAGGCGACTGCGCATGTGTCTGTGGAAACAATGGAAGAACCCCAAGACTAGTCTACGCAATCTCCGAGCGCTTGACGTGCCTGAATGGGCGGCTCGAATGATGGCGAACGCACGCCGTGGTCCGTGGGAAATGTCCCGCAACATGAACAACGCCCTCCCGACTTCCTACTGGGAAGCAAGAGGGCTGAAAAGTCTGCTTTCTCGTTACCTTGAGCTTTGTTAACCTTACGGAACCGCCGTATGCGGACCCGCATGTACGGTGGTGTGAGAGGTCGGGGGCTAGCCGCCCCCTCCTACTCGATTATCCGGGTCAATGGCACTCCAGTTTGGCGTGGCGGAACCCGGATTTCTCGATCTGGATCGTCGCATGCCGAATATGGAACCGATTCTCGATCCGGTTGAGTGCTTCCTTCAGCACGCTCTGTTCATCCTGTTCGTCCCGGACGAGCAGATGGCAACTGAGCGCATCGAGTCCGGAAGTGATCGTCCAGATGTGCAGATCGTGGAGGTCCAACACGCCGTCGATGCCGAGCAGCGTCTCCCTCACCTTCCCCGCATCGATCGTCTCCGGCGTTCCTTCCATTAGTATATGAACGGCGGACCGGGTCACGCCCCACGCGCTTTTCACGATGAGCAAGGTCACAAAAACGCTGATCAGCGGATCGGCCCAATACCACGAGGTGAGCGAAATGACAATCCCCGCCGTAATCGCCCCCACGGAACCCAGCGCATCGCCGATGACGTGAAGATAGGCGCTGCGGACATTCAAGTTCGACTTCACGTCGCTCTTGCGCATCAGGTACCAGGCGCTGGCCGCGTTGGCCGCGAGCCCGATGACGGCGATGGCGGTCATCATGCCGCCGGCCACTTCGGCCGGTTCGCGGAAACGCTCCACAGCCTCCCACAGGATGAATCCGGCCATGATGAACAGCGTCGCGCCGTTCAGCAGCGCGGCCAGAATTTCGAACCGGCGGAACCCGTATGAACGTTTCAGCGACGCCGGCCTCGCCGCCAGCTGCATGGCGAACAGGCTGAGCGCAAGCGCGCCCGCGTCGCTGAACATATGGCCCGCGTCCGACAGCAGCGCCAGGCTGTTCGTCAGCAGCCCGCCGGCGATTTCCAGCACCATGATGCCGGTCGTGATGGCCAGCGCGACGGTCAGCCCCGCCCGGTTGCCGGCACCGTGGACATGAAGATGACCGTGATGATGAACGTGATGATGCCCATGATGGTGTCCGTGATGATGATCATGGCCGTGATGACCATGAGGATGACCATGAGCCATGACAAGCCTCCACGATATATGAATAATTGTTCATGTGTATTATATACAATACCACAGCTCCGCGCAACCGTTCAACGCAAAAAAACCTCCACCCACGGCGGAGGCGCGGCACACCGTCACGGCTTCAAATGGCTCAGATGATCGAGCGTCAGCTTGAAAATTTGTGCGACATGCTCGTCGTCCAGACTGTAGTAGACCGTCTTGCCTTCCTTCCTTCTCTTCACGATCCGCATATTGCGGAGAATGCGCAGTTGATGCGATACGGCGGACTGTCCCATCCCGAGCACGACCGTCAGATCGTGAACGCACAGCTCGCACTGCAGCAGCGCATGAATGATCCGCACCCGGGTCGGGTCGCCGAGCGCCTTGAACAGATCGGCCAAATCGGATGCCGTCATGTCATCGACCAGATGATCCTTGACCGCTTGCACATCCGCGTCCGTTCCGATACAACTTGTATCGCAAATGCTGTCCTGTAACGCTTTTTCCATCCGTATCACCATCTTTTACAAGTTTGCCAGACTATTATAACACGAATGAAGATCATTCCTTCCATGAATACATTCTCATTCAACGGACTGTCCGGATTAAAAAAGATTAACCTGACCGCCGTTCCGCTTCCCGTCTGCATCCCCGGCCGCCCCGCGTCCGATTCCAATTGTTTCGGTCTTGTTCCGCCCTCCCTCCCATCCTACAATCGTCAGGGTAAGGAGGGATGAACATGAAAAGACTGAGAACGCTCATCTTCCTGTGCGTGCTGGTTGCCGGAGCGATGGCGGCAGGCGCGCCGGCCCATGCGGAAGCTGTGCTCAAGTACGGAAGCTCGGGCGACTACGTATGGGACCTCCAATACCGGTTGAAAACGCTCAGCCTGTTCGATCAGGAGATGACGGGCTATTTCGGTTCCCATACCCGGCAGGCGGTCGTGAAATTCCAGCGGAAATACGGACTCCAGGCGGACGGCGTTGTCGGGCCGGCGACATGGAAAGCGCTGCGCAGACATTCCTTGAACAAGAGCGAAATGGACATCATGGCGCGCATCATCTACGGCGAGGCCAGAGGCGAACCTTACAAGGGCCAGGTTGCCGTCGGCGCGGTCGTGATGAACCGGATCCGGTCCGGCCAATTTCCGGACACGATCCGCGGCGTCGTCTTCCAGCCGGGCGCGTTCACGGCGGTGGACGACGGCCAGTATTGGCTGACGCCGAACGCGACGGCTTACAAGGCGGCGCTTGATGCCGTCCGCGGCTGGGATCCGACCTACGGCGCGCTCTACTATTTCAACCCGAAGACGGCGACAAGCAAGTGGATCTGGTCGAGACAGCAGACCGTGACGATCGGCAACCATATTTTCGCCCGGTAAAAACAGCATCCGCGAAACTCCGAACGCCCATCCGTTCTATCCCGCCCGTTCCGGCATATGTTGGTTACGAGCAATAAGCGATGCGGGGGTGTTCGGATGCGGGTGCGGTTTCGCCGGGGAGATACGCTGTGGGCTTACAGCAGAATATTTCAGGTGCCGCTGCCGCTCATTCTCGATTCGAACGCGCTGGATCCCGTGAATATCGCGGTCGGTCAGGAAGTGGAGATTCCGGGCTACATCGTCACCGGATACACGGTCAAAGCCGGCGATACGCTGTGGCAATTGGCCCGGCAGCGGGGATTGCCCGTGGACGCGCTGCTCCTGCTGAATCCGGACGTCAATCCGGACAGGCTCGCGGTCGGCTCGCAGCTGAACGTGCCGCTCCGCGTCACCTGGTTCATCGTCGACACGATCAAACCGTACGATTCGGCCGCGCTGCAATCCGATCTGAACCGGCTGACGGAAATCTATCCGTTCATCCGCCGGCGGAACATCGGCGCTTCGGTGCTCGGCAAGCCGATCCCGGAGCTGCAGATCGGCCGCGGCGCCAAGACCGTGCACGTGAACGGCTCGTTCCACGCGAACGAATGGATCACGACGGCGGTTCTCGTCCGGTTCCTGAACCATTACGCGCTGTCGCTCGTGAACGGCGCGCCCATCCGCGGCCTCGACATGCGGCCGTTCTACGACGCCGCGACGCTGTCGATGGTGCCGATGGTCAACCCCGACGGCGTCGATCTCGTGATCAACGGCTTGCCGGACCAGGAGCCGTGGCGAAGCCGCGTGCTGGCCTGGAATGACAACAGCACGGATTTCAGCGGCTGGAAAGCGAACATCCGCGGCGTCGACCTGAACGACCAGTTCCCCGCCCTCTGGGACCGGGAGGCCGCGCGGAATCCGAAGCAGCCAGGCCCGCGCGACTATCCCGGCACGGGGCCGCTCACCGAGCCCGAGGCGATCGCGATGGCGGAGCTGACGCGAAGCGGCGATTTCGCCCGCGTGCTCGCCTTCCATACCCAGGGCGAGGAGATCTACTGGGGATTCGAAAATCTCGAACCGCCCGAGTCCGAAACGATCGTGAACGAGTTCGCCCGCGTCAGCGGTTATACGCCGGTGCGGACGATCGAGAGCTACGCGGGCTACAAGGACTGGTTCATCCAGGATTGGCGGCGGCCCGGATTCACGATCGAGCTCGGCCGGGGCGTCAATCCGCTGCCCCTGTCCCAATATGGCGAGATCTACGAGCGGGCGCTCGGCATTCTGCTCGCTAGCCTGTACATGTGAACAGGGCGTTCATGCGCCTCATGCCGTACCGGCGTTATTCCCGCACGCGCATGAGGCGCATGGCGTTCAGGGCGACGATCAGCGTCGCGCCCATGTCGGACAGGATGCCGATCCAGAGCGTGAGCCACCCGGGGACGACGAGCAGCAGCGCGGCGAGCTTCACGAGCAGGGCGAACGCGATGTTCTGCCGGATGACGGCCAGCGTCTTGCGGCTGAGCCGGATCGCGTACGGCAGCTTGCGGAGGTCGTCGCCCATCAGCGCGATGTCCGCCGTCTCGAGCGCGGCGTCGGTTCCCGCGCCGCCCATGGCGACGCCCACGGTCGCGGCGGCGAGCGCCGGCGCGTCGTTGACGCCGTCGCCGACCATCGCGACCGGACCGCATTCGGCCTCGAGCGCGCGAATCGCCTCCAGCTTGTCCTCGGGCAGAAGGCCGGCCCGGACATCGTCGATGCCGGCCTCCCGCGCGACGGCGGCTGCCGCGAACCGGTTGTCGCCGGTCAGACAGACGATCTTCCGGACGCCGAGCGCGCGCAGCCCGCCGACCGCCTCGCGGCATTCCGGCCGCGCCTCGTCGGTCACGCCGAGCACGGCGACCGCCTCCCCGTTCCGCGCGACGACGAGCGCCGTCTTCCCTTCCTCCCGCAATCGGCGGACAGGGTCGTCCCATACGGAATTCGAATGTCGAGGACAAAGTTCGGTCCGTATCCACTCCGGACTGCCGATCGCGCACCTTGCGCCTTCCGCGTCGCCCAGAATCCCCCGTCCGGTGACGGAGACGAAGTTCTCCACCAGTATGCCCGCGTAATCGATGCCTTCATCCAGGGCAGCCCGCGTGACGGCCGCCGCGAGCGGATGGCCGGACCGCCCCTCGAGCGCGGCGGCGATCCGGAGCGCGTCGCGGCGGTCCGTCGATTCCTCAAGCGGCAGGATGTCGGTCACCCTCGGCTCGCCGCGCGTGATGGTGCCGGTCTTGTCGAAGGCGACCGCCTTCACCGAGCCGAGCTGCTCCAGGTGGATGCCGCCCTTGATCAGCACGCCACGTCCGGCGGCGCCGCCGATGGCGGATACGATCGCGATCGGCGTCGAGATGACGAGCGCGCACGGGCAACCGACGACGAGCACGGACAATCCCTGGTAGAGCCAGTCGAGCCATCCGCCGCCGCTCAGCGCGGGCGGCACGACCGCGATCAGCGCCGCCAATGCGATGATGGCGGGCGTGTAGACCTTCGCGAACCGGTCCACGAAGGTCTGGGCGGGCGCGCGCTTCGCCTGCGCCTCCTCGACGAGGCGGATGATCCGCGCGATCGTCGACTCCCGCGCCGGCCGCGTGACGCGCACATGAAGCAGGCCGTCGCCGTTCAGCGCGCCCGCGAACACTTCGTCGCCGGGCGCTTTGACCACGGGCAGGGATTCGCCCGTGATCGCGGCCTGGCTGACGCTTGATACGCCGGATTCGACGATGCCGTCCGCGGCGATTTTCACGCCCGGGCGAACGATCAGCGTGTCGCCGGCGGCGACCTCGTCCGCCCGCACCGCCGTCTCCCGGCCGTTCCGGAGCACGAGCGCTTCGCGCGGCGCGAGCTCCATCAGGCCGCGGATCGAGCGGCGGGCGCGCTCCATCGTGTAGCGTTCGAGCGCCTCGCTGAGCGCGAACAGCACGACGACGACGGCGCCTTCTATCCATTCTCCGATCGCCGCCGCGCCGATGATCGCGACGGTCATCAGCGTCCGCATGTCGAAATCGAGCCGCGCGATATTCTTGAGACCGGCGCGGAACAGCCGGTGGCCGGCGACGACGATGGACGCCGCAAGCAGAGCCGCGGCCGCCGCGCGGCCGTCGCCGGGCGCCAGCCGGGCCAGCGTCCCCGCGAGCAGCAGCGCCATCCCGGCGATCAGCTCCGCGTTCCGCCTGACGAACGACGCGACGCCACGTTCCCGGTCTTCCAAGACGCCAGCCGCGTCGTCTTCCGGCACCACCTTCAGCCGCTCGAAGGCGCCGGCCTCCTCCAGTTCCGCGATGGTCGCCTCGCCGGTGACGGTGATTTTCGCCGCGGCGAAGTTGACTTTCGCGTCGATGACGCCGGGGAGCTTCCTGACATTGTCCTCGAATTTCCCTGCGCAATTCGCGCAGGTGAACCCTTCGACGCGGTACACTTTCGTGACGCCGGATGCCGAAGCCGTCTGTTGCGCCATGGTGCTCCCCTCGCATTACGCATGAATGTTTGCTCATTTATATTTTATTCCTGAAATTCCCTGCCCGCAACGGCAAAAACTCCAGCCCGGCGAAGGTTCCGTCCCGGCTCAGGCCAACTCTTTCCCGAATATGATGTTGACTTCGGCCGCGCCCGTCTTCCGCCGCAGCGCTTCCCTTCGCTCGTCCGCCCGTTCCGCCTCTTCCGCGGGTATCTTCACCCGCTCGAGCTCCCGGCATTCCGCATCCTTCGCGACGATCTCGACCGGGACGTAGCCGTTCTTCCGGTAGAACGCCTCGACCTTCGGATCGTCGGCCGAACCGACGCCGATCCTGCGGAAGCCCCGCGCGGCGCACGACCGCTCGAACGCCCGGAGCAGCCGCGAACCGATGCCCCGGCGCGCGTACGGTCCGGCCGTGTCGAGATTGACCGCGATGCCCTGCAGAACGGCGGTCCCTTCGGAGCGGCGGGACGGATGCCCGTAGCAGACGCCCGCGATATTCTCCCCGTCGAACGCGGCGAGATACAGGCCCGGATTCGCTTCCACCCGGCGCAGCCAGTCGTCCGCGCTTTCCCGGTCCAGATAGTCGCACTGGAACGGATGAACGACCGGCAGATCCGCCTTGTCCACCTGGCGAATCCGGACCGTCAGATGAACCGGCGGCACGAACGCGAGCGGCTTCGTCCGCAGCTTGTCCAGCAGCGCGCGGAACGCCTCCATCGGAACCGTGGCGTGCATCATGACCACTTCGTTCGATCCCGGCGCTTCGTTCAGCCCGCGGCCATGCTCCGGCTCGCGCTCGTCCATCCGCGCGAGCAGTTCCGGCAGCAACTCCTTCCCGCCCTGCAGCTTCCAGTCCCAGGTGTCGAAGGTGCAGCCGACGTCGATCCGCTCGTGATGGCCTTCGCGCCGCCACCAGTCATAGGTTACGCCCGGGAAGCCCGCGTGCTCGATTCCCGCGTCGCGCAGCAGCGCCTGCAGCGCTTCGCGCTTGCCGTCGCCGCCGTCGTCCAGGAACGGGAACCGGAACAGCTTCACCGGACGCGGCACGCCGGCCCTGGCGTAGATGCCGTCCAGCAGCCGTTCCGTCCGTTCGATCTGATCTTTCGCTTCATCGAGCGACAGTTGCGAGAACGCCGGATGGTTGTAGCTGTGGTTGCCGAGGATGTGGCCGCTGCGAACCGCGTACGCCGCTTCCTCGGGATATTTTTCCAGCAACTCGCCCAGACAGAACCAGATCGCCCGGATTCCCCGCGCGTTCAGCTCGTCGACCCGCAGCAGGAGGTCCTCCGTCGGCGCGTCGTCGATCGTCAGCCACGCCAGCTTCATCGTCTCCGCCATTCGTCTTCAACGCCCCCATCTGCCCCAAAATAAATCCGCCGCACTCCCGCGTCCGCATGCAACATGGTCCCGACCGCGCTCACTCCCCGGCGTTCCGCTTCTTGTGCGTCCGATCGTACGCCTCCCGCGCCGCTTCCACTTCGGCGTACCGCTCGACGGCCCACGTCCGGAACCCGCGAATATGCGGCATCAGCGACCGGCCGAGATCCGTCAGCTCGTACTCGACGGCGGGCGGCACGGTCGGATGGACGATCCGGCGGACCAGACCGTCCCGTTCCAGCCGGCGCAGCGTCTGCGTCAGCATCTTCTGCGTGATGTCCCGGATGCGCGCCTCGATCTGCCGGTAGCGCTGGCTTCCGCCGTCGAGCGCGTGCAGCACGAGCACGGTCCACTTACTCTCCATCAGCTCCAGCACCCGCCGATACAGGCAATCTTCCTGCGAGATGTCGCCGGAAGCCGGCTTCGTCATCGTTCCTTCCGCTCCTTCCGAAACGCACCCGAAAGTGCGCGGCGCACTTCAAAGTGCCTTCTTCCAAAAGCATAGAAGATCCGCTAAGTTATGTCTATCCCGGATTGGAAGGAGTGGATGACAAGATGAAAACTTACGAACTGCAAGGCTTCGGGCTGGACAATCTGCGCCTCGTCGAGCGTCCCGTTCCCGTGCCCGGACCGGGAGAAGCGCTCATCCGGATGCGGGCCGTCACGCTCAATCCGCGCGATCTGGGCGTGATCGACGGATTTTACTTTCCGGATCTCCGGTTTCCGTTCGTTCCCGTGTCCGACGGCGTCGGAGAGATCGTGGAGCTCGGGCCGGGAACCGGACGGTTTCGCGTCGGCGACCGGGTCGCCGGCACATTCGCGCAGGGCTGGAACGCCGGCGATCCGCCGATCGGCTGGCATACCCGCAGCCTCGGCGGCCCGCTGGACGGCATGCTCGCGGAATACGTCGTCCTGCCGGAAAACGGCCTCGTCCGCGTTCCGGAGCATCTGACGGATGCGGAAGCCGCCGCCCTGCCGATAGCCGGGCTGACCGCCTGGCAGGCGGTCGCCGAAGTCGGGCGCGTGCGCGCCGGCGAAGCGGTTGTCGTGCAGGGAACGGGCGGCGTCTCCGTCTTCGCGCTGCAGTTCGCCAAACTGCACGGCGCGCGCGTCTTCGTCGTTTCCGGCAGCGCGGAGAAGCTGAAGCGGGCGCTTCAACTCGGCGCCGACGCCGGCGTCCTCCACACGGAGGAGCCGGATTGGGACCGGCGCGTCCTCGAATGGACGGACGGCCGCGGAGCGGACCTTGTCGTCGACATCGGCGGCTCGGCGACGCTGGGCCGGTCGGTGGCCGCGATCCGGCCGGGCGGCACCGTCTGCCTGATCGGCATCATGTCCGGCGCCGCAGCGGACGGGCTGCAGCTCGTGCCGACGTTTCTCAAGCGGGCTCGGCTCCAGGGCATCAACGTCGGCAGCCGGGACATGTTCGAGGCGATGAACCGCGCCATCGCGGCGAACGGTCTCAGGCCGGTCATCGACCGGGTCTATTCCTTCGACCGGGCGATCGACGCGCTGAAGGCGCTCGGAGAGGGCCGTCATTTCGGCAAGATCGCGATTGAATTCGGATCGCCGCAAGCGGGAAACAGCCCGGTTTCCGCATAATCCGAACTGGAAAGGCAAACACTGAAACGGCCGAATTCCGCGCATTTTCCGGACTGGAGGGAGTGGCATGACGACGCGGCAAGACGAAAAGTCCGAATTGTCGACCCTGCTGTCCGCCAATCTGGATCGACTGAAGCGGGATTTCGCCTACCCGGCCAACCAGGCGCTCGTCATCCGCCATCTAGTCGTCGCCGCGCTGCAATGCGACGCCGCTATTCTCTATCTGGAGGGCGCGGCGGATGACGCGGAAGTGGAGAAGCGGATCATCCAGCCGCTTCTGGAACGGAGGGACGTCCCGAACAGGAGCGGAAATCCGGTCGACGCGGCGCGGTTGGAAATCGTGACGCACCGCACCGGCAAGACGGCGTGCGCGTTCGACGAAATCGAATTTTCGCTGCTCAACGGATGGACAATCTTGCTGCTCGACGGCGCGGACCGGGCCCTCATGTTCGAGACGCGCGGCTTCGAAACGCGCGGGGTGGCGGAGCCGATCGTCGAGCACGTCATCCGCGGGCCGAAGGAAGCGTTCACCGAATCGGCGGCCGTCAACCGCTCGCTCGTCCGCAAATATTTGCGCGACCGGCATCTTGTCGCGGAGACGTTCACCGTAGGCGACCGTTCGGTGAGCGAAGTGACGCTGATGTACGTGAAGGATCTCGCGGATCCGGACATCGTGGACGAGGTCAGGCGGCGGCTTCGGGAAGTGCGGACGGATGCCGTCCCCTCCCTGCCGATGCTCGAGCAGTATCTGGACGAACATCCGTACTCGCTCGTGCCGAGCGCGCTCAACACGGAGCGTCCGGACCGGGCGTGCGCCTTCCTGCTCGAGGGCCACGTCATCCTGATCATGGACAACTCGCCCGCCGCCCTGGTCATGCCGATCACGATCTGGTCGCTGCTCCATTCGGCCGAAGACCATTACATGCGCTGGGCCTACAGCAACTTCATGCGCGTGATCCGGCTGCTGGCGTTGTTCGTCGCCGTCATGACGCCGTCCGTCTATATCGCGGTCGCGACCTTTCACGAAGAGATGATCCCGACCGACCTGCTCCTCGCCATTGCGGCGACGCGCGAGCAGGTCCCCTTCCCCGCCCTGCTCGAGGTGCTGCTCATGGAATTCGCGTTCGAGCTCGTGCGGGAGGCGGCGGTCCGCGTGCCGACCGTCATCGGCCCGACGATCGGCATCGTCGGCGCGCTCATCCTCGGCCAGGCGGCGGTCGAGGCGAACATCATCAGTCCGATCCTTGTCGTCATCGTGGCGATGACCGGCATTTCATCGTTTACGATACCGGAGCCCAGCCTCAACTTCGCCGTCCGGATCACGCGCTTCATCCTGTTGTTCGCCGCCGCGTTCATGGGATTTTTCGGCATCGCGCTCGTCATCGCCTGCATGCTCGCCTACCTGACCACTTACACCAGTTACGGCGTGCCGTTCCTGTCGCCGCTGACGCCGTATTACCGGTCGTCGGCCGACATGATCCTGCGGATGCCGCTGCACAAGGAACGGTTCCGTCCGGAAAATCTCAGGCCGCGGGATTTGATACGGAAACCGGAAAGGAAAGGACATGATGGCCGTACCAAAGGATGAAAAAGTCGGCGGCCGCGAGTTTTCATCCATCTTCATGATCGCGGTCGGCATGAAGCTGTCGGACATCACGACGACCATTCTGTACGAATCCGGACAGACGGCCGGCTGGATCATGCCGCTCCTCTCGCTGGGGTTCGTCCTGATCGCGTATGCCATCCTCATGTCCGTCCTGAAACGATGGTCCGGCAAAGGTCTGCCGGAGGTCGTGTTCACCATCGGAGGCAAGACCGGCGGAACGCTGATTTGCCTGCTGCTGTTCTTCGGAGCGCTGCTGATGACGTCCATAACCAGCCGGGGTTATGTCGACATCATCAACGTCATGGTGTATCAGCGGTCCCCGGTGTACGCGCTGTATTTCATGCTGATGGCGGCGGCTTTTTTCGTCGCCAACCGGGGATTCGCCGCGATCGCGCGCATTTCGTGGATGATTCTGTTCCTCATCGAAGGCGCGCTCATCCTGCTGGTCGCGATCATGTGGACGGACATCGACTGGCTGCGGCTCAACCCGATCGCGGGACCGGGAGTGGCGAATCTCCTGAGAACGGGATTCATCCACAGCGCCATGTTCGGCGAGATCATCCTGGCCACCCTGTTCATCCCGAAGGTACGGACGTTCCGGACGTTCCGCATCGCGGCCTCCGTCGGGTTCATCGTGTCGAGCCTGAAGATCTCGCTGTTCATGGCGATCTACACCGCGGTGTTCGATTATCCGGAAATCGTCCATATCGCGTACCCGTTCCAGCAGCTGACGAAAAACGCGTCGTTCGGCAGAGTGTTCACGCACGCGGAGTCGTTCTTCATCGGGTTCTGGCTGGTCATTTCCGTCATCTATTTCGCCACGTACGTCTATTTGCTCGCTTATGTCTTCGCCCGCGCGATGCGCATGGACCGCCACGAGAAGCTTCTGCCGTCGATGGCGGGACTTGTCGTGTTCATCGGTCTCTTGCCCGGCAACACCGAGAAAGTTCGCGGCTATTGGGAGCTTCTGATCAGCTACAGCACCATTCTGTATTTCGCGCTGCCCGTCGTCATCTGGCTGCTGGACCGGATCTGGAGGTGGCGTCATGCGCAGACTTAAAGCCTTGCTGCTGGTGCCGCTGCTTCTCACCTCCGGCTGCTGGGATCAGCTCGAACTCGAGGAGCAGGCGTTCGTCGTCGTGATCGGACTGGACAAGGGACCGGACAACACGGTCGAAGTGACCTTTCAGATCGCCAATCCGCAGGTCGGATCCAGCGACATCGTCACCGCGGAGAGAGAGCCGCCCAGCGATCTGGTCCGTTTTACGGCCTCCGACATCCTGTCCGCGAAGGAGCTCGCCAACTCCGTCGTCACGCGGACGATCAACTTCGCGCACCTCAAGACCATGGTCGTCCACGAGGAGCTCGCGCGCAGCGCCTTGTTCCCGCATATCGCCGGCGCCGCGATCCGCGATCCCGAAATGCGCCGCGAGGTGGCGATGATCGTCAGCCGGGAGAAGGCGTACGACTTCATCCAGAAGAACCGGCCGCAGCTCGAGACGCGGCCGCACAAATATTTCGAGCTGATGCAGCAGCGCTGGCAGGAAACGGGGTATGTGCCGTATTCGACCCTCAACCAATATTTGCAGCAGCAGGTCATCGACTCGATGTTTCTGGCCATTTACGCCACGGCGCAATCGAAAGCATTCCGCGTATCCCGCGGCGAGGACGATTATCTGGCCGGCCAGGTGCCGAAGGAGTCGGGCGATCCGGTCCAGATGATGGGCGCGGCCGTGTTCGAGAACGGCCGCATGATCGGCACGCTGACCGGGAAGCAGGTGCGCTGGTCGCAGATGCTGCGGCGGAAGGGCAACGTCAAATCGTTCATCACGTCGTTCAGCGATCCGCTGGACAAGAACGCGATGGTGACCGTGCGACTTTTCAAGAACGGCGAGGCGAAGATTGACATGAACCTGCGCGAAGATCCGCCCGACATTCACGTGACGCTGCCTCTGCGCGCGCAGATCCTGTCGTTTGCCAGCCTTCAGGAATACGCGACGGATTTCGGGAAGCAAAAACTGCTCGAGCGGCACTTGAAGGGGGAAATCGAGAAAGAGGTGCTGGACGTGATCCGTCTCTCCCAGCGCAAATTCGGCGGGGATCCGTTCGAATGGGAGCTCATCGCGCGCAAGAAATTCATGACCGTGAAGGCATACCAGAATTACAACTGGCCGAAACGTTTCAAGCGGGCGAACGTGGACGTGACGGTGACGCTGCGGATCGAGAATTTCGGCAAACAGCGGACGCCGTACATCAAAACCGGACGAGAAACGGGGTGATCGCGGGATGCTGCTCATGCTGATCGCGCTCGGCTTTACCGGTTACACGCTCGCGCAGGCCTGGCGTTCCTGGCGCGGCGGCAACAAGGCAGCCGGACTCGGCATCGCCCTGCTGTCCGGCTGCTACGTGCCGCTGGCGATCTATCTCATCTTGCGCGACTGAGTCATGACCGTCCTGCGTCCCCCGTCTTTCCGAGCCGCCTGACGATCGCCTCCGTCAGCAGATACGCGATGGTGGATTCGGCGCCGCGGTTCAGGTTCGGTCCGTCGGGCGTCAGCCCGTCGCAGCAGGAGCCGTCCGCGGGATCGGCGAGCGGAACGCCGCAGTCGTTCCGCCCGTGGAACCATTCCCGGCACGCGATCGCGATGTCCCGGTATTCCCGCTCTCCCGTCACCCGGTATCCGGCTTCGGCGGCCAGCGCCAGCTTGAGCGCCTCGACCGGCTGCTGGTCCCACCGGGCCGTTCCCCGACGCGTGCACCATCCCCGGTTGCCGATCGGCCGGATCGCGCCTTCCGGGGCCGCCATCCGTTCGGCCAGGAAGCGGAAGCTGTCCCGGGCCGCGTCCAGCGCCCCGCTCGTTCCGAAGGCGTCATGGGCTTCGAACAGCGCCCAGGGAAGCAGCCCGTTGCTGTAGGTCATGACCGGCTCGAACCAGCGCCAGCCCGGACCCGATTCACGCCGGTAGCGCGCCAGCAGCCGCCCCGTCATGTCTTCGGCGAGGGAACGGACCGCGTCTTCCGGAAGCGGCGGGAAACGGTCGCGCCCGAGGAGGCCGGCACGCGCCATCCGGGCGCACGCCGCCAGCGCGTAGGCCCAGCCGCGGGGAGCGCTCATCGAACCGGCCGCCGGGAACGCGCGCGCCAGCATGTCCGGGACCGCCGGCGCCAGCCGCCGGCCGAACGGGACGGACGCCGTCCTGGCGAGCGCCCAGATCGTTCGTCCAAGGCAATCGTCGGACGGATGCTCCGCCTCGGGCTTCCGCTCGTAATCGAAATTGTTGTGGAACTGGCCGTCCGGCTTCCGGGCCCAGTACAGGAAGCCGACATACCGCTCGGCCAGCTCCGGCAGCCGCTCCGCTTCGGCGAGCCCGGCGTCGAGCTCGATCCAATCGACGCAAGCCCACAGCGCGCGCGCGTTGTCGTCCGTCGTGTACCCTTCCGCGCGGCGCGGAATTCTGCCGATCGCGTGCTCGAGCAGACCGGTATCGTCCGTCAGCCTGTGCAAATGCCGGAACCGCACTGCCCCTGCGGTCGCATGCGCCGTGGTCGGATTCGCCGCCATGTCACGCCTCCGCCGTCCGGGCCGCGATGTCCGGGACGCGGGCGACGCGCCGGAACAGATCCAGATGCGCGCGTCCGACCGACGGCCAGTTCATGTTCGCTCCGATCCGGGCGATGCGCCGTTCGATCCGTTCGCGCGTCTCCCGCGAGCCGAGAAGGCTCGCCAGCGCTTCGGTCCAGGCGCCGGGATCGGCGGGCGGCACGAGCAGTTCCGGGCAATCCGCAAGCAGGTCGCGGGCATAGACGTACGGCGTGCTGAGCACGGGACGGCCGAGTCCGACGGCGTAGGCCAGCGTGCCGGATGTGATCTGGCCCATGCCCGGATAAGGCGTCGCGTAGACGTCGCAGGCGGTCAGCATTTCGGCCAGCTCATTCTCGCCCATGTAGCGGTCGATCATGACGAGCCGGTCTTCGACGCCGAGTTCGGCGGCCAGGGCGCGGAGCTCCTCGCGATAGGACTCGCCTTCGATCTTCGCCACTTCCGGATGCGTCTGCCCGACGATCGCGTACACCGCTTCCGGCACGCGGCGGACGAGCCCGGGCAGCGCCCGGATGATCGTCTCGAGCCCCTTGCCCCTGCCGAGCAGGCCGAAGCTCATGACGACCTTGCGGCCGGTCCATCCGAGACGCTCCCGGATCGCGTTCCGGTCTTCCCGGGGCGGCAGCGGCGTGCCGTGCGGAATGCAAACGATCCGTTCACGGGGCACGCCGAACGCTTCGGCGACGTAGCGGACGGCCGTTCGGGTCATGACGACGATCCGGTCGCTCAGGTCGGCGATGCGTTGCTGCACGCCGCGGTAAGGTTCTTCGGGCCGTTCGAAAACGGTGTGGAACGTCGTGGCGACCGGTATGCCCATCCGTTGCAGCGACTCCAGCAAGTCCAGCACGTACTCGCCGGCTTCGCCGCCGAAGATGCCGAACTCGTGCTGCAGCGAGACGAGGTCGGCGCCGAATGCGCGGATTCGCTCCGCCGCCCTGCGGTATTCGGACCGGACATCCTTCGCGATCGGGTGAACGCCGCTCCCGTACGCGTGCTCATCCGGGCGGTTCGTCATCGCGATGACGAGGTCGCTTCCCTTTCCTCCTGAAGCCGCGCCGACGGCTTGCCGGAGATGATGGGTGAACGTCGCGATGCCGCATGCCCGCGGGACGTAGGTGCCGATGTACGCGATTCTCATATCGTCTCGGCCTCCGGAATGACGCTCACGACCGCTTCGTGAAGCAGATGCCGCGGGTCGATCTTGAGGCCGCTGCCGACGATGCAGCGGTTGAGCTGGGCCGCCTCGGCCGCCACGCAGCGGTCCCACAGGATGGAATGGGTCACGCGGGCGCCTCGCCCGATCACGCAGTCGTCGCCGATCACCGCGTACGGACCGACGACCGCGCGCTCGCCGATCTTCACCCGGCTGCCGACCAGCACCGGCGGCACGAGCATCGCGCCCTTGGCGACCTCGGTTCCCTCGCCGATCCGGATACCGCCGCCGCGCTCCTCGCCGGCGAGGTCCAGCTCCAGTTTCCCGTCCAGCAGATCCCAGTGGATGCGGCGGTACCGTTCGCTGGTGCCCATGTCCATCCAGTAACCGGAGACATCGGCGCCCTGCACCCGGCGCCCCGCGGCGATGAGCGACGGGAACGTCTCGCGTTCGATCGACACTTCGCGCCCGGCCGGAATCGACCGCAGCGCTTCGGGTTCCATGATGTAGATGCCGGCGTTGATCCTGTTCGAAGGCTTTTCGCCGCGCGGCGGCTTCTCGACGAAGCGGACGATCCGCCCGTCCTCCGCCTGCTCGACGACGCCGAACTGCGACGGGTCCGCGACCTCGACCAGCCCGATCGTGACGAGCGCGCCGGCCTCCTCGTGCGCCTTCACGAGCGCGCGGATGTCCGCGCGATGGACGATGTCGGCGTTGATCGCGACGAAGCGGCCGCCGAGCAGCGGTTCGGCGTTCTTGATCGCGCCGGCCGTGCCGAGCGGCACCGGTTCGTGCGTGTAGCGGATGGTCACGCCCCATTTTCCGCCGTCGCCGAAATATTCGATGATCCGTTCCGGATAATGTTTGACGGCCATGACAATCTCGTCGATCCCCTGCTGTTTGAGTCCGGCAATCAGATGTTCGAGCCATGGACGATTGCCAACCGGTGCCATCGGTTTCGGAAGCCGCTCGGTGAGCGGTCTCATGCGGGTGCCGAAACCTCCAGCGAGCAACAGTGCTTTCATGCTTCCAATCCCTCCCGACACGCGTGTTTTGCCCGGAAAAAGAAAGAACGCCCGCCATCCAAATGTTCCCCGCGGAAAACGGCCGGCGTTCGGCCGTCCCGGGGAGAAACGGTTCAGATCAGGGAACGTTCAACCGGGCTGGTGTTGTTAGCACTCAAATGAAACGACTGCTAACAAAAGAGTATGACGCGCATTGCAATCCAATCAAGCGGGACAGTCGCCCGTTATTTCGATTATATGCCGGGCTTGCCCGAAATATCTCCTTATTTCTTCCATTTTCTCAGGAAAAGCCCTCCGCCCGATCGCTTGCCGGAGACGGGATAAAGGCGTTTGCATCTGCCATCTGGCAAGCGGAATCGGCGGATGGTATAATGAGTCAGTTTGAATTTCCGACAAATTCGACACGACTGGAGGAACCCTATGCAACCTTCCCTGCAAGTCCACGAACGCCCCGCTCTCGGACCCGGAATTCTGCTCAGCCTGCAGCATCTGTTCGCCATGTTCGGCTCCACCGTGCTCGTGCCGGTCCTCTTCGGCGTCGATCCCGCGACGGTGCTGCTCATGAATGGCATCGGCACGCTGCTCTACCTGCTGGTTTGCAAGGGGCGGATACCGGCCTACCTCGGTTCCAGCTTCGCCTTCATCTCGCCCGTCTTCGCCGTCCTGGGCGCAAGCGGGTCGGGCTATCCCGAGGCGCTCGGCGGCTTCGTCGTCGTCGGCCTGATCTTCACGGCGGTGGCGCTGCTGATCGCGAAGGTCGGCACCCGGTGGCTTGACGTCGTGTTTCCCCCGGCCGCCATGGGCGCGATCGTCGCGGTCATCGGTCTCGAACTGATTCCGGTCGCCGCGCGGATGGCCGGCTGGATTCCGCCGGACGGCGCGGACGCCGCGTCCTGGTCGCCCGACCCGAAGGTCGTCTCGACCTCCATCGTGACGCTGCTCGTCATCCTGCTCGGCTCCGTGCTGTTCAGGGGATTCCTGCGGATCATCCCGATTCTGGTCGGGTTCGTGGTCGGCTATGTCGTCGCGTGGATGCAAGGTCTCGTCGGCTTCGACAAAGTCAGCCAGGCGTCGGCGTTCGCCATCCCCGAGTTCACGACGCCGCGGTTCGAACTTTCGGCCATCCTGATCATCGCGCCCGCGGCGCTGGTCGTCATCGCCGAGCACATCGGCCACCTCATCGTGACGGGCAACATGGTCGGCAAGGATCTGTCCCGCGATCCCGGTCTGCACCGGTCGCTGCTCGGCAACGGCCTGTCGACGCTGCTGTCCGGATTCGTCGGCTCGACGCCGAACACGACCTACGGCGAGAACATCGGCGTCATGGCGATCACGCGCGTCTACTCGGTCTGGGTCATCGGCGGCGCGGCCGTCATCGCGATCGTCATGTCGTTCTTCGGCAAACTGTCGGCCCTGATCGGCTCGATCCCCGACGCCGTCATCGGCGGCGCGTCGCTCATGCTGTTCGGCGTCATCGCGGCCGCCGGCATCCGGATGCTCGTCGAGACGAAGGTCAACTACGCGAAGCCGTCGAACATCGTGCTGACGACCGTCGTCCTCGTCCTCGGCATCAGCGGCACGACGTTCAAGTGGGGCTATCTGGAGCTCAAGGGCATGGCGCTCGCGACGGTCACCGCGATTTTGCTCTCCCTCCTGTTCAAGACGTTCGAGAAGACCGGCTGGCTGAAGGAAGACGAAGCAAGCCACTGATCGCCGTCCGCCCCCCGCTTCCGCCGTTCGCGGGCGCCGGGGGTGGTTTTCATGCCGCCGGTACGTGAAAGATGACCGGTTGTTGAATCCCGTGGCAAGACATATCAGAGGAGGAATGGCGGATGGATTTGGATTTGCGATATCCGATCGGCCGATTTCGCCACGAAGGCGAAATCACCCGGGACGTGGTCAACGTCTGGATCGACGAGGTGGAGCGATTGCCGGCGCTCATCCGGGAAGCGGTGAGCGGGCTGAACGACGAACAGCTGGACACGCCCTATCGGCCCGGCGGCTGGACGGTCAGGCAAGTTGTCCATCACATCGCGGACAGCCACATGAACGCCTATATCCGTTTCAAGCTGGCGCTTACGGAGGACCGTCCCGTCATCAAAACGTACGACGAGAACGCGTGGGCGGAACTTCACGACAACCGTCAGGCGGTCGAGCCTTCCCTGCTGTTGATCGAGTCGCTGCACGCGCGGATGGCGCAGCTGCTGCGCGGCCTTGACGATGCGGATTGGGAGAAAACCTTCGTCCACCCGGCTGCCGGCCCGATCTCCGTGGGCCGCAACCTCGGCATCTACGCCTGGCACGGAAAACATCACGTCGCGCACATCACGTCGCTGCGCGCGCGCATGGGCTGGTAACGGCGGCAAGCGGACCGCCGCATGAACGCCATTTGAAAAATACAGGCATGCCGCCTCCCGTTCGGGATGGCCGCATGCCTGTTCCTGTCATTCGGCGAGGATGGCCTCGATCCGCTCGAGCGCTTCCCGCGGCAGCACGACGCCGAACGCCTTCGCGTTCTCTTCGAGCTGCTCCGGCTTCGTCGCGCCGACGAGCGCGCTCGCGACGTTGTCCTGGCGCAGCACCCAGGCGAGCGCGAGCGTGGCGAGCGAAATGCCGAGCTCCTTCGCCACCGCGTCCAGCCGGTCGACCTTGCGCAGATGGGACTCCGTCAGGAAATTCCGGATCCACATGTTCGACTTCGGATCGGCGGCGCGGCTGTCCTTCGGCGGCTCGCCGCCGAGCCGGTACTTGCCCGTCAGCACGCCCTGCGCGAGCGGCGAGAAGACGACCTGCGCCACCCCGTGCTTCGCGCTGACCGGAATGACCTCGGACTCGATGTGCCGGTAGAACATGCTGTACTGCGGCTGGTTGACGACGATCCGGTCGAGCAGGTACCGGTCCGCGATCCGCATCGCTTCCTCGATCTGCGCCGCCGACCATTCGCTGACGCCGGCGTACAGCACCTTGCCCTGCCGGATCAGGTCGTCGATCGCGCGCAGCGTCTCCTCAACGGGCGTCTCCGGATCGTAGCGGTGGCAGTACAGGATGTCGACGTAATCCTGCTTCAGCCGCTTCAGGCTCGCGTGCAGCTGCTCGAACACATGCTTGCGGGATAGCCCGCGGTCGTTCGGGCCGTCGCCCATCGGGAAATAGCATTTCGTCGCGAGCACGTACGATTCGCGCGGATAACGGGGCAGAATGTTCCCGAGGAGCTTCTCGGCCTCGCCCCGCTCGTAGACGTTGGCCGTGTCGATGAAGTTGATGCCGAGCTCGAACGCCTTGTCGATCAGCCGTTCGCCCATGTTGCCGTCGACCGTGTGGCCGTAGGTCATCCAGCTGCCGAAGCTGATCTCGCTCACCTTCAGGCCCGACCGGCCCAGTTTCCGATACTTCATCTCGCCGCACACCTCCGTTTATGTAAACACGCGTTCATTCTACCATGCGGCCCGCCGCCTGTCCAACCGCCCCGCCCGCTCGTCCAACGTTCCGTTCGCGCGTATGAATCGTTCCGCAAACCGCGACTGCGCGGACGGACGACGCCTTTTTCGGCGCGCGGCCGATCGGATCGGGCGGCGCCGGCCTGTCAGACCGCAGCCTTGACCAGCTTGCGATGGTCGCGCTTCATGATGTTTTCGACGAGCGACGCCCACTTCGGGTTGGAGGGACAGTACTTCTTCCCCACCTTCTCGATCGTCGAATAGCCTTTGTCCAGGTAGCTTTTCGCGATGATCTTGCCGAACTTGTAGACGCTGTCGCTCTTCGTCTCGAAGCGGTAAGCCTTCGAGTTGCCGCCGCCGGTCGCGTTCAGCCCGAACAGGTTGTTCTTCTCGCGCGCGAGCTTGCTCTTGCCGTTGCCGCTTTCCAGCTTCATGACGGCGATCGTGAACAGCGCGTTGATGCCGTATTCCTCCTCGATGCCGAGGATCGCGTCCTCGAGCCCGTGCCCCTCCAGCTCCGTGCCTTCCAGCAGCTTCGCGATGTCCTCCTCCGTCAGGCCGGACGCGGACTTCACCTTCTTGCTGAGCGGCGACGGTCCGCCGCCAATTTCGGCCGGACTTGTCTTGCGGATCGCCGGTTCGGCGCGAACGGTCGAGGACGCCGAGGCGACGGTCACTTCGCGGCCGGCTTTCCTCGCCGCAACGGCTTCCGGTTCGGCGGGCTCCGCGTACGCGCCGTGAATGAACAGCCCGCTGTCCAGCTCGAGCCAGCCGTTTTCCGTCTTGCCGACGACGGTCACCAGATCCCCACGCTCGAGCAGGCCGCGGATCGGAGACGTCTTGTCCGGCTCGGCGCGAACGTTCAGGTAATAGGCGGTCACGACGTAGACGGCCGGTTGCGGAATCGACGGTTCGGGAACGGACGGCGTTTCCTCAAGAGACGGCGTTTCCGGAGCTTTCGGCATATATTGCAACGGCGAGACGTCCGGAACGGAGGCGTGCGCCGGGTTTGTCGCGGGAGCGGCGTATTGCGAGGACGGCCGGGGCGGCGTGTCGGACGGGTATGCCGCGAACATTCCGCTCGGCGCGGCCGGCGTGCGCGGCTCGTCAAACGGGGCGTAAACGGGTATCGTAGCGTTCGTCGCGTCGTGGGAGAAGACGGAACGGTCATCGGACGCGAAGAACAAAGGCTTCATCGCTTCCATGCGAACGGCCTGTTCGCCGAACGGCGGACGGTACGGCACGGTCCCGGATTCGCGGACAAGCCTCGAATCCGCCGTCGCGATACCGTCGTCCGCGCCGGTCACATCGGGCCGGGCGGCGGTGACGCCCAAAGCGGCAAACATCGCGATCCACAGCATTCTGACGAGCCTTGCGGCCGGCATATCCATCACCTCTCGGTCCGATTTGCGTCCGCTCCGGCGAAGGCCGGGCGTCCGTCAATGCATTGGCCGGATGGTCGATGTCCAAACGCATCTCCCATTGTAGCCGCTGCAGGCCGAGAAGCTTGTCACAATGCCGCGCGCCGTTTCGGTGAACCTTTGTCGAAACGGACGGGACCGCCGCGCAAGGGCGGCGGTCCCGTCGTCCGACCTGTCTGCCGTTGGCCGATCGTCGTGCCGAATGAGGCGATGTTCATTTGCTCGGTTGTTGAAGGAAGCCGTTTTGCGGGCAGCCGGCCGTTCAGCGCGGCTTGATGAACATCTGGGTCCAGTAGTGGCCGTAGCTGCCGCCCGACGCGTAGCCGACGCCGATCTCGGTGTAGCTCGCGCTCAGGATGTTGGCGCGGTGGCTCGGACTGTTCATCCAGCTGTTCATGACCGCCTGCGCCGTATGCTGACCGGCGGCGATGTTCTCGGCGGCGGCGCTGTAGCTGATGCCGAACGCCTTGATCATGTCAAACGGGCTGCCGTAGGTCGGCGAGTTGTGGGAGAAGTAGTTCCGGTCCCGCATGTCCATGCTCTTGTACCGGGCGACGCGCGCGAGCTCCCAGTTCAGCTTGAGCGGCTTCAGGCCGTTCGCGGCCCGCTTCTGGTTGACGAGCTCGACGACCTGCGCCTCGATCGCCTTGACGCCGGTGAGCAGCGGCACCGTCACCTTGTCGCCGGGATAGATCCAGTGCGGATTTTTGATCTGCGGGTTGGCGGCGATGATCTCGCTCAGGCCGACCTGGTATTTCACCGCGATGATCCACAGGCTGTCGCCCGGCTTGACCGTGTAGACATCGGTGTCCGCGGGCTGCGCGCGGACGGCGGACGGTGCGGCGGCGAGCGCGCCGGCAACGGTCAGAACGATGATGAGCAGCGCCGCGGCGGTTCGTTTTTTCCACATGGCACGATCTCACGCTCCTTGCTTTCACGGCTTGCCGTGGTATTGTGCTCAGGCGGGGAGCGAATTATGCCTCAAGACGAAGGCCGCTCCCATGCGGGAACGGCCCGTGGACTCAAGCGGATATGCCGGTATCGGCCGCGTGCGCCTGCCGGCGCCGAAGAGCGGGCGCCTGCAGCCAGGTGCACAGCCGCCATACCCATTCGAACGGCCCCATCCTGTACCGCTTCAGCCACCAGACGCTCCATGCGGTCTGCAGGGCGAGGAGCGCGGCGGACCAAAGCAGCGTGGCCGCGAGCGGCAGATCGCCGACGCCGATTCCGAGCACGCGAACCAGCGCGATCGTAACGATCGTCTGGGTCAGGTAGTTCGTGAACGCCATCCGGCCGACGGCAGCGAGTGGCTTCAGCCTGCCGGCGCGGGAGCCGCCCGCGAGGCCCATCAGAATCGTCACGTAGAAGACGGCCAGCGCCTTGCCGCTCAGGAAGATGTACAGATATTGCAGATCGAAGTAATAGACCGGTTCGCGCGTGTATTCCACCGCAAGCGGGATTGCGGCCAGCAGCCCGACGGCGAGCGATGTCCACCGGATCAGCGCGAGCTTGCGCGCGGGCGCCGCGCCGGGCAGGAACCAGCCCCGCCTGCCGGCGTACATGCCGAGCAGGAACAAGCCCAGCACTTCCACGCCGTAGATGAACAGATTCGCCGCGACATCCGACGTCAGATACGCGATCCGGTCCGCGATGCCGGGAAAGCCGGACGCGAAGGACGGCTCGGGCAGCATATGGACGGGAACGGCGAGCGTCAACAGGCCGAGCAGCACATGAATGAAAATTGCGACGCCGATCAGCGACCATGCCCAACCCGCCAGCGTCGTATCCTTCCTGCGGATGAACGGGAGCATCAGAAATCCGAGCAGCGCGTAAGTGAGCAGGATGTCGCCGTGCCAAAGCAGAATCAGGTGCGCCGCGCCGAAGACCAGCAGCGCGCCGAGGCGCCGCGCCGCCGCCGGACCGGGCTTCGCTCCGCGCCGTTCCGCCGATTGCGTGAACAGATGGAACGACACGCCGAACAGGAACGCGAAGATCGTGTAAAACTTCGATTGCACGAACATGTCGAACAGCAGCCGGACCAGCGCGTCGCCGCCTTCGTATCCGGATCGGAACATGACCCCGTTGCCCGCCATTTCGGGCACGTTCACGAGGCAGATGCCGAATACGGCGAATCCGCGGATCACGTCGATCAGTACAATGCGTTCGGATGACGCAAGCTCATTGGCCGTTGCGATGGCGAATCCCTCCCGGTTTCGGATAAGGGGGCGGCCCGGGCCGCCCTCCCACCATTATAGTTCGCCGTCGCCCGGAGGAAAATCGGATTTGCGGCCTATGCCCTGTTGCGCGCGGGACGGATCGCGTTCAGGATGTGCGACGTGTCCCGCTCGGCCATGTTCGGCCTGCGCCCGACGCCCCAGCCGATCTCGGCGCGCCAGCTGCCGAGCGCGCCCCGTTCATCCAGCGCCTGTTCGTCGGGGTGTTCGAGTTCGTCCGCCAGCGGGGACACGTACAGCGCATCCGCCGGACAGTACGCTTCGCAGACGAAGCACGTCTGGCAGTCGCCGAGGCGCGCGATGACCGGCACGCCGTCCTCCCTGGCGTCGACGTACTTCGTACATTCGATTGTCATTTGCGGTCCGCGTCGAACACGCAGAAGTGCGGCGTCCGGATCGAGCCGCAGGACCAGACGACGAGCGCCTTCGCGTCCTTGAAGTCGTCCAGGCCACAGTGCTTGCCGTCGGTCGCCTTCAGGCGGAAATCGGGCGCCTTCTCGCCGATTTGCAGCGTGAATGCCATACGGTTCATCCTCTCCATTCCTGTATCGGCCAAAAAAGAAAAGGAGACATGGCTCCCTCCGCAGGGCAGTCATGTCTCCGGTCGACCGGCAGAAAGCATAATACTAGCAGATAATTCCGATATGTCAAGTAAGTTTTTGAGAATTTGTGAAAGGGAATGTTCAGACATCCGTCATCCAGCCGAACGGATCGTCGACGCGGCCGTACTGGATGCCGGTCAGCGTCTCGTACAGTTTCGCCGTAAGCGGGCCGATCTCTCTGCCGTTGATCGCGAGTCTGGCGCCGTCGTACACCAGTTCGCCGATCGGCGACACGACGGCCGCGGTTCCCGTACCGAACGCTTCCTCGAGCCGTCCGTCCCGGTGCGCTTCCACGATCTCGTCGATCGAAAGCCGGCGCTCCTCCGTCTTCACGCCCCACGATCCGAGCAGCCGGAGCACCGAATTCCGCGTGATGCCGTCGAGAATGCTGCCGCCGAGCTCCGGCGTCACGACGGTATCGCCGATCTTGAAGAACACGTTCATGCTGCCGACTTCCTCGACATACCGGCGGTGGACGCCGTCGAGCCAGAGCACCTGCGAGCTGCCGTACTTCTTGGCCTCCTGCTGCGCCCGGAGGCTCGCGGCGTAGTTGCCGCCCGTCTTCGCTTCCCCGACGCCGCCCGGCACGGCGCGCACGTCTCGCGTCTCGACCAGGATGCTGACGGGCTTCAGCCCGTCAGCGTAATAGGCGCCGACCGGCGACATGATGATCATGAACAGATAGGTAGCCGAAGGCGCGACGCCGACATGCGGCTCGGTCGCGATGATGAACGGCCGGATGTAGAGCGACGTGCCGTCCTCGGACGGCACCCAGTCGCGGTCCGTCTCGACCAGCTTCCGGATCGCCTCGAGCGCGAGCCGCTCGTCGACGGGCGGAATGCTGAGGCGCGCGCACGAGCGGTTGAGCCGCCGCACGTTCATCTCCGGCCGGAACAGCCTTATGCGCCCGTCGGCCGCGCGGAACGCCTTCAGCCCTTCGAACACGGTCTGGGCGTAGTGGAACACCATCGCCGACGGCTCGAGGGTGATCGGCTGGTACGGCACGATGCGCGGGCTGTGCCAGCCGCGCCCTTCCTCGTAATCCATGACGAACATGTGGTCCGTGAAAATCCGCCCGAACTTGAGCTTTTCGCCGGCCGGTCTCGGCTTCCTGTCAGATGTCAGTTGCAGTTCGATCTCCGGCATCGTGCCGCTTTGCATGTCCATCCGCTCCTTGTCCCGGGGCATGGCAAGCGCTTACATCGCGTGTCGAATACTGCCGCCCCGCACGTTCTATTGTCATCATATCAGCGTTTCATCTATATTTGAAATATCGGTTTTGTCGATCTTGCATACCTGACAGGTATGATAAAAGGGGGTTGGTCCGGATGGACATTCGCCAGCTTCGCTATTTCCTCGCGGTCGCCGAGGAAGGCCAGGTGACGCGCGCCGCGAAGAAGCTGAACATGGAACAGCCGCCGCTCAGCCGGCAGATCCGGATGTTGGAGGAGGAGCTCGGCGTCGCCCTGTTCGACCGTTCCGGCAGACGGATGACGCTGACGCCGGCCGGCGAGCGGCTGCGCAGCCGCGCCGAGCAGTTGCTCACACAGTTCGGCGAGATCGTGACGGAAGTGAAGGAGTTGCACGAAGGCATCACGGGCACGCTGTCGATCGGCGCCGTCGTCTCGTGCGTCTCCCTGCTGCCGCCGCGCATCAAACGGTTCCGCGAGGTCCATCCCGGCGTCACCTTCAAAATCACGGAGGGCGACCATGAGCTGCTCGGGAGCCGCCTGTCCCGGCGCGCCGTCGAACTCGTCGTCGCCCGCCTGCCGTTCGAAGCGCCGGAAGTGGACCACGGCTGCGAAATTTTCCCCCTGCCGTCCGAACCGTTCGACGCGGTCATTCCGGACGACTGGCTCCCCCGCCCCGTCCCGGATTCGATCCGGCTGTCGGAGCTCGCCTCCCGTCCGTTCCTGACGCTGCGCACCGACCGGACGAAGGCGATGCACGAGCGGATCGTCGCCGAATGCCGGCGGCACGGCTTCGAACCGCGCGTCATCGCCGAATGCTCCAGCGTCGCCGTCATCTCGTCGCTCCTGTCGGCCGGACTCGGCGTCGCGCTGCTGCCGCGCTCGGTGCTCGCGGCTTCCCCGCCGCCCGGCACGAAGGCGATTCCGCTCGCCGACTCGTCGCTGTCGTCCGAGGTCGGCATCCTCTGGCTGAAGGACCGTTATCTGTCCCGCAGCGCCCGCCTGTTCATCGACGTGTTCCGCGAGGGGATCTGACGCCAAGCTCAACCGGCCGGACCCGAGGTCGGGCCGGCGCCGTATCCGCGATCAATGGAATTGCACATCGATCCGCCTGCGCTGGTCGCCCTTCATCTTCGGCATGCGGATCTCGAGAATGCCGTTGCGGTAGGATGCGGCGATCCCCTCCGACAAGACGGGCACGGGCAGCGATACCGAGCGGGTGAATTTGCCCGTGAACCGTTCGCGGCGATGGTATTGCTCCTCCTTGATCTGTTCCGCCGCCTTCACCCGGCCGGAGATCGTCAGCATCTGCTGGTCGACCGAAATCTCGACATCCTCCTTGCTCTCGAGCCCCGGCACTTCGCACTGCGCGACCAGTTCGTTCTCCGTCTCGAAGAGATCGATGCGGCCGAATCCCGCGCTGTCCATGAACCGACCGGCCAGCGGCCAGTCCTCGAAGATCCGGTCCATGTTGCGGCGCAGCGCGTCGATCTGGCGAATCGGGTCGTACGGTATGAGCGACACCGCAATCACTCCTTCGGAATGGCATGAACTTGTTCCGCCGGCTAGTATGCCCCGCCGCAGCCGATTCATGCGCGCGTATCGCATAAGGGACAATCCGCAGCTCATACACATGTGGTTCAGAGGGCAAATTACGACGAGACAAGGAGGGATCCGCATGTTCAAACGAATAGACAGTCTGCTGATCGAACTGCCGATGCCGTCGCACCCGGATCCGAACGGGGCCAGCGCGGTCCAGGAACTGCTCGGCGGCAAGTTCGGCGAAATGTCGACGCTGAACAACTATTTGTATCAGTCGTTCAATTTTCGCGGCAAATCGAAGCTGCGGCCGTTCTACGACCTGGTGGCGAGCATCACGGCGGAAGAAGTCGGCCATGTGGAGCTGGTCGCCAACACGATCAACCTGATGCTGACCGGCACGACGAGGCCGGGCGATCCGGATTCGACGCCGCTCGGATCGGCCAAGGATCTGCGCATGTCGATCCATTTCATCGACAGCGCCCAGACCGCCTTGCCTGTGGATTCGATGGGCCGGCCGTGGAACGGCACCTATCTCGTCTCGAGCGGCAATCTGATCTTCGATCTGCTGCACAACTTCTATCTGGAGATCGGCGCGCGGACGCACAAAATGCGGGTGTACGAGATGACCAGCCATCCGACGGCCCGCGCGATGATCGGCTATTTGCTCGTCCGCGGCGGCGTGCACATCCTGGCTTACGCCAAGGCGCTCGAAATCATCACGGGCGTCGACGTCACGAAGATTTTGCCCGTTCCGCGGCTGGACAACAAGGCGTTCGACGCGGCCCGTCCCTGGGAGGAGCGCGGCGAGCATCGCCGGCTCTACACATTCAGCGACAACGACTATCAACAGATTGCCCGGATCTGGCGCGGCACGCATCCGATCGACGGCGGTCCGCTCGAGGCGTATGCCGGCGTTCCCGGGTACAGCGGCCCGATTCCCGATCTCGGCGAATTGCCGGAAGAGTTCGCGCCCGGCGTATCCGCCGAGGACCTGCAGCGCATTGCCAACTGGCTGTCGAAGCAGGCCGGGATGTAGCGCGCAAATCGCATCCGGCGGAGCAGGTGTCAGCGGACCCTGTCCTCCTCCCGCTCGCCGATGGCGATCTGGATGAGCGCCAGCACCCCCGTCTCGACGATCGAAGCGAGCAGCGCGATGGACAGCCAATTCTTCGTTTCCATAAAATAATACAGCAGCAGATGGAACACGAGGAGAACAGCGAACGCGGCCAGCAGGTTGATGCGCGCAATCCAGCGGATCATGGGGCATACCTCCTTGGTTCACGCTCATTGTGTCCCCCGATCATCCAACATATACCTTTCCGGAGCATGAAAATATCCCGCGGCACGGGTCCGCGGGATTTCGATTTGTCCGCATTATTGGCCGGCCAGCGTCTCCGTCAGCACCGGCACGATCTGCGACTTGCGCGAGACGACGCCCTTCAGGACGGCGCGATTGTTCTCCAGCTTGACACCGTAGGCCTGTTCGACCGCGTCCGCCCGCTTGCCGAGGGCGATGCCGACCGAGTCGTTATTCAGGATGTCCGTCACGACGAACAGGAACAGGTCGAGCCCCTTCGCGTCGATGATCGCGCGGATCTTGTCCTCCGCTTCGGCCTGCCGCGACAGCACGTCGTTCACGTCGACGGCGTTGACCTGCGCGATCTCGACCTTCGCGCTGCCCATCTGGAACTCCTTCGCGTCGAGCTTGAGCAGCTCGTCCACCGTCTTCTTGCTGAGATCGGCGCCCGCCTTGAGCATCGCGAGGCCGTATTCCTCCGGATTCACGCCGGCGATGTCCGCGAGCTCGCGCGCGGCCGCGACGTCTTCCGGCGTGCACGTCGGCGACTTGAACAGCAGCGAGTCGGAAATGATCGCCGACAGCATCAGGCCCGCGACGCGCGGCTCGACGGCGACGCCGTTCTCCTTGTACAGCTTGTTCAGGATCGTCGCCGTGCAGCCGACCGGCTCAGCGCGATAGTACAGCGGACCGGCCGTCTCGAAGTTCGCGATGCGATGGTGGTCGATGACCTCGGCGACGCGCACCTGCGCGATGTCTTCGGCGCTTTGCTGCCGCTCGTTGTGATCGACGAGAATGACCGTATCCGTCTCCTCCGCCACCTTCTCGACGAGCCGCGGCGCCTCCGTCTTGAAATAGTCGAGCGCATATTGCGTCTCCGCGTTGACGGCGCCGAGGCGGACCGCTTCGACCTGCTGCCCGAGCTTCGTCTTCAGTTCGGCGTAGGCGATGGCCGAGCAAATCGAGTCGGTGTCCGGGTTCCTGTGCCCGAAAATGAGTACCTTACCCATGTTTACTTCCCCTTATTGTAGGATTTTGCCTCCGTAAGTATATCGCACCATGCGGGACCACCGCAAGCATGCGAATGTTCGACAGCGCCGCTTGTGGTGTAGTATCGTAAGGAGTGAAAGCCTACGAAACGGAAAGCGGAGGTGCCCCGCATGGAATGCCGCGTCGGCTGCGCCGCCTGCTGCGTCGTCATTTCGATCTCGTCGCCGATTCCCGGCATGCCGGAAGGCAAGCCGGCGGGCGTTCCGTGCGTCCACCTGACGGCCGACCGGCGATGCGCCCTCTTCGGGCGTCCCGAACGGCCGGAGGTGTGCCGCGCCTTCGCGCCGTCCGAGGAGCACTGCGGACGGTCGGACGAAGAGGCGTACCGGCTGCTCGAGGCGCTGGAGAAAGCGACGCGGCCCGACGGAAAACAAACCCGCGGAACGCAGCCGTGATATCCATTACCCCCCATGCGAAACGGAGCGACAGGTTATGTTCAGACTCGGCATACTGGATCAATCGCAGATCGGCGAAGGCAAAACGGCATCGGACGCGCTCCGGGAGACGACGATGCTCGCCGTCGAGGCGGAGAAGATGGGCTATTCGCGGTTCTGGATGTCGGAGCATCACGGCAGCCGTTCGCTGGCCCATTCGAGCCCCGAAATCTTGATCGCCCACGTGGCGGCTGCCACGCGAACCATCCGCGTCGGCTCGGGCGGCGTCATGCTGCCCCATTACAGCGCCTACAAGGTGGCGGAGAACTTCCGTCTGCTCGAGGCGCTCCATCCGGGCCGGATCGACCTCGGCCTCGGCCGCGCGCCCGGCGGGCGTCCGCTCTCCACGCGGGCGCTCCACGAAGGCAGGACGTACCACTACGACCAATATCCGCAGCAGGTGCTCGACCTGATCGACTATTTCCAGGAGACGACGGACGAGCACCGCTTCCCCGGCCTGCTCGCCTCGCCGTCGGTCGATACGCATCCCGAAATCTGGCTGCTCGGCTCGAGCGACGAGAGTGCGCGCATCGCCGCGCAGCTCGGCACATCGTACGGCTTCGCCCAATTTTTCGGGACGCCGGGCGGACCGGAAGCCATCCGCTGGTACAAGGAGCACTTCCGCCCGGGCCGTCTCGGAGACAAGCCGCGCGCGCTGGCGGCGGTGCTCGCGATCTGCGCCGAGACGGAGGAAGAAGCGAACGAGCTGGCGCTCAGCACCGACCTGTATTTCCTCGGCATCGAGCGCGGGTTCGAGCTGCCCCATCTGCCCTCCGTCGAGACCGCGCGGAACTGGCCATACACCGAATTCGACCTGGAGCTGATCCGCCGCGCGCGCAGCCGCCGGATCGTCGGCACGCCGGGCCGGGTTCGCGAAGGACTGGAGCGGCTGGCGGAGGAATACGCGGCGGACGAGCTGCTGATCGTCGGCCCGATCCATGATTTCGGCAAGCGCCTCGCCTCCTTCCGGCTGATCGCCGAAGCATTCGGCCTCGGAAAATCATAAGCCGCAAATATTTAATGTCATAAATCATTAACAACATGAAACGGATGGATTCGATGACGATGCTGCATTTCATCCTCAATCCCGCGGCCGGCAACGGCAAATCGCTGCGCGTCTGGCGCCGGATCGAGCCGCTGCTCGAGCGGTCCGGCGCGCCGCACGCCGTCCATATGACGAAGGCGGCCGGCGAAGCGGTCGGGATTTGCAAGAAGCTGGCCGAAAGCGCGTCCGCGAACGGCGGGAAGCCTGTGATCGTGGTGGTCGGCGGCGACGGCACGCTGCGGGAGGCCGCGCTCGGTCTGCTCGATGCCGGCGGCGGCTCCCCCCTCCATGCTCCGGCGCTCTCGTTCATCCCGGCCGGATCGGGCAACGACTTCGCCCGCGGCCACGGCATTCCGCTCGATCCCGTGAAAGCGCTGTCCAACCTGCTCGAGGCGGTGCGCGCAGGCCGGACCCGCCGCATCGACGTGATCCGGACCGCCGGGGGCGACTCCGCGCTCAGCTCGTACGGCGCGGGACTCGACGCGGCGGTGGCCGTCGCGGTCAACCGCTCCCCGCTCAAGCGGCTGCTCGGCAGCGTTCGCCTCGGCCGGCTTGCCTACGTATTCCTGCTCATCCGGGTGCTCGTCGCCTACCGCCCCGTGGACGCGTCGCTGGAGGTGGACGGCAAGCGGCATCGGCTGAAGCGGATCTGGCTCGTCTCCGTCTCGAACATTCCGTCCTACGGCGGCGGCATGAAGATCAATCCGGACGCCGCGCCCGACGACGGACAGCTCGATGTCTGCGTCGTGCAGGGCATCACCCGGTTGAGGCTGCTGACCGCTTTTCCCCTTGTCTATCAAGGAAAACACTCCTCGATCGCCGGCGTCTCGTTCTTCCGCGGCAGCCGGATCCGGCTCGAAGCGGCATCGCCCCTCGCGGTGCACGCCGACGGCGAGGACGACGGCGCGACGCCGCTTGACATCCGCGCCGAACATCGCGCGCTTGAAATCGTCGTATAGCCCAGGAAGCAGCGAAAGCCAGGCCGCCGGACCCATCAGGTCCGCCGCCTGGCTTTGCCGCGTTGTACGGGCCGCGCCCGTTACAGCCTGACCGTTCGGCCGGTCGCCTGCGATTCGAACGCCGCGAGGATGACGCCGAGCGACTTGAGCCCTTCCTCGCCGGAGATTCTCGGCGGCGTGTTCGTGACGATGCAGTTCACGAACTCGTCGATGATGCCGCTCGTCGTCTGCTTCTCGTTCGTCGCGATCTCGCCGACGTTGTAGCGCTGCGTCTCGCCGTTCCTGAGCTCGACGATCACCTGGTCTTTCGGGTCGGTGCCGATCTTCATGACGCCGTTCTCGCACCAGAGGATCGTGCTGTTGTCTTCGCCGCGATAGTACGTCCAGCTTGCTACGAGCGTGCCGATCGCGCCGCTCTTCATGCGGAGGATGCACGTCGCGTTGTCGTCCACTTCGGTGCCCTCCTTGTGCAGCGTCGAGATGAACGCCGACACTTCGGCCACTTCGTCATCGAGCAGATAGCGGATGAGGTCCGACTTGTGCACGCCGAGGTCGCCCATCGCGCCCATGATCGCCCGCGGCTTGTCGAAGAACCAGCTGTTCCGGCCGTCGACGCTCCACGCCTCCGGCCCCGGATGGCCGAACGACGTGCGGAACGTCAGCACCTTGCCGAGCACGCCGGAATCGAGGATTTCCTTCGCCTTCACGTGCGGCGGCATGAGCCGCTGGTTGTGGGCGACCATCAGGAAGACGCCGTTCTTGCGCGCGGCTTCGATCATCGCCTCGGCCTCTTCGCGATTACCCGCCATCGGCTTCTCGACGAGCACGTGCGCGCCGGCCTCCGCGGCCGCGATCGACACGGGCGCGTGCAGATGGTTCGGCAGGCAGACGCTGACCGCGTCCGGCTTCTCGGCGGCCAGCAGTTCCCGATAGTCCGAGTAGGCCCGCCCGCCGTATTTCTCCGCGTATTCCCGGGCCCGCTCGATCACGATGTCGCAGAATGCGACCAGCTCGACGTTTTCATTTGCCGCGTATTCGGGGATATGGCGATGTTTCGAAATCGATCCGCATCCGATGACGGCCGTTCTGATTTTGGACATATCCGACACTCCTTGCTGGTTGAAAAGGTTTGCAGCCGTAACCATCTTACCGCGTTTTCCCCCGCGGAACCATCGGCGATCTTGTCGTTTATGATTGCGATTTTGCCATGGCGGCCGACCGCCCGGTCCGGACCGAACCCTCCTCAATGCGCTCCAGTCGCCGACGTCCCCGTCCGCCGCGAATGGACTCGTCCCGCGCTGGGCATAATGGCCTTGATCGCCCGGAAAATGCGGAACTGACGCAAATCGTGCCGCGCCGCTTGCATATTTCTCAGATTTCTTGTTGTTCGCACAGGAGAGATCAAATCCGTGCTATTCATCGTCAAGAACGTCTCCTTGACGGTCATGACCCGTTATGTAACATTGGTGCTGTAACCGCATGCACGATCGCAGCCCATGCTGCGCACGGAAGGTGGGGATACATGAGACTCGGAGAGAAAATCGTCTTCCTGACCGAAGCCGACAGTGTTTCCGGGCGGGCCATCATCCGCCGGCTGTCGTCCGAAGGCGCTTCCTTCATCCTGAACAGCGCGTCGGGCGGCGTCGCGATCCGGGAAGAAACAGACCGGTGCCGCGCGTCCGGGCGCAAGGCGTTCGTCGTGAACATCGACACCAGCAACCGGGACGAAGTGGAGCGGATGCTCGACACCGCCTCGCGCGAGATCGGCGAACCGGACATTCTGGTCCACAACAACGATCTGACCGAGCCGGGAACGATCGAGCACGGCAGCGAGGAATGGTTCCGGCGGCTGATCGACCACAACGCCAAATCCGCCTTCATCTGCACCCAGGCGGTCGGCGGACGGATGGCCAGGCGGAACCGCGGCAGGATCGTCTTCGTCAGCTCGATCCACGCCGAGAAGCCGACCGGATCGTCGTTTCCGTACAGCGCCGCGAAGGGCGCGGTCAAGATGCTGACGCGCGAAGCCGCGCTCAGGCTCGGCCGGTGCGGCGTCACGGTCAACGCGATCGAATTCGGCCCCGTGGAAGGCGACGACGAGCGCTTCCGGAGCGATCTCTCGCTGCTGTACGAGCACTACCGCACCAAGGTTCCGAACGCGGTTCTCGGGACCCATGACGATCTGGCCGAGGTCGTGCTGTTCCTCGCCTCCGACGAATCCCGCTACGTCAACGGCGCGGACATCCGCGTGGACGGCGGGTTCCTGATGCACTACATGGACGCCAAGATGAAACAGGCGGCCGATTGACAACCGATCGCGGCCGCACGTTATTTTCCCGCGAAGAAGGAGACCTGGACCCATGACGAGCAAGAAAGAAGAAACGTACGAAAGCACCCTCGCCCACGTCAACACCTTTTCCAGCCCGTCGGAACTGCGCATCACCGACATCCGGTTCGCGGACATCGTCGGCGCGCCGATGCACTGCAGCCTGATCAAGGTGTACACGAACCAGGGCCTCGTGGGCTTCGGCGAAGTGCGCGACGGCGCGGACAAGGTGTACGCGCAGATGCTCAAGCCCCGCCTGCTCGGCGAGAACCCGTGCAACATCGACAAGCTGTTCCGCCGCATCAAGCAGTTCGGCGGCCACGCGCGCCAGGGCGGCGGCGTCAGCGGCATCGAGATCGCGCTGTGGGACCTCGCGGGCAAAGCCTACGGCATCCCGATCTATCAGATGCTCGGCGGCAAGTTCCGCGACAAGATCCGGATGTACTGCGACACCGACGTGGACGGCAAGGACACCGGCACCGCGATGGGCAAGGCGCTCAAGAAGCGGATGGAGCTGGGCTTCACCTTCCTCAAGATGGACCTCGGCATCGGCCAGATCATCGACGAGCCGGGCACGCTGAGCGCGCCGCTCGGCTTCCTCGAGGAATGGCGCGCCGCGAACCGCGAATACTGGGAAGCCCGCCGCAACCCGAACATTTCGATCGAAGAGCTGCGCCGGCTGAAGAACCGCCAGTACTACTACAACAACATCGCGCACCCGTTCACGGGCATCCACGTAACCGAGAAGGGGCTCGACATGCTCGAGCAGTACGTGGCGGAAGTGCGCGCCGAGATCGGCTATGAAGTGCCGCTCGCGATCGACCATTTCGGCCACATCGGCGTCGAGGACTGCATCAAGCTCGGCCGCAGGATCGACAAGTACAATCTGGCCTGGATGGAAGACATGATCCCGTGGCAGTACACGAACCAATGGAAGCGTCTGGCGGCGGCCGTCTCCACCCCGCTTTGCACGGGCGAGGACATCTACCTGAAGGAGAACTTCAAGCCCCTGCTCGAATCCGGCGCCGTCTCGATCATCCATCCGGACGTGCTGACGACGGGCGGCATTCTCGAGACGAAGAAAATCGGCGACATGGCGCAGGACTACGGCGTCGCGATGGCGATTCACATGGCGGAAAGCCCGATCGCCTGTCTCGCGGCCGTGCACGTCGCCGCCGCGACGGAGAACTTCCTGGCGCTTGAGTTCCACTCGGTCGACGTGCCGTGGTGGGACGACATCATCATCGCGCCGAAGCTGCCGAAGCCGCTGGTCCAGAACGGCTTCATCCACGTTCCGGACGCGCCGGGCCTCGGCATCGAGGAACTGAACGATGAAGTGATCGCCCAGCATCTGCATCCGGAAGTGCCGGGCCTGTGGGAACCGACCGACGAATGGAACCATTACGTCGGCAACGACCGGCTCTGGAGCTGACCGCTTTCGGCAGGGCCGCTTCCCGCGGGAAGCGGCTCCTCCCCTCATCAGGGAACGGCAGTACCCGAATATGAAAACGGCGAGGTGCCAACCGACATGAAGTTTGACAATCGCGAAGACATCATCCAGCTTACGCCGCTGTGGAAGGGCGAACGCTTCCCGAACGGCCGCCCGAAGGTGCCGGACGACATCCTCGAACGGATGCGCAAGATTACGCTCGAGGAAGCTTGGGCGCCGCTCTGGATGAACGGCTATAAATACCAGTTCGAAGGCAACTTCAAAATCGTCCACCCGGACCGGATCATGGTCGGCCGCGCGGTGACGGCCGTCATGGTGCCGCTTCGCCCCGACCTGCACGAGACGCTGCTGAAATACGGCCATGAACAGGAAGGCCGGCGCGGCTTTTTCAACCAGTGGGTCATCGACCAGCTCGTCGAGGATGATGTCGTCGTGGTCGACATGTTCGACAAGGTGTTCCAGGGCACCTACATCGGCGGCAACCTCGGCACCGCCATCGCGACGCGGACGAAACGCGGCGGCGCCGTCATCTGGGGCGGCATTCGCGACCTGCAGCAGGTCGCGGACATCGAGGGCATCAACGTCTATTACCGCGGGATCGATCCGACCCCGATCATGGACGTCACGATGGTCGGCATGAACGTGCCGGCGCGGATCGGCGGCGCGATCTGCATGCCGGGCGACGTCGTGATCGGCACGCCGGGCGGCGTCATCTTCGTGCCGCCGCATCTGGCCGAAGAGGCGGTCGTTCGCGCCGAGAAATCGCAAGTGCGCGATATCTTCGGCTTCATCCGCCTGCGCGAGAAGGTGTACACGACCGCGCAGATCGACTCCGAATGGCCGCTCGAAATGTGGGAGGACTTCATGCGCTGGTTCGAGAGCGACCCTGCGGCCGCCGAGTACCGCCATCTGAAATGGGACGACGAGCTCGAACAGGCGCGCGCCCGCCGCGACGAAGGCCCGTCGAGCAACGTGAGATTGTGAATTCTTCGAAAAAACCAAACGGTGGACCGGGACTTGCGATCCCGGCCCACCGTTTTTTTGCTCCTTTCGACGTTCACCACGCGTAAGCTTCCGGCGCCGATCCGCCCGGTCCCGGGAAGATCTCGTCGAGCTCGCGCAGCACGTCCGCCGTCAGCTCCAGTTCGACGACGCGCAGCGCGCTCTCGAGCTGCTCGACCGTGCGCGGACCGATGATCGGCGCCGTCATCGCCGGATGTGCGAGCGTCCACGCCAGCGCCACGACCGCCTCGGACTCGCCGAGTTCGCGGCACAGCTTCGAGAACCGTTCGAGCTGCGGGCGCAGCTTCTCGATCTTGTCCTTGTGGTTCGCCGAGCGCGACCCCTGCGGCGGATTGAAGTTGCCGGCGAGCACGCCGCCGTCGAGCGGGCTCCACGCGATCACGCCGATGCCGTGCTCCTGAGCGGCCGGCAGCACCTCCAGCTCGGGCAGACGGCAGAGCAGGCTGTATTTGTGCTGCTCCGACACGAGGCCGAGGAAACCGCGCTTCTGCGCCTCGTACTGCGCCTTCACGAGGTCGCGGGCCGCGAAGTTGCTCGCGCCGACATAGCCGATTTTGCCCTGGGCGATCGCCGTTTCGAACGCCCCGTACAGCTCTTCCCAGGAGACGCTGCGGTCGACGTGGTGCATCTGGTACAGCTCGATGTGGTCCGTCCGGAGGCGGCGGAGCGAATCGTCGAGGTGGCGGCGGATTTTGTACGCCGACAGACCGCGCTCGTCGTTCGGATTGCCCTCCTCCTCCATGCTTCCGAACACCTTCGTCGCCAGCACGACACGCTCCCGCCGGCCGCCGCCCTGCGCGAACCACTTGCCGATGATCTCCTCCGTCAGCCCCCGGTTCCCCGGTCCGCCGTACACGTTCGCCGTATCGAAGAAGTTGATGCCGGCGTCAAGCGCCGCATCCATGATGCGGAACGACTCCTTCTCGTCCGTCGTCGGACCGAAGTTCATCGTTCCGAGGCAGAGACGGCTCACCTTCAATCCGGATTTGCCAAGCGTCGTGTACTTCATGTCTGTCATCCTCCCCTTTTGGTATCCTTGTCAGGTTCGCAATCATTCCATATGCCGGTTCGGAACGCGCCATAACCGATCGACAGGGATCGAACCGTTTTCCGCGTGTCCGTTTCCGGCCCGGTTTATTCCGCCCGCGCATGAGAATTTTTTAACGCGAATCTCATAAAGCGGCTGAGTCCCTTCGGTCCCGCGAATCCGATTTTTCATGGCCCGGAAAGGCCGTCCGGACGCTGTGGTATAGTAAAACACAGCGGCCGGCAGGCCAATCGACAAGGAGGGACAAGGCGCATGCGACAGAACATCATCAAGAGAAGTCTCGCCGTCGTTTTGCTTGCGGCAGTCGGTTACGGAGCGGCCGGCGCGGCGCTGGCGGATCACGCGTCCGCGGCTACCGACGAATCGAAGAAACTGATCGAGATCGGCAAGGCATACATAGGCACCCCCTACCGGATGGGCGGCCTCATCAAGAACGGCGAACCCGTCGCTTTCGATTGCTCGCTTTTCACCCGGCACGTCTACGCATCGCTCGGCGTCGATCTTCCGCGCACGTCGAAGGAGCAGGCCGCGAAGGGCGAAAAAGTCGACCGCGGAAGCATCAGCCAGGGCGATCTGCTCTTCTTCAAGACGAACGGCAAGTCGATCAGCCACGTCGCGATCTACATCGGCAACGGCAAAATGATCCACGCTTCGTCCAGCCACGGCGTAACGATCTCGGACATGAACTCCTCGTACTGGAAGAAGCGCATCGTCACGGCGCGCCGCGTGCTGTGACGGACCGGATCAGGCTTGCAGCGGCAGCCACTCCAGCACGCGTTGGATGTGGCGGTCCCAGTAGCCCCATTCGTGCTCCCCTTCGTCATAGACGACGGTCAGGTCGTAATTCGTCTTCTTGCAGGCTTCGGTAAAGTTCAGGTTGTCCTGATACAGAAAATCGTCCGTTCCGCAGCACTGGTACAGCTTCGGCTTCAGGCCGTCCGAACGGCCGGTCTGTTCCAGCAGCCAGAGCAGGTCATGCTCGGTGCCGGCGATGTCCGGATCCGGACCGAAGATCTGCTCGAACATCGCGCGGGATGCCGGATCCGTCGCAATCTTCAGGCGGCCCGCCATGTCCAGCGCGCCGGACAGGCTGGCGGCCGCCGCGAACATCTCCGGCCGGCGCAGCGCCCATTTGAACGCGCCGTATCCGCCCATCGACAAGCCGGCGACAAAATTGTCCTCGCGCCGGTCCGACAGCGGGAAGAACGAGCGCGCGATCGCGGGCAGCTCCTCGGTTATGAAGGTCCAGTATTTCCCGCCGTAATGCATGTCGGTGTAGAAACTGCGGTGCACCTGCGGCATGACGACGGCGAGCCCGTACGGCGCGGCGTACCGCTCGATCGAGGTGCGGCGCAGCCAGATCGTGTCGTCGTCGCTCAGGCCGTGCAGCAGCCAGAGCGTCTTGTGGCGATCGCCGAACGCCTCGCCCTTCATCCCGATCTGCGCGGTCGTCTTCTGCGGCAGAATGACGGTCATCGACGTGCTCAGGCCGAGCACTTCGGAGAAGAAATGACATTGCATCAAAGCCATCGGACTTGCCGCCTCCCGTGTTCTGTTGTCTGCAAATCTGTCGGCTGTGTTCCGATGCGGCCGCGATCAGCGGGCCGTCAGCGGTAGAAATTGCGCACCCAGCGATGCGGCTTCACCTTCGCGACCTTGTCGGCCGGCAAGCCCTTGCCGTCGCCGACGGGCATGTTCCGCTCGACGTTGCGCACCGTCCGCATGCCCGGAATGACGGTCGAGACGGCCGGGTGGCTGAGCACGTAGCGCAGCGCCGCCTCCGGCATGTCCTCGAGCCCGATGCCGAGATCGGACGCGATCCGCTGCACGCGCTCGTACACTTCCCGCTTGCGGTCGCCGGCAAAATAGCGATTGCGGAAATCGCCCTCCGGGAACGTCGTCTCCGGCGTGATGCGCCCCGTCAGGCCGCCCTCGTCGAGGGCGACGCGGACGATGACGCCCACGTTGTGCTTCTCGCAGGCCGGCAGCAGCTCGTCTTCCGGACTCTGGTCGAACATGTTGTAGATGACCTGCACGGTGTCGACGACGCCGGTCTCGATCAGCTTGAGCGCGTTGTTCGGCTCGTGGTCGTTGATCGAGATGCCGAAATAACGGATCTTGCCCTGCTCCTTCAGCTTCCGCACCGCCTCCAGCCAGTCGCCCTCGCCGACCCATTCGTCCGACCAGACGTGAAACTGCTGCACGTCGATCGCGTCGAGTCCGAGGTTGGCGAGGCTTCTCTCCGTGCAGGCGATCACGTGATCCGCCGGAAACGCCTCGGACACCGGCGTGCCCGGACGGGCCGGCCAGATCCGGTTCTTCGGCGGAATCTTGGTCGCGACGTACACGGTCTCGCTCCGGCCGCGCACCACCTCGCCGACGAGCCGCTCGCTGTGTCCTTCGCCGTAGCCGAGCGCGGTGTCGATGAAATTGCAGCCGAGGTCGATCGCCCGGTGCAGCGCGCGGATCGACTCGTCGTCTTCCGCGCCGACCCAGGACGTCTTGCCGATCCCCCAGGCGCCGAATCCGATCTCGGAAACGTTCAGCCCGGTTCGTCCCAGCGTGCGATAGTGCATGCGTTCTCCCTCCCTTTTCCGAATTCGCCCCGTTGAATCAACGCTTGTACGTATCGCTCGGCCCCATGCCGACGGCCGTCAATCGGCGCTTCGCTTCCTCGTACACATCGGCCGGGAGCGGTCCCTTCTCCGCCGCGCGCACGTTCTCCGCGAGATGCTCCGGCCTCAGCGTGCCGACGATCGTCGTGGTCATGTGCGGATGGGACAGCGTGAAGCGCAGCATGAACGCGGTGCGGCTCTCCCCTTCGTCGAGCAGCTCGTCCAATTTCGCCCGCTCCCAGTACGACCACCGGTCCACGGGGCCGCGCCCCGCGCCGGGTTCGCCCTGCCCGACGCCGCCGCGAACGATGATGCCCGCGCCGGTCGCCGCCGCCTGGGAGATGATGTCCTCGTGCTCGCGCTCGATCGCCGAGTACGGAATCTGGAACGTGTCGAAATGGCCGGACGCGATGAACGGCTGGATGTTCGGCATGTAGGAGGAAATGCCGATCCAGCGCGCCTTGCCGGCCTTCTGGATCTCCTTCAGCGTCTCGACGAGCCCGCCCTCCTCCGCCTGCTGCGGCGTCGGACCGTGCAGCTGCAGCACGTCGACATAGTCGGTCCGCATCCGCTTCAGACTGATGTCGATGTTGTGCAGCAGATTCTCGCGCGTCCACACGTGTGGCGTCTCGTCGTGATCGCCGCGGTTGACGAGCGTGCAGCCGCATTTCGTCGCGAGGATGTACTCGCTGCGCCGCTTGCTGATGAACCGCCCGATGTACTCCTCGCTCATGCCGTAATCATATGACGTGTCGATGAAGGTAATGCCGGCATCCAGAACCGCGTTCAAAATGGTCTCCGCCTGCTCGTCCGTCACCGGTCTTCCGCTCCATACCCGCCGGCCGCGAATCTCCATCGCGCCGTAGCCGAGCTTCGTCACCCTGAGGCCGGTTCTTCCGAGGATCGCCGTTTCCATCCGATTCTCCTTTCGATTGACGCCAACCGCCGGATTTTTAAACATGAAATCGGAATGTGGATAACTCAATCCTGTGGATAACCCGCCATCGCGCCACGGAATGCCTGTTTCAATGAGTTTTTGGGGCCGGGCTTTAAGTCTTCTT
>Ga0310840_100296_pt1 | contig 44293 bp, 39 predicted proteins | sample SM_ome_8_FD_201304 | JGI IMG/M metagenome (GOLD analysis project Ga0310840, IMG submission 201304) | Sorghum-adapted microbial communities enriched on stacked mutant (SM) sorghum from Joint BioEnergy Institute, Emeryville, California... ...
GTTGAACTATTAAGACAAAGGAATTCGCCTCTTGGGATAGGTTGTCTCGGCAACTTCCTATTTCCACATGGAGGAGATGAATTCCTTTTATTTTGCTTAAAACAGCCGACTTTTTCAGGGGAAACTAATTAAGAATCCGCCCTAAACTTACCAGAATACTCAACTTGGACGATAGTCCAGTTGGCCGTTTGCCCTCTTAATTCGACCTTATGGCCTTCTGAACTTGCGTCCAGATTAAACTTCGCCGTAGTACCGTCATCGGCATCGGTATATGTGCCGGATACTTGCTTAGCGGGCGAAACATCAATATCATAAACTCTCAGATTCATCTTGTAGTCGCTTCCTACATAGGAAATTTCCGCTTCGGCAAGCGAACTGTTATCGTTCGTATCCGTGCTCAATTTGCCCCAGGATTGAAGGATGGGAAGCTTCCCTGAGAACGGAATCCAATCTGTTCCCGCAAATGCAGGTACCGCACTAACCGTCATGGCAGCAATTGCACTGGCCAGCACCAATCCTTTGACTTTGCTTTTCATTCCGATCACCTCATTTTCGTTCTTGAATTTTATCAAACCAGGTGATTTTCTAAAAACCATAAATTATTCACCTCCTTTCCTTCTGATTTCTGTTAAATTTGCTTTCACTTATTATGACGTCTGCAATGGATGGATGTAACACCTCGTCTTAAATTTTCTGTCATCTTTTCTCAATGAATAAAATCCTTCCTATTATCAAATGCTTCCAATTCAACTGTTCTTGCCCGCTTGGTGCTCTACGCCTGCAATTTGCTATTTCATCGTCGGTATTTGAGCAAATCACCTTGTCTTAGTAATTCCAGACAATTATAATTTATGGTATAAATAGTTTTTTAAGGAGGTGATAGGTGATGGATGTACTTGCTGCCACGGAGAATGAGGATGATTGCGAGTATATTTCAATGCTATATCGCCAGTATTATCCCGTTATGAAGAAACATGCTTACATCATGACAAGGGATGCCAATGCCGTAGAAGATCTTGTCCAGGACACCATGATGAGACTGATTTCCAAAATTTCTTTATTGCGGTCAATGAATGACTACAAAAGAGCTTCATATATCATCTATACCCTTAAACATGTCTGTGTAGATTACATCCGCAAAAAGACTCGCCGTTCACAGCGCAGGTTAACAGCCGTAGCCGATCATATTTTAACTCAAATTCCTGACATTCGGTCTGCGACGGAAGAAGCTTTCGTGAAACACGAGGAGATTCGAAATCTAAATCAAGTCTTGTTCTGTTTATCCGAAAGAGATCGAAATCTGCTGTATTACAGGTACATCCTGGATCTGAAAGATCAGGAGATTTCCAAACTGCTGGATATACCAGCACAACATGTCCGGCAATATGTCGCGCGAGCCAAGCTCCGGGCTTTGGGCATTTATTCACGAAGAAACGAAAGACGAAAAATATAGAACAGCCTGCACAGCCCTTAAAAAAAGAACCGGAGGGAATCGCCCCTCCGGCTCTGCTCTTCCGTCGGCACACAGCGTTTTATGACGGTCTCATGATTATTCCTTGTCCGCGTGTTCGTTAATCCACGCACGCGTGCAGGCCAGCTCCTGTTCGGCGCGGGCGATGGCGGCGAGCACCTGCGGTTTCGCGGTCCCGCCGTAGACGTCGCGGGCGTTCACGACCGACTCCGGCTTCAGCACCTCATAGATGCGCTCGTCGAACAGCTCCGAGAATTGCCTGAACTCGTCCAGCGTCAGGTCGAGCAGGTATTTGCCGTTTTGAATGCAATACAGCACGGTCTTGCCGATCACTTCATGCGCCTGGCGGAACGGCATGCCCTTGCCGACGAGGAAATCGGCGATATCCGTCGCGTTGGAGAAGTCCTGACCCACCGCTTCGCGCATCCGGTCCTTGTTCACCGTCATCGTCGCGATCATCTGCGCGAACAGCTGCAGCGCGCCTTGCAGCGTGCGCACCGTGTCGAACATGCCTTCCTTGTCTTCCTGCATGTCCTTGTTGTACGCCAGCGGCAGCGACTTCAGCACGGTCAGGAGGCCGATCAGATGGCCGTAGACGCGGCCGGTCTTGCCGCGCACCAGCTCCGGCACGTCCGGATTCTTCTTCTGCGGCATGATGCTGCTGCCCGTGCAGAACGCGTCGTCGAGCTCGATGAACCGGAACTCCGTGCTCGACCAGAGAATCAGCTCTTCGCTGAGCCGCGACAGATGCATCATGATGAGCGAGGCATGGGCCAGAAACTCCACGATGAAATCGCGGTCACTGACCGCGTCGAGGCTGTTCTCGTAAACCCGGTCAAATCCGAGCTGCTCGGCGACGAAGCGGCGGTCGATCGGGAACGTCGTTCCGGCGAGCGCGCCCGCGCCGAGCGGCAGCACGTTGATCCGCTTGTAGCTGTCCATCAGCCGCTCCGCGTCGCGGCCGAACATGGACACGTACGCCATCAGATGATGGGCGAACAGGATCGGCTGCGCCCGCTGCAGATGGGTGTAGCCCGGCACGATCGTATCCGTGTTCGCTTTCGCCTGATCAATCAGCGCCGACTGCAGCTTGTGCAGCAATCCGACAATCTCGACGACCCGGCGGCGGAGATACAGGTGCATGTCGGTCGCCACCTGGTCGTTCCGGCTGCGGCCGGTATGCAGTTTCCCGCCGACCGGTCCGATCTCTTCGATGAGATGCTTCTCGATGTTCATGTGGATGTCTTCATCCGAAATCGAGAATTCGATCTCGCCCTTGCGGATCCGGTCGCGCACCTTGAGCAGCCCCTCGCGGATCGCCTCGGCGTCTTCCGCGGGAATGATGCCCTGCCGGCCGAGCATCGCCGCGTGGGCAAGGCTGCCTTCGATGTCCTCCTCGGCCAACTCCTTGTCGAACGTGATCGACGCCGTGTACTCTTCCACCAGCCGGTCCGTCTGCTTCGTGAACCGGCCGCCCCACAATTTGCTCACGACTGACACTCCTCATGCTCCCCTTGCGGGGGAATTGGTTCGCCTTGTTTCCCAAAAAAGAGGGCCGTCCTGGCCTCCGGGGCGTTGCCCCCGGCAAGCGGTCAGCCCTCTCAGGTTCAGCGCTGTTTCGCCTGCGCGGCGGCGGCGACTTTCAGCCGCAGCGCGTTGAGCCGGATGAACCCGGTTGCGTCGCCCTGGTCGTAGGCCTGCGTCGGGTCCGCCTCCATCGTCGCGATGTCCGGATTGTACAGGCTGACCGGGCTTTTCAGGCCGGCGGCGATGACATTGCCCTTGTAGAGCTTCAGCCGGACCGTGCCGGTGACGTTCTTCTGGCTCTCCGTCACGAGCGCCTGGATCGCCAGCCGTTCGGGCGCGAACCAGAAGCCGTTGTAGACGAGCGAAGCGTACTTCGGAATGAGCGAGTCGCGCAGATGCATGACTTCGCGGTCCATCGTCAACGACTCCATCTTCCGGTGGGCGGTGAACAGAATCGTGCCGCCCGGCGTCTCGTACACGCCGCGGCTCTTCATGCCGACGAACCGGTTCTCGACCATGTCGACGCGGCCGATGCCGTGCTTGCCGCCGAGTTCGTTCAGCTTCTCCATCACCTGCAGCGGCGTCATGCGTTCGCCATTGATTGCGACGCAGTTGCCGGCCTCGAATTCGAGCTCGACGTATTCCGGCTCATCCGGCGCTTCTTCCGGCGATACGCTGAGCACGTACATGTCCCGGTTCGATTCGGCGCTCGCGTCGAACCACGGATCTTCGAGCATGCCGCTCTCGAAGCTGATGTGCAGCAGGTTGCGGTCCATCGAATACGGCTTCGCCGCGGTGGCCTTCACCGGGATGCCGTGCTTCTCGGCGTAGGCGATCATCTCCGCCCGGCCCGGGAACTGCTCGCGGAACGCTTCGATGCGCCACGGCGCAATGACCTTGATGTCCGGCGCGAGCGACGCCGCCGTCAGTTCGAAGCGCACCTGGTCGTTGCCCTTGCCGGTCGCGCCGTGCGCGATCGCCGTCGCGCCCTCCGCCCGGGCGATCTCGACCATCCGCTTCGCGATGAGCGGACGGGCGATCGACGTGCCGAGCAGATATTGCCCTTCGTAGAGCGCTCCCGCCTGGAACATCGGAAAGATGAAATCGCGCGCGAATTCTTCGCGCAGGTCGTCGATGTACACCTTCGATGCGCCGGTCGCGAAGGCTTTCTCCTCGAGACCGTCCAGTTCTTCCTTCTGGCCGATGTCGGCCGTGAAGGCAATGATTTCCGCGTCGTAGGTTTCTTTCAGCCACTTCAGGATGACTGATGTATCGAGGCCGCCGGAATAGGCGAGCACGATTTTCTCCTTGGCCATATCAGATTTCCGCTCCTTGTCGAAAATGAATCACGCCATGATGGCGGCCATGATCGCCTTCTGCGCGTGCAGCCGGTTCTCGGCTTCGTCGAAGACGATCGAATGCTTGCCGTCGATCACGCCCGGGCTTACTTCTTCGCCGCGGTGCGCGGGCAGGCAGTGCATGAAGACGAAGTCGGGCTTCGCGTACTGCACCAGTTCCTCGTTCACCTGGTAACGGGCGAACGCCTTCGCCCGCTCCTCCTGCTCCGCCTCGAAGCCCATGCTCGCCCAGACGTCGGTGTAGACGACATCGGCGTCTTCGATCGCTTCGCGCGGCTCGCGCACGACACGGATCGATGCGCCGGTCTCGCTGCACGTCTCCTGCATCTGCCGGATCAGCTCCGCATCAGGTTCATAGCCTTCCGGCGACGCGACGGACATGTGCAGGCCAAGCTTGGCGGCGCCGACGAGCAGCGAGTGAACCATGTTGTTGCCGTCGCCGATGTAGGCGATCTTCAGCCCTTCGAGCCGGCCCTTGTGCTCGAGGATCGTCTGGTAATCGGCCAGCGCCTGGCACGGGTGGGCATAGTCGGTCAGCCCGTTGATGACCGGAATCGTCGCAGCCCGCGCCAGCTCGATGACCGTGCGGTGCGCGAACGTGCGGATCATGATGCCGTCCAGATAGCGCGACATCGTCTGCGCCGTGTCCGAGATCGTCTCGCCGCGGCCGAGCTGCAGATCGTTCCGGCTCAGGAACAGGGCGTATCCGCCGAGCTGGTACATGCCGACCTCGAACGACACGCGCGTGCGGGTCGACGATTTCTCGAAGATCATGCCCAGCGTCTTGCCCTTGAGCGGCTGGTACACTTCTCCGGCTTTAGACTTACGCTTCAGTTCAATCGCCAGATCGATCAACCAACGGATCTCTTCCGGCTTGAAATCGGCGAGTGCGAGAAAATCGCGCCCTTTGAGCGAAGCGGCGATTTCATCATTGAGCAGTTGCGGCATCTCATCCATCACTCCTTCTGAATGCGGGCGCGCCCGTGCGCGCCGCTTACGATTGAGCGGCCGCCGCCTGTCCGGTCAGCACGCCGGCCAGAATGTCGACGGCAAGGTCAATCTCTTCGCGGGTCACGAGCAGGTTCGGCAGCAGCCGGATCACGTTCGGTCCGGCCGTCACGACGAGCAGGCCGCGGCGGTGAATTTCCGACACGAATCCGGCGACCGGTTCGGCGCATTCGATGCCGACGATCAGCCCCAGCCCGCGCACTTCGCGCACGATCGGGCTGCCCGCCAGCTTCTCCTTAAGCCGTGACTTGAGGTATTCGCCGGATTCCGCGGCGCGCTGCGGCGCGTTCTCGGCGAGCATCGTCTCGATCGTCGCCTTCACCGCGGCCATCGCGATCGGCGTGCCGCCGAACGTCGAGGCGTGGCTGCCCGGACCGAAAGCCTCGGCGAGCCCCGACTTCGCCAGCATTGCGCCGACCGGGAAGCCGCTGCCAAGCCCCTTCGCCAGCGTGAAAATATCCGGCTCGATGCCGTAATGCTGGAACGCGAACAGCTTGCCCGTGCGGCCCATGCCGGTCTGGACCTCGTCGACGATGAGGAGCAGGCCGTGCGCTTCGCACAGCCGCACGATCGTCTTCACGAATGCAGGATCGACCGTGATGATGCCGCCTTCCGCCTGCACCATCTCGAGCATGATCGCCGCCGTCTTGTCCGTGATCGCTTCGCGCAGCGCCTGTTCGTCATGCAGCGGCACGGTGACAAAGCCCGGCGGCAGCGGATCGAAGCCGTCCTTCACCTTGTCCTGCCCCGTCGCCGTCAGCGTGGCGAGCGTGCGGCCGTGGAACGATTGCTTGAATGTAATGATTTCATAACGTCCGTTCTTCAGCACATTCTTGTTGTATCTCCGCGCCAGCTTGATCGCCGCTTCGTTCGCCTCCGCGCCGGAGTTGCAGAAGAAGACGGCGCCCGCATGGCTGTTTTCCGTCAGCAGTCGGGCCGCTTCCTCCTGCCCCGGAATGCGGAACAGGTTCGACACGTGCCACAGCTCGTCAAGCTGCTTCACGAGCGCTTCCTTCACCTGCGCCGGCACGTGGCCGAGGTTCGTCACCGCCAGCCCGCACATGAAATCGAGATACTTGTTCCCCTGATCGTCCCACAGCCAGCTGCCCTGCCCCTTGACGAGCGTGATCGGGAATCTGGCGTATGTCGGGAACAGCGCGCTTGCCGGCGCGCCCTCCGTTCCTTGCGCTCCGCTCATTCGCCGCGCCACCTTTCAAAAATTTGTTGGATGATCCTCGTTCAGGACTTCACAATGCGCGTGCCGACGCCGCCTTCGCGCACCGCGCGGGCGAACGCGCCCGGTTCGGCGCCGCCGATGATGACGACTTCGCGCACGCGCCCCTGGATGCATTGCACGGCCGACTTCACCTTCGGGATCATGCCGCCGTAGATTTCGCCGGATGCGATCATTTCGTCGATCTCCGCCGTCGTCACGGACGGCAGCACCCGCTTCTCGCCGTCAATCGTGCGCAAGATGCCGGGCACGTCGGTGACGACGATCATCCGATCGACGCCGAGCTGCGACGCGACGGCGCCCGCCGCCGTGTCGGCGTTGATGTTGTAGCGCTGCCCGCTATCGTCGATGCCGATCGGCGCGATGACCGGGATGTAGCCCATCGCCATGACGCCTTCGATGATCTCGGCGTTCACGCCGGTTACGTCGCCGACGAAGCCGATCTCGTCAGCGTTGGCAACCGGCCGGGCCTGGATCAGCAGGCCGTCGGTGCCGGAGAGGCCGAGCGCCTTCGCGCCGCTTGACTGGATTCGCCGCACGATCTCCTTGTTGATTTGGCCTGCGAGCACCATTTCGACGACATCGAGCGTCGCCTCGTCCGTCTTGCGCAGGCCGTTCACGAACTCGGACTCGATGCCGAGACGGCCAAGCATCTCCGAAATGGCCGGACCGCCGCCGTGCACGATGACGGGACGGTATCCGTCTTCCTGGAGCCCTCGCAGGTCGTCGAAGAAAGAATCAGGCAAAGCGGCGAGCGTGCTGCCGCCGCATTTCATCACAAACCGTTCTTGTCCCATCGCCTCAATCGTTCCTTCCCGTCAAGTCCGGTATGCGGCGTTGATCCGCACGTAATCGTACGTCAGGTCGCAGCCCCAGCCGACCGCCCGGCCTTCGCCCATGTTCAGGTTGACTTCGATCCGGACGGTGTCGCCTTTCAGATAGGCGAGCGCCTCGTCCTCATCGAACGGCACAGGCCGGGACTGCTCGAGTACCTTGATGGGTCCGAGCGAAATGTCGATCGTCGCCGGATTGATCGGACGCCCGGCGCGGCCGACCGCCGCGATGATGCGGCCCCAGTTCGCGTCGGCCCCGAAAACGGCCGATTTGACAAGCGACGAACCGATGACCGTTTTCGCAATCGCACGGGCGTCGTCGTCGCTCGCCGCGCCGGCGATGCATGCTTCGATCAGCTTCGTCGCGCCTTCGCCGTCGCGGGCGATCGCCTTCGCCAGCACTTCGCACACATGGGTGAACGCCGCGGCGAACTTGCTCCAGTCGGGATGATCCGGCGCAAGTTCCGCATTGCCGGCCAGCCCGCTCGCCATCGCGACGACCATGTCGTTCGTGCTCGTGTCGCCGTCGACGGTGATCATGTTGAACGTCACGTCTGTCGCCTGCCGCAGCAGCGCCTGCAGCGCCTCGCCGCCGATGTTGGCGTCGGTCGTAATGAAGCCGAGCATCGTCGCCATATTCGGATGAATCATGCCCGAACCCTTCGCCGCGCCCGCCACATGGACGGTCCTGCCGCCCACGTCGAGCTTCACGCACACCGTTTTCTTCACGAGGTCGGTGGTCAGGATCGCCTGGCAGAATGCTTCAGCCCCGTCCGCGTCTCCGGTCAGCCGCACCGGCATTTCGGCGATGCCGGAGCGGACCCGGTTCATCTTGAGCCGCTCGCCGATGACGCCGGTCGACGCGACCGCGACCTGATGCGGCGGAACGCCGAGGGTCCGCGCGAACGCCTCCTGCATCTCGCGGGCGTCGGCTTCGCCCGCTTCTCCGGTGCAGGCGTTCGCGTTGCCGCTGTTGACGAGCACGGCGCGCAGCCGGCCTTCCTTCCCGAGCCCTTCGCGCGTCACCTTGAGCGGCGCCGCCTGGATCTGGTTCATCGTGTAGACGGCGGCGGCGGCCGCCGGCACTTCGCAGACGATGGCGCCGAGGTCATTGCGGTCCGTCTTCTTCAGGCCGCAATGCAGTCCGCCGGCCACAAAGCCGATCGGCGTCGTAATGGAGCCGTTCGGCACGGCCTCGAATGGCAACTCTTGTCCCATGTTCGTATCGTGGTCTCCTTGCAGGATCATAGATTTTGAGAAATCATGGCATGCGCTTGTCACGGATACACCGGCACGAAGTTCAGACCGAGCCCTTCGTCCCAGCCCATGCGCAGGTTCAGGTTCTGGATCGCCTGTCCGGCCGCGCCCTTCACGAGGTTGTCGATGACCGACACGATCGTGACGCGCCCCGTCCGCTCATCGACGGCGAAACCGATGTCGCAGTAGTTGGAGCCGTACACTTCCTTCGTCGCCGGCAGCACGCCTTCCGGACGCACGCGCACGAACCGGCGGTTCTCGTAGTAGCTTCGGTACAGGTCGATGAAATCCCGCTGCGTGCGGCCGCCCGCCACAGTCGCGTACATCGTCGCCATGATGCCGCGCGTCATCGGCACGAGATGGGTCGTGAACGTGACCGTCACCTCATGGCCCGCGACGCGGGTGAGCGCCTGCTCAATCTCGGGGATATGTTGATGCTGGTTCACTTTGTAAGCCTTGAAGTTCTCGTTGATTTCCGCATAATGGGTTCCGAGGCTTGCGCCGCGGCCCGCGCCGGATACGCCGGACTTCGCGTCGATGATGATCGTCGCCGGGTCGATGAACCCCGCCTGCACGGCCGGCACGAGCCCGAGCAGCGAAGCCGTCGGGTAACAGCCCGGGTTCGAGATGAGCCGCGCATCGCGCACATCTTCGCCGAACACTTCGGCGAGCCCGTAGACGGCGCGCTCCAGCCACGCCGGATCGGCAGCCGGCTTCTTGTACCACGCTTCATAAATCTGCGGCGATTTCAGCCGGAAGTCGCCGGAGATGTCGATCACGTCCAGTCCGGCCTCCAGCATCTCCGGCGCCAGCTTCGCGGCGACGCCCGCCGGCGTCGCGAGAAACACGACGTCCGCTTTCTTCGCGAGCGATGCCGGGTCGATCGCTTCCAGCACGTCCGTGCGGATTTCCGTCAAATGCGGATATCCGGCCGCAAGCGGTTCACCTGCGCTGGACGACGACAGCACCGTGGCAATCTCGACCTTCGGATGGGCATCCAGCAGCCGGATCAGCTCCACGCCGCCATAGCCGGTCGAACCGACGATCGCCGCCCTGATCTTCGTTTCCATCTGTCCGTCCCTCTCCCATTCGTATGCTGACTTCCCCATTCTACACTATGGCGACAACCGAATAAATAGCGCACAAGTCTGTATCATTATACAACGGTTTACATGAAAATACAATGATGCGCCGCCAACATAAATGGTATACCAATTAACATATGATAGTATAATTTTATCTTGTTAATGAGGGATATTTGTTTTAAAATGTACTCAAATATATTGAAAAGTACATTTTATTAAATTGGGGGATCCGAATGGCGATTGTGGAACTGGACCGGTTGACGAAGCGGTACGGGAAGCGGCGGGGCATTGAGGGACTGTCCTTTTCGATCGAAGAAGGCGAAATTTTCGGTTTTATCGGTCCGAACGGCGCGGGCAAAAGCACCACGATCCGCATCCTGCTCAATCTGATCCATCCCACGGCGGGATCGGCCAGCGTGTTCGGCAAAGATGTCGTGCGTCAGTCCCTGGACATTCGGCGCGAGACGGGTTACCTGCCGAGTGAAGTGCACTATTACGACGATATGAGAGCGGTGGATCTCCTGCGCTATTCCGCCGGCTTCTACGGGAAATTGGATGAAAACCGCATGCGGCATCTGGCGGAGCGGCTTGATCTGGATCTGTCGCGCAAAATCGCGGATCTCAGTTTCGGCAACCGGAAGAAGGTCGGCATCATCCAGGCGCTTCTGCACCGTCCGCGGCTGCTTATTCTCGACGAGCCGACCGGCGGGCTCGATCCGCTCATGCAGCATGCATTTTTTGATCTGCTGAAAGAGGAACAGGAACGGGGAGCGACGATTTTCTTCTCTTCCCATATTCTCAGCGAAGTGCAGCGGATGTGCGGGCGTGTCGCCATTATCCGGGACGGCCGGCTCGTCCGGGTGGAGTCGGTGAGCAGACTCGTCCGCGGCAGCTACAAGACGGTCGAGCTCACCTTCGCCGCCGAAAGCCGACCGGAGCCGGTGCGGGAATCCGAGTTGCCCGGCATCATTCGCCAGGACATCAGCGGTAATATTATGACGTTGCTCTACAACGGCAATATCCGCGACCTGCTGGATTATGCCCGGCAGCTTCCCCTGTCGGATATCCGCATCGGGGAACCGTCGCTGGAGGAAATTTTCATGCACGAGTACAAAACGGACGAAGGGGCGTGAGGCGGATGATTTTCAGAAGGGAACTCAAATCCAATGCCCGGGGGCTTGTCATTTGGAGTATTGTGCTGGGCGGGCTGGTGCTGATGATGATGAGCGTGTATCCGTCCTTCGCCGAGGATGCGCAGACGGCGGAAGAGATGCTGAACGTGTTCCCCGAGCCGCTCGCCAAAGTGTTCGGCATGGACACCTTGAATCTGGGCACGTATACAGGCTTCTACGGCGTAGAAGTGCACCTGATCAACACGCTGGTCGGCAGCGTGTACGCGGCGCTGCTCGCGGCGGGCATGCTGGCGAAGGAGGAAAACGATCATACCGCCGAGTTCCTGCTCTCCAAGCCGGTCACCCGAATTGAGGTGACGGGTCAGAAGCTGGCCGCCGTGCTCACCAACCTGTTCATGTTGAATGCGGTCATCGCCGCGGTCAGCTTCGCCTGCACGGGGTTTGCGGATGAAGCGGTGGAGCTGGACATTCTCGCGTGGTATTTGCTCGCAACCTTCCAGCTTCACGTGACCGTCGCTTCCGTGTCCTTCCTGCTCTCGGCCGTCATGCGGCGCACCCGAAGCATCGTGTCGCTTGCTCTCGGCATCGTGTTCCTGTCCTACGCGCTGCATATTATGGCGGGGCTGTCGGACCGGTTCGATTTCCTGCGCCATGTGAGCCTGTTCTCCTTCACGGACGCGGCCGCCATCGTGGAAAACGGCGGACTGGACGCGCCCTGCGCGGCGGTCATGGTGCTGGTCAGTCTCTTGTGCGCCTTAGGAGCCATCGGGTATTATCACAACAAAGACATTGCCGGCTGAGACAACCTGAAGGCCGCGGAATGCCGAAGACGGGAGACGTGGGTTGGATTTGAAACGGAACAAACGGGAGCAGATTCTGGAGAAGGCGACGGAACTCTTTTTTGCCCGGGGGGTTGCCGACGTCAGCATGGACGACATCGCTGCCGCCGTCCCGGCCGCCAAGATGACGATCTACAAATACTTTCAAAGCAAGGACCGGCTGGTCGGCGCGGTGATGGAACGCTATGTGCGGGAACAGCACGAGATCATGAACCGGAAGATCGAGGAAAGCCCGGACACCTTGTCGGCCCTCGCGTCGATCCTCGATTACCAGAACATGCCTGTCGTGCCCGAGCGGTTCATCCGGGAAAGCCTGGAGCTGTATCCGCAGATCATAGCGGACTTGCTGCACTATTACCGGGAGCACATGCACGACCAGCTGCGCGACCTGATCGTGCGCGGCCAGGAGGAAGGCGTCATCCGCAAGGAACTGTCCCCCCACATCCTGATGGTGTACATGCAGGGCGTCACCGAGTTTTTCGCCCGGCCCGACGTGCTGGCCCAGTTCCACGATTTGCGGCTGCTCGGCGAGCAGTTCCGCACAATGTTCCTGTACGGCATCGCCGCGCCGAATGATTGGTCCGCCCAACCGTAGAAGTGGTTAAATCCGAACGAACAGCAAGCCGCCCGGTGAGCGTCCGGGCGGCTGGTCGTCATGCCATATGTTTCGTAATGTATTCGAGACGATCGACACGGAGTTTCAACGCATCGATCTCAAAACGGTCGGCTTCCAGTTTGCGTGAGTGCATGCTGGTATAGCGCGCAATCAGTTCGATCTGCTTCTCTTCGATATTGTCAAACCGGCGGTTCATTTCCTGACGAAGCTCATCGACATCCGAACGAAGCCTGCCGGTCTCCGAACGAAGTTCGTCAACATCCGCGCGCAAACCATCCATCTTCGACTCGAACCCGTCCATCCTCGACTCAAGTCCGCCGATCCTTGTCTCGAGCCCATCCATCCTCGACTCAAGTCCGTTTACCTTCGACTCGAGTCCGTCCATCCTTGACTCAAGTCCGTCCATCCTTGACTCAAGTCGGTCCATCCTTGACTCGAGTCGGTCCATCCTCGACTCGAGCCCGCCGATCCTTGTCTCAAGTCCGTCTACCTTCGACTCGAGTCCATCGATCCTTGATTCAAGACCATCCACCTTCACCCGAAGTTCGCCGACTTCCGAACGAAGTCCGCCGATGTCTTCGCGGATCCGGCTTTCCATCTGCGCGAGCGCTTGAAGAATGCTGCTTTCCATAGGCTCCGATCCATCCTCCCGATTTGCTTCAGGTTATGGAACGGATCGCGGCGCGCGGCCTGGGGCAATGGGCAACCGCAGATCACGGGGCAGTTCCACGACGATTATATCATGGATGGTCGAATCGAAGGATTAAAATTTACGAATCTTGCCGGATCTGGCTGCGCAGATAAGCGTCGATGAAGCCGTCGAGATCCCCGTCCATCACCGCTTGCACGTTGCCGGTCTCGAATTGGGTGCGGTGGTCCTTCACCATGCTGTACGGATGGAAGACGTAGGAGCGGATCTGGTTCCCCCACGCGATGTCCGTCTGTTCGCCGCGAATGGCCGCCAGTTCTTTCCGCTGCTCTTCGATCTTCAGCTCGTACAGCTTCGAACGGAGCATCTTCATCGCCCGCTCGCGGTTCTGGATCTGCGAGCGTTCCGACTGGCACGCGACGATGATGCCGGTCGGGATATGGGTGATCCGGACCGCCGATTCCGTCTTGTTGACGTGCTGGCCGCCGGCGCCGCTCGAGCGGTACGTGTCGATCTTCAGATCCTCCGGCCGGATTTCGATCTCGACGTCGTCGTCAATCTCCGGCACGACGTCGCAGGAGACGAACGATGTGTGGCGTCTGCCGGACGCGTCGAACGGCGAAATGCGGACGAGCCGGTGGACGCCTTTCTCCGCTTTCAGATAGCCGTACGCGTTGTACCCCCGGATGAGGATCGACACGCTTTTGATGCCGGCTTCGTCGCCGGGCAGGTAGTCGAGCACTTCCACCTTGAAGCCGCGCTTCTCCGCCCAACGGGTGTACATCCGGTACAGCATTTGCGCCCAGTCCTGCGATTCGGTGCCGCCGGCGCCCGGGTGCAGTTCGAGGATCGCGTTCAGCCGGTCATACGGCTGGTTCAGCAGAAGCTGCAGCTCGAAATCGCCGATGTCGCGGACGAGCTTGGCCACGCCTTCCGCCAGTTCGGCTTCCAGCGACTCGTCGCCTTCTTCTTCCGCCAACTCGAGCAGCGTCTCGAGATCCGCATGATCGCCCGTCAGCCGGTTGTAGGTTTCGACGACGGACTTCACCGCGTTGAGCTCGGCAATCAGTTTCTGCGCCCGGTCATTGTCATCCCAGAAATCGGGCGCCGTCATCTTCTCTTCATAATCCGCAATGATCTCCTGCTTGAGATCCAAGTCAAAGAGACCCCCTGAGTGCTTGGAGCCGCTTCGCCATCTCGCGCAGGTCTTGTTTGACGCTTGCGTCAATCATGGTTCGCTGGTCACCTCAAATTTGAAAAATTCCGCCGCAGATCAAACGTTCGATCCGTGGCAATGTTTGTACTTCTTGCCGCTGCCGCAAGGGCACGGGTCATTGCGTCCGACCCGCTGCTCGGCGCGCCGGATCGGTCGCCGCTGCGTCTCGCGATTGCTGCCGCCGCCGGTCTCCGTCTGGCCTTTGGCGACTTCCTGGCGCTGGACGTTGCTCTCGACGTGCGCCTTCATAATATACTTCGTGACTTCTTCCTGGATGTTCTCGACCATTTCGCGGAACATCTCGAAGCCCTCGAACTGGTATTCGCGCAGCGGATCGGTGCCGCCATACGCCCGCAGGTGGATGCCCTGCCGGAGCTGGTCCATCGCATCGATATGGTCCATCCACTTGCTGTCGACGGCGCGCAGCACGACGACTTTCTCGAACTCGCGCATCGTCTCCTCGCCGATCTGCTGCTCGCGCTCGTCATAGAGCTTGCGCACTTCCTCCATAAGGAACTCGACGATCGATTCTTTCTCCCGGCCCTCGAGATCCTCACGCTTGATCGTGCCTTCCTTGAGGAAAGTGGCGTGCGCGTAATCGACGATCGCATCCAGGTTCCATTCTTCCGGGATGTCCTCGTCGGCGCAGTGCGCCTCGACGATCCGCTCGACGACCGGCCGGATCATGTCGAAGACATGCTCGCGGATATTGTCCGCGAACAGCACTTCGCGGCGCTGCTTGTAGATGATCTCCCGCTGCTGATTCATGACGTCGTCGTACTGGAGGACGATCCGGCGCGTATCGAAGTTGCTGCCTTCCACCCGTTTCTGGGCGGATTCGATGGCCCGCGATACCAGCTTGCTCTCGATCGGCTCATCCTCGCTGAAGCCCAGGCGGTCCATCATCCCCATAATATTCTCGGAACCGAAGCGGCGCATCAGTTCATCATCCAGCGCCAGGTAGAACTGCGACGAACCCGGGTCGCCCTGCCGGCCCGCACGGCCGCGGAGCTGGTTGTCGATCCGCCGGCTCTCGTGCCGTTCCGTCCCGATGATATGCAGTCCGCCGAGCTCCGCCACGCCTTCGCCGAGCAGAATGTCGGTGCCGCGGCCGGCCATGTTCGTCGCGATCGTCACGGCGCCCCGCTGTCCGGCGCGGGCGATGATCTCGGCTTCCTCCGCGTGGTACTTGGCGTTCAGCACCTTGTGCGGAATGCCGCGGCGCTTCAGCATCTCGGACAGCTTCTCCGAATTCTCGATCGAGACGGTGCCGACCAGCACCGGCTGCCCGTTCTGGTGCCGCTTGACGATCTCTTCCACGACCGCCTTGAATTTCGCGTTCGCCGTCTTGTAGACGATGTCCGGCATATCGACCCGGATCATCGGCTTGTTCGTCGGCACCTGCACGACATCGAGGCCGTAGATTTTCTTGAATTCTTCCTCTTCCGTCTTGGCCGTACCGGTCATGCCCGCGAGCTTGCGGTACATGCGGAAGTAGTTCTGGAACGTGATCGTCGCGAGCGTCATGCTCTCGTTCTGCACCTTGAGCTGTTCCTTCGCCTCGATCGCCTGGTGCAGCCCGTCGCTGTAGCGGCGGCCGGCCATCAGGCGGCCGGTGAACTCGTCGACGATGATGACTTCGCCGTCCTGCACGACGTAGTCGACGTCGCGCTTCATGATGGCGTGCGCCTTCAGCGCCTGCTGGATGTGGTGGTTGAGCGTCACGTTCGCGTGGTCGAACAGGTTGTCGATGCCGAAGGCGCGCTCCGCTTTCTCGACGCCCGCTTCCGTCAGCGTGACGGAGCGCATCTTCACGTCGATGGTGTAGTCTTCGTCTTCCTTCAGCCTGCTGACGAACCGGTCCGCGGCGTAATACAGTTCGGTCGATTTCGCCGCCTGGCCGGAAATGATGAGCGGTGTCCGCGCCTCGTCGATCAGGATCGAATCGACTTCGTCGATGATCGCGAAGTTGAGCGGCCGCTGCACCATCTGTTCCTTGTACAGCACCATGTTGTCGCGCAGGTAGTCGAAGCCGAACTCGTTGTTCGTGCCGTACGTGATGTCGGCATTGTACGCTTCCTGCTTCTGCGCGTGCGTCAGGCCGTGCAGATTGCAGCCGACGGTCAGGCCGAGGAACTGATAGATCTGCCCCATCATCGTGCTGTCCCGCTGGGCCAGGTAGTCGTTGACCGTGACCACATGCACGCCCTTGCCTTCCAGCGCGTTCAGATACGCGGCAAGCGTCGCGACAAGCGTCTTGCCTTCCCCTGTCTTCATCTCGGCAATCTTGCCATCATGCAGCACCATGCCGCCGATCAGCTGGACGTCGAAATGCCGCATGCCGAGCGTCCGCTTGGACGCTTCGCGCACGGCCGCGAACGCCTCCGGCAGCAGGTCGTCGAGCGTCTCTCCCCGGGAGAGCCTCTCCTTGAACTCGTCCGTCTTCCCGCGGAGCTGCTCGTCCGACAGCTTGGCGAAATCCGGCTCCAAGGCGTTGATGCGCTCAACGGTCTTCAGGCACCGCTTGATCTCACGCTCGTTGGCGTCGCCGAATATTTTCTTCACAAGACCGAGCATGGCGTGAGAGCCCCTTTCGTCTGTCAACTCATAAAAACAATTGTAACAGTTCGGCGGAAGCGTGGCAAACCCGTCCGCCGCCCGGGCCGGATATCAGAAAAGCCGGCCCTTCCGGGCCGGCCGCAATCCTGGATGAACGAAACCATCAACCTTGTTCAATGAGTCCGTATTTGCCGTCATGGCGGCGGTAAACGACATTGACTTCCTTCGTGTCATCGTTGATGAAGACGAAGAAGTTGTGACCGAGCAGATTCATCTGCAGAATCGCTTCGTCCACATCCATCGGCTTCAGCGTGTGCCGCTTCGTGCGGACAACTTCGAAAGCGTCGTCTTCCTCGGCTTCGGCAACGGTGACCGCGCCGGCCGAATCTTCCGTGAACAACGCTTTCAATCCCCGGTCCTGGCGGAGTTTGCGGTTCACGCGGGTCTTGTGCTTGCGGATCTGACGCTCGAGCTTGTCCACAACCAGGTCGATCGCCGCGTACATGTCGTCATGCCGTTCCTCGGCCCGGAGCAGCACGCCCGGAAGCGGAATGGTCACTTCGACGACATGCTTGTTCTTGATGACGGAGAGCGTGACTTGTGCGTCTGAGGCAAGAGGCGCCTCGAAATACTTGTCCAGCCGGGACAGCTTTTTCTCGGCGTAATCCCTCAGTGCTTCCGTTACGGGCAATTGTCGGCCACGGATGTTGAACCTCATATCGCACTCCTCCTTATCTGACCTGATTTCATTTTAGCACATCGGCCCAGGAATTTACAAAAACTTGACACTCTTTTTCGTGAATAATTTTTGAATTTTTCGAATTTTTAGACCAGTAATATGGCGCTTATCGGGATTCGGGCGAACCGGTTTCGGCCGGTATGGCCGAAAGGTCCGCCAAACAATGAAACCCCCGGATGAAACCGGGGGTACGGGGCCTTGGTCAACGTCTGACAGTTCGATTCACGTTTAGGACAGCTTCACGACGTTGGCTGCTTGTGGACCGCGTGCGCCTTGAACGATGTCGAACTCGACGGCTTGGCCTTCCTCGAGCGTCTTGAAACCTTCGGCTTGGATCGCGGAGAAGTGAACGAATACGTCGCCGCCTTCCTCCGTCTCGATGAACCCATAGCCTTTTTCCGCGTTAAACCACTTTACTCTTCCTTGCATCAAACATACATTCCCTTCGTGTTCATATGGCTGTGAGGCGACACGGTTTTATCATGGCCCACAACTTGACTATACACTCCGGGGAAAACAAAGTCAAACATTTTTTGAAAGCGAATTCATTCCAGACTGTCCCAATGCCGCAAATCACTGCAGGTACATGCTGCATATTTTTTCTATATCGTGGAAATACTCCTTGAACAATGCGGCCGTCCCTGACGTCTTTGCCAATTTGAAGCACATCTCCGCCCTTTTCACGTCGCCCGCAAAGAGTAAAACTCTGCCGAGCAGATACGAGAGGTCACTATACGAAGGAAACGATTGCATCGCTTTGCTCAGTACATCCATACAATCCGTAAGCCTGTCTTTCTCCATCAAAGCGAGTGCCAGCCATTTGACCGCTACAGGCTTGTCATCTTGAGAAAGCGCTGCATACCTGCTCTTCAAATGGACAATAATACCTTCATAATCGCCACGGGAGTACTGCAAACGGGTTTCTCTCAGCCAATCTGGGAGGAAGCAGGAGTCGCCGACACCCTCCAATTGAACGGGAATAACCATGGACTGCGACAGGTCGGATACGTCAGAAACGATTGAATGGCGTTTGAATATCCTGTTTTCCAGGCGTGCTACCGGGTGCTCTGGAATATCTTTCGAATACTGCACTTGCAAAGCATAAATGGATGACAGACTGTGGCTTAAAATGTGCCTGATCCGTTCAACATCCGAATCTGACAGGGCTTCTCCTTCGAATAGCCACAGGCAGTATTCTTCTTCCATATGAGAAACAACATCCTGTATGATTCTTGCGGCTTCTTGTTGGCTTAAATAGGAAGGCAATCGTTTGATGAGCAGTCCGGGATAACGGCCGGTCTCCCAATTCTGGACGATTGCACCAAGGTAATCCTCCCATTGTGACATAATGTTGTTCCAATTGAAACGGGTAGCGGTTTGATATCCGTTCTGGACAAGATACTCTCTTTTCTGCTGATCGTCGATCAACTCGATAATGCGTTGCGCCAGGCTGCCCGGATCTCCGACTTTCCCCAGCAAACAATTCACGCCATGTTGCGCATACTCCAAAACTCCTTCATTGTCAGTCGAGACCACGGCGCATCCGCACGCCATCGCTTCCAGCGGCGGCAACGAGAAAGATTCATAATATGAACCAGAAACATAAATGTCGCACATTCGGTAAATATTTCCCAGTTCCGCTTGCGAGGGATCGACATAGAGCTTCCCCTCAAATGAAGATTTGGGTTTCACCTGAGTGACCCAGACTTCATCGAACGCTCTGCCCGATTCTCTTACGATCTCCAACGCCTTTCGAACATCTTGTATTCCCTTGAATGGAACATCTTCTCTTCCGACAAACAGTATCGCAGGTTTCGAAGGGTTGGAGTGTTCGGCCCGGGGATAGTAAATATTGGGGTCCAATGCGTTGTGAATAATCGTGCCCTGAACTCCGAAATGGCGTTGCAACGTATCCACCAATACCTTTGATACCCCGAATACCGGAACCGGTATGCTCCATAACTTTGCAAAATATTCTTTCTTCCCGGGGGGATTTTTTTCGAATTCAAAGATGTAGGTATCTCCTTGCTCGAACATCACCACCGGTTTGTTGGACAATAAAAAGCATTCCGGCAACTGATCCGCAACCGTGCACACGATAATGTCCACATCTTCGGGAACATATTGCACTCTGCTGAACTGAGGGGGCACGGTAATAAATTCGGCCTTCAGATCAAACCAATCCGGTCTTGCCGCATGGCTGACGATGTAGACATCATGACCACGCTCGACCAGACGCTGGGTATGCTCGAAGATGATTTTGACACCGCCGCAAACTCTCACGTGATTCATGATATAGGCAACGGTCAACTTCCTCTTCTTTGCGCCATCCATGCAGTTGTCTATTTTCCAGCGCTTTTCACCAGGCTTATAATTCAACAGGTAAGAATGAATGCGCTTGTAGTATTGTTGTTGTATCTCAGCGGATATATCCAAAGCGGTATCACCCTGTCATTTTATTATGCTGTCATGACAACAGCAGGCACTTCATCCAACGTAAACAAAGCATCCAGCTCGATGGGCTTCAGATCTCCTTCTAGATTGAGAAGGAAGAACGAATAACCGTGCAAATCGCGATACTCTGCTAACCGGCTGTACAAAGAAAACCAATCTTTGCCCAGCATTCTCTTGTTCAATTCAAAAATGACGGTTCCAATCGCCTTCTTCTCCAGCAACCTCTGCATGCCCATAAAAGCATGATATTCGCCGCCTTCGATATCCAACTTCACAAAGTTAATGTACGGAAGTTCAATCAATACATCGTCCAGAGCTACTGCATCCACTTCATAGGACTGAAACGTATCGACGTTATAGCGATTTTTATAAAAATCATCATGCGGAACAATCGAGCCGTTTCCCATAAATCTTTCTGTGGCGTGAAAGGTTAACCGCGTCTCCGTTGAATAAACCGCTGCATGAAAGACCAGCGTATTTCCGGTCAAATAATTGAGTGCGATATTGTCTTTGATGAGTTCATAGTGGTTAATATTTGCTTCAAAGGCGATAACTTTTCCTTTCGCTCCCACCAAATAACCGGCCAAAACCGTAAAGAGCCCCATGTTCGCGCCAACATCAACAAAGACGTGGTGGGGTTTGAGATTCTTCAAGAGAAAATTTGTCAAAGGCACGTCGTAGATGCCGTGAATGATCAAATCGGGAGAGATGCTCATATCATTGGCATGAACGATCAGTTTGCCGCCCCACGTCAGGCTGACCAATACCCGGTTGTTTCCGATGTAACATCCTCTCAAGATTGAATCCCCCTCCAATTTTTGAGGCTTATGGCTTCGGCATAGAGCTGCTCGTATTGATCCAACATTTTGTGTTCAGAAAAATGCGTCTGTGCGGTCATTACTCCGTTTCGCCGCAACTGGGTTCTTAAATCGACTTCATCCAGCAAACGGCGTATCGAGTTGGCCAGTTGTCTTGTATCACCGACTTCAAAAAGCAGACCATTATGTTCATGTGTAATCTGTTCTTTGAGTCCGCCGGTATTTGAGCAGATTACCGCGCACCCCGATGCCAACGCCTCGGTGACGGATAACCCGAACGACTCGTATCGCGAAGGATGAATAAAGATGTCAAACCCCGGCAATTCTTTACGCAAAATTTCGGGTGCCACCATTCCGCGAAATGAAACGGGCAGCTGATGCCTTTGTACGGTCTGCAGCAACTCGTCTTTTGCCGGACCGTCACCATAGATGACGACTTCGTACCCTTCAACATCTTCATCCTTGAGCATGATCAACGCATCCATGAGGATGTCATACCCTTTTCGTGACGTAAGCATCCCCGAACATGCCATTCGAACCGTCTCATTATTCAAGTAAGTCGGTTGAAATTCATCCAGCTGCAATCCATGATGGATCACAACATGTCTCTTGTTATCCATTACCGGGACTCGCTGCAGCAAATCATGAGATACCATGTGAACAATATCCGGGCAATTCACAGCGTATTGGTCGTAGATGCCCATTAACTCAGCCTCTTCTTTTGTCGACACCCATCCGTTGGCCAGCGCCTCTTCATAGTAGATTCCATGAACTGTACCGATCAGGGGGATCTGTGGAGCGATTTTATTAATAACGTAGCTTGTGACGCCGTTATTCGAATGTACCAAATCATAATGATGCAAATCGATGGAGTTGACAAGCAGTTCGTTGGCGTATTTTAAGTATTCGATTCTTTTTACTGCGTTGGGCAACTGAATTAATTCCAGATTTGTTTGGTAAGCCGCGATCGCCGATTGGACTTCACCAGGCAAAAATCGAATATGAGACGAACACAAAAAGTCAACCGTATGGCCGCGTTTTCTCATCCCGTTAATCAATTGCCGAACATAGGTATCCACTCCGCCGGGACACGGATGAAAATCAAAAGAATAGATTAATATCCGCATAGAGTGCCGTCCCCTCCTATCAGGTAATATATCTTATTTCGACAAAATTCTTCATACTTTTAATACCGCTTATCGTCAAATTGCGAAACTGATTTATGTTGCGGCGCCTTATTTATGTTGTTTAATGAAATAACCGATTATAATGGAGAGAGTCGCTCGTCCAATTTGCCAAAGGTCGATCAATCTCGCATCACTTTTGAACGTCTACAGGCATCCGAAAGATTCTTGAGGAGGAAACAGATGACGCCTCTTATTTCGCTCTGCATGATCGTCAAGGACGAGGAATCCGTTCTGGGACGTTGCCTGAAAAGCGTCCAAGGCTACGTCGACGAGATCATTATTGTCGATACCGGTTCTACCGATGCAACAAGGGATATCGCCAGCCGCTTCACCGATCAAATTTACACATTCGAATGGATCAATGATTTTTCGGCTGCACGCAACGAAGCATTGAAATATGCGCGCGGCAAATGGATTCTGGTGCTGGATGCGGATGAATATTTCGAGGAATCCGAGGTCCGCAAGCTCCGGGATTTGCTTGGCTCGATGGACCCTGAGCCGCACCTCATTTACAATCTCACGATCGTCAGTTTGCTTGGAGAGAAGCACAATTTTTCTACAAATGAGAGCAAGGTCGGGCGCGTCTTCGGCAACCATTTGGATATTCGTTACGTCCGTCCCATTCATGAACAACCGGTGTCAGCCCGTCCAGGGGTTCGAATGCAAAGCGCGAGTCTTCCGGTGCGCATATTTCACTCCGGTTACGTTGAAGAGACGATCCGTGCCAAAAACAAGCATCAGCGCAATCTGGAACTGTTCAAGAAGTTGGAAGCGACAACCGGACTTTCGGCTTACGATCATCTCCAACTCGGCAATCAGTACTCGATGATGCGGGAATACGACAAGGCATTGGAACATTTGAACAAGGCGCTGCAAAACGCAAAAGATTTGGGGGCGGCATATCAACAAGTCTTATTCACCACCATTCAAGTGCTGATCAACAAGGGCGACCTCGCCAAAGCCTACCATTTCTTTGAACAACATTTAGAGAGTTATGAATTCAATCCTGACATTTGCACTGTCAAAGGCATCATTCTCTACAATCTGGGGTTCCACGACAAGGCAAAACAGACATTTCATATGGCGGTGGAGGAAGCAGAGCGACGTGCCGCGCGCAATGAACCGATTGCGATCACCAGTCCGGATACGGCATTGCGGCTTCCATTATATCAGTTGGCAATGATATATGAGAAAGAAAAGAACTTTGCGCAAACTGTGTACTACTTGACCAAAATTATCGTGACCAACCCGAAAGAAGTTTCAGCCGTCAGCAAACTTGTTGAATTGATGTCGCTACAGGAAAAAACCGAATCCATCATTCATCTGTTGGACCAGTTGCTGAACCCGGACGCGCTGCTGACGGCCATGCTCGGGAAAATATCAATCAAGCTGGGCATTACGCCGCTTGCGACCCATTATGCGGGCCAAGCTTCTGTTTGCAAACTGCTGAAACCGGATGAACGGATACGATATGCCATCATGACGAACGATCCGGCGGCCGTGCGGAATGAATGGGAGGGCGCATCCCTCGCTGAACGACAGGCCGTCTCGACCGTGAAGCATTACATAATTGGTGCATTCGTCTGGAACCGTCCGGAGTGGCTTGAAGATGTTCAACTGCCCGACGACCATGTTTACATGCCGTTGCTCGCATGGATTAAATCCTGGTTCGCAGGGATTGCCGACCGTTCATTGCCTCACGGCTATGCAGCCGAAATGCTGCAAGAACTGTACACGATGGGAAAGCTCGAAGCATTCGATCGGTTGATGGAAGCCGTTGACGACCTTCCTGTCGTCAATCAACTGGCGAATTTCTTCTACGGTCGACATCAGATCGACCTGGCGCTCCAGTACTATCACCATTTGCTGACGCATGACGGCATGGACGCCAACAGTTACGCCAACCTGGCGGACTGGTGCACACTGCAACGAGATGTCCATTCAGCGCAACAATATTGGGAACAAGCCATCAAACTTGAGCCGAATCGCAAATTATGGTATATCAAGCACTTGTTGATCAGCCCGGATCCTGCAGCCCGGAACGCCATGAAACAAAAACTGTTCGAATTGGACCCTGGTTACAAGAATTTATCGTTGCTGCATGAGTTATAACCACAACGAAGGCGCCGTTATTGGCGCCTTCAATTTTTTGTTTATTTTTTTCGGTCAAACATTATACTGCCCACATCGTAGTGCGGTTGATAGGCTTCGCGCTGCAGGCTGGACTGATGAATGCGAACCAGGCCCTGCTCCGCCTCGGCCTTCAACGTCTGCATATGCCGAAGGATGACCGGATCCAGTTCCAGCAGCCGGCGCAGCGAAATCTTCTGTTCAGGCGTCAGCGCCGCTTGTTGTTCCCCTACGGCTTGCATCAGCTTCTCACGCAGGTCAGTCAATGCGACAAATGCTTCGTAGCCGGCTTCCGGTCCTTCATCGCTTAGCCGTTGCGTCTCCTGCAACACCTGATCCAACAGGCCGTCAAGCATGTCCTTGCTGCCCCGGCTGAATGATTTTGCCCCAGGCATCCCTCAACTCCACCAGGTGTCCGAGCACTTCTTCGGCCGGAGCTTTGTCCTTCTTGATATTTGCCTCAATCAGCCGGCGGTTCATATATTCGTATATCCCCATCAGGGTTGCAGATAGGGGTACAGATGTGTTCAGCGACGCCATAAGCTCGTTGATGATACGTTGCGCCCGGATGAGGGAATTGTTCGCTTTGCTGATGTCCCGTTCCTCGATTCCGGCAATTCCGAGTTTGACAAATCGAATCGCACCATCGTACAGCATCAGAATCAACTGACCCGGAGAAGCAGTCTGCACAGACGACTGTTGATATTTCTGGATAGGCGAAGTGAGCATCCTACACACTCCTCACACAATCTCTTGCAATCGTTTCAACGCCCGCTCATAACGATAACTTGCGGATTGCCGATAACATTCGATCGCTCTGTCCCGATCGCCGATGATTTCGTAATAATTGCCGAGATTGTACCATGCGGCATATGAGCCAGCTCCCGCGACGCTGTCATAACGGTCCGTCTCGCCAATCTCGATGCACCGACGGTACGATGCTTCAATCATCGGAAGCATCGAGGCATACCGGCCGGGATCATGCAGAATCAACTCCCGGTAGAATATGCCGCAAGCAAAATGAAAATCCGGGAACGCCCGCACCCAATCCGACCGGCTGTGAATCAGTTCCAAACCGGTATCAAATTGCTGCAGTTTGATGAGAAGGTACAAATAATCCACGATGACATTGGGCGCATAACGTTCCCGGCCGGTCAGAAGCGTCACAGCTTTCTTGTAACATGCCAAACTGTTGGACGCATCCCGAATGCCGTCATATTCCTTCGCCAACTGATAGTACAGGTACGCATGATCGCCGGAGTTTTTCAACTCTTCGAGCAGCAACGGTATGTTTCGCTCTGCCTTGTTGCGATTATAATAGCCGAGGTGCCGGGCAACTATCGGAACATTGATACGGGGCAAATCCGTATCCACTTGCTCGTGGATTCTGCCTTTGAACCTCAGATTGCGCGGGATGAGACGTGTAATGAAGTTTCGAGTTTCATTCGTCTCATCGTCCGCCTGTGTCAAACTGACGATTTGAATACGGCCGACAGCTCGATTGCCGCGCATGAATGCCCTGACCGCTTCAATATCCGCTTCGACAACATATTCATCAGCGTCGAGGATCAAATTCCATTCCGCCTTTGAGCAAGACAAAGCAAAATTTCGCGCGGCCGAGAAATCGTTGACCCAGGGAAACCGGACAACCTCGGCTCCCAATGAGGCGGCAATATTCGGTGTATCATCCGTCGATCCCGTGTCGGCCACGATGACATGATCGACCAGTCCCCGCACACTCTCGATGCAACGCGGCAAATGCTCCGATTCATTTCGCACGATCATGACAAGTGACAAGCTGCTCATGTCACATGGTCATTCCAAACAGGCTGCTCGACATTGCGGTGTACCGGTTGATGGCGGACTCCATTGCCGCAAATTGCAGGTAATAGCGGTTCTCCATCTGAGTCAGACGTCGAGACATATCCGAAATCCTCAGTTCAAGTTGGCGAAGCTGCTCGCCCATGTAACTGTTGGGGAGGAAGGCCGCCGTTTCGTCCGTGCTGAATTTGGATGTCCCCGCTTTTGTCGACAATTGCTCAATGGCCTTCATGACAGCCGTGGACAGACGGTTGAACAGTCCGTTGTCCGTGTTGGTCGGCGAATCTTTGATATCCGGATCCGTGACCGTCGTCTTCCGTGTAAAGAACTCCATGACAGCTTCCGGATTCGCTTCAATCGCCGCCCTCAATTTGTCTTCATCCTTGAGGATCAGTTTGCCCCGCTGTTCCCACGTCCCGGTCTCAACGCCGAAATCCTTCAGGAGGTTGTACGTTTTTCCATCAAATTCAACATCGGAATATATGGCTATGCGCATATCGTTGATCAGCTTCGTCAGCGTTGAATCGCTGCGCAGCAGCCCGCTCTTCGCCTTCTCTTCCCAGAGTTCGATCTCGGAATCCTTCATTTCCTTCTTCTGGTCGGCCGTGAGCGGTTGATAGTCGCGATACCGTTCCTCGCTTACCTTCTTGTTCAGCAGGTCGATCAGGCTGTTGTAATCATTGATGAACGTTTTGATGGTGTCGACAATTTTGTCCGTGTCCGTCGTGACATTGATGACGGCCGTCTTGCCGGGATTTTCGGCATGGAGGGTGATCTCGACGCCATTCACGGTGAACGTGTTGGAATCGCGCGTGGTGTCGATGCCGTTAATGACAACTTGCGCATTGTCGCCCGGCTTAAGATCGAGCTTGAAATTGTCCTTCAACTCGGCAGACAGCGCGATATTGCCCGCACCTGTCGCTTTCGCCGTCAAAGACAGTTTCTGTGTCGCGTCGTCGAAGAACGCCGTCACGCCCGCATCGCTTGCGTTGATGGCGCTCACCAGATCGCCGATCGTCGCGTCTTCGGAAACGCTGATCGTTTTACCGTTCACTTCAACTTTAATCTCACCATTATCCGGTACAAACCCCAGCTCTGTCAGCTTGTCTGACGACGTCTTGCCAACGCCGGTCGAGCTTAGAGCAGAAGCTGCCGTCGCCAGTTTTTTGACTTCGATCGTAAGTGAACCCGTCAGGGCAGAGGAGTTCGCTTTCGCTGTAACTGCAGACGCAGCCTCCCCTGTAACGGTTGCCTTCTTGGCATTGATCGCGCTGCTCAGGCTGTAGTTGAACAGCTTGTTGTTGCGGAAATCCACCAATTTCGCATTGATGCTCCGGTATTGCTCCCGCTGCCATTCCAGTTTCGTCTTCTGCTGATTCAGACGATCGAGCGGCACGCGTTTCGCCTTCATCAAGTCCTTGACAAGGGCATCAATGTCGAGGCCGGAAAACCCGGTAATTCGAAGCGGCATATCCTGTCCCCCCTTTATACTCTCTCGTCGACCAAGAGTCCGGCGAATTCCATCATTTTGATGACCAGGTCCAGCGTCTTCTCGGGCGGTATCTCCCGGATCAGCTCACCCGTCTCCCTGTTCAATACGCGAACAATGATGGAGTGCGTTTCTTCATGCACCCTCATTTCGAACATCGTCGAAGGTCCTTCCAGCGCTTTAAGTGCGCGTTCGATGGCCCTTACAATCTGTTCTTCGCCAATGGACAGCCTGACGCCTTCCCGTTCGAGTCGATCCAATTCCCTCCAGTTACGCATGGCAGATACTGGTGTCGACTCAGGCTGATGTACGGGCTGGTCGACAGGGGTCCGCATCGAAGCGGATTGCAACATTACGGTTTGCGACTTGCAGCCGCCGGTCTGCACAATCATCCCTGATCACTCCGCTCTAATCTGTTATTATCTACTATTATCGACAGAATTGCGGTTCAAGTTTAGAGAATGCGGCTTCCTATCGCACAAGAAAACGGATGACGCCGTCCATTTTCTTGCTTGGGCAACACGAGTATGAAACAAAAAAAGAGGCCCTGAAATTCCAGAGCCTCTCATGAACGGAAATTCGATTAGCGCAGGAGCGACAGCACGCCTTGCGGTGCCGCGTTTGCTTGTGCGAGCATTGCTTGCGAAGATTGCAGCAGAATTTGGTTCTTCGCGAGCTCGACCATTTCTTTCGCCATGTCGGTGTCGCGGATCCGGGATTCGGAAGCCGTCAGGTTCTCGATCGTCGTGCCCAGGTTGTTCGACGTGTACTCGAGGCGGTTTTGCAGCGCACCGAGTTTCGCACGCTCGGTTGCGACGTTCTCAATCGCCGTCTCGATATCGCTGAGCGACGCAGTGCTCGACAGATTGGTGAAACCGGTCGAAGTAATGCCTGCGATCGAGATTTGCTGCGAGCTGTCGTTCGCTTGGATCGTAACCGTGCCGCCCGTAATCGAGATGCCGTTGAACGTCGTGTCCGTGAGGATGCTATCAATTTGTTGGCCCAGAGCGTCGAGTTCTTGGTCAATGTTAGCTTTGTCCGAGGTGGAGTACGTGCCGTTCTCCTTTTGAACGTTCAGTTCTTTCATCCGGACGAGCATGGCGCTGATTTCATTCATTGCGCCTTCTGCCGTTTGAACGAACGAGATGCCGTCCTGAACGTTCCGTTGCGCTTGCTCGAGACCACGGATTTGGCCGCGCATCTTCTCGGAGACCGCAAGACCTGCAGCGTCGTCAGCTGCACGGTTGATGCGAAGACCGGAAGACAGCTTCTCCATGTTCTTCGCCAGTGCCGTGTTGTTCAGCGACATGTTGCGATGGTTGTTCAGTGCCGTAATGTTGTGGTTAATGCGCATGATTCATTTTCCTCCTTGAAATGATAGTCGTCCACTTCCTTGTGGATCGCTCGCCATGGGTCGGCCGCCCCATGCGAACCTAATTCCTATATCGGCAGAATCAGCGGATATTTTATAGCTCCGGCAAATTTTTTTTCATCTTCTGCAGCGATTGACGGAGCTGGGCGACATCGATGACCGCGGATGCCGCTTCCTCATTCGTTTCCTTCACGGACTGCAGCAGTTCCTTGCGCGTGATCTGAACTTCACGGGGCGCGGCGATGCCGATCTTCACCGTATCCCCCTCCACCTCGAGCACCGTGACTTCGATGCGGCCGTCAATGATGATCGCCTGCCCTTTCTTGCGCGAGAGCACCAGCATCCGCTACACCTCCTCTGCCGTTCGGAACAGCGCATGCCGCGTGCTCAGGTTGGGATCGACCAGGATCACCTGTTTGCCCAGCCGTTTCTGTCTGTTCAGCACGATCGGCGCCACCAGGTTGACGGTCGCCGACTCCAGCTCGTCCCTGATCGTCACAATCGACCACACGGCAACGTCGCCAGGCTCCGCAATTTCAAGCTGCTGCGCTTCCGCATCCGGCAAATTGAATTCGTATTCGGGAAAGAAAACAAACGGATTGACAATGATAAAACTCAATTCTCCCCGATCAATGCACTGCAGACAGGCAAAGCCATCCAGATCCTCCAACTCGAGAATGACGAATCGCCTGTCCCGTTCGAATCCGGGAATTCCATCCGGAAACGTGATAATCTCCTGCTCGTTGATCTCGATTTCGCCGAATCGGGTCGTTTCCATCTTCATACCCTGCAAGCCTCCATTTGAGAAATAAAGAAAGCTATAAGCGCAATCCTCGCTTATAGCTGTATTCCCACGGCCTACGCCATCAATTCAATCGCCGGCGGCGGCGTGATCGTCACGGCCGGATACTGCACCATGTACACCTTGACATACCCGCGGTGGTAGCGAATCTCAGGACGATGCAGCTGCACATCGATTTCCACGCCGCCCGGATCGACTTGAATATCCGGATCGTTCGGGATATATTCGAACTTCGTGTTGTCAGGCCTTGCTTCACCATACACTTGCAAATCCGGCGGTCCTTCAATAAATTCATCCAGCGCGATATCCGGAATCGGATTCTGCTTGATTCTCAGATCGCCGATCCGGTTGCCGTCCATGACAATCTTCTCGAGATTCCGGCGGGCAACCTCTTGGTACTGGGCGTATATGCGCAGCCAGAAAGCTTCCAGCTTGCCGCCGTTGAGCGCGTTATGTGTCAATGTCTGATCGATGATCAGTTCACCCGGCCGGTTGCGCGCCGCAATGACCGGCCGCTTCGTCTCGACCTGAACCTCCGGCTGCCGCTGCCTGATCTCGAACCTTCCCGGTTCCGAATCAACGCCGATCAAGCCGCGCTGCGTATGAATGGAAATCTGCGGTACCATGACTCCGGCCGCCTCAGTTCAGGAAATCGACCAATGACGGCGTAATAATCTTGGCGCCGACGGACAAGGAAGCTTGGTAAATATTCTCGTTGATTTTCGCATCGATGATCAGCTTCTCGAAATCAACGTCTTCCGTCTTCGATTGGAGGTCGGTCAGATTGATTTCCAGATCTTTCAGCCGGTTCTGCATCAGCTCGACGCGGTTGACGCGCGCGCCGATCTCCGCCTGTTGATTCAAGATCTTGTCCATCCGGGATTCGATATTCGCGATTTGTGCCGAAACTCCGCCGTGATTGCCATTCTGCAATGCCGTAATGATCTGATCGAACACGGCAAAAATGTTGTCCGCTTCCCCGGGTCTGCCGAATACGTCCGAACCGCTCAGATTGATCTGCAATTTCACGCCGACGCCAACAATATAGTAGATGGCGCCGGAATCCGTCTCAATCGTGCTCGGATCAAACGGCGTTACCGTCGGATCGTAGGGGATGACGTCCGTCTTCTCGCCGTTGAATACATATTTGCCGTTCAACGTGCTGTTTGCGATATCGATGATCTGATCCTTAAGCTGCTGAACTTCATCGGCAATATTGTTGAGCGCGACATCCGGATTCGTACCGTTCGATCCTTGAACGGCCAGTTCCTTGAGCCGCTTCAGCACATCCTGGGCCTGCTGAAGCACCGTATCGTTGAAATCCAGCCAGGAAAGCGCCATGTCGATGTTTTCCTGATACTGCACGTTGGCCGACAGCTCGCTGCGGTACCGGAGCGCGTAGGTAATGCCCACGGGATCGTCAGACGCACGGTTGATCTTCCGCCCGGTCGTCATCTGCTCCTGCAGTTTCGACATCTCCGTCAGCGTGCGGTTCAGGTTCCGGGTAAGCTGCATATGCATCATCCCCGGCGTTATGCGCAATGGCATTGCTTATTCCTCCTTACCCGTCAGCGGCCGACAATACCGGTGCCGTTTATCAATTTGTTCAGCATCTCGTCGAAGGATGTCATCAGCCGCGCAGCCGCATTGTAAGCATGCTGGAAGCGGATCAGGTCGGACATTTCTTCGTCGAGCGATACGCTGCTGACCGATTGCCGGTTGGCATCCACCTGATCCAGCTGCATCTGCGAATTTTGCAGATTGCGCTGCGCCCTGTTCGAGATGACGCCTATTTCGCCGACAAGCGCATTGTAATAGTCTCCGATCTTCGCATTGGTCACGCCGTTGCCGCTCGCCGTCTCGTCGAATCTGAAGCTGACTTCTTTCAGTTCGCTCATCAGAAGCGCGAGCGTATTGTTCCCGCGGACGACGGTACCGCTCGTATCCAGCCTCATGGACGTCGCAATCTTGTTGATGTCGGCCACGATTGCGGGATTCAGCTGCAGATTGCCGGCCGTAATGTTCCCCGATCCGTCGGACGCCGTGAAGAAAGGAAGCCCGACGGCCGGAGGCGTTCCGCCTTCAAGCGTGTACCCCAGCTGATGCAAACCGTTAATGCCGTTCACGGTAATGACGGTATCGCTGGCAAGCGGCGTCGTGCTTCCCGGGAGCACGGAACCTTTCGGAATGACGACCTGAATCTGACCGTTCGCCAGAGTATTCGCCAGCGAGTCGAGCTGACGGCGATATTCCGCCACATAGGTATCGCGCGAAACGATCATGCCGTGCACTTCGCCGCTGTTCAGATCCCCGCTCTGGACGGCTGCAACAAGCGCATCCGCCGTAACCGGCGTATAGGTGCTGCCGTCTACGACGACAATGCCGCCGATCGAAATCGTGTACCCCGCCTCCGACTCGACGACGGAGACGTTCGCGATCCGGGACAGATTGTCGACGAGCAGATCGCGCTGGTCGCGCAGGTCATTCGCATTGTCGCCAAGACCTTCAATCCGGCGGATCTCCGTATTGAGCGAGGCGATCGTCTCGATGATCGTGTTGATCTCCGTTGCCTTGACGCTGATGCTCGTCGTCAAGTCCGCCGTCAGATCGTCCAGCCGGCGGCTGATCGAGTTGAATGCGTCGACCAGCGCCAATGCGCTCTCGCGGACAATCTTCCGGCCCGTGACATTCTCGGGGTCCTTGCTCAGATCGGACCAGGCGTTCCAGAATTGCTCCAGCACAGTCCGGATGCCGGAATCGCTCGGCTCATTAATAATGGCTTCCAGCTTGTCCAGCGTATCCGCCTGAATCGAATAGGTGCCGACCAGCTTGTTCTGGTTGCGGTACTGGTCGTCGAGGAACGCCATCCGGATTCGGCGGATATCCGTGAACTCGACGCCCGTGCCGAGCTGTCCCGGCACCACCGAACGGCTCATGCCGTAGGCTTCGATCGGCCGCGCGGCCGTCATGCTGACGACCTGGCGAGAATAGCCCTTGGTATTCGCGTTCGCTATGTTGTGTCCTACCGTATTGATGGCCGTCTGCTGCGTAAACAGACTGCGTTTGGATGTCTCCAGCGTATGAAAAGTCGATCTCAACGTCGCCGCCTCCTTGGCCTAGGCCCGCGTATCAAAAATGCCGTTCCTGCCGCCGCTGGCGTTCGTCTTCTGCGGATGTTGATACACGATATCCTCGGCAGGATCGTCAACCGCAAGTCCGATGGAATAGTCGATGAACGCCAGCGCTTGCCGGATCAGTTGTTGGTTCAATTCGTTCACGCGGCGCAATTCTTCCAGCAATTTCGTCAGCTCGCGCTGCTGCTCGATGAGCTTCTGCTTCAGTTCCGGCTGATTCACCGACTGGATGACTTCGCGCAGCGTATTCAAGCGGGATATATAACCGAGCGATACGAAATGGCGGTGCGTCTCGAGGATGCGCTGCTGCTCGAGCTGTTCGGCCCTGGCGATCAGCTTGCGCTCCTTCTGCAGGATGACGTTAAGCTGTTCGACATCGCCCTTGACCAGCACGGGCGTCTTCTCATTGGCCGAATCGAGCAGCTGATTGTATAGTTCCGCTTGTTCGTCCAATATCCGGACAATGTCCTGGACCGCCATCCGGCTCACCGTCTTTCTTCATTGTTTCAAGTACGGCCACAGCTTCTCGGCGATCTTGCCGGCATCGACATGATACGTGCCCGTCGATACGGATTGCTTCAGTTCGCCGATCCGTTGGGCGCGATCGGCCCCCATGATCCGGCTGTCCGACAGAAGCTGCTGCGCTTCCGCCGAGATCCGCACTTCATCCTTACGGTTCACCGCGCCCTTGCTGCCGGCGCGCGTCTCCTGCTGCTGCTGATAGGTCCGGACGGCACTCAGGCGTCCAATCTCGTTGATTTTCATGGCTGCCACCTCTTTCCCTGCGACAATACGCGAACAACCGATAATCCCTTATGAGGGTATTATCGGTTGCCATCATCACAAAATTTATAGGAGGTTCAGCGATCTTTCCGCTCGGTCTTGTTGATCTGATACGTATCCAGCCGATCGGACTGCGTGTCGGCTTTCAGCCGCTCGTCGACCGCCTGCTGCGCCTTGATCTCATTCGCCAGCTTCCGTACGCATTTCGGGCACATGTTGCCTTCCCGGATCGGCGCTCCGCACGATTCGCAGCCGTAATACATGTTCGGAAAGGCGCTGATGGAGATCCGCCCCTCGCGGATAAACCGGGTAATCTGGCGCACGGATACCCCGGTTGCCTCCGACAGCTGCTGGATGTTGATGTGGCGATGCTCCTTCAGATACTCGACACATCGTTGATATTCTTCTTCTATCTCTTTTATGCAGTTCGGACAAATGTCGCGATATCCCTTGGCATACAGCTTGCCGCAGCGCGGACAGTAATCGAGGTTCATTGGCCTCCAGTCCCCCATGCACACAGATTACTCTGTTGCTATTGTACCGAAATTGGAAGAATAATGCGAGATTTTGCGAAAAATAGGGACTTAAGGCGTACTTCTCGAGGGTGCATCGGGCGCCGGCGGCGTCAGGGTATCGGTAACACCTCCGAAATTTGGTAGATTGGGCTTATTTTGTTCTGCCGCGTACGGAAATTCCATTATAGTATAATTGTTATAAAAATTTACACTTCTTCAAATGCCGGCAGCGGGAAAGGAGTTTTTCGATTGAAAACCTACATTCGGCGGGCGGTTTTGATTGCGCTGTTCATCTGTCTGGTTGGAGGAGGCGTTTATCTGGGCGGCGTGCAGCTGTTGAAATCCGTCCAACGCAGCGAAGCATTGGGTGGCATCACGGCAACCTCATCCAGGCGGCTGCCGGCATGATAATCTATTTATTCGGCGTCTTGGTCTACCAGTTAATAGAAAACAAACTTCTCTACGACAAGCAGGTTCAAAACCGGTAAGCCGGATGCTTGTTCACGATCGCGCCCAGGTCAGCACATAGACTTGAACGGGATACGAAGCGGCGGCGCGGATCGCGCCGGCGCATGCTTCCACCGTGGAACCGGTCGTGTAAATGTCATCCACGAGCAGCACCCGGACCGGCTCGGAAGCCCGGTTTCCGCAGGAAGCGCGCAGTTCGGCAAGCCGCCTGATCCCCGCGTCATCCGGCCCGAACACGGCGCGCATCGCGCGAAGCCGTTCGGACCGTCCGCGCTGACTCTGCTTGCCGCTGTCGCGGATGCGCCGGAGCAGCGGCAGAAGCGGCGCATTTGCCCGCATGGCGGCAGCCCGGGCGAGCCGCTCCGATTGGTTGAATCCCCGCTCCTCCGCCCGCTCCCGGCTGACCGGCACATAGGTGACGGCATGCCACACTTGCCCGGCGGCTTGACGACCTCCGCGCATCCGGTCCGGCCATCCGGCGATCTTCTTCAAGCCGGCAAAACCTGTCCCGGAGACAACCCTGCCTGCTTCGTCACCCGCCGCGGCGGATACTTCCGCGGTCAAACGTTCGAAAGCCGGCAGCATCATCTCGGCCAGCACCTCGCCGTAACGTTCATCTCCGCGGAATTTGTACAGCGCCAGCCATGCCTTCATGTCGTCGTTGTAACGCACCGCGCTGCGGTTCATCTCGAAGGCGCGAACCGGCTGCCGGATGCAATCGGGACAAAACACGGGCCGCCCGCAGCGCGGGCAGGCGGGCCGGCGGATCCAGGGAATGCATGCCAGGCAGCCGTCGCACAGCCAATCCCCGATGCGCAGCCCATCCGCCGATCGCGGCGGCAGGCCGCGCCGACGCCCGCCGCAGACGAGGCAATGCGCATCCGGCGGTCCCAGCAGATCGACCGATTGCGAAAACAGACTTCGCAGGATCGCGGTCCATTTCATCGATGCATCATGCCTCCCGCTCGCGCTTCTTGCTTCCCGACGGCGGCATGCGTTTCCTTCCGGATATACCCGCGGGCGGCAGCGAGCGCGTTCATCTCCCGGATCTGGCGAATGGCGGCGCGCTGGGCACGGGTCGCATGCGGCGCGCAAAAATAAACCCGCCCATGCGGGTCATCCTTCGACCGGCCGGCCCTCCCGGCCATCTGCTCAAGCGATGCCTCGTCAAACAGCGGCGCATCGGCGTCCAGCACGAACACATCGCTGCGCGGGATCGTCACCCCGCGCTCGAGGATCGTCGTCGTCACGAGCACGCGCAGCTCGCGGCGGCGGAACCGCATCACCGTCTCCGTCCGCTGTTCATCCTGCGAGGACGTATAGCCGATCACCGCATCCGGCGGACAAATCGTGCCGAGCAGCGTTGCCGCGGGCCCCGTGTCGGAGATGCGCGGAACGAAAACGAACACCTGCGCCCCCCTGGACAATGATGCCGCAATGGCCTTTCTCAGCTTGTCCGGCACCGACCTGCGGCGGATCATCTCGCGGACAGGCGGCACGCGGATCTCGACCGGCACCGGCAGCGGAAAGCCGTGGAACCGGACCGGAATGCGCGCATGCGGCAGGCGCCCTCTCGCGGCCGCGCGCCGGAGCTGCGCCGGCGGCGTCGCCGAGAGCAGCACGCGGTGCCCGCCGGGCATTACGCATTTTGCTGCCGCATATTGCAGCATGGGATTGTTGTGATAAGGAAATGCATCCAGCTCATCGATCACGACCAGTTCAAAGCCGGCCTCGAACCGGATCGCCTGGTGCGTCGTCGCCAGCGTAATATCGGCGTTCGTCCACTTCTCCCGGCTGGCGCCGTGCAATGCCGCGACGGTATGTTCGGGAAAAGCTTTCCGGATGCGCGGCTCCAGCTCAAGCACGACGTCCCGCCGCGGCGTCGCGACCATCGCTTTCCCGCCGCGCGCGAGCACGGAGTCGATGAGCGTGAACATCATCTCGGTTTTCCCCGCACCGGTTACCGCCCAGAGAAGAAACGGCGGACGTTCTGCGCCGTAGGTGTGAACAGAACGGGCGGTCTGCTTCCGGGCAGCCGCTCCAGCGATGCCCAATCGGGAGGCCATGCGCGCAACCGTCTGTTGAAGCTGTCCGGAGATGCCGCGGTCTGTGTCGCCGTCCGCGGATTCCAGCCAGCGAAGCGCTGCCGCCGCCGCGTCGGATTGGGCCGGGCTGAGCCCCCAGCGTTCAAGCCGCGCCGGAATGGGCGGGAGCTCGTCCGCCGTGCGCATGCGGACGGATGCGCCGCCTTCGGGAATGCCGCTGATGAGCAGCGTGCATTCCCTGCATCGGCCCAGCAGCAGGCACGCTTCGCAGTAGGCGCAGACGCTGCCGCACGCCGCACAGGGCGTGCGGCGCATGTGCGCCTCGCCGCTGCCGCAGCGGAGGCAGCGGCGCTTGCGCCGTCGCCCGCGGACACCGTCGCCGCGGGCGATGGCGCTGCCGAGGCGCAGCCGGCCCAGCAGGGCCGCGAGCTGGAGCGCCGCGTCGGCGAACGCGGCGCTCCAGCGGGCGGGCGCGGGCCCGGCCGCGCCGAGGAGGGCGAGCGCTTCGCTGCGCAGAAGCGCTCGCCCCTCAAGCGCGGCGGCGGCTTCCCGGGCAGCCGCCGCCAATGCCCGGGCCTCCCGCTCACCGGAAGCGGAGGCCTGCCCGAAACGCACAGCCGCAATGCGGCGCACATCCCCCGCCGGTTGCTCCCGGCCGAAGCTCCGGTTCAAGCCCGCAAGCCCGGGCCAGCCGCTGCGCGGCTCCGCCTCGCGCACGCAGGCGCGCAGCAGCCGGGCGGCTCCCGCTTCGCCCTGCACGCGCCCCGCCCGCCGGGCGAACAGCTCCGCCGCGGCGAAGGCGATACCAAGCGGCAGCGGCTCGTCCAGCAGCAGGACGACATCCGCCCGTCCGCCGGGACGTCTAGCCGCCCCTTCACCGTCGCAGCCCGCCTCTGCTTCCACCGCCCTGCGAAAATCATCATCAAACCGATAAGCCAGATCGACTTCCCGGGATATCGTCACGCAGGCCGCCCAGCGGCCTCCTTCAGCAAAAGCATAGAGATATCCTTTCATCCCCGCTTCTCTCCCGTCTGGCCGCATCCGGTGCCGCCGTCACCTACTGCACCCGATGCACCGACACGGCTTTGTAGATGTTGCCGATGATCCGGACCGGCACCGACGTCTCTTTTTTCACGCCGTTGCGGTACACGACCTGAAAGACAATCGTATGTTCGCCTTCCCGGATCTCTCCATCAAACGACATCCAGCTTTCGTCGTGCAGTTCGCCTTCATACCGCAAACCGCCTGCATTTGTCAGCACCACTCTTTTACGGATCGAATCCCCCGTCTTTGACACGGCTCGCAGCTCCGCCGTCACCTCGTTCGCTGGCGCCGCCGAAATCACCGCCGCAACGCGCATGATCTCGCCCGAATAGAAATCTTTCGGATCGTGCTCGACCTCATGCCCTGCTGCCGCGTGTTTTTCTCGCCACTCTGGCGTATGATGCACTTCTCCCTCAATGATGAGCGGCAGCACCGTGATAGGTTTCGTCACGCTGTCCGATGCCCCTTTCGGGTCACGGACCGTGAGGGTGACGTTGTAAACGCCGGTGCGATTTTCCGTATCCGCGCCAGGAATTGCGAACGCTTGGGTCGAACCGCTCCGAGTATATCCGTTCGGCCCGCTGACCGACCATTGATACGTCAGCGGATCCCCATCGGGATCAGTCGAGCGGTCGATCAACGTGATCGTATCCCCTTCATATGCCGGTTTCGGTGACCAATCGAAATCCGCCACGGGCGGCCGGTTCGTCTCGATGTAGAAATACTTCGGCCCGCTCCAATCGCTCCAGTCATAACCGTCATGAACCCTTACCCGGATGTACATCGTCACTCGCTCCGGCAGGTCGGCAGTCGGCACCCAATTTTTCGCGGTTCCGGATCTTGCGCCGGTGTCGCGTTCAAGCGAGCCGTTCGTGTGATAAATCTGCACCTGGTATTGCGTCTGCGCGTCGCCGTCAGCATCCGAGTACGTCCATATGAACGTCGGCCGCAGCACATCAAACTTCGTCGGATTGGCCGGGTCCGCGCTTGCGGGCGTCGTCACGTTCGCCTGGGGTTTACGATTGACGACCGTGACGGTTCGCACCGCTTCCGCCGGTTGGCCGAGACTGTCTTCCACAAGAAGCCGGAGCTGGAACGTGCCGAGCGTACTAAACATTTTGGTCCAGGTTGTCCTTACCGCGCTCGCCACGGTCTCAGGCCCGCCAGTCGTTACGTTCTTGAGATAGTACGTATGCTTGAGATTCTCGCGCCCGCCGTCTTCCTTGTCCCACGACTGCGAATCAATGGTCACCGGCACGCCGCGATAGGTTGTGGCAGGCGTTGCCGTAAACGCGGCAACCGGAGGATCATTCGGCGCCGGGAGCTTTTCGATATAAATCATTTTCTCGGTGTACGTGCTCCAGGCATCGTACTCATCCTTGACCGCCATACCTACGGTGTACCATCCGGTTTCGGTCGGCGTCACCAGCTTGGTTTCGGACAAGACGCCGGATGGTGAAATGTAATAGTATTTGCGCTGCAAAATCCCTCTCGTAGCCCGGTAATCAATGCCCGTCGCCTCGGTCGAATAATTCGTGTCGCTCAGCCAGCGGTCAGGGTCATAGGAGCGGTCGTTCCATACGACTGTGCCGTTTGCGGCAACCGTCAAGTCGAAATCGCTGACCGGGCGGCGGTGAATGATCACTGTCTGCGTCGCGGTATTGGACTCCTTGCGGTAGCTGTCGAACTCGTTCCTCGGATAGAGATATTCCGGATGCGGATCATCCACCGTATGAGCCGACAATTCATAAACCCCGACTTTATCCATGACCGGCTGCTCGGCATTATATGTCTTGTTGTGATAAGCCGACAGTCCCGACTTGCCGTCACCCGCATTCAGGAATTTGTTCGGATTAACGTGTTTGTACGTCCAGCTTGTCCAGGCCGTGATTCTCGGGTCGTTCTCAGGGTCGGAATAGTTCGTGTTGTATTGCAGCCTTTCCCCGACAATGCCAACGCCCTGCAGCCGGTTCTTCCCGCCAAGCTCCGACAGATCGCGGTACGACATGTTGAAGAATTCTGTTTTGAAAATTTCCGAGAACGGTCCGAAAGTGCCGCCTGTATAGGTGTTGTCGGTTAAATCAATGACCGGCACACCGTTGAAATAGATGATATGCTTGTCTGCATACCGTTTGATTCTAACCGATTGCCGTTCCGAAAGCGGAACATTGACATCAACGGATGCGAGCACCGTCTTGTGGCCGTTCACCAGTTTTACAAGCCGGATCCGCCAGGTATTTAACTCCACGCGGTACATATTCAGCCGATCCTGGATATTGTAGCTGAACCCTGAATATAGATTCTGGTTCATGTCCGTGTTGAACCGGATTTGGAAGTTCAGCTCCACATTTGACGAATCCTTATCTCCTGCAATTTGTTGCAGAGATTCAAGAACACGATAGCTGTCATCCTGCTTCTGTTTTGGTTCGAGGATGTACATTTTAAATATGCCTGTCCCTGATGCCAAAACAAATAATGATCCATCCACCATTGGTACGATTTCAGTATTCCCGGTAATCGCATCATTACAATTGTAAATACAGCCCGAATCAAGATTTGCCGCCAATACCTCTGTCTTTCCGTCGCGTCCAACCCGAATAACGTCAAAGGATTTGTTGCCATTTTTGGTAACTATGCCGTACCGATAACCCGCCGCGTCATGATTAACACGACGAACATCAAAGTAATTTTCCATTAAAGCTCGATCTCGGTAGGAATTAATCGGGACATTCTCTCTTGGAACATAAGTTCCTGACGGGTATTGATAGACGTTATTACCATCAAAATAATGAACGCCATCTTCCATGAAGATGTCCGGAGTGTGATTCTGGGGTGCCCGACCAATAACGGTCATACTCGCATTCTTTCCACTGAATCGCACAACTTGTCCATCACTATAAAAAATCGCATTCGCAAAACGATCATAACCGAGATGATCGTACCTGAAAGAAGAAATATTTGTGTTGGGGAAAGGACAACTATTATTATTACCTTCATACAACAAACTGCCATCCCAGCCGAAAATTAAGAACTTGTTACCACTGTAGTACCCTGTACAACTAAAGTATCCATACGAAGAAGTCATGCTGCCTACTTGATCAAACTTTACAGTAACGGATCCGGTTTGGTACCTCTTCTGCGCATAACCTGCTGTTTTTGCATCTACAACGGCGTTGTAGGTTCCATCCTTTCTTAAGAAATCGTCTACCGTATATCGTCTAAACTGAGGATTAGGATTATAGGTGCCAAATATCGTCATCGTGTAGACGTAATTATTTTTGTAGTCAACCCGTGTTATCCATTCATACTCGATATGTTTCTGGTCATTGCCAAAGCCGCATACCGTAATTAGATATTTATCACCAGTGTAGCGATTGAGAGCCAAACAGCTCTTTTCACCATTTGTGATATAGAAAATTTCTTTTATGTCATCAACTCCTGCATAGTAACGGCCTGCTATCGGTTTAACTTCAAAACCGCCGCTGCTTGGGAGAATGTTATTTGTATAAAGCTCACTTGAACGATACTCTGTTGTGAAAGCATTGTAACTCATTACACCAAGATTCTCCGGGGTGTGCGCCAGCGCGCCGGTATAAGGATTAACCCCCCATGCCTTCGGCTTGTTGATCGTCGTAAAGTCCATGTTCCGCCAGTTGCTGTTGTTCACCAGGTTGCTTGCCGGCAGCGGGACAAGCGGCGAAACTTGCGGCTCCGTTTCTTCATACGAAACGTTGAAACTGAATGTCGGAGAATCGTTCACGATCTCCAGATCGTACGTCTTTGACGCCTCGCGCCCCCAATCTTCCCGCACATACAGGGTAAAACGGTACTTCCCGACACGCTGCGGTTTAAACTTGGCCTTGTTCTGAGTGTTCAGCGGCAACGTGACAACGGTTTCCCCCGTGAAGTTGCCGTCATTGTTCGAATCGTATTGATACGTCAGCCGCCGCTCAACAATTTTATCGCCGTCCGGCGAGTAGCTTTCATCCGTAAGCGTCAGCTCGACATTTCGGATGGATGGTGTGATGTAATCCAGCATAGGCACAGGCGGCAAGTCGGGTTTGACCGTCAAGTAATGCTTCGCTGGCTCACGTGATTTGCGGCCGGTGTTGTCGAACACTTCGAGCGTGATGATCTCCGTTCCCGGCTCCGAATACACGGTCTTGCGGTTCGTCCAGATGTCGCGGCTGTGGTCGATCGTGCGTCCCGGAACCGGACTGTAGCTGAAATCCCCGTGTATCGGCGGCGTAACCGGCCGGTCCTCCACAACCTCTCTCGGCCCGGTGATGACCGGAACCGGATCTTCGGTTACGACCTGAACCACAGCGGTTTGCGTATCGCAGGCTCCCCAAGGGTCGCACATTGTGCCTTTGGCAATCTGCGTACCTGCGGCGGTCATCTTGATATTGCCCCAGCCGTTGTAAAGCTCAAAGGCGTTTTCCGGGATCGTTTTCGCCCAATCGGAGCTGTCGCTGAAGTCGAAACCTTTCCAGATGAGCGGATCACCGTCCGGATCATACGGTGTCGGTACGGACGGATCTTCAATAAAGATCAGATCCAATACTTCACCCTCGAACACTTGCTTTACCGGAACATTTGTGCCAGGGTAAACCCACGCAACTTGGAATGAGGGCGGACTGTTTTTGCTCGGCCCGTTCACGACAAGCGTATGGGTGGCCGGCTGCTTCGTACCGCATTCCTTCGTCCGGATCTCCAGGGTTATGGTATGTGTGCCGACGGCGATCACCGAAGGATACGTGCTGTACGTGTACGAATGAACCACATTTTCTCCATTGGCCCATGACGTGTAATTACTCCGGCCATCCCGTTCGATTTTGTAACGATGGCCGTCATAGGTACAGCCGTTAAACACGAAATTCTTTGGCTTCAATGCAAATGAATCGCGATAATCGATAACCGGCGGCAGCACGTCAAAATCGCCGGTGAAGGTTTTGTTCGGATTGACAGGCTTGAATGAATTCGGTGCCTGGTTGTTATTCTCGTTACTCTCGTCGATCGTATTGGCGCTGTCCACCACAAGCAGGAACGTCTTCTGCGCTTCGGATGTGAACGTGTAGGTGAAGTTCATCGTAAGCTGCTGGCCTTGCTGCGTACCGCAGAACTGCTCGATCTTCAGGTTTGTGGCGCCTTCCATGATCTTTACGTTGTAGCACTGGTTCGGCTGCAGACTCTTGTGATCCAGCCGCCACTTGGCCGTAAAGTTCGCAGGCTTACCAACTTCAATAGGACCATTCGCTGTAATATCCACCGCCACCAAGTCGGGCTTGTCCGGTGCGGTATCCGGTTCATAATAGAGCTGTACGATGTACGTGTCAAAGTTGCCATCGTACACAAATGACGGCGGCGGCCCCGGGATGATCTCACCATCCGGCTCGCCACAATTTCCGCCCGCACCATCCGGCTCTTCACAATTTCGGCCCGGCCAGTACGTCATGTAGGTCTTCTTTTTGTAGCCCACATACCGATATCCCGGAATGGTCGGAACTTCCGTTGTCACGGTCGTACCCTTTTGCATGTTGTAGATCAAGTCTGCCGTCGTTCCCTGATACGGGATCCGTTTTTTGGCTTCAGCATCGAAAAGCCGTACACGTTTCTGCCCGTCCAGCTCGAACTTGAAGCCGATCGCGAAGTAGTAACGCTCTCCCTTGGCTTGTCCAGTACAATCCGGACAAGCAATAGGTAATCCTTTTCCGTTAGATTTGCCTGCTATATCTAGAGCAAAGGAAACAGCATTTGTTCCCGTGCCATTCGGTGGGGTAGGAGTCATTTGGAAGCTGTCAACTTGAGAAATATAATTTTTATACGATTGATAAATAGCCCCAGCACGAGATTGCTCAAAAAATTCAATATGTTCAGGTTTACTCGGATCAAACTTGAACACTTCCATATTTCGGACAACCCGATCATTGAATGAAAAGTTATACTCCCAATGCAATATACCGTAACCAAACGATTGCCCCGGCGCTACCGGCGACCACACCCCTGCGGTATTGCGCCACAGATCGAGCGTCATCATTGCGATGGCATACCGCCATGTCGGCGGGCCTTCTACCTTGCCATTCTCATCCTTGTTCTGATACGGCGTAATGTGCGCGTTGCCGAAATTCAGTTCTTCCGCCTTCGCTTTTTGGGGAATCAAAGTCAGGTACGGAGCAATAAGCGGCAGCATGAGAGATGCAAAGAGCACAGTCGCCAACCACTTCCTATGCCGTTTCACTGCCCATCCCTCACTTGAAGTAGTTCTCCATGAGAATGATGGAATCTGATCTAGATTCAACTCCGATATACTCCACATCTTTCAGTTTTACTTTTTTGTAATCCTTGATGCCAAAATCAGTTTCGTCGGTCGAATCGATAACCGGATTGTAAAATGCCCGCCATTCACTGACATACTCGCGCATAGAAGTGTTTTCTCCGCGTGGTTTTAACGGCTGTCCGGTTTGCAACAGATAGAACGGGAGGCCAAGCAATCCTTTTTGGGTAGAAACCGTGCGTAAGTATTCTTTCCCGTCAATTACTACCCGGTCAACCCGTGTAATCGGGGTGCCAGCAATTACAAGCGGCCAGTCCGTTTCCTTGATAATGCGAACAGTTGTGTACTGCTTCCCAAAATCCGGACTGCGATAATCATAGATTTTAAGAGTATTTTCCGCATACTTACCAGTAAAGTAATGCAGATACGGCTC
>Ga0310840_100303_pt1 | contig 43276 bp, 43 predicted proteins | sample SM_ome_8_FD_201304 | JGI IMG/M metagenome (GOLD analysis project Ga0310840, IMG submission 201304) | Sorghum-adapted microbial communities enriched on stacked mutant (SM) sorghum from Joint BioEnergy Institute, Emeryville, California... ...
AGGATGCCGATGCCGGCTGCCTGGTAGGCCTTGTCGGCCAGGGTCACCAGCCCGCGGGCTGCGGCCGCGCTGAGTGGGCTGATGAGGTGGTGTTCGCGGGCGGCGGCCAGATCGTTGTGGGTACCACCGGGCAGCACCTTCGAGCACCACAGTGGGTGCCCGTCGGCGGTGGCCAGGAACTGGATGTTGCCGCAGAACGTGCGGTGTTTGCCGGAGTACCAGCGGTGCACCGCCCGGCCCGCGCTGGGCCCTTTGGTTTTGATCACCTTCCCGGCGACCCGGGTGGTGCGGATCGCGGTGCCGTCCACGATCACGTGGGTGTCCCCGGCCGCGAGCCGCTGATCGAGTACCTCGTGCAGGTCAGGGGCTTGGGCGGCGAGCACGGTGATGCCCTCGTGCAGATACCGGTAGGCGGTGGCGATGCTGATGCGGGCGTCGGCGGCCAGCCGGGCGACCGGGGTGGCATCCCGGAACCAGCGCAGCACCAGCACCGCCTGCCCCCACACCGACAGGGCGCGCCGGCCGCGGCGGGTACCGCGGGCGGCGCGTTCCTCGGCCAGCAGCCGGGCCAGGTACCGGCCGATGGGCTGGGCGATGTCGAGGCTGGCACGATAGGTGATCACGGAGGGCCCTTTTGGTCCGGACTTGATCTTCAGCAAATCCAGTCCTACCAAGGGCCCTCCGCCCGTCTACACCCCCATGATCAAGTCACTGAGAACACCTCAATGTGGCTTTCCTGAACCTCCGTCGGAGGGCTTCTTCGGCGCACCACCCTGGCCGCCGCCGTGGCCGTGCCCATGGCCGTGGCCGTGGCCGTGTCCGTGTCCGTGGCCGTGTCCGTGGCCATGACCGGGCACCGGGTCACCCGCGCGCAGCGGGGCGCCGTGGTACTTCCCCTCGTGCGCGATGATCGGCCGCTGGTCGCCGGCCAGCTCGGGGTACTTCGCCTCCAGCTTCTGGCGCTTCTCCCACTGCCGGCGCAGCTTCGTGACGTACTCCGGGTTGCCGTGGTAGGTGCCGCGCCAGGTCTGGGGCATCTGCTCCTTCGCCAGCCCCGCCCCGGCCTGGCCGAGCAGGCTCGGCCCGGCCGGGATCTTGTGCGGGGTGCCGCCGCACGCCGGGCAGCCCGGTGCAGGCGCGTCGATGCCCTGGATCCGCTCGAAGCGCTCCCCGCAGTCGCACCGGTAGACGTAGATCGGCATCGCTACCAGTTCTCGATGGACTTGGTGAAGATGGCGGCGATGTCGTCCTCGGTGGGCGTCCTCGGGCAGGTGGCGAGCAGGCGCTGCTGCTTCATCGTGCCCGGCACCAGCTCGGGCACGTCCGCCTCCGTGTAGCCGACCCCGCCGATGCCGTTCGGGATGCCGATGTCGCGCATCAGCGAGATCAGCACGGACGGCAGCTGCTCGCGCGGGTCGTTGACCTTGTCCGCCCGCGGGTCGAGCAGCTCGGCGGCCCGCAGGTGCCGCTCGGGGGCGCTCTCGAAGGAGAACCGGAAGGCCTCCGGCGCCGTCAGCGACACGGATTGGCCGTGCGGCACCATCGGCTCCTCCTGCGGGTAGCCCGCAGGGCGGTAGTCCTTCACCATGCCCGCGATCGGGTAGGCGTTGGCGTGGGGGATGTGCACCCCCGAGTTGCCGAAGCCCATGCCGGCGAACGTCGCGGCCATCATCATGTCCGAGCGCGCCTCGACGTCCTCGGCGCCGTTCCGCACCGCCTTCCGGAACGACCGCGCGAGCAGGGTCAACGCCTTCTCGCACCACAGGTCGGACACCGGGTTCGAGCCGCAGTAGGTCACCCGCTCCTCGGGCTTCTTGCGGTCGAACGTGGCGTACCAGCGCGCGGTGTAGGACTCCAGCGCGTGGCAGACGATGTCCATCCCGGACGAGGCCGTGACCTCGGGCGGCAGGGTCATCGTCAGCAACGGGTCGACGACGGCCAGGGTGGGGCGCAGCCGCCAGTGGCTGATCCCCGTCTTGACCTTCATCGACAGGATGTCCAGCACGCACATCGCGGTGGACTCCGAGCCGGTGCCCGCCGTCGTCGGGATCGCGACGAGCGGCTTGAGCTGGCCCGGCGGCGCCTTCGCCGCCCCGATCGGCTTGTTGACGTAGTCCATCAACTCGCCGGGGTAGGTCGTGAGCAGGTTGATCGCCTTGGCCGTGTCGATCGCCGACCCGCCGCCGACGGCGACGAACCCGTCCCACGGCCCCTGCGCGCGGGCGTACTCGGTGGCCTTGTTCATCGAGTCGTCGGTCGGCTCGATGTGCACGCCGTCGAAGATCTCCGCCTGGATGTCGTACTTGCGCAGGTTGTCGGCGATCCGCTCGGGAACGCCCAGCGCGTGGACCCCCGGGTCGGTGACGATCAGCACCCGTTTGACGCCGTAGCCGGACATCTCGAAGCCGACTTCGTCGGCGGCGCCCGCGCCGAACTTCAGCGGGGGCGCGCCCCAAGTGAAGATCGTCTCCTCGGAGAGGTCGACCCCTGTCATGTGTAGTAGCCCTCCGGCGCGGTGCGCAGCTGGTGGATCTGCTCGGCGTCGTGGCCGAACACCATCGTCGCCCCGGTCTGCTGCTCGATGCCGCGCAGCTTCTCGACCGAGGCGTAGAAGTCCTCGAGGTTGTTGACGATCGCGGCGGGCACGGTGGGCGGCCCGTAGCTCTCGCCCATGTACACCGCGTCGGACGTGAAGATCATGGTGCCGGTGTCGGGCAGGTCCACCCGCATCGACATGCACCCGACCGTGTGCCCCGGCGTCTCGATGAGCGTGACGCCGGGCAGGAGCTCGGTGTCACCGGAGACCGTCTCGAACTCGAGGCCCTCGTAGTCGGTCTTCAGGTGCGCACCGGTGAACAGCCCGTCGAAGCCGAAGGCGAACTCCTTCTCGCGCTGGTGGCACACGAGCTTGGCGCCGGTGTTCTTGAACATCTGCGCGTTGCCCGCGTGGTCGAAGTGCAGGTGCGACAGCACGACGTAGTCGATCTCGTCGAGGCCGACGCCCATCTGGTTGAGCCGGGAGTCGAGGTACTCCTCCTCGCTCACCTTGTCGTACGGGAAGAACTCCTGGAGGCCCGTCGGCCCCCAGCGCTCCTCCCAGTCGCGCGGGCAGCTGGTGTCCCACAGCAGCTTGCCCTCGTCGGTCTCCACCAGGACGCAGTGGGTGGGCACGTCCACCCACGGCGCCGGGGAGTCCTTGTGCTTGCGGTCGGTGATCGACCGACCGGGCTTCAGGAGCAGCCAGGTCAGGTCGGCGGTCATCGCACCGCAGGGGATCACGCTCACCTTGTTCGCGGTCGCCATCATGATCCTCTCGACGCTGAGGGACTGTTGCCATCGACGTTGGCACTACCACCGCGGGCCGTCAATCAATGCGCACTGATCGATGGATGAGGTCGCGCGGTCGGGCGAGGCCGTGGCCCAGCGGCGGCCCCGCCCGACGGAGGATCGGGCTACTCCTTCTTCAGCTTGTCCTGTGCGGTGCCCGCGGCCTTCTCGACCGGGTTGGGCACGTCGGTCGTCCCGTACATCCGCGCGTCCGGTCGGGTGGGCGGCGGCATCGGGGCGGTGGTCGTCGGCCCGTCGTGGTAGCTGAACTCGCCGTGCCCGTCGGGGGTCGGCCCGGACGCCCAGCTGCCCTTCGACGCCGCGTCCCCGTCGCTGAAGTTCAGGTACTGGTAGGACACCTCGCGGTGCTCCTTCGACAGCGGGAAGTTGCTCGGCGTGGGCATCTGCTCGTAGCCCTCCTCCTGCAGCTCCTTCGCCGCCGCGGCCCACATGTTCTGGTGCATGGTGTCGCGGGCCAGCAGGAACGCGAGCAGGTCGCGCACGCCGGAGTCGTCGGTCATGTGGTACAGCCGGGCCACCGCGACGCGGCCCTGCATCTCGGCGTTCGCGTTGGCCGTGAAGTCGGCCAGCAGGTTGCCGCTCGCGGTGATGTAGGACCCCTGCCACGGGTTGCCCATCGCGTCGACCGGACGGGCGCCGGCGCCCGCGACGATCGCGTGCTGGACGTCCATCCCCCCGACGACGGCCGCCACCGTGGGGTCGTCCTGCACGGCGTCGCTCGTGACGCCGATCGGCGCGTCGCCGAGCAGCTGCGCGATCATCGTCGCCAGCATCTCGATGTGCCCGAACTCCTCGGCGGCGATGCCGAACACCAGGTCGCGGTACTTGCCGGGCAGGTGCATGTTCCAGCCCTGGAAGGCGTACTGCATCGCTACGGTGATCTCGCCGTACTGGCCGCCCAGCACCTCCTGGAGCTTGCGCGCGTACACGGCGTCCGGCTTGTCGGGAGTGGCCTTGAACTGCAACTCCTGGCGGTGGAAGAACATCCCCACACTCCTCGTGGTCCTCGGGCTTCGAGGTGGGGTGGGTCACCCGGACGCGGGTGGGGAAACCGATCCGGGCGAGCCTGGCCCCGAGGGGACACGGCGGCTCGACGCCGGTGCGACCGGCGGTTGACGCCCGGATCCCGCGGCTGGAACATCAGCAGCCCCGAGACGGAGGGGCCCGTGATCGACCTCGACGAGCCGTGGCAGCGGGCGCTGCTCGACCTGCTCACCCGGTCCCACCTGCTGCCGGGCGACGCGATCGCGCCCGCGCTCGCCGACGTCCTCGCGCCGCTGCGGCTCGACCCCGAGGTCTACGTGATCGACCGCGACCAGGACCAGCTGCGGCCGCTGCGCGACGGGCTCCCGGCGCTGAAGGCGGACGGCACCCTGGCCGGCCGGGCCTACCAGCTGGGACAGGTCCTCGAGGGCGCCGACGGCGGCGACCCGGTCCTGTGGGTCCCGCTCATCGACGGGATCGAGCGCCTCGGCGTGGTCCGCATCCGCCTGCCCGCCGACGCCCCGGTGGCCCGCGACCCGCTGCTCCGCCCGCGCTGCGCCCTCCTCTGCGGCACGCTCGCCCGCGTGCTGTCGTCCAAGCTCCCGCACAGCGACCTGCTCGCCACCGCGCAGCGCTCGCAGCCGATGTCCGTGGCCGGCGAGCTGCTGTGGCGGCTGCTGCCCCCGCTGACCGTCGGCACCGCCTCGGTCACCATCGCGGCCGTGCTGGAGCCCGCCTACGACATGGGCGGGGACGCCTTCGACTACTCGGTCGACAGCCGGGAGGCCCAGTTCGCGATCTTCGACTCCTCGGGCCACGACCTGAGCGCGGGCCTCACGACCTCCGTCGCGCTCGCCGCGGCCCGCACCGCCCGCCGGGAGGGCGTGGACCTGCTCGGCGTGGCCGAACGCATCGACGCCGAGCTCGTCGAGCAGTTCGACGACTTCCGGTTCGTCACCGGCGTGCTCGCCCGGCTCGACCTGGACACGGGGCGGCTGCGCTACCTCGTCGCCGGGCACCCCGCCCCCGTGCTGCTGCGCGGCGGCCGCGCCGTGGGCAGCCTCGACGGCGCGCGGCGGATGCCGTTCGGGCGGATCGCATCGCTGGCGCCCCAGACCGCCGAGCCCGCCGAGGAGCTGCTCGAACCGGGCGACCGGCTGCTGCTGCACAGCGACGGCGTGATCGAGGCGCGGGACGGTCGCGGCACGGAGTTCGGCAGCGCCCGCCTGGTCGAGCTGGCCGAGCGCACGGCCGCCGACGGGCTGCCCGCACCCGAGACGCTGCGCAGGCTCACCCACGCCGTGCGCCGGTACCGCGGCCGGACGCTGGAGGACGACGCCACGTTCGTGCTCGTCGAGTGGGCCGGCCGGCCTGCGGCGGAAGCGGCGGCCGAAGGTGCCGATGTCGGCGACATAGGGTCGGGGCGTGGCTGCTGACTCCCCGTCCGAGCTGTTCGACCCGGCCGCGTGGCGGCCGGTCGAGGGCTTCGACTTCGCCGACATCACCTACCACCGGGCCGTCGACACCGGCGCGGTGCGGATCGCGTTCAACCGGCCCGAGGTCCGCAACGCGTTCCGCCCCGGCACCGTGGACGAGCTCTACCGCGCGCTCGACCACGCCCGGCAGACCCCCGACGTCGGGTGCGTGCTGCTCACCGGCAACGGACCGTCCCCGAAGGACGGCGGATGGGCGTTCTGCTCGGGCGGCGACCAGCGCATCCGCGGGCGCACCGGCTACCAGTACGCCTCCGGCGAGACCGCCGACACGATCGACCCCGCCCGGGCCGGCCGGCTGCACATCCTCGAGTGCCAGCGCCTCATCCGGTTCATGCCGAAGATCGTGATCGCGGTCGTGCCCGGCTGGGCCGCGGGCGGCGGTCACTCGCTGCACGTCACGTGCGACCTGACGCTCGCGAGCGCCGAGCACGCCCGGTTCAAGCAGACCGACGCCGACGTCGGCTCGTTCGACGGCGGCTACGGCTCGGCGTACCTGGCCCGGCAGGTGGGCCAGAAGTTCGCGCGCGAGATCTTCTTCCTCGGCCGTACCTACACCGCCGAGGAGGCCCACCGGATGGGCATGGTCAACGCCGTCGTGCCGCACGCCGAGCTGGAGAAGGTGGCGCTGGAGTGGGCGCGCGAGGTCAACGGCAAGTCACCGACCGCGCAGCGGATGCTCAAGTACGCGTTCAACCTCATCGACGACGGGCTGGTCGGCCAGCAGCTGTTCGCCGGTGAGGCCACGCGGCTGGCGTACATGACCGACGAGGCGGTCGAGGGCCGCGACGCGTTCCTGCAGAAGCGCGAGCCGGACTGGTCCCCGTTCCCGTGGCACTACTGAGGCCGGTGCCGCTCGACGGTTCCCCCGAGGCCGTCGGGCGGCTCGTCGCGGCGCTGGAGGACGCCCTCGCGGGCGGGCCCGCGGTGCTGCCGGTCGGTCCCGGCGGGTCCGCGGTCGAGGCCGAGCCGGGCGACGGCGCCGCGGTCGTGATCGCCACCTCGGGCTCGACCGGTGCGGCGAAGCACGTGGTGCTCTCGGCACGGGCGCTGCGGGCGTCGGCGACCGCCACGGCCGAACGGCTCGGCGGGCCCGCCCGGTGGCTGCTCGCACTGCCCGCCCACCACGTCGCGGGCGTGCAGGTGCTGGTCCGGTCCCTGCTCGCCGGCGCCCCGCCGGTGGTGCAGGACCTGCGCGCGGGCTTCCGCCCCGACGCCTTCGCCGCAGCTACCCGCGAGCTCGGGCCCGGCCGCCGGTGCACGAGCCTCGTGCCCACCCAGCTGCACCGGTTGCTGGACGCGGGCGGCGCCGCCCTCGACGCGCTGCGGGGCTACGCAGCGGTCCTCGTCGGCGGGGCGGCGCTCGCACCGCAGCTGCGCGAGCGGGCCGTCGCCGCGGGCGTCGCGGTGGTCACGACCTACGGGATGAGCGAGACCGCGGGCGGCTGCGTCTACGACGGGGTCCCGCTCGACGGCGTCCGCGTCGACCTGGAGGCCGATGGCCGCATCCGGATCGGCGGCCCGACCCTCGCCGACGGCTACCTCGGCGATCCCGCGCGCACGGCGGAGGCGTTCGTGGCCGGGTGGTTCCGCACGGGCGACCTCGGCCGGTGGCGCGCCGGGCGGCTCGAGGTGCTTGGCCGGGCCGACGACGTGATCGTCACCGGCGGCGAGAAGGTCGCGCCCGCGGCCGTCGAGGAGGTGCTCACCGCGCAGGAGGGCGTGGCCGCCGCGTGCGTGGTGGGCGTCCCCGACGCGGAGTGGGGCCAGCTCGTCGCGGCCGCGGTCGAGGTGCCCGACGGCCCGCTCGACGCCGCACGGGCCGAGCGGCTGCGCGCCGCGGTGCGCGATGCGCTCGGGCGGGCGGCGGTGCCCCGGATCCTGCGCGCGGTGCCCCGCATCCCGCTGCGGGGGATCGGCAAACCCGATCGGGCGGCGACGGCCCGCCTGGTCGCGGGAGAAGCGCCCCCTGCCCACACCGACGCGTCCGCACACCCCCGGATCGGCTGAACCCGCCGTACACCCCATCGGGCCTGTCACGCTGCGTTCATTGACGAACGCGTCACCCTTCTCGTCTCCTGCACCGAGCGACACACCGGTCACACGAGCATCAAGGGGGCGCGATGGGCTGGGGCACGGCGAGCGCGCTGCTCGCCATCGCGAGCAGCCTCCTGATCGGCCCCACCACGCCCGCGGGCCCGCCGGGGACCTCGTGGACGGCCGACCTGCGCGACGGGGATGCCGTCGGCGTCGCCGTCGCGGGCGGCGCGGCGCGGATCGACCCCCGGACGGCGTTCGTCGCCGTCGCCGAAGGCGCCTCCGGCGGCGGCCGCCCGACGGGCCTGCTGACCTTCCCCGCCCGCCGGTTGGCCGCGGCAACCGACCGCGTCGTCGTCTCCGTGACGGGTGAGGTGCCGGCGGGCGCGACCGCGACCGTCGACGTCAGGGCGCGCCGGGAGGGCGGGGGGTGGACCGAGTGGATCCCGGCCGCGCCCGGGCCCGGCGGGCCCGCCGTGACGCTCCCGATCGCGTCGGCCGAGGTGCAGGCGCGGCTGGTCCTCGCCGGCGACCCGGAGGCCGGACCGACCGTCCGGGGGGTGGCCCTCACCGCCCGGACGGCGCCGCCCGGCCGGGCCGAGTCCGACGAGCGGGACGAAGCCCTCTCCTACCGCGTGTTCGCCACCCGCGAGGGTCTCGTCGGGCGCACCACGGCGAACGGGCACAAGATCGGCGAGCGGGACCACTTCGTGGCGCTCCCGTCCCGGCGGGCCCTCTCGCCGCGGGGCAGCAGCGACTACTCGGTCAAGGTGTGCGCGCCGACCGGGCGCTGCGCGTTCGCGCCCGTCTGGGACGTCGGGCCGTGGAACACCCGCGACGACTACTGGAACCCCGGCCACCGCCGCCAGGAGTGGCGCGACCTGCCGCAGGGGACGCCGCAGGCCCAGGCCGCCCACCAGCGCGGCTACAACGGCGGGAAGGACCAGTACGGCCGCAAGGTCTCCAACCCGGCGGGCATCGACCTCGGCGACGGCGTCTTCTGGGACGCGCTCGGCCTGCGCGACAACGCGTGGGTGCAGGTCGAGTACCTGTGGACCGGCAAGGAGAGCCTGGCACGGGTGGAGGCGGGCACGGACGTCCGCGCGGGCCCGGACGCCGGAGCGGAGGTCGTCGGGTTCGCGGCGGGACGCGCCGCCGTGCCCGTGCAGTGCGCGCACGACCGCTGGCTGCGGATCGGCCCGAACGAGTACGTCGAGGCGGCCGCGGTCCGCGCCCCGCCCCGCGTCACCCCGTGCACCCAGCCCTCGACTCACCCGCACTGAGCCCGCGACTCGCCGAGCCTTCGGCGAGTCGCGGTCTGGGTGTCCGCGAGTCGCGGTCTGGGTGCGGGTGAGTCGCGGTGTGGGTGCCGCCGGCGCCTGCGGATAACGTTCAGGTGTGGCCACGCTCGCTCAGTGGGTGGAGGGTGCCCGTCCACGCACCCTGCCGACCGCCCTGTCCCCCGTCATCGCCGGCACCGGAGCAGCGATCGGGCACGGCGTCGTCGCACCGGGACGCGCGCTGCTGGCCCTGGTCGTCGCGATCTCGCTGATGGTCGGCGTGAACTACGCGAACGACTACTCCGACGGCATCCGCGGCACCGACGACGAGCGCGTCGGTCCGCTGCGGCTGGTCGGGTCGCAGCTCGCCGCCCCGTCGTCGGTCCGGACGGCGGCGTTCTTCGCGTTCGGGGTCGCGGGCGTCGCCGGGTTGACGCTGATCTCGCTGAGCCAGCAGTGGTGGCTGATCGCCGTCGGCGCGCTCTGCATCGTCGCCGCATGGTTCTACACCGGCGGTTCCCGCCCGTACGGCTATCTCGGCTTCGGTGAGCTCGCGGTATTCGTCTTCTACGGCCTCGTCGGCGTGCTCGGCACCGTGCTCACCCAGAGCGGCTGGCCCGGCGCGCTCGACATCGTCACCGCGATCGGCGTGGGCATGCTCACCAGCGCGGTGCTGGTGGCCAACAACCTGCGCGACATCCCGACCGACGCGGCGGTGGGCAAGTACACCCTCGCGGTGCGGCTCGGCGACCGGGACACCCGCCGCCTCTACGCCGCGCTGACGCTGCTGCCGTTCCTGCTGTCCGCCGGCGCGGCCGTGCTCAGCTGGCCGATGCTGCTGGCCCTGCTGGCCCTGCCGTTCGCCGTCCTCCCGATCCGGGACGTCCTCGGCGGCGCGGAGGGCGCCAAGCTCATCCGGGTGCTCGCCCAGACGGGGGTGCTGCTGCTGGCCTGGTCAGTCCTGACCGCGATCGGACTCGCGGTCGGCCGGTTCGTCTGACGCGGTGGGCGGCTCGTCGCCGCGCAGCTTCGCCCGCAGGGCCTCCCGCTCCCTCGCCCTGCGCTCCCGCGCCGCGCCGAGCGCGTTCTCCAGCTGCGACCGCAGCCCGCGGAACAGGACCATCGACAGCGGCAGCGCCACGATCAGCGCGATCAGCAGCGCGAGCAGGAACGGGACGCCCGCCACCACCAGCAGCGCGGTGACGACGGCGACGAGCCCGACGCGGGCGGCCGTGTAGAGCGCCACTGCGGCGGCCAGCCCCGGCTGCCGATCGGTGGGGGTCGGGGACGTCATACGCCCAGCGTACGACCGGTTCGGGAGGGGGCAGGTCCCCGCCCGGACGCACCCTGTCCGGTTCGTCCTTTAAGAGCCCTTTACCTGCGGACAACCGTTCGAGTACCTGGGGTCCGAGGTGTCACGATGGCCCGGAAAGCACCACGTTCTGGGAGGTCATGGATGTCGATCGCGGCGCACAGCGGCAGCAACGAGCGCCTGCTCACCCCGGGCGAGGTCGCGGCCCTCTTCCGCGTCGACCCCAAGACGGTCACCCGCTGGGCCTCCGCGGGGCGGATCGGCTCGATCCGCACGCCCGGCGGTCACCGGCGGTTCCGGGAGTCCGAAGTGCGCAGCATGCTGGCCGAACTCACGAGCGAGGCCACGCAGCCGCCCGCCCGTCCCTGACCGGGCCCCGTTCACAGCACTTCACCCCGCCCCCGCACGTCCTCGGCTAACCTCGGCGGCGGAGGTGGTTCGACAATGCTGTTCCTCATCGCATTCGTCGGCGCCGCGATCATCGCTCTGGTGCTGTGGAAGGCGATGAACTCCGGTGCCGTCGACTTCCCGCAGCCCCAGCGGCGCAGCCCGGTGGCCGGAGCGAGCCGGCCGCGCGTGAGCGGCCCGGACGACGACCCCGACTTCCTTCGTCAGCTCGACGAGAAGGTGCGCAGGCGGGAGGACCCGCCGAGCGTCTGAGCGCCGGCCCGGGTGATCAGGCGGGCGGGCCCTCGAACGCATCGGCCACCGCCGCTGCGAGCTCCAGCAACGCCATCCGGGTAGCCGGCTGCAGCCGGTCGAGGTCCACCTCGGCGCCCTCCTCGAGGTGGGCGTCGAACGGGATCCGCGCCACCGTGCGACAGCGCGCCGCGAAGTGTTCGGCCACCTTCCCGAGATCCACACCACCGGATGAGCGGTGCACGCAGTTGATCACCGCCACCGAGTTCTTCACCAGGTCGCCGTGCCCGTGCGCGTCGAGCCAGTCCATCGTGGCCGACGCGCTGCGCGCGCCGTCGATCGAACCCGACGACACGATGATCAGCTGATCGGCGAGCCCCAGCACCCCGTACATCGCCGAGTGCATCAGGCCGGTGCCGCAGTCGGTGAGCACGATGTTGTAGAAGTGCTCCAGCAGCGTGACGGTGCGGCGGTAGTCGTCCTCGCTGAACGCCTCCGAGACCGCGGGGTCCTGCTCGCTCGCCAGCACCTCGAGCCGGGACGGGCCCTGTGAGGTGTAGGCGCGCACATCGCTGTAGCGGCGCACGCGCTGCGCGTCGCGCAGCAGGTTGCGCACGGTCGCGCTGGTCTCGAGCGGGATCTTCTGGCTGAGCGTGCCCCGGTCGGGGTTGGCGTCGACGGCCACCACCCGGTCACCGCGCAGCGAGGCGAACGTGGCCCCGAGGGTGGCGGTGACCGTGGTCTTGCCGACGCCGCCCTTGAGGCTCAGGATCGCGATCTTGTAGCAGCCCATGAGGGGCCGGTTGACCCGCTCCGTGAGCTCCCGCTTGCGGATGTCCGCGGGGCTTTCGCCGGGGTTGATGCGCTTGCCGGACATCAGGTAGACCAGCCGCCGCCACCCCGACTGCGGGGGCCTGCGCGTGGGCGTCAGGACCCGCGCGGTGGACAGGTCGGGCCGGGGCCCGCGGCCGCTGCGGGCGCGCTGCGCCTCCTGGGCGGCCACCGCGCCGGGGTCGGTCCAGCGGGCGGTGCCGCGCGGCGGGGTGCGGGGTGCGGCGGGCGCGTCGGAGGCCTTCTCGGCGGTGTCCCGCTCGACCCGCAGCTGGTTCGGCGCGGTCGCGTCGCCGTCCGCGGTGTCGGGATCGGAGCGCGGTGCGGGCGGCTCCGGCGGTGCGACGGGCGCGGACCGGGCCCCGGCGGCCCCCCAGCGCTCGCGGACGTACCGGCCCACCGAACCGTCCGGGTAGTCCCCGTCGTCACCGGTTTGACGCTCTGTCATCCGTACATCCCGCCGAGCGCATCGAGTCGACCGTCGAACCCCCACACGGACGCCGACGGTAGTCGGCCGACTGCCCGGGGTCGAGGCGCGGTCGGGTGGCGCCGTATCACTCGGCGTCAGCCCACCCCGGCGTACGAGTGCAGACCGGCGACGACCATGTTGATGAAGAAGAGGTTGAAGACGATCGTAGCGAAGCCCGCGACGTTGACCCACGCCGCCCGGCCCGTCCGCCAGCCCGCGGTCGCCCTCGCGTGCAGGTACGCCGCGTAGATCACCCACGAGACGAACGCGACGGTCTCCTTGGGGTCCCACCCCCAGAACCGGCCCCATGCGGCCTCAGCCCAGATCGCCCCCGTGATGATCGCGAACGTGAAGAGCGGGAACGCGATGATCGTGATGCGGTAGGCGAGCCGGTCCAGCGCGTCGGCCGCCGGCAGCTTCTCCGCCACCCCGGCGAGGGACCCCGATCGGCGGAGCAGGAACAACAGGCTCGCCACGCCCGCGACGACCAGCAGCCCGGACGAGACGCTGATCGTGCTCACGTGGATGCTCATCCAGTACGAGCGCAGCGGCGGCACCACGGGCCCGGTCGGGACGTAGAGCACGGACCCGGCGAGCGCCATCAGCACGAGCACCGGGAACAGCACGAACGGGCCCGCCGGGCGCGCCGACGGCGAGCGTCGCAGCACCACGAGCCACGTCACCACCGCGGCGAGGCAGATCGCGGAGATGAACTCGTACATGTTGCCCATCGGCCACCGCTCGGCGGCCAGCCCGCGGGTGGCGAGGGAGACGAGGTGCAGGGCCGCGCCGAGCACGGTGACCGCCACGGCCATGCGGCCGAACCGCTCGGGCCGGGTGCGCGTCGACTCCTCGGCGGGGGCGCCGGCGCCCACCAGTGCGGGCGACTTCGCCCGCGCCGCGGCGAACTCCACCGCGTGGAAGATCATCGCGAGCGCGTAGATCCCGGCGGCCGCCACGAAGAGGCGGTCGCTGAAGGTGGCGAGTTCGGTGAGCATCAACTCTCCTCGGGTGGGTCGAGCAGGTCCGCCCGCAGCCGGGCGAACTCCTCGCCGTAGCCCGCCCGGTCGGTGCGGGCGAGCCCACCGAGCTCGACGACCGTGCGAGCGCCGTCGTCGGTGGGCGTGAGGCGGGCCCAGAACCTGCGCCTGCGGATCGTCAGCGAGAGCGCGAGCCCGCCGAGCAGCAGCACGGCGAACACGAGCACCGCCTCCTGGCCGGGGTCGTGGCTGATCTGCAGGTACGCCCAGTCCTGGACGCCGTCGAAGCGGATCTCGGTGCCGTCGTCGAGGGTCAGCGACTCGCCCGGCACCAGGTTGGCGCGCGCGACGCGCACCAGTGCGCCGGACTCGACCATGCGCTGGTCGACCTGGAAGATCGACTGGCCGCGGCCGTCGTCGAGGCCGAGGTCGCCGCGCAGGACGTCCACCGCGACCTCGGGGGCGAGCAGCGCCGGGAACACCGACGTGACCACGTCCCCGCCCGACGACGTCGGCGCGAACAGGCCGGTGATGGCGAGCTGGGACGTGCGCCGCTGCTCGGAGTCGGTGATGCCGGGCGGTTCGAACTTCGTGGCGCCCTCCGACAGCAGGGTCGCCTGGTCGACCGGCCGCCACTGGATCGCGCCGGTGCGCTGCTCCCCGTTCGGCCACGTGACGGTGAACCGCGGCGCGTAGCCGTGGCCGAGCAGGTAGACGCGGTTGCCGTCGACCCGCAGCGGGTGGTTGACCTCCAGCCGGTGGGTGCGCCACTCGTCGGAACCGGACGCGACCTCCTCGGCGCTCTGGTAGGCCAGCTGCCCGCGGAAGCTCTCGGCCTGCCCGTTCGGCCGGTACTCGGCCCGGAAGTCGTCGAGGCGGATGCAGAACGGGGTGAGGTCAGTGCCGTCGACGCGCAGCCCCGCGCGGAACGTGTCGTAGCCGAGGATGCCGGTGTTGCAGAACTGGCCGCCGCCGGACATGACGATGACCTGGCCCTCGTAGCCGAAGAGCTTGCCCGCGGCCACCCCGATGAGCAGGCCGACGAGGCTCAGGTGGAACAGCAGGTTGCCCGCCTCGCGCAGGTACCCCTTCTCGGCCGAGATCGTGCGGCCCGCCCCGTCCGGCCGTTCGACGCTGCGCCAGCCGCGCAGCCGGGACCGCACGCGCTCGACGGCCTCGTCCAGGCCGACGTCGAGGGTGCCGCTCGCGTGGTGCGGCATCCGGGACAGGTTCCGCGGCGTGGCCACCGGCTCCGCCCGCAGGGCCGCGGCGTGCTCCAGGGTGCGCGGCAGCACGCAGCCGACGAGCGAGATCATCAGCAGGAGGTAGATCGCCGCGAACCACGGGGCGGCGAACACGTCGAAGAAGCCGAGGCGGTCCAGCGTCGGCGCGAGCCACGGGTAGTCGGCGAAGTACTCCTCGACCAGGCGCTGGTTCAGCGACCGCTGCGGCAGCAGGGCCCCCGGCAGCGCGGCGACCGCCAGCAGGAACAGCAGCACGAGGGCCGTGCGCATGGAGGTCAGTCCCCGCCAGCCGTTGCGCAGCACCGCCCACACCCCGGCGAGTCGCGGCCTGGGTGTCGGCGAGTCGCGCTGCGGGTGCGCGCGAGTCGGGGTCTCGGTGGGGGCCATCTACAGCACCGGGACGAAGCCCGCGATGGACACCTGGAGCTTGGCGAGCAGCGCGCCCCACACGCCGGTGACGAGCAGGACCCCGACCGCCACCATCAGCGCCCCGCCGGCGAGCTGGATCGCGCGGGTGTGGCGGCGCAGCCAGCCGAGCGCCCGCACCGCCCGCGACGCCCCGAGCGCGATGATCACGAACGGCAGGCCGAGCCCGGCGCAGTAGGCGACGGTGAGCACGACCCCGCGCAGCGAGCCGCCGCCGGTGCCCGCGGCCACCGCGACGACGCCCGCGAGCGTCGGCCCGATGCAGGGCACCCAGCCGAGGCCGAACACCGCGCCGAGCAGCGGCGCGCCCCACACCCCGGCGCGCGGGACCCAGTGCATGCGCTTCTCCCGCTGCAGCGCGGGCACCAGCCCGACGAACGCCAGCCCCATCACGATCATGAGGACGCCGCCCGCGCGCTGCAGCACCGCCTCGTTGGCCACGAGCGCGTCGGCGAGCCAGACGACGCCGGTGAGGATGGCGCCGAACACGACCGTGAACCCGGCGACGAACAGCGCCGCGGCCCCGGCGACGCGGAACCGGCCCGACCGCGGCTCGCCCGCTTCGGCGGCCGTGGCCGGTGGGGCGTCGGCGCCGACCAGGCCGGCCAGGTAGGCGAGGTAGCCGGGGACGAGCGGGACCACGCACGGCGACGCGAAGCTCACCGCGCCGGCCAGCACGGCCACGGCGGCAGCGAGGAGCAGCGGTCCGGAGACCGCGAGCGTCGTCGAGGGGTCCATCGCCCATGAGGGTAGGCCGCGTGCTATTGGGCGCCCACACCGGGTTCTACACGTTGTAGTGGATCGCCGCGCCGGTCAGAGCCACGGGCGCACCGAGGGCGCGACTCGCCGACACCCAGACCGCGACTCGCCGACACCCAGGCCGCGACTCGCCGACACCCAGAGCGCGACTCGCCCACAGCGAGAGCGCGACTCGCGCGCACTCGCAGCGCGGCTCGCCGGGGTCAGGGTTCGGCCTGCAGGCGCTGGACCAGCGGCATCAGCTCCGGCACGCGGACCGCCGTCAGGAAGACCGCCGCCACCCGGTGCTGCTTGTCGAAGACGATCGTGGAGGGGACCACGTTGCGCGGGTAGCCGCTCAACGCGGCGAGCGCGCGGCCGGGCGGGTCGAAGATCGACTCGAACGTGATGCCCCGGTTGCGGACGAAGTCGAGCGCGTCGGCGCGGGAGTCCCGGACGTCCAGCCCGAGCACCACGGCCTCGGAGTTGTCGTGCACGTACTGCAGGCCGGGCATCTCCTCCCGGCACGGCCCGCACCACGACCCCCAGATGTTGAGCACGACGACCTGGCCGGGGTAGTCGTCCAAGCCGACCGTGGCGGCCTCGCGCAGCAGGCTCTCCCCCGAGATGCCGCCGACGGTGCCGCGGCTCTCCGGCGGGTCGTAGAAGATCGTGGTCTGCCCGCCCGGCGCGACGAACTGGAACTCCCCTCCGGTGGCCACCGCCTCCTGCGTGGCCGAGCAGCCCGCCAGCAGCAGCGCGGCGAGCACCGCGGCGAGCAGCCGGATCATGCGCCCGTCTGCCTCGGGTCGCTGGACCCGGCGGGCTCGGTGTAGCGGAGCTGCGTGAGCTCGGTGCCGGTGAACACGAGCGAGGTGAGCGAGGCCAGGGCGCACTGCCTGCGCCGCGGGTCGTGCCACAGCCGCTGCCGCGTGAGGTAGCGGCGCAGCGTCCAGATCGGCAGCTGGTGCGACACGCACACCGCCTCGTGCCCCTCGGCGAGCTCGCGCGCCCGCTGGACGGCGGCGTACATGCGGTGCGCGATCTGCAGGTACGGCTCGCCCCAGGACGGGGTGAACGGGTCGCGCAGCAGCAGCCAGTGGCGGGGGCTGCGCAGCGCACCGCCCCCGACCGAGACGGTGAGCCCCTCGAACCGGTTGTCCGCCTCGATCAGGCGGTCGTCCACGAGCACCTCGAGCCCGTGCTCGGCCGCGACCGGGGCCGCGGTCTCCTGCGCCCGCTCCAGCGGCGAGGCCAGCACCGCGGTCACGTCGGCGTCGGCGAGGAACTTGGCGACGATCTCCGCCTGGTCGCGGCCGCGCTCCGACAGGTGGTAGCCGGGGAGCCGGCCGTAGAGGATCCCCCTCGGGTTGTGCACCTCGCCGTGGCGCAGCAGGTGGACGATCGTGCGCGGAGCCGTCATCGCCCGGCCTCGGCGGGCGGGGTCGCGGCGGCCGCGGCCCGCGCGGCCGCCGGCAGCGCGTCGGCGATCACCTGCCAGGTGTCGTCGTCGAGCGCGGCGGAGACGAACCAGGCCTCGAACGCGCTCGGCGGCGGGTAGACGCCCCGGTCGAGCAGGGCGTGGAAGAACGCCGGGAACCGCCAGGTCTGCGCGGCCTGGGCGCCCGCGTAGTCGTGCACCTCGTCCTCGGTGAAGAACACCGACAGCAGGTTGCCCGCGTACTGGACGCGGTGCGGCACGCCCTCCGCGCTCAGGGCCTCGTCGATCAGCCCGCCCAGCCGGGCCGCGTTGGCGTCGAGCGCGGCGTACACGTCGGCGTCCGCGTGACGCAGGGTGGCGAGCCCGGCCGCGACGGCGACGGGGTTCCCCGACAGCGTGCCCGCCTGGTAGACCGGCCCGGCCGGGGCGAGGTGGCTCATGTGGGCGGCGGGACCGCCGAACGCCGCCGCGGGCAGGCCCCCGGACATGACCTTGCCGAACGTGTAGAGGTCGCCGGCGACGCCGTCCAGCCCGTACCACCCGGACGGCGACACCCGGAACCCGGTCATCACCTCGTCGATCACGAGCAGCGCGCCCGCCTCGTGGCAGATGTCGCGCAGGCCCTCGTTGAAGCCGGGACGCGGGGGGATCGCGCCCATGTTGCCCGCGGCCGCCTCGGTGATCACGCAGGCGATCTCGCTGCCGCGCTCGGCGAACACCGCGCGCACCGCGTCGAGGTCGTTGTAGGGGAGCACGATCGTGTCGGCCGCCTGGGCGCCGGTGACGCCGGGGCTGGTCGGCAGGCCGAACGTGGCCACCCCGGAGCCGGCCTGGGCGAGCAGGGCGTCCACGTGCCCGTGGTAGCAGCCTGCGAACTTGACCACGACGCGGCGCCCGGTGATGCCGCGGGCGAGCCGGATCGCGCTCATCGTGGCCTCGGTGCCGGAGTTGACCAGCCGCACCTGCTCGACGGGCTCGACGCGCCCGATGATCTCCTCGGCGAGCTCGACCTCGGTCGGCGTCGGCGCCCCGAACGACAGGCCGTGGGTGGCGGCCTCCCGCACCGCCTCGACGACGGCGGGGTGCGCGTGCCCGAGGATCATCGGGCCCCACGAGCTGACGAGGTCGACGTAGCGGTTGCCGTCGGCGTCGGTGAGCCACGGGCCGGACGCGGACACGAAGAACCGCGGCGTGCCCCCGACCGCGGCGAACGCCCGGACCGGGGAGTTCACCCCGCCGGGGATGGCGGCGCACGCCCGATCGAACAGGCGGCGCGAGGTCTCGGTGCGGGCAGCGGCCTCCTGGCCGGACGGGATCGGCGAGCTAGCCACGAGAGCCAGTCTCACATCTCCGCGCGCGGGCGTGCGCCCCGGGACGCCCTACCGCTGGGAGAACCAGCGGCTGGGCTCGGGGAGGAAGGCGATGACCGTGCCGCCGACCGACGCCGCCACGACGAGCAGGACGAACAACAGGGTTGCGCCGTCGCTGCCCGCCCCGGCGAACATGCCCAGCAGCAACAGCAGCGTGAACCCGGCCGTCATGATCGTCAGGACGATCCGCGCCCAGTTGCGGCCCATGAACATCAGCACCGCGAACAGCACGTAGAGCAACGCGAGCACGAGCATGACGGCCGCGAAGCCGCGCATGGCCGACAGGGCCGCCTCCGCCGTGATGCCCGCCTGCTCGAACTGCTGCTCGTACTCCGGGGGGATCGCGTTCGCGTCCAGCGGCAACAGCAGCAGCGCCGCCCCGGCGAGGACGAACGGCAGCGCGCTCAGGATCAGCAGGACCAGCGACACGACCATCAGGCCCGGGCGGGAGACCGGGCCGCGGTCCTCGGAGCGGAGGCCGGCGACGTCGCCGCCGTACGGGGCGCCCGGGTACTGGCCGGGCTGCTGGCCGTAGGGGTTGTACTGGGGCCCGCCGTACTGGCCCGGCTGTGCGCCGTACTGCCCGTACTGCTGCGTCGGTTGGGCGTAGGGGTTGTACTGCGGCGCCTGGCCGTAGCCCGGCGTGGGTTGCTGGCCCTGCTGCGCGTAGGGCTGCTGGCCGTACTGGCCGGGCTGACCGTACTGGGGTTGCTGCCCGTACTGGGGCCCGCCGTACTGCCCCTGCTGGGGGTACGGCGGCTGCTGCGCGTACTGGCCGGGCTGGCCGTACTGCTGCTGCCCCGCAGCGGGCTGCTGCCCCGACCCTTCGCTCGGCGGAGCGGCACCCGACTGGTCATCGGGCTGGTTGCCCCCGTTGCGGGGGTCGGAGGGTGTGCTCACGGCGTCACCGTAGGTCCGTCCGTCCAAGGCTGTCCACGTGCCCTCAGTCCTTGCGGTGGTGGATGTCCTCGCTCATCCGGACCAGCGCGTAGTAGAACTCGAGCGTCACCCTGAACATGATCAGGGCGAACAGCGCGAAGACCCCGCCGACCACCAGCGCCAGCAGCCCCGGGCCCACCCCCTGGGCGAACCCGCCGATGAGGGCGCCGATGTAGAACAGGCCGATCAGGATCATCCCCACGATGTAGAGGATCTTGACGACGGCCGGGGTGGCGAAGGTGTTGAAGTCGAAGTCGAACAGCGCCGCGAACGGGCTGTTGCTCTGCCCCTGCGGGCCACCGATGGGCTGCCCGGGCGGCGGGGGCGGGCCGAACCCACCGGGCTGACCGGGCTGGGCCGGCGGGTAGCCGCCCCACGCGGGCGGAGGCTGCTGCTGCCCGAAGCCGCTCGGGTAGGGAGGCGGCTGCTGCCCGCCCTGCCAACCTTGCTGGCCGGGCTGGTACTCACCGGGTGCGCCCGGGTCGTTGCTCATCGCGGTCCTCCACCCTGATCAATGGGGCCGTGATCGTAACCCTTGCCGTCGCACCGCGAACCCACCCCGCTGGGATGAGCGGTTTCGAACCGGTCACAGCCGGGTCGCGACCTCCGTGGCCCAGTACGTGAGGACGATGTCGGCGCCCGCCCTGCGGATACCCGTGAGGGTCTCGAGGATCGCGCGGTCGCGCTCGATCCAGCCGTTCGCGGCGGCCGCCTCGATCATCGCGTACTCGCCGGAGACCTGGTACGCGGCCACCGGGACGTCGGACGCCTCCGCGACGGCGCGCACCACGTCGAGGTAGGCCATGGCCGGCTTGACCATGACGACGTCGGCGCCCTCCTCGAGGTCGAGGGCGAGCTCGCGCAGCGCCTCGCGCACGTTGGCGCCGTCCTGCTGGTAGGTCTTGCGGTCGCCGGTGAGCTGCGACTCGACGGCCTCCCGGAACGGTCCGTAGAACGCGGAGGTGTACTTCGCGGTGTAGGCGAGGATGCCGGCGTCGGTGTGGCCGGCGGCGTCGAGCGCCTCCCGGATCGCCCCGACCTGGCCGTCCATCATCCCGCTGGGACCGACCACGTGGGCGCCCGCCTCGACCTGCGCCACGGCCATCCGGGCGTAGACGGCGAGCGTGGCGTCGTTGTCCACCCGGCCCCGGTCGTCGAGCACGCCGCAGTGGCCGTGGTCGGTGAACTCGTCCAGGCAGGTGTCGGCCATCACGACCGTGGCGTCGCCCACCTCGGCACGCACGTCGCGCAGCGCGACGTTGAGCACGCCGTCCGGGTCGACGGCCCCCGAGCCGGTGGCGTCGTGCCGCTCCGGCACGCCGAACAGCATCAGCCCGCCGACGCCCGCCTCGACCGCCTCGACCGCGGCCTTGCGCAGCGAGTCACGGGTGTGCTGCACGACGCCCGGCATGGACGGGATGGGCACCGGCTCGGTGGCGCCCTCCTTGACGAACATCGGCAGCACCAGGTGCCGCGGCCGCAGGTCCGTCTCGGCGACGAGCCTGCGCACCGCCGGGGTGCTGCGCAACCGCCGGGGCCGGTGGGTGGGGAACGCCATGGGCCCAGCCTACGACCGGCCCTCGCCGCCCCCGCTCGCAGCAGAGCCACCTTCCCGCAACGCGCTTGCCGGAAGGTGGCTCTGCTGCACATCCGCCTCAGCGGCGGCGGGCCTTCACCTTCCGCGGCGGCGGGAGGGCACCCTCGGCGCGCAGCTTCGCCGCGTGCGCCGCGAGCGCGTCGACCAGCAGCGGGACCCGCGGCTCCGGCGGCTGCACGTCGACCCGCAGGCCGAACTCGCGCGCCGTCTCGGCGGTCTGCGGACCGATGCACGCCACGATCGTGCGGGCGTGCGGCTTGCCCGCGATGCCCACGAGGTTGCGCACCGTGGACGACGAGGTGAAGCACACCGCGTCGAACCCGCCGGTCTTGATGGCCTCGCGGATCGGGGCGGGCGGCGGCGCGGCGCGCACCGTGCGGTACGCGGTGACGTCGTCGATCTCCCAGCCGCGCTCGCGCAGGCCGGCGGCGAGGGTCTCGGTGGCGATGTCGGCGCGCGGCAGCAGCACGCGGTCGACCGGGTCGAGCACGTCGTCGTAGGGCGGGAAGATCTTCAGAAGGCCCTCGGACGAGGACTCCTGGCCCTCGTCGATCGACGGCACGAGCTCGGGGTTGATGCCGAAGCTGCGCACCTTCTCCGCGGTGGCCTGGCCGACGCAAGCGATCTTGACCCCGGAGAACGCCCTGGCGTCGAGCCCGAACTCGCCGAACTTCTCCCACACCGCGCGCACGGCGTTCGTGGAGGTGAACACCACCCACTGGTAGCGGCCGTCGACGAGGCCCTTCACCGCCCGCTCCATCTGCGTGGGCGAGCGCGGCGGCTCGACGGCGATGGTGGGCACCTCCTCGGCGGTGGCGCCGTGGATCGCGAGGCGCTCCGTCATGGCGCCCGCCTGGTCCTTGGTGCGCGGCACGAGCACGCGCCAGCCGTAGAGCGCCCGCGACTCCCACCACGACAGCTCGGCGCGCAGGCCGACCTCGGCGCCCACGGTGACCACGAGCGGGCCCTCGAGATCGGCGGCGTCGGTGGCCACGGTGGCGAGCGTGCTCTGAACGGTCTTCTGCGTGGTGCGGGTGCCGTTCACGGTGACGGCGACGGGCGTCTGCGCAGGTACCCCGTGCTCGGTGAGCGAGGAGGACATCTCGGCCAGGTTCGCCGCGGTGGCGTGCAGCACGAAGGTGCCCGGCGCGGCGGCGAGCCGCGGCCAGTCGACGCCCGCGCGCACGTCGGCCTCCACGTGCGCCGCGCCCAGCGGCACCCCGGCGTAGGTGGGGACCGCGGTGCCCGCGGGCACGCCCGGCACGACGTCGAACGGCACCTTGGCCGCGGCCACCGCGATGGCCTCCTGCACGACCGAGTCGGTGGTGAACGGGTCGCCGCTGACCAGACGCGTGACGCTGCGGCCGGACTGCACCTCGTTGACGAGTTCCTTCGCGACGTCGTTCGGCGCGCCGACGGCCGGGCGCACCTCGGCGCCGTCGGCGACGAGCGCGAGCACCTGGTCCGGGACGTCCGAGTCCGTGATGACGAGCGGTGCGCTCGCGAGGGCCTCCCGCGCGCGAACGGTCAGCAGGCCGGGATCGCCGGGGCCGCTGCCCACGAAGGCGACCCGTCCCGGGTTGGGCGTAGGTGTCATCTCGGAACTCCCGATCCAGCGTTTCTCGGAAGGGCGTCGAGGCCCCCCATGTCGAGCAGCTCCGCGGCCAGCGCCGCGCCGAGCTTCTCGGCGTCGTCCATGTCTCCGGTGACGGAGGCGCGCAGCAACGCCCCGTCGATCGTGCCCACCACCGCTCGCAGGGAGAGGCGGTCCACGACCTTGCCGTCGTCGTCCAGGTCGGAGACGACGTCGGCCAGCGCCCCGACCGGGGCGCTGCAGCCCGCCTCGAGGGTGGCCAGCACCGCGCGCTCGGCGACCACCGCGGCCCGGGTGGGCGCGTCCTCGAGGACCGCGGCCAGCACCTCGCCGATCCCGGTGTCGTCCGAGCGGCACTCCACCGCCAGCGCACCCTGGGCGGGCGCGGGCAGCATCTGCAGCGGGTCGAGCAGCTCGGTGGCCTCGCCGAGCCGGCCGAGCCGTGACAGCCCGGCGGCCGCGAGCACCACGCCGTCCAGCTCGCCCGAGCGGACCTTGCCCACCCGCGTGTCGACGTTGCCGCGGATCGCGACGACCTCGAGCCCGAGGCCCAGCGCATCGAGCTGCGCGATGCGCCGCGGCGAACCGGTGCCGATCCGGGCCCCGGGCGGGAGCTCCCCGAGCACGAGGCCGTCGCGGGCCACCAGCGCGTCGCGCGGGTCCTCCCGGGCCGGGACGGCCGCGATGCGCAGCCGCGGGTCGGGGGCGGTGGGCAGGTCCTTGTAGGAGTGCACGGCGACGTCGACGTCGCCGCGCGCCAGCGCATCCCGCAGCGCCGACACGAACACCCCGACGCCGAGCTGCGCGACGGGTGCCGACGATCGGTCGCCGGATGTGCTGATCCCCACCAGCTCGCACTCGTGGCCCGCCGCTCGCAGCCGGTCGGCGACGATTCCGGTCTGGGCCATCGCGAGCGCGCTCGGCCGGGTGCCGATACGCAGCTTCATGCGTCCTGCCCCTCGTGGGATTCGGTGCAGGACTCCAGCGAGGCGAGCACGTCGCCGCTGCGCTGGACGGCCACCGCGTTCGGCGTCTGCGGGTCGAGCTCGAACAGCGCCCGCAGCGCGGCCGCGTAGCTGTCGCCGTCCGGCCCCTCGGCCAGCTTCTTGATCTGCACGGTGGGGGTGTGCAGGAGCTTGTCGACCACCCGGCGGATGCTGCGGTTGAACTCCTCGCGCACCTTCGGCTCGAGGCCGGGCAGCCGGGAGTCGAGCCGCAGCAGCTCGGCGTCGATCACCTCGGACGCGCGCCTGCGCAGCGCGGTGACGGTGGGGGTGACCTCGGCGGAGCGCTGGGCCGCCAGGTAGGCCTGCGCCTCCTCGGCCACGAGCTCCTGCGCCGCCGCGACGGCGGCGCCCCGATCGCCGTCGGCGAGCCTGCGCTGCAGGGTGGCCAGGTCGACCACCGAGACGCCCGGCAGCGCGCCGACGCGCGGGTCGACGTCGCGGGGCAGGCCCAGGTCGACGATCGCGAGCGGCCGCCCGTCCCGCCGCGCGACGGCGCCGGCCACCGGGTCGAGCTCGACGACGGTGCCGACGGCGCCGGTGCACGCGACCATCAGGTCGGCGGCGACCAGCTCGTCGGCCAGCGCGTCCAACGCCCCGGCGCGCGCGGCGGTGCCCTGCGCGGCGGTGTTCTCGGCCAGCCGCTCGGCGCGATCGGCCGACCGGTTGAGCACCACGATCTCGGCGACCCCCGCCCGCCGCAGGTGGGCGGCCGCGAGCGCGCCCATGGCGCCCGCCCCGACCACGACGGCGCGCCTGCCGGCGAGCCCGTCGAGCTGGGTGGTGGCGTCGGCGAGGGCCTCGGAGACGACGGAGGCGCCCGCGGCGTCGATGCCGGTGCTCGCGTGCACCCGCTTGCCGACGCGCAGCGCCTGCTGGGCGAGCTCGTGCAGGGCCCGCCCCACCGTGCCGGCCTCGTCGGCCGCCGCGTACGCGGTGCGCAGCTGCCCGAGGATCTGGGCCTCGCCGACCACCATCGAGTCGAGCCCGGCGGCCACCGCGAACAGGTGCTGCACGGCCGAGCCCGCGTAGTGCACGAACACGTGCTCGGTGAGCTCGGTGAGCGACATCCCCGAGTGCCGCGCGAGCACCGCGGAGACGTCGGCCAGGCCGCCGTGGAACGCGTCGACCACGGCGACGACCTCGATGCGGTTGCACGTCGACAGCAGCATGGCCTCGGACACGTGCTGGCCGCGCAGCAGCTCCTCGAGCAGCTTCGGGACCTCGTCCGCGCCGACGGCGGCGCGCTCGAGCACGTGCACCGGCGCGCTGCGGTGCGACAGACCCACGACGAGCACGGTCATTCGGTGAACCTCCCCGCCCCGTTGACGGGATGCCCGTTCACGGAGGCGTTCGCGGCGGTGGCCTGCTGCTCGGCGGCGGCCACGTTCTTGCGGGCCACGTGGAAGGCGAGGATCTGCAGCTCGACCGCGAGGTCGACCTTGCGGACCTCCACCTCCTCGGGCACCTGCAGCACGACCGGGGCGAAGTTGAGGATGCAGCGCACGCCGGCCTCGACGAACAGGTCGCACACGCTCTGGGCGGCCGACGCGGGCGTGGCGATCATCCCGATCGTGACGCCGCGCGCCGGGCAGACCTCGGGGATCGCCCTGACGTGTTCGACGAGGATGCCGTTGATGTGGATGCCGACCAGGTCGGGGTCGACGTCGAACAGCGCGGTGACCGGGAAGCCGCGGCCGCTGAAGCCGCTGTAGCCCGCCAGCGCGTGGCCGAGGTTGCCGATGCCGACGAGCGCGACGGCCTGGCGGTGGTTGAGCCCGAGCGTGCGCTCCAGCTGCTGCACCAGCGCCGCGACCTCGTAGCCGACGCCGCGGATGCCGTAGGAGCCGATGTAGGACAGGTCCTTGCGCAGCTTCGCCGGGTTGACGCCGGTGGCGGCGGCGAGCTCGTCGCTGGACACCGTCTCGGCGCCCTCCTCCGCGAGCTCGCCCAGCTTGCGGAGGTAGACCGCGAGCCGGGCGACGCTGGCCTCGGGGATCGACCGCAGCCGGGCGGGCGATTCCTCGGAGCCGGCATGCGGCGGCTTCGTCACGCTCACGTCTCCTCGATGCTGCTGTGCCCGGTACTGCCTGCGCGGACGGCGCGGCCGCCTCGCCAGGTGGATTCGAGTCGAATAACCCGGGTACGGGTGTTGACTGCGACGGGATAACACGGTAGTCGCTTGTGAAGGCACGCACAAAGTCGCGATCTTGAACCCGGAGGGCCCCGCACGGCCCGCGCGGCCCGCCCTCGACCGATGGTCGTCCCACGCCTGCCGCTCGTCGCGTGCTCGAGGCCCGTTCCCGGCACGGGCGGGCGCCGTCGTCGACCCCACGGCGAAGACCTCGGAGATCTCGGTCACGCCGTTTCGGAGGGGGCGGAACCCGAGGTCACGGGCGCCATCCCCGCCGCGGGGGACCCGGCGCGCGGGCCCGCCGCGGGGCCGGTGCGGTGATCGATCGACGATCGGCCGTTCCTCGCCGTCGAACGGCCGCCGAGGGGTCAGAAGGCGGAGAAGGAGACGTCCGGATAGCCGGTGGCGCCGTCCGGCACGGGGTCGGCCTCCAGCTCGGTCTGCACCACGCCGTCGGCCGACGTCGCGCGGCACCGCACCGAGTGGCCGCCGGGGGCGACGTCGAGCTCGGTGCGCCACATCCGCCAGGTGTCGCCGCTCACCTCCGTGGCGAGCTCGGCGTCCTGCCATGGCCCGCCGTCCAGGCTCACCTCGACCCGGGCGATCCCGGCGGGCTGCGACCACGCGATCCCCGCGACGACCACCCGGCCCGCGGGCACCTGGGCGAAGCCGCGCGGGTGGTCGATGCGCGACTGGGTCTTGATCGGCGCCCGCTGCGCCCACCCGCGCCGCAGCCAGTAGCCGTCCTTCGCGGCGAACGTGGTGAGCTCCAGGTCGGTGATCCACTTCGTGGCGGAGACGTAGCCGTACAGGCCGGGCACGACCATCCGCACCGGGAAGCCGTGCTCGAGCGGCAGCGCCTCGCCGTTCATGCCCACGGCGAGCATCGCCCCGCGGTCCGGCTCCAGCAGCACGTCGACGGGCGTGCCGGTGTACCAGCCGTCGACGCTCGTGGCGAAGGCCTGGTCGGCGCCGGGCAGCACGCCCACCTCGAGCAGCAGGTCGCGCAGGTCGACCCCCGTGAACACCGCGGTGGAGATCAGGTCGCCGCCCACGGGGTTGGACACGCAGGTGAGCGTGACCGGGCGCTCGACGAGCGGCCGGGCCATCAGGTCGTCGAAGGTCAGCGTGCGCTCGCTGCGGACCATCCCGTGGATGCGCAGCGACCAGTCCTGCGGCGCCACCACGGGGACGCGCAGCGCGGTGTCGATGCGGTAGAAGTCGCGGTTCGGCGTGAGGAAGGTCGGCGTGCCCGACTCCGGGAAGGCGGCCGACGCCGGGATCGCCGGTGCCCGCTCGACGGGCCGGGCGGCCGCGAGCCGTGCCGTGACCCGCCCCCGCAGATCCGCGGGTCCGCGGGCGAGCCACGCCCCGGCGGCCCCGCCCGCGAGCGAGGCGACGCCCACCGCCGTCGCCGCCCGCACCACGACCGCCCGCCGGCCGGGGTCGGCGGGACCGTCGCCCCGGACGGCCCCGGCGGCGAGCCCGTGCAGCCACCGGGCCACCGCCACCCCGACCACCAGCGCGGCCGTCGGCGCGAGGACGTCCAGCGGCGAGAAGGACGGCGCGAACATCACCGCCCCCAGCCCGAGCGCGCCGAGGACGACCACCGTCCCGACGAGGGCGCCGGGCTGCCTGCGCGACGCGAGGCCCGCGACCGCCGCGACGCCGGCGAGCACCACCGCGATCCCCGCCAGCAGCACCGGCTTGTCGGCCGTGCCGAACGCCGCCTTCGCGAACTCGACGAGCCACTGCGGCGCCAGCCGCACCACCGCGTCCCCGACGGCGACGAACGGCGACGAGGCGGGCCCGACGACGCCCGCCACCAGCTGCCCGGCCGCGACGGCCGCGCCGACGGCCAGCACTCCGCCCAGCGCGGCCCAGCCCCGTGGGATCGGCTCGGCGCGGGTCGGGGCCTCCGTGGTGGTGCTCACCGGACCAGTCTCGCCCCGCACGGCGCGGGCGGATGTGACGATCCGAGGACGGCTCGGCTCGGCTCGCCCGTGGGTCAGGCCAGCGCCGCGCGGAGCCGGTCCTCCTCCACCCGCCAGAAGCCGTGCTCCCGCCCGTCGACCTCGATCACCGGCACCCGGTCGCCGTACTCCGCGCGCAGGTCGGGGTCCGAGTCGACGTCGACGCTGGTCCAGCCCACCCCGACGTCGGCGCAGATCCGCGCGACCTCGGCCTCGGCCTCGGCGCACAGCCCGCAACCCTCCCGCGTGTAGACCGTGACCCGCGGCGCGCTCACGACCGCACCGCCAGCAGGCGCCGCGCCACCTTGCCGGTGGGGGTGCGCGGCAGCGCGTCGGTGAACTCGATCAGCGAAGGCACCTTGAACCGGGCCAGCCGCTCCGCGCAGTGCACGCGCACCTGCTCCTCGGACAGCTGCTCGCCCTCGCGGCGCACCAGCACCGCCTTCACCGCCTCGCCGGTCTCGTCGTCGGGCACGCCGACGACCGCGGCCTCGGCCACCGCGGGCAGCTCCGCGAGCACCGCCTCCACCTCGCGCGGGTAGACGTTGAACCCGTTGACGATCACGAGGTCGGACGAGCGGTCGACCAGGTGCAGGTCGCCGTCGTGGTCGAGGAAGCCGACGTCGGCGGTGCGGAACCAGCCGTCGGCGTCCGGCCCGCCCGAACCGTCGGGCCAGTAACCGGAGAACAGGTTGGGCCCTCGAACGGCCACGAGGCCCGTGTCCTGCGCCGGGTCGGAGACGTCCTCGTCGATGTCCTCCGGGTCGGGCTCGGAGACCACGTCGAGCGGGCGGCCCTCGGCGTCCACCAGCCGCAGCTCGACGCCGGGCAGCGCGCGCCCGACCGACCCGGGCTTCGGCGGGCTGCCGAGCGGGTTCATCGTGAGCACCGGCCCCGCCTCGGTGAGGCCGTACCCCTCGTAGATCGGCAGCCCGGTGACCTCGCGGAACTGCTCCAGCCACTCCGGCGGCAGGGGCGCCCCGCCCGACGTGCACAGCCGCAGGCCCGCGGTGGCCGCGCGCAGCTGGTCGGGCGGCAGCTCCAGCAGCGCCCGGAACATCGACGGCACCCCGGCCACGCCGCTCACCCGGTGCCGCACGAGCACCTCGGCGACGTGGGCGGGGTCGAAGCGCTCGGTGAGCACGACGGTGGCCCCCGCCCAGCAGGCCTGCAGGAGCCCCGCGCAGAGGCCGAAGACGTGGAACAGCGGGATGGACAGCAGCACCCGGTCGACGGGGATCACCGGCGCCGGACGCAGGGCCGCGGCCTGCTCGCGGTTGGCGAGCACGGCCCGGTGCGACAGCCGCACGCCCCGCGGGTGCCCCGTGGTGCCGGACGTGTAGACGAGGAGGGCGATGTCCTCGCCGCCGCCGACCGCCGCCTCGGCGGGCCGGTCCGGGCCGGGGTGGAGCTGCGGCGGCGGCAGCAGGGCGGCCCCGCGCGGCGGCCCGCAGCGGTGCGCCGCCTCGTCACCCTCCGCAGCGACGACGACCGCCGGGGTGCAGTCGTCGAGCACGATCTCCAGCTCCCGCGCGACCGCCACCGGGCCGAACGGGACGCACACCGCCCCCGCGCGCACCGCGCCCAGCACCGAGACGCAGAACGCGGCGCCGTTGCCGAGCCGCACGAGCACGCGCTCGCCCGGCCGGGCACCGGCCTCGCGCAGGCGGGCGGCCTCCGCGCTGACCGCGGCGTCGAACTCCGCCCAGGTCAGCGTGGTCCCGCCGGTCACGTCGACGATCGCGGCCTGGTCGGGCGTGGCCCGCGCCGCCCGGGCGACCAGATCGGCCAGGTGGTGCGGGGTCCCGTCCTGCGGGCTGCCGCTGTGGCTGTCCACGGTTCTCCCAAGGGTCTTCCGCCGAGCTGGATGGCCTCGCCCGCGAGTCTGGCACGAACCGGGTGGCGCGGCGGCCCCGACGCTCGGCGCTCCGGTCTTCCGCGACGACACGCGGGAGCGGTGACACTGACCGCGCGTAGTCGGCCGCTCACCGGAACGCGGGCGCGGCGAGCGGTGGTGCGTGCTCCGCCACACCTGGCCGCCCGTATGCTCCGCCGCTACAGCCAACTCAACGGCCGACCCACGAGATCGTCGCGAAGCTCACCCGAGGGAGTGGCATGCTGCCTGTCGCCGCCGGCGCACCGCGGGCCGACCCGACGGACGCCTGTGCGTTGCGCAGACGCTCGGCACGGCGTCCCGAAGACGGACGTACCGACCACCGACCCGGTCCCAGGGCCCGCCGGGAGCCATGACCCGTCCCGCGCGACAGCCTCGGCTGCTCCCCACCGAGACCACCCGTACCCCGGCGGGTGAAGAGGTACAGATGCCCCCGACCACAGCTCCCCGCGTCGGTCCGCCCGGGCCGCCACCGCGCACGGGCGCCACCCGCCCGCCGCTCCCGCTCCCCCGCAGGCACAGCCCCGGCGAGCCCGCCCCGGAGGACCCGGCCGCGCGCGGGCGCGGGGCGGCGCAGCCCGACGAGAGCGCCGGTGCCTGGGCGCTGGTGAAGGCGGCGCAGGAAGGCGACATGGTCGCCTTCGGCGAACTGTTCGACCGCTACTACGACGTCGTCTTCCGGTACGTGCTCTTCCGCACCGGCGACCGCACCCTGGCCGAGGACCTCACCCAGGAGACCTTCGTCCGGGCCCTGCGCCGCATCTCGTCGGTCAGCTACCAGGGCAGGGACATCGGTGCGTGGTTCGTCACCATCGCGCGCAACCTGATCTTCGACCACGTGAAGTCCAGCCGGTACCGGCTGGAGCAGACCACGAGCGAGATCGTCGAGCTCTCCCCGAGCACGGGTGGCCCCGAGCAGGAGGTGCTGGACCTCGCCACGAACGACGAGCTGCTCCGCTGCGTCCGGAAGCTGAACCCCGACCAGCAGGAATGCATCCAGCTCCGCTTCTTGCAGGGCCTGTCCGTGGCCGAAACGGCCGAGATCATGGACCGCAACGAGGGCGCCGTCAAGGCCCTTCAGCACCGAGCGGTCCGACGGCTCGCCCAGCTGCTCCCGGAGGGCCTCCGATGATCCGCGGCGATATCGAACCGGCCGCCCACCGCGTTACAGGTGCGGCGAATGAACGACTCGATGCGGTGAACGGTCTTGGCACCGTAACCACTGCCCGCCCGGCTCGTTGTAGGGCTGAACGCCGCGCCGCGCACGCCCGCGGCACGGGTACTGACAGCGCAGGGATGCAGTGAGGACGGCCAACATGCCCGCCGGACAGGGCAAGGACGCAGAGCGGTTCGCCGCAGCCGTGGAGTCGGGGACACCCCTCGGCGCCGCGGACGACCCCGATCTCGCGCGGGATCTCGAGATCGTGGCCATGCTGCGGTCCCGGGGTGCGGCTTACGCGCCGGACCCGGAGGCGAAGGCCAGGGCCAAGCAACGCCTCATGGCGATGCTCGCGGCGGAGCAGGAGGGAACCCGACCGGCCCCCCGTCCCGCGCCGCAGGCGGATGCGGAGCTCACCGCGCCGCTCGGCCGGCTGGACGAGCGCGAGGACGTGGACCCGTCGGCGGAGACGGCGCTGATGGAGCCGGTCGCCGCGGACGCACCGGGCGGGGGCGAGCCGGACCAGGAGACCCTGGTCGAGCCGATCCCGCTGCACGGCAGGCGCGCGCGGCGCGCCCGGCACACGCTCGGCGGCCGGACCAAGCGGTCGGCGCCCGCCGGGCTGCGCGGGCGGGTCGTGTTCGTGGGGGCCGCTGCCGCCGCCGCGATGCTGGCGATCGCCAGCGGCGGGGTCCTCGCCAGCAGCAACGCGCTGCCGGGCGACACCCTCTACCCGGTCAAGCGGGTCGCCGAGTCCGCAGGGGTCGCCCTCACCTTCGATGAGGAGAGCCGCGCCCGCCGCCACCTGCAGATCGCCGCGACCCGGCTGTCCGAGGTGGAGCAGCTCGCCCGCAACGCGGAGCGACCGCCTGCGCCCGAGGTGTTCACCTCGGCCATGGACGACTTCGACGAGGCCACGAACGAGGGCTCGCAGCTGCTGCTGTCGGCCGCCGAGCAGGACCAGGCCGCGGCCGAGGACCTGCGCCGGTGGGCGGCCGAGCAGTCCGACAAGCTCGAGAAGCTCGAGCCGGAGCTGCCCCCGTCCGCCGACGCGGACACCTCGAGGCAGCTGCTCGAGCGGCTGCTCGGCCGGACCACGAGCCTGGACACCGAGGAGGACAACTCCCGGCGCACCGCGGGCGAGAGCGAGGACGAGTCCGACTCCGAGGACTCGGGTGGGAGCGACACCACGCGCGAGCCGGACGACGACGAGGAGGAGTCGTCGCCGAAGGACTCGAGCCGGACCAGCGAGCCGTCGCGCAGCTCCGAGCGCACCACGGACCGCGAGAACCCGCGGCTGCTGCCCGACCTCTCGCCGAACAAGGACGACGACGAGGACGAGAAGCCGAGCGGCACGGCGACGAAGGACGAGGACGGCGACGAGAAGAAGTCGGAGTCCGACTCCGACGACTCCGATGGCGGGGACGGCAACGTGTCCGTCCCGCTGCCGCTGCTGCCCCCGGTCACGCTGCCGCCGCTGCTGCCGGGCCTGCCGGGGATCACCATCGGCTGATCCGCACCGCCGTGAAGGCCGCCGCGGGGCGCTTCCCGCGGCGGCCTTTTCTCGTCGCCGGGGGCGTGACGGTTCGCAACCCGTCGGTCACCGAACCGGGCTCCTGCGTCTGCCGGGCGACAGTAGGCTGGGACGACGAAGACCCACGGAGGCCAGTAGGTGGTTGATCAAGAACCTCGCGAACCGCTGTCCCCCACCGGCTCGGGCGAGCTGAGCGGGGCCACCGAGACGCCGGGCGTTGTCGACTCCGCCACTGCCGCCGACCCGTCGGTCCGCGCGGGCGAGGCAGCGGCGGCAGCCGCGGTCGCCGCCGGCGACAGCGGGCCGGCCGACGTGCCGCCCACCGACCTCACCGCTGCCGCGTTCTTCGACGTCGACAACACGATGATGATCGGCGCGTCGATCTTCCACTTCGCGCGCGGGCTCGCGGCGCGGAAGTTCTTCACCACGGCCGACCTCATCGGGTTCGCGTGGCAGCAGCTGAAGTTCCGCATCGGGGGCAAGGAGACCGAGTACTCCACCACCACCGGCCGGGACACCGCGCTCTCGTTCGTCGCGGGCCGTTCGGTCGCCGAGATCACCGCGCTCGGCGAGGAGATCTACGACGAGCTGATGGCCGACCGGATCTGGGCGGGCACCCGCGCCCTCGCCCAGATGCACCTCGACGCGGGCCAGCGCGTCTGGCTGGTCACGGCCACGCCCGTCGAGCTGGCGCTCATCATCGCGCGCAGGCTGGGGCTCACCGGAGCGCTGGGCACGGTCGCCGAGAGCGTCGACGGTTACTACACGGGGCGGCTGGTCGGCGAGATCCTGCACGGCCCGGCGAAGGCCCACGCCGTGCGGGCGCTGGCCGCTACCGAGGGCCTCGACCTGCGCCGCTGCACCGCCTACTCCGACTCCGTCAACGACGTCCCGATGCTCTCGGCGGTCGGCACCGCCGTCGCCGTCAACCCCGACTCCGAGCTGCGCGACATCGCGAAGGAGCGCGGCTGGCAGATCCGCGACTTCCGCACCGGCCGGAAGGCGGCCAAGATCGGCGTGCCCTCGGTGCTGGGCGCGGGCGCCATCGCGGGCGCGGTCGCCGCGGGCCTCGCCGCCCGGAAGCGCTGATCCCGGCCGGGTCAGCCGAGGAACGTGCTGCGCCGCTGGCCGAGCAGCCGGTACAGGGTGTGCTGGATCGTCTCGCGCACCTGGTCGGTGAGGTTGAAGACGGCCATCGGGTCGTCCGCGTCCGCGGGATCGACCGCGTCGGTGCGGATCGGCTCGCCGAACTCGATGTACCACTTCGACGGCAGCGGCATGAGCCCCAGCGGCCCGAACAGCGGGAACAGCGGGGTGATCGGGAAGTACGGGGCGTTGAACAGCCGGGCGAGCGGCTTGATGTCGCCGATCTTGGGGTAGATCTCCTCGGCGCCGACGATCGCGCACGGGATGATCGGGACGCCGCAGCGCAGCGCGGCCGAGACGAAGCCACCGCGCCCGAACCGCTGCAGCTTGTACCGGTCGCGGAACGGCTTGCCGATCCCCTTGAACCCCTCCGGCCACACGCCGACGAGCTCACCGGAGGACAGGAGGCGCTCCGCGTCCGGCGAGCACGCGAGCGTGCTGCCCTGCTTGCGGGCGAGCGTGCCCACCACGGGCAGCCGGAACATCAGGTCGGCACCCAGCATCCGCAGGTGCCGCTGCGCGGGGTGGTCGTCGTGCAGCGCCACCATGGTCATCAAGGCGTCCAGCGGCAGCGTGCCCGAGTGGTTGGCGACGACGAGCGCGCCGCCTTCGGCGGGCACGTTGTCCATGCCGATGGTCTCCACCCGGAACCAGTTGCGGTACAGCGGCCGCAGCGCGGGCAGGATGACGTGCTCGGTGAGGTCGGGGTCGAACCCGAACTCGTCGACGGCGTAGTCGCCCTCCAGGCGCCTGCGCAGGAACGCCAGCAGGTCGGCGAGCGCCTCCTCCCACTGCGGCGGGGCGGTGTCCTCCCGCTCGGCGTCGCGCGGCTCGTCGTCCGCACCGTTCCACGACCCGCGGCGGTCGTCGGTGCGGAACGGGATCACCTGGGCTTCGGGCACGGTGGATCGCTCCTCCCCGGCCCGGGGGCCGTCAGGGCTGTGCGTGGCGCGGCGGCGGGGCGTCATCGCAGCATCCTCGGGTTGTCCTCGTGAACGGGTCGTCGGCCATCAGCGCAGGGCCCGGGCGGCGGTGAGCAGGCCCCGTTCCAGCACGGCGAACCGTTCGGGGTCCACCACGGGGCGCAGCCCGCGCCCGCGGACGAAGTCGTCGAACGCCTGTACGGTGGTCCAGCGCGGCGTGAAGCCGAACTGCGTGCGCAGCTTGGTGTTGTCCACCACGCGCCCGAAGTTGAGCAGCCGCATCTGCTCCGGGGAGAAGTCGACGAGCCGGGCGCTGCGGAACAGCCTGCCCACCGGCCCGACGATCGGGCTGGGGACCGGGATCGGCACCCGGCCGGCCCGCCGGATGGCCTGGGAGAGCAGCAGCACCCCGTCGGCGGCGACGTTGAAGACGCCCGGGATGTCCTCGCTCGCGGCCCGCTCGAGGACGGCGAGGCCGTCCTCCTCGTGCAGCAGCTGCACGCGCGCGTCGTAGCCGAGCACGACCGGCACGGCGGGCAGCGCGAAGTAGCGGGTGAAGACGGTGTCGATGCGCGGGCCGATGAAGTTCGCGAACCGCAGCGTCGTGACCGACACGTCCGGGCGCCTGCGGGCGAACCCGCGCAGGTAGCCCTCGATCTCCACCGCGTCCTTGGCGTACCCGCCCGACGGCAGGTCCTTCGGCGTCATCGTCTCGTCGAACAGCGCGGGGTCGCGCGGGCTCGACCCGTACACGGCGGTGGTGGACTTGAGCACCATGCGCCGCACCGACGGCGCCTTCTGGCACGCCGCGAGCAGCTGCATCGTGCCGATGACGTTCATCTCCTTCATCGCCACCCGGCCGCCGGACGAGCCCGGGTTGGCCGAGAGCGACGCGTGGACGACGGTGTCGACGTTCGCGGTGGAGATGACCTTCGAGATCAGCGGGTTGCGGATGTCGGCGCGCACGAACTCCGCGCGCCCCATCCGGCGCAGCAGGTCGCGCGGCGGTGGCACCGTGTCCACGCCGAGGACCCGCTCGATGTCCGGGTTCTGCGCGAGTCGCGCAGCGAGGTGACCACCGAGGAACCGGCTGACCCCGGTGACGAGCACGACGGATGGCGGCACGGCCCTACCCCAGGAACGCGAACGGATGCGGCGAGTGACCGATGGTAGACCGCCCGCGGCTAAGACGTGGTCCCGAGTTCGCGGTGGTGAGCGGACGCACCGCAGGTGAACGCAATCCCGGACGCGGCCACCGGCCACGTCCGGGATCGGTCACTTGCCGAGCTTGCGCCGCTGGACGCGGGTGCGGCGGAGCAGCTTGCGGTGCTTCTTCTTCGACATCCGCTTGCGGCGCTTCTTGATGACTGACCCCATACGAGGCGGCCCTTCCTGTCGGGTCGCGGCCCGCTGGCGGGCCACTGGTCGTGCGGTGGAGGCGCGCTCCGGCCAGGCGCAGCGCGGGGCGTGCGCGGCCGAGCACGATGACCGGTGACCTACTCTACCGGGGGTTTCCGGGGCACCTGACGGGCGGCCTCCCCTCAGCCCGCATCGAAGTAGGCACTGCGCAGGTACTCCTCCACGGCGTTCTTCGGGACGCGGAACGAGCGCCCGACGCGCGCGGCGGGCAGCTCCCCGCTGTGCACGAGGCGGTACACGGTCATCTTCGACACCCTCATCATGGCCGCGACCTCGGCGACCGTCAGGAACTGCACCTGCGAGAGGTGGATCTCCGAAGGCTCGGACGGCATCCGATCACCGCTTTCGTGGTCGCACCGGCCGCCCGGTCTCCTGCGGCCGAGACGGCGCCGATGTTCCGGATGAGCTTAGCGGTGCGGATGTGACGTCTTCGAGGGGAGTGGTGCGCAGGAGGGTGGCCGCGCCCGGCGCGTACGGGTGATTCACCTGCCCCGTTCGGGGCCCGGACGCCCCGGGGCCGCCTCAGCGGCCTCCCTTCCCCAGCTCCACCGAACGGTCCCGCGCCGCCTCGATCGCGTCGATGAGGGCCGCGCGCACCCCGTGCCGCTCGAGCTCGCGGATCGCCGCGATCGTCGTGCCCGCGGGCGAGGTGACCGCCTCGCGCAGGATCACCGGGTGGTCGGAGGACTCGCGCAGCATCCGCGCGGCCCCGAACGCCGACTGCACGATGAGGTCGGCCGCGACGGCGCGCGGCAGCCCGAGCAGGATCCCCGCGTCGATCATCGCCTCGACCAGGTAGAAGAAGTACGCGGGCCCGGAGCCGGACAGCGCGGTCACGGCGTCCTGCTGCGACTCGGGGACCCGCACCACCCGCCCGACGGAGGCGAGCATCTTCTCGACCTCGGTGAGCTGCTCGTCGGTGGCGTGCGTGCCCGGCGAGATGGCGCTCATCGCCTCGCCGACCAGCATCGGCGTGTTCGGCATGACCCGCACGACCGGCGTCCCCTCCGGGAGGGCCTCCTCGAACAGCGAGGTCGGCAGCCCCGCGCAGAGCGACACCACGAGCGTGCCGGGACGCAGCACCGGGGCGAGCTCGGTGAGGACCGGCGTGATGTCCTGCGGCTTCACCGCCACCACGATGATGTCCGCCCGCTTCGCCGCGGTGGCCACATCGACCGCCTCGACCCCGAGCCGGGCGGTCAGCTCGGCGGCGCGTTCCGGGTGCCGCTCGGTGAACACGAGGTCGTCGGCGGACCGACCGCCGGAGAGCAGCCCCGACAGCAGCGCCTCACCGATCTTCCCCGCCCCGAGCACAGCGATCCGTGTCATGTGCGGGAACGGTAGTCGCAGACCGTCAGGGCTCGAGCGGGGAGAGGGCCAGCTGACGGGCCTGGCAGACGAGCCGTCCCGTCGAGTCGATCACCGTGACGTCCTCGTCGAACCAGTCGCCCGCCACCGCGACGGTCCGAGCCTCGATCCGCAGCCAGCCCGGCGCGGGGTGCCCGCGCAGCAGCGCGGTGAGCTGGACGGTGGGCGCCCAGCCGATGCGGCCGCCCAGGTTGAACACGGTGGGCGCCATGATGTCGCCGGAGAGCAGGGCGAACAGCACGTCGGTCGGCTCGCCGAGCGGGCGGGCCCACCCGCGCAGCACGGGCGGCCCCTGCTCGCCCCGGGCGAAGGCGAACGTGGGGGTGTCGTAGCGCAGCTCGCAGGCGCTCGCGACGCCGTGGGCGATGCCGTGCTCCCGCGGGTCGATCGCCTCCGGCGTCGGCTCGGCGGGGAGCTCGGGCAGGTCCGCCCACCGGTCGCCGTCGGTCGGCAGCCTGCCCGCGGTCACCGTGGAGGCGAGCACGAGGCGGCCGTCCTGGCGCATCCGGACCGCCACGACCGACGCGGTGCGACCGAGCTTGAGCACCTCGGTCTCCAGCTCCACCGGCCCGGGGTCGGGCGCCCGCAGGTAGTCGGCGGCGACGGCGAGCGGGTCGGGGGCGGCGCCGTTCGTCTCGGCGTGGACACGGGCCAGGCCCGCGCGGGCGAGCAGCACCATGAGCAGGCCGCCGTGCGCCTTCGGCCCGACGGTGAAGAGGGTGCCCAGCTCGGCCCCGTAGCAGCCGTCGCCGAGCGGGGTCACCTCGATGGCGTCGCGGAACGGCCGGCCGGTCTCGGTCGTGGCGGGTCGCACGACACAGTGCGTATCACCGCGGCGGCGCAGCGCGCGCGCCGATGTGATCGGCGCTACTGAACGGGCAGCGCCGGCCGGGCCGTCGGCTGCAGGTGCATACGGGCGAACAGCAGCGACTCGGCGAGCATCGCCGAGCGTTCCGGCCGGGTGCGGCACCGCCGCGTGTTGACCTCGACGGCCACCGCGCCGGTGAACCCCGTGGCGAGCCGCTCGCAGACCTCGGCGCACGGCTGGCTGCCCCGCCCGGGCACGAGGTGCTCGTCGCGGGGCGCCCCGCTGCCGTCGGCGAGGTGGACGTGGGCGAGCGCGGAGCCCATCCTCCCGAGGAGCGCGAGCGCGTCGTCCCCGGCCGCGGCGGTGTGGGACAGGTCGAGCGTGTAGTGCGGGTGGCCGACCTCTGTGGGGTCGTAGCCCGGCGTGTAGGTCACCGTGCGCACCCCGGACCGGACGATCGGGTACATGTTCTCGACCGCCAGCACGACCCCGTCGCGCTCACCCGCCCGCGCGACCTCGTCGGCGAACCGCGCGGCGTAGCGCCGCTGCCAGCGGAACGGCGGGTGCACCACGACGGTGCGGCAGCCGAGGGTGGCCGCGGCCGCCACCGAGCGCCGGATGCGCTCGACCGGGTCGGCGCTCCACACCCGCTGCGTGACGGCGAGGCAGGGCGCGTGGACCGCGAGCACGGGCACCCCGAACCGCTCGGCCAGCCGCGCCACCGCGGGGATGTCCTGGCTGACCGGGTCGGTCCAGACCATCAGCTCGACGCCGTCGTAGCCGAGCTCGGCCGCGAGCTCGAACGCCGCCCGGGTCGACTCGGGGTAGACCGAGGCGGTGGAGAGCGCAACCGGCGGGGCCGGCGACGTCCCGGGCGGCATGGCGGGTCATCTCCCGAGCAGCACGAGGATGGCTGGTGACACGGTCAGCAGCAGGCCGACGAGCACGGCGAACAGGGTGGTGCGCAGGTCGCTGCTGCGCAACAGGGCCCGGACGACCACGACGAGACCCACGGTGACGAGCACCGCCGCTGCCAGCGCCACCACGGGGAGGTCGCGCCACAGGAAGCGGAACCCGACCCACAGCGCGGCGCCGCCGATGGCCCCGGCGATCCACTGCGCGATGACCGCGGCCCACGCCGGACCGCCGCCGGCCTCCTCCTTCTCCTCGGTCTGGGCGGAGCGGCGCCGAGCGGGTGCGTCTTCGCCGGCTTCCCCACCGGCGAAGACGCCGGTGGGTTCCTCACCGACGCCCTTGCGATCGAGCCCCGCCGGGTAGTCGACGCGGTAGTAGTCGTCGTCCTCGTCGCCGTCGTCGTCGAACGACATCGGCGCCGCCGCCTGCGTGGGCGGCCCGCCGTCGTCGGCGCGGCGCCTGCCGTCGGTGCGGTCGCGGTGCCACGCCTCGGCGCCTGCGGGCGGAGCCCCGATCATCGTGGCGGGCCCGCCGTCCTGCTCGAACTCGTCGTCCGGCTCCGCGGAACGGCGCCTGCCCTGGGTGCGGTTGCGGTGCCACGCCTCCGCACCCGCCGGGGGCGCGCCGATCATCGTGGCCGGCCCGCCGTCGTCGTCGGGCTCGTCGAGCTCCGGTTCCGCGCGCCTGCGCGGCTGCTGGATCCGGCTGGTGGCCGCCGGGTCGACGGGACCAGCGGGCCCGCCGCGGCGGACCTGCGGCATCTGCTCGGTGGGCAGGTGCTCGTCGGCCGGCGCGGCGGCCGGGGCCGCGGACGGGGCGGCGGGGGCACCGGCCGGCCGGCCGGGTGCCGCCTCGCGCTCCGGCGCCGCGTCCCAGGACGTCCGGCCGAGGTTGCGCAGGTCGCGGAGCCTGCGCTCCCGATCGCGCCCGCCCGGCTCCGGCTCGGCGGCACGCGGCTCCCACGCGGGGGCGTCCGGTTCCCGCGGCCGGCGCGGCGGCTCGGCCTGGGGCTCCCACGCCGGGGCCTGGTCGCGCGACTCCCACGGCGGCTCCTCGGCCGCTCGCCGGGACCGGCGCGGTGGTGCCTCCGGCGGCTCCGGGTCGGCGTAGCGGGGCTCGCGGGCCGGGCCGGCGCCCCACTGGTCCTGCGGGGCGCGGGCGTCCCGCCCGTCGCGCCGCCCGGCGTCCCAGCCGTCCTGGTCGCCCCACTGCCCGGCGTCCCACCGCTCGGACGCCCAGTCGTCGGAGCCGAGCTCGTCGGCGCCCCACGGGTCGGCGGCCCGCGGCTCGACCGGCCGCGGCGGCGGCTCGGGCGCCCGCCGCTCGGGAGTCCTGCGCTCCGGCGCCCGCGGCTCGCCCGCCCAGTCCGGCTCTGCGCCCGCCGCCCGGCGCCTGCCACCCGGCTCGCGGCCGACCGGCGGCGGGGGCGCGGGGTCCGGCGCGGCGCGGCGCGGCTCCCGCGGGGCCGCCGAGCGCCAGTCCGGAGGATCGGCGACGGGGGCGCCGTAGCCGTCCTCGTCCGGCTCGTCGGGCTCCCGGCGGCGCCGTCGACGACCGCCGGACAGCGTGCTGTCGCCGTGCGCGGCGAGCAGCTCGGCGACTGTGCGCTGGCGTGGGTGGTCGGTCTCGGAGCTCATCCAGTACACCGTGCCTCGTACGTCGTCAAGCGTCCAAGCCGTTCGGACGCGTCCTGCGCCGAGCGGTCGATCTGGGCCGTCCCATCGAGCGTGTCGACCTGCCTGAGCCCGACGTCGGTGGGCGTGCGCTGCACCAGCGGCCCCGCCCCGGACGGCGCTCCCGGCAGGGGCCGGGCGGGCGACCGGGAGGCCTCCGAGGTGCCCACGGCGACTTCCGCCGCGGGGTGGATACCCCGGTGCGCGCCCACCGCGAGCGGGTGGGCGGCGCGGGAACCGAGGTCGAGCACACCGAGGCGCACGGGCCCCAGGCTACTGCCCGGACGTGACGCTCTTGTGACCTAGCCGGTGGCAACCCCGGGCGCCGCCGCCGCGACCTGCGAAGACGGGCGAGTTGTCCACATTCCCCACACGGTTGTCCACAGCTTGTGGAGATCGCCCCGGGCTCGCCGCTCAGGCCTCGAACTTGTAGCCGAGCCCGCGCACCGTCACGAGGTGCCGCGGGGCCGACGGGTCGGCCTCGATCTTCGACCGCAGCCGCTTGACGTGGACGTCGAGCGTCTTGGTGTCGCCCACGTAGTCGGCGCCCCACACGCGGTCGATCAGCTGTCCGCGGGTGAGCACCCGGCCGACGTTGCGCAGGAGGTACTCGAGCAGGTCGAACTCCTTCAGCGGCAGCGCGACCTCCGTGCCGTTCACCGTCACGACGTGCCGCTCGACGTCCATGCGCACGGGGCCGGCCTCCAGCACGCCGGGCTGCCCGTCGTGGTCGCCCGCCTCGCCGCCGCGGCGCAGCACCGCGCGGACGCGCGCGATGAGCTCGCGGGCGGAGTAGGGCTTCGTCACGTAGTCGTCGGCGCCCAGCTCGAGGCCGACGACCTTGTCGATCTCGCTGTCCCGCGCCGTCACCATGATCACCGGGACGGCGGAGCGGGTGCGCAGCGCCTTGCAGACGTCGGTGCCGCTCATGCCCGGGAGCATGAGGTCGAGCAGCACGATGTCGGCGCCGTTGCGGTCGAACTCGTCGAGCGCGTCCTGTCCGGTGCCGGCGATGGCCGTGGTGAAGCCCTCCTTGCGCAGCAGGAACGCGAGCGGGTCGGCGAACGACTCCTCGTCCTCGACGATCAGCACCCTTGTCATGGATCTCCTCTGGCTCACCCGACGCGATCGGGCACATCGGCGGGGCGGCTCGTCGGGGCGGCCGTCCCGGGGTCGGACGCAGCGGCGGGCGCCGGGTCCTGCGCGGCGTGCGCGGGGAGGCGCATCGTGAACGTCGAACCGGTGCCGGGGCTGCTCCACAGCCGCACCTCGCCGCCGTGGTTGGCGCACACGTGCTTGACGATCGCCAGGCCGAGCCCGGTGCCGCCGGTGGCGCGGGAGCGCGCCGGGTCGACGCGGAAGAAGCGTTCGAACACGCGCTGCTGGTGCTCGGGCGCGATGCCGATCCCGCGGTCGGTGACGGCGATCTCGACCCACTTCCCGCAGCGCCTGCGCGAGACCGACACCGCGGAGTCGGCGGGCGAGTAGTTGATGGCGTTCTCCACGAGGTTGGACAGGGCCGTGACCAGCAGCGTCAGGTCGCCGTCGACCTGCAGGCCGCTCGGCCGGTCGACGATGATCTCGATGCCCGCGGACTCGGCCGACAGCCGGCAGCGGGAGAGGGCCTCCTGCACGACCTCGTCGACGTCGACGACCTGCAGCTCGGGCAGCCGCTCGGCGCCGGTGAGCCGGGAGAGCGCGATCAGCTCGGTGACGAGGTTGCCCAGCCGGTTGGCCTCGTTGAGGATCTTGGTACCGAAGCGGCGCACCTCGGCCGGGTCGTCGGCGGCGTCCAGCACGGCCTCGGCGAGCAGGCCGATCGCCCCGACCGGGGTCTTGAGCTCGTGGCTGACGTTCGCCACGAAGTCGCGCCGGGTGGCCTCCAGCCGCACCGCCTCCGAGGTGTCGGCCGCCTCGATCATGCTGTAGCCCTCGCCCAGCGGGCGCACGTGCGCCATCACGGCCGCGGGCTGGCGGCCCCGGTGGTCGAGCGGGGAGAGGTCGACGTCGACGGGGCTGCCCGACAGCAGCACCTGCTGGCTGGCGGTGGCCGCTCGGGCGTCGGCCTGCCCGCCGCGCACCACGCCCAGCTCGGCGGCGCGCGGGTTGTGCAGCACGACGTCGCCGCTGCGGTTCAGCACGGCGAGGCCCTCGTCGGTCTCGCGGAACACCCGCTCCAGCAGGTCGGCGACCGTCGGGTCGGGCGCGGCAGGCGCCGGCTCCGGGGTGGCCTCTTCCGGTCGACGCCCCCTGCGGAGCCCGACCAGGACGCCGAGCACGAGCGCACCGGCTGCGATCGCCACGCAGAGCAGCGCGTCCACGAGCGCATGGTAGGCAGGCCGACCGCCCGCGAGGCCAGCGCGAAAGGCCGGTCGTGACGCGGCTGACGTCGCAGAACGGGTGAATTCGCCCGCCGTTCACGGACTGTTCACCGCGCCGCCGCCGCGGGTTGGCGCCGCGGCGGGGGCGCGCCGTCGGCTAGCTGTACTGACCCGGGAGGTTGTTGACAGTTAGGCGGCGAGTCGGGTGGCTGGGGGTCGGCCACCGAGAGCGGAGTGGGCGCGTCGAGTGTTGTAGCGATCGACCCAGGTGTCGAGGGCGGTG
>Ga0310840_100308_pt1 | contig 42530 bp, 30 predicted proteins | sample SM_ome_8_FD_201304 | JGI IMG/M metagenome (GOLD analysis project Ga0310840, IMG submission 201304) | Sorghum-adapted microbial communities enriched on stacked mutant (SM) sorghum from Joint BioEnergy Institute, Emeryville, California... ...
CGGCGCACCAGCTCCTCGACGCGGTCGACGGCGTGTACCGAACTCTCCGGCGCGACGACGACCGCGCCGCCGGTCAGCAACGGCGCGAACACCTCCAGGGCGGCGATGTCGAACGAGACGGAGGTGAGGAACAGGAACCGGTCCGTCGGGCCGAGTCGCAGGGTGCGGGCCACGTCGGTGACGACGTTCACCACCCCGCGGTGCGGGACGCGGACGCCCTTGGGCCGCCCGGTGGATCCGGAGGTGTAGATGAGGTACGCCAGGTCGTCCGGTCCGCCGGGGGCCGGCGGCGGCGCGTCCGCCGCCTCGGGCCGCCCGCGGCCGGGGTCGATGGTCAGCCGGTCCGGCCACCGGCCCGGGTCGTCGGTGAGCACGGCCGTGACCGCCGCGTCGGTGACGATCTCCCGCAGCCGGTGGTCCGGGTGTCCGGGCTCCAGCGGTACGTAGTGGCAGCCGGCCTTGAGCACGGCCAGCAGCGCCACGACGAGCTCGGCGTCGCGGGGCAGCAGCACCGCCACCGGTGTCCTCGGCCGCACCCCGCGCTCCCGCAGCCGCCACGCCAGCCCGTTCGCCCGCCGGTCCAGCTCCCGGTAGCTGAGTTGCTGTCCACCGGCGACCAGCGCCACCGCGTCCGGGGTCCGGGCCGCCTGCTCGGCGACCAGCTCGGGCAGCCGCCGGGCGGGGTAGGGCGCGGCGGTGTCGGCTCCGACGGACAGCACCAGGCGCCGCTCCGCCTCGTCCAGCAGCGTCAGCCGGGAGATCGGCCGGTCGGGGTCGGCGACGGCCCCGGCCAGCAGGGTCGCCAGGTGCGCGGCCAGCCGCTGGGCCGTACCCGCGTCGAACAGCGCCGCGCTGACCCCGACCTGCACCTCCAGCTCGTCGGGGTGCTGGTTGACGTCGAGTTCCACGTCCACCTTGACGGAGCGGACGGTCGGCTCCCACGGCGTCGAGGTCACCCCGGGCAGGGCCAGCAGACCGGTCTTGGCCGGTTGCAGGTTGAACATGGCCTGGAACAGCGGGGTACGGCTGGTGTCCCGGTCCGCGCCGACGTGCGTGATCAGTTGCTCCAGGGGGACGCCCTGGTCGGCGAACGCCTGCAGCGCGTCCTCGCGGACCCGTGCCAGCAGTTGGCGGAAGGTGGGGTCGCCGGCCAGGTCGGCGCGGAGCAGCACCGTGTCGGTGAAGCAGCCGACCAGGGCACGGAACTCGGGCCGGTCCCGCCCGGCCATCGGCGCGCCGACGAGGAAGGTGCGCTGCCCGCTGTGCCGCCACAGCAGCACCTGGTACGCGGCCAGGAGGGTCATGAAGACGGTGGCCCGCTCGGCCCTGGCCAGCTCGGCCACCGCCGCGGAGAGCGCCGGGCCGAGGCGGCGCGTGGCGGCCCAGCCGGCACCGGTGCGGACCCGTGGCCGCGGCCGGTCCGTCGGCAGCGCCAGGGGCGGCGCGGCGACGCGCTGGCGCAACCGGTCGAGCCGCCGGGCCTGCTCGGCGTCGTCGGGCCGGGACCGCTGCCAGGCGGCCACGTCCGCGTACTGCACCGGCAGCTCGGGCAGGTCCGGGTCCGCCCCGGCCAGCAGGGCGGCGTAGCCGCGCGACACCTCGTCGGCGATCAGCCCCAGCGACCACCCGTCCCCGACGGCGTGGTGCAGGACGAGGCAGAACAGGTGGTCGTCCTCGCCCAGCCGCAGCAGCGTGACCCGCAGCAGTGGCGCGCGCGACAGGTCGAACGGCGTGTTGACCTGCTCGTCCACCAGCGCCCGGGCCCGCGACTCGCGGTCGGTGACCGTCGCGCCCTCGACGGTCACGACGGTCACCGGCACGTCGAGGGCGGGCTCGACCACCTGCACCGGCCGGCCGTCGCGCATCGGCATCCCGGTGCGCAGCACCTCGTGCCGGGCGACCACGGTGGCGAGGGCGCGCCGCAGCAGCGCGACGTCGACCGGGCCGCGCAGCCGCTCCACCAGGTGCAGGTTGTACGCCGTGTCGGCCGGGTCGAAGCGCTGCAGGAACCACAGCCGTTCCTGCGCCCAGGACAGGGGCGCCTCCGCGCCGGCCGCCCAGCGCGGAATCGGAGCCGCCGTGGGCGGCGACGTGAGCAGGCGCGCCTCCAGCGCGGCGCGCTGCTGCGGCGTGAGCCGGGCCAGCCGGTGGGACAGGTCGGTCACGTCCCCATCGCCTCCCGCAGGCTGCGTGGTCGCATGTCGGTCCACACCCGCTCGATGTGGGCCAGACACTCCTGCCGCGGCCCGGTGAAGCCGGCGTCGTGCCACCCGGCCGGGTTGGCCTGGTCCGCCGGCCAGATCGAGTACTGCTCCTCGTCGTTGACGACGACCTTGTACGTCTGGTCGTCGGCGGTCTCGGTCTCGCTCATCCTGCCTCCCGTCGTGTTGCCCGCCGGGGCTGTCCCGGCGTCCGCCACCCGCTCACCGCGCCTGCCGCGCCGCGTCGGCGCGGCGGGGCTGGCGAGGGATGGCGCCGTCCGCGTCGTCGGGCTCGGCCGCCGCGCCGCCGTCCCGTGCCTGTTCGATCAGCCGGACCAGGCCGGCCACGGTCGGTTCCTCGAACAGGCTGCGCATCGGAAGCTTCACCTGGAGCTGCTTGCGCACCAGCGCGATGAGCTGCACCGCCACCAGCGAGTTCCCGCCCAGGTCGAAGAAGTCGTCCTCGACCCCGACCTCCTCGCCGCCGAGCACCTCGCCGAACAGCCGCGCCACGACCGCCTCCAGCTCGGTGCGGGGTGCGACGTACCGGTCGGACCGGGGCCGCGTCGGACCGGCCGGCCGGGTCGTGGCGGCCTGCGGGGACAACCCCTCGACGGTGTCCCGGGTCAGTCCGCCCACCTCGGCGAGGAACGTCGGCAGCGGCACCGCGGTGACCACGACCTGGGCGCCCAGCGGGGTGGCGAGCAGCCGGCGCGTCGCCTCGGCGCCGTCGGCGGGCCGGATACCCCGCCGGCCGGGTTCGGCCGCCACGGCGTCGGCCGCCGTCGCGGGGGCCGGGGCCTCGGTGGCGGGCCGGACACCGGCGTCGCCGTCCGCCTCCCGCGCCGGGGCGGTCACCGTGGCGAGCACCGCGTCCGGGTTGATCCGGCGCAGCACGTAGTCGCTGATGCTGACGATCTCCTGGCCGGAGTCGTCGATCAGCGAGACGTCCGCGACGATGACCTCGGTGCCGGCGCTGTTGCGGAACCGCAGGTGGCTCCAGAACCGGCTCGGCATCGGGGCGCGGACCACGACCCGGCCGTAGCTCAGCGGCAGGTAGTGTCCCTCCACGTTGAACCGGGCGAACGAGGTGGCCTCGTCGAGCATCCCGGGGTGCAGCACCCAGCGGTGCAGGTCGGCCGCGACCACGTCGTTGGCCTCCAGCAGGGCCAGCGCCTCGTTGTCGCCGGTGTACCAGTCCCGCAGGTTCTGCCAGTGCGGCCCGTAGGTGAGCAGGCTCGACAGCGCCACCCCGCCCTGGCCGCCGGCCCGGGTGCAGCGGGCGCGCACCGCGTCGAGGTCCACGACCGGCGTCGGGCCCGGGTCGATCCAGCCGGCGCTGCCCCGGGCGTGGGTCGAGGTGACACCCCCGGCGGTGCTGCGCACCTGGAACTCGGCGCCGTCCGGTTCGGCCTCGAAGACCACCCGCAGCTCGGCGGAGGTGCCGTCCGGTACCGGCATCGGCTCGACGAAGACCAGGTCGCGCAGCTCGACGACCTGACCGTCGGCCCGGCCGGGCAGGGCCGCCTCGGCCGCCGCGCGGGCGATCTCCACGTAGCCGGTGCCGGGCATCAGCGGCACCGGCGACATCCGGTGCTCGTCGAGGACCCAGTGGGTGGCGGCGGAGACCGTCCCGCCACACCAGGGCAGGGTGCCGTCGCCGGGATCGTGCCGCGCCACCACCACCGGGTGGTCGACCGGCGTCACGACGTCCGCCGCGGGCGCCCGGTCGCCCTCCCCGCCGACCCGCAGCGCGGCCGGGGCGGCCACCTCGGCGGCCATCCCGACGTCCAGCCAGCCGCCCCAGTTGACCGAGACGACCCGGGCCCGCCAGCCGTGCCGGCTGCGGGCGTACGCGTCCAGGAACGCGTTGGCGCCGCAGTAGTCGACCTGGCCGAAACCGCCCGCCACCGCCGTGATCGACGAGCAGAGCAGCACCACGTCGAGATCGAGGTCGCCGAAGACCTCCCGCAGCGCCAGGGTGCCGAGCAGCTTGGGCGCCAGTACCCGTTCCGCGTCGGCGCGGTCCTTGACCTCGGCGACCCCACCACCGGGCAACCCGGCGGCGTGCACGATGCCGTGGATCGCGCCGAACATGGCCAGCGTCTCCCGGCGGACCCGGCGCAGGTCGTCGGGGTTGGTGACGTCGGCGGCCAGGACCAACGCCTCGCCGCCGGCCTCCTCGATCCGACGGATGGCCGCGATCGCCCGCCCCACCCGCCCGGTGGGGCCCTGCTCCCGCAGCAGGTCGTCCCACCGCACCCGCGGCGGCAGGCCGGAGCGGGACACCAGCACGACCCTGGCCCGGGCCCGCCACGCCAGGTCCTCGGCGATGGTGATGCCGATGCCGCCGAGCCCGCCGGTGATGACGTACACGCCGCCGGTGCGGATCCCGGCGCCCGGCCGCTCCGGAAGCGGGACCTGCTGGTACTCCTGGATCCAACGGCGGCCGGCCCGGACCGCCGTCGGCGGACACAGCCCGGCCTCGTCCGTCTCCGGCTTGCGGGCCAGCGCGTCGACGACGTCGGACCAGTCGGCGGGCGACCCGGTGGCGGCCGGGTCCAGGTCGAGGTGCTGGACGGCCAGCCACGGCAGTTCGAGCGGCGCCACCCGGGCGATCCCGGCGACCGTGGCGTGCTCGGGGCGCACCAGGTCGGCGCCGGTGACGTCGGCGGCGCCCCGGCTGAGCACGTCGAGCCGGACCCGCTGCGGGTGTTCGCCCGCGGCGAGCGCCTCGACGAGGTTGAGCAGGCTGAAGAAACCCCGGTCCTGGGCGGCCCAGGTGGCCGCCCCGACACCGTCGGCCGGAGCGCCGCCGCTCGCCCAGGCGTGCACGATCCGCTCGACCGGTCCGCCGTCCGCGGCCAGGTCCGCGACGAGGGCGTCGTAGTCGGCCCGCTCCGCGGGCCGGACGGTGAAGCCGCCGTCCGTGCGGGCGTACCGGTCACCCGGGCGGACCTCGCGTACCTCGACACCCCGGTCGCGCAGCGCGGCGGCGAGTCCGGCGCTGTCGTCGTCGACGAAGACCAGGCACCGGCCGGGCAGCGGCTCGGTCGACGGGCTGGGCGCCAGTTGGCGCCAGGTCGGAACCCACGCCCAGTCGTCGATCGGCGGCACGCCCCCGCGCTCGGCACGGGTGGTGATCGCGGAGGTCTGCGCGGCGAACCCCGCCGCCCCCGGGTCCGGCTCCACCCAGGCGCGGGTGCGCTCGAACGGGTACGTCGGCAGCGGCACCCGGTTGGCCGCCGGGGCCAGCGCCGTCGTGTCCAGCCCCGCGCCGTGCACCCACAGCGTGCCGGCCGCCTGGTAGAGCACACGCAGGTCGGCGCCGACGTCGCGGGGGCCGGGCAGGCTCGGCAGCGGCGCGACCGCGTCCCGGGACAGCTGGCCGCGTACCAGACCGGCGAGCTGCCGGCCCGGCCCGCACTCCAGGAACAGCCACTCGCCCTCGGCCAGCAGCGTGGCGACCCCGTCACCGAAGCGGACCGGTTCGCGCAGGTGCCGTGCCCAGTACCCGGGGTCGGTCGCCTCCTCCGGGGTGATCCAGGTGCCGGTCACGTTGGACAGGAAGGGCAGCCGGGGCGCGGCCAGCTCGGTGGCGGCGACCAGGTCACGGAACTCGGCGAGGATCGGGTCCATCATCGGCGAGTGGAACGCGTGCGAGGTCCGCAGCATCGTGGCGCCCACACCGTCGGCGACGAGCCGCTCGGCGAACTCCTTGGCCAGCTCGGTCGGTCCGGCGACCACGCACGTGCCGGGCGCGTTGACCGTCGCCACCGACAGCCCGTCGGGCAGCATCGGGCGGACCTCGGCCTCGTCGAGCCGGACGGCGAGCATCGACCCGGGCGGCATGCCCTGCATGAGGCGGCCCCGGGCGGCGACCAGGCGGAGCGCGTCCGGCAGGGTGAAGACCCCGGCCAGGGTCGCGGCGACGTACTCGCCGATGCTGTGGCCGAGCATCGCGGCCGGCTCCAGTCCCCACGACTGCCAGAGCCGGGCCAGGGCGTACTCGACGACGAACAACGCCGGCTGGGCGAACCGGGTCTGCCGGAGCGTGTCGTCGGTGTCCCGGGAGAAGATCACCTCGCGGATGTCGCCGAGGTCGTCGGCCAGGATGTCGGCACACTCGTCCACGGCGGCGCGGAACGTCGGCTCCAGGTCGTACAGCTGGGCCCCCATGCCGGCGTACTGGGCGCCCTGGCCGGAGAAGAGGAAGGCGACCCGGGGAGCGCGCCGGTCCGCGACCCCGGTGACGACGCGCGCGTCGTCGGCCAGCGCGGCGATCGCGTCGGCCGGGTCGGTGACCACCACGGCGGCCCGGCGGGCCAGCTCCCGCCGGCCGACCCGCAGGGTGTACGCCACGTCGGCGAGGTCCAGCTCCGGGTGCGCGGCCAGGTGCGCGGCGAGCCGTTCGCGCTGGCGGGCCAGGGCGGTGTCGGTGCGCGCCGACAGGGGCAGCAGGTACGCCGGCCGGGCCGGACGGGGCGTCCGCTCGCGCCGCGGCGCCTCCTCCAGGACGGCGTGGGCGTTGGTGCCGCCGATGCCGAACGAGCTGACCGCCGCCCGCCTGGGCGTGCCGTCGACCACCCAGTCGGTCAGTTTCGTGTTGACGTAGAACGGGTTCTGTCCAAAGTCGATCTTCGGATTCGGCTGCCGGTAGTGCAGGCTCGGTGGGATCTGACCGTGTTCCAGCGCGAGCACGGTCTTGATCAGCGCGGCGACCCCGGCGGCCTGCCCGAGGTGACCGATGTTGGTCTTGACCGAGCCGATCGCGCACCAGCCCCGGGCGTCGGTGTCGCGCTGGTACACCTCCGACAGCGCCGAGACCTCGATCGGGTCGCCGAGCGCGGTGCCGGTGCCGTGCGCCTCGACGTACGTGATCGTGCGCGGGTCGATCCCGGCCACGCCGAGCGCCTGGGCGATCACCGCGGCCTGGCCCTCCATGCTCGGCGCCGAGAAGCCGACCTTGCTGTCGCCGTCGTTGTTGATCGCGTTGCCGAGCACCACCGCCCGGATGTGGTCGCCGTCGGCGATGGCGTCGGCCAGCCGCTTGAGCACCACGACCCCACCGCCGCTGCCCCAGATCGTCCCCCGGGCGTCGGCGTCGAACGTCCGGCAGTGCCCGTCCGGCGAGGTGATGCCGCCCTCGTCGTACAGGTAGCCGTGGCCGGCCGGGATGTCGATGGTCGCGCCACCGGTCAGCGCCATGTCGCACTCGCCGTTGCGCAGCGCCTCACAGGCCAGGTGCAGCGCCACCAGCGAGCTGGAGCACGCGGTGTTCATCGTCAGGCTCGGCCCGCGCAGACCCAGCTTGTACGAGGTGAGGGTCGACGCGTAGTCCGGGTGGTTGCCGACCATCACCGCCAGCCAGCCCGCGTTGGCGTACGCCTTGGGGTTGCTGCGGATGTTGAGCCACTGGTAGACGTCCGGACCCACCGTGGCGTACACGCCGATCTCCCCGGGGTACCGGGACGGGTCGTAGCCCGCGTCCTCCAGCGCGGTGTGGCTCAACTCCAGCAACAGCCGGTGCTGCGGGTCGCGGATCTCGGCCTCGCGGATGGACATGCCGAAGAAACCGGCGTCGAGCGCGTCGTAGTCGTCGAGCACCGCCGCGGCGGGAACGAAGTTGGGGTCACTGACGATCGACTCGGGTACGCCGAGCGCCCGCTGCTCGTCGTGCGTGTAGAACCGCACCCCCTCGACCCCGGCGGCGAGGTTGGCCCAGAACTGCTCGGCGTCGGCGGCCCCGGGCACCCGACAGGCCAGGCCGATGACGGCGATCGGGTCCACGGTCGGCGGCGCGGCCGGTTCGGCGGCGTGGTGGGATTGGCTCATCGCGGACCATCTCCAGTTGTCTCCATGAGGCCGCCGAGGCGGCCCTGGTTTCTCAGGCGTAACCGTTCCCGCCGGACCGCGACGCGGCGGGCGGCCCGGTCCAGTCCCGGGCTGCCGACGTCGCCGTCGAGGTAGCCGGCGAGCTGCCGGATGGTGGGGCGACGGAACAGCTCCACGACCGGTATGTCGGTGCCGACGGCGGCCGACAGTCGCGCCGCCACGGCGACGAGCGCCAGCGAGTGCCCGCCGGCCTCGAAGAAGTTCTCCTCCGCGCCGATCCGCGACCGGCCGAGCACGGCGCGCCAGATCCCGGCCACCAGCCGTTCGGTGCGGGTGCGCAGTTCGTCGTCGACGGGGCGGTGGGACGGCCGGGGCACGCTGCGGGCGAGCGCGGCCCGGTCCACCTTGCCGTTGGCGGTGAGCGGGATCGCCGGCACCAGGTGCAGGTGCGCCGGCACGGCGTACTCGGGGAACCGGGCGCGCAGGTGGTCGACGAGGTCGGAGACCCGCAGGTCGGGTTGGGCGGGGGCGACGAACGCCCGGACCGCCCGTTCCCCGTCGACCGTGGTCGGTACCGCGGCGGCGGCCCGCACGTCCGGGTGCAGGGCGAGGGCGGCCTCGATCTCGGCCAGCTCCACCCGGTAGCCGCGTACCTTGAGTTGGTCGTCGGCCCGCCCGGCGAGCGTCACCGTGCCGTCCGGGTGGTGCCGACCCAGGTCGCCCGTGCGGTACGTCCGGTCCTGGTCGTCGTCGGCACCGGGGGTGGCGGCGAAGCGGCGGCGGGTGAGTTCGGGGTCGAGGTATCCGGTGGCCAGGTGGCGGCTGCGCACCACGACCTCCCCGAGTTCGCCGACGGCCGCCGGTCGGCCGAGTCGGTCCACGACCACCAGGGCGCTGCCCGGGGCTCCCCGGCCGACCGGGACGACGTCGTTCGGCGGCTCGTCCGGCAGCTCGTACCAGCCGTGGATCTGCGGGGTCTCGGTGGTGCCGTAGGCGTTGACCAGCCGGGCGTTCGGGGCCAGGGCACGCAGCCGGGACACGTCGGCGGCGGTGAGCTGGTCCCCGGCGACGACGACCAGGCGCAGGTCGGTCAGGGCGGTGTGCGCCGACCCCGTGGCCAGCATCCGGCCGAGCTGGGGGGTCAGGTGGGCGACGGTGACCCGCTGCCCACGCAGCCAGTCGGCGAGCCGGGCCGGGTCGCGCAGCAGCGCCTGTTCGGGTACGGCCAGCCGCGCGCCGAGCACCAGCGGCACGTACATGTCGCGCAGGACCGGGTCGTGGCCCAGTCCGGCGAGCAGTGCGAACCGGTCGGCCGGCCCGAGCCCGAACGCGGCCGGGTACCAGTCGAGGAAGGCCGCCAGCGCCGTCTCCGGGCTCACCACGACCTGCGGCTCCCCGGTGGTGCCCGAGGTGAACGACAGGTAGCCGGGACCGCCGGCCTCCGGTGCGGCGGCGCCGGACGCCCCGCACGCCTCCGGCGTCGCGGCGTCCTCCACCGTCGGCGCGGTGTCGGCGGGAACGACCGGGACCAGGTCGGCCAGTTCCTCGGGCACCGCCACGTCCGGGCAGACGAGCAGCGCCCTCGCGGAGGCGGCCGCGGCCTGGCGGGCGAGCCGGGCGGCCGGCAGCGTGGCGTCCAACACCGCCCACCGGGCACCGGCCGACAGCACGCCGAGCAGCAGCGCCGGCAGCGCCACGTGCCGGCTGGCCAGGACGGCGACCGTCTCCGCCGGGCCGATCCCGGCGGCGGTGACCGCGGCGGCGGTCCGGCGCCGCAGCGCGTCGAGCGCGCGGTAGGTCAACTCGCCGCCGACCCCGACGACGGCCGGGGCGTCGGGGTGCTCCGCGACCCGCTGCGCGACCCGGCGCAGCACCGGCACCCCGGCCCGGCGTGGCAGCGGGGTGTCCCAGCCCGGCAGCGCCGCCCCCGGCGGCCGGGCCGGGGCCCGCCCGACCGGCGTGTCGGGGGCGGCGGTCAGCTCACCGACCAGGTGGCGGTACGTGTCGAGGAGCGCGGCGACGCGGGCGTCGTCGTACAGGTCCGGGTTGTAGACCGCCTCCAGGCGCAGCCCGTCGCCGTGTTCGGTGACGTACAGCGTGAGGTCGAACATCGCGCCCGGCAGGCCCGCCGGCACCGGCTCCGCGACGCAGCCGCGCAGTTCCAGCCGGGCCTGGCCGAACGTGTACATGTTGAACATCACCTGGACCAGCGGGTTGCGGCCCAGGTCGCGGGGGACCCGCAGCGCCTCGACGATGCGGTCCAGCGGCGCGTCGCGGTGCTCGGCGGCCAGCTGGAGTTCCTCGGCGCAGCGCCGGACGTGGTCGGTGAAGGTGTCCTCGTCGGCCACCCGCAGCCGCACCGGCAGGATCTGCAGCAGCAGCCCGACCAGCGGCTCGAACGCGACGTGGTCCCGGTCGGCGAACGGCACCCCGACGACCAGGTCCGCCTGTCCGGTGAGCCGTCGCAGCAGCTGGGCGAACGCGGCGAGCAGCACCGCGTACGGGGTGGCGCCGGCACGCCGCGCCACCGCCCGGACCGCGGCGGTGGCCGCCGCGTCCAGTTCGGCGTCCCGGGCGGCGCCGCGGTGGGACTGGGTGGCCGGGCGGGCCCGGTCGCGGGGCAGGTCGCAGACCGTCGGCGCGCCCGCAAGCCGCCGCACCCACCAGCGCAGGTGCGCGGCGCCGTTGCGGGCCGCGCGCGCGGCCAGGGTCGCGACGTAGTCGGCGAACCCGACACGCAACGGTGGGAGGTCGGGTGGTCGGCCGTCGAGCGCGGCGGCGTACCCGGCGGCGAGGTCGCGGTAGAACACCTGCTGCGACCAGCCGTCGAAGACCAGGTGGTGCACGGCGAACGCCAGAACGTGCTCGTCGTCGGCCAGCCGCAGCAGCGTCGCCCGCCACAGCGGGCCGGTGGCCAGGTCGAACGGGACGAGCGCCGCGGCGTCCAGCGCCGCGCGCAGCGCCTGTTCCCGCTCCCGGCGGGTGCCGGCGGTGAGGTCGCGTACCGGCAGCGGGACCTCGGCGGTGGCGTCGACGACCGCGACCGTGGGCACGCCGTCGCGCCGCGGTACCCGCCAGCGCAGCGCCGCGTGGCGCCGCACGACCGTGGCGAGCGCGGTGCGCAGGGCGGCCAGGTCGAGCGGCCCGCGCAGCCGTTCGGCGAACGTGATGTTGTGGGTCGGCGTGCCCGGTGCCACCTGCTCGACGAACCACATCCGCCGCTGTGCCGGGGAGAGCGTGGGGACCGCGCCTGCGACGGCGAGGTCGACGTCGTCCAGGGGCGGTGCGGCCTCGACCCGACGGATGAGTCCGCCCAGGGTACGGCCGGCGTGGACGTCCGCCACGGCGACGTCCCGGCCGAGCCGGTCCCGCAGCGCCGCGACCAGCCGCATCGCGGCCAGCGAGTGCCCACCGGAGTCGAGGAACCCGTCCTGTGGGGCCGGCGCCGGCACGCGCAGGACCTCGGCCCAGACCGCCGCCACGGTCGCCGCGACCGACGCCGCCGGCTCCGGTGCCGGCGCCGCCGCGTCCGCCGGCCCGGACAGCCGTTCGCGCAACGCCCGCAGGTCGGTCTTGCCGGCGGCGGTCAGCGGCAGCGCGTCCAGCCGCACCACCCGGGTGGGCAGCATGTACGCCGGCAGCCACCGCGCGCAGTACTCCCGAAGCTGCGCCAGGTCGGGGCCGTCGGCCGGGGTGACGAACGCGACGAGCTCCCCGGGGTTCGGGCCGGGGGCGGTGCCGTCCCCGGCCGGTGCCACGTCGACGACGGCCTGGGTGACCCGGGGATGCCCGCGTACCACGGACTCGACCTCGCCGATCTCGACGCGCTGTCCCTGGATCTTCACCTGCCGGTCCAGCCGGCCGAGGTACGCGATGCGCCCGTCGGCCTCCCACGCCGCCCGGTCGCCGGTGCGGTACAGCCGCGCTCCCGGCTCGTCGCCGTACGGGTCCGGCACGAACCGCTCGGCGGTCAGGCCCGGCTGCCGCCAGTACCCCTGGGCCACCTGTACACCGCCGATGTACAGCTCACCGGGGACGCCGGGCGGGCACGGCCTCATCCGCTCGTCGAGCACGTACGCCCGGCAGCCGGGCAGCGGCCGGCCGATCGGCACCGGCCGCCGCCACCGGCCGGTCAGCTCGCCGCCGACCACGCAGACGGTCGTCTCCGTCGGGCCGTACCAGTTGTGCAGCCGGCGGTGGGGTGGGGCGGACCACCGGGCCACCTGTTCCGGTCCCGGCGGTTCGCCGGCGGTGACGACGTCGCGCAGCGTGGGCAGCCGGGCCGGGTCGAGCAGCGGCAGCAGGGCGGGCGGGATGAACCCCCAGGTGACCTCGTGCGCGGCCAGGAACCGTTGCAGCCGGGCCGGGTCGGTCCGGTCGGCGTCCGGCACGAGCTGCACGCTCGCCCCGTGCGCCAGGGGCGTCAGCAGGTCCAGCACCGACACGTCGAAGCCCAGGGCGGCGAACGCGATGGCCCGGCAGGTGCCGTCGAGCCCGAAGTGCCGGCCCGCCGCGGTCACGAACGCGGTGAGGCTGCGCTGGCTGACCGCCACCCCCTTGGGCCGCCCGGTCGACCCCGACGTGTACAGCAGGTACGCGGTGTTCGACGGGTCGACGGCCGGGGACGCGGCCCCGGCGGGCCCGGCCGCGCCGGGGGCGGGCGGGTCGAGACTCGGCACGACCAGCCGTCCGCCGGTGCCGGCGAGCAGGCTGGCCCCGTCCTCGTCGGCCACGATGACGTCGATCCCGGCGTCGCGCCGGATGTGGTCCAGCCGGCTGGGTGGGTGCGCCGGGTCCAGCGCCACGTACGCGGCGCCGCTGGCCAGCACACCCAGCACGCTCACCGGCAGCTCCGGGCCGCGGCGCGTGCAGACGCCGACCCGGGTCTGCGGGCCGACCCCGAGCGCCCGCAGCCGGCCGGCCAGGGCCGTGGCCGCGCCGACCAGGTGGGCGTAGCTGAGCGTGGTCTGCCACTGTCGTACGGCGACCGCGTCCGGCTGCCGCCGTGCCTGCGCCACGACGAGATCCCAGAGCAGCACGGACGGAGGGTGGTGGTCCGGTCCGCGCGTCCAGTGCCATGGCACGGACGACCCGCCCGGTGGTTCTCCCGGAGCGTGCGTGTCGGCCGGTGCCACGGGAGCCTCCCCCTACCGTGGAAGTCCGCCGAGGATCTCGTACCGCAGCCGCCAGTTCCCGCCGGACGTGGCCACCGCGGCGACCGCGTCGTCCAGGTCGAGCTCGGTGACCCGCCAGTCGACCGCGGTGGGCGTGCCCGGGGCTGCTGCCGCCGCGGCGGTGGCCTTGCGTACCGCCTCCCTGGCCGTCCAGCGCCGTAACGCGGCCGACAGCTGGTGCTCCTCCGGCTCGGCGAACACCTCGGCCCGCTCGGCGGGGGTCAGGGCCCGGTCGCAGAAGTCGTCGAGATCCGTCACGGGCCGGAGCACCTCGACGTCGACGGCGAGCTCCCGACGGCCGAGCGCGACGAGGGCCGTGCCCGCCGACCTGCTGACCGCCCGGTGCAGCCCGGCCAGGGTCGGCCCGCCGAAGGCCGGGTCGCCCGGGTCCGCGCCGGCACCGTCCAGGTCGCCGTCCTCCACGCCGTAGCGCCGCAGCAGGTGGCGCAGCGCGGCGCGGAAGGCGGCGTCACCGCCCTGCCCGACCTCGTCGGCGGTGCCGTCCCGGGCCGAGCCCGTGCCCGGTGGACCCAGCGCCAGGCGCCAGACGTGGATCTCGTCGGGGGCCGGCGGCGGGACCGTCGGCGCGTCGTGGCGGCCGTCCCGGGCCGCCGCCAGGTCGGCCGCGATCATCGCGGTGAGGGTCGCGGTCTCGGTACGGATGAACAGGTGGTCGCCGACCAGGGTGTGCAGGCGGAACGAGGCACTGGTGTGCCGCGCCCAACCCAGCATGAGGTTGTCGGGCACCTCCTGGTCGTCCACGCCGGCGAACGCCACCACCGGTACGGGCAGCGGGCTCTCCGGTCGGTAGCGGTACGCCCGCAACCAGTCGAGGTCGATGCGGAGGGTCGGCAGGACCGCGGCCCGCACGTACGGGTCGTCCCGGACCACCGCCGGGGTGCCCGCGCGCAGGATCAACTGGTCCAGGAACTGCTCCTCGGTCAGGTGGGCCAGCCGGGCGATGGGCTCGACCAGGTGCGGCGGGTGCGCCCCGCCGACGTAGAGCCGCAGCGGCAGCGGGACGCCGCGGCGCCGCAGCTCCCGGACCACCTCGAAGGCCAGCCGCGCGCCCATGCTGTGCCCGTACAGCGCGTACGGGGCGTGGGCGTGCGCGGCGACCTGGTCGGCCACGTCGCCGACGACGATCCCGCCACGGTCGGATCGGCGTCCGTCCCGTCCGGGCAGCTCGACGACCACGACCCGGGCGGATCCGCGCAGCGCCTCGGACCACCGCAGGAACGCGACCGCGTCGCCACCGGCGTAGGGCAGACAGACGAGCGTGAGCTCCTGATCCGGTGTGGACCGCGCGACCTGCCTGGACAGTTGGGCCGTCTCACTCGTCTCCACGCGCATCCCGTCCCCCGCGAGGCCAACCGGACCGCATGCCGGGTCGGGCGTGGCCCCGGCGTGATGGTGGTCACCATTCGGCTGGAGCAGTGGGCGCCATTTTGCCACAGTGGTCTGACGTCTGTCGATCATGGATCGTCGCCCATGGACCGGGGATGGCGCCGGGGGAGGCGGCGTGTCCGCGCCGTCCGGCATGATGGCCGGATGGGTGAACACTCGGCGGGAACCGCCGACCCGGCCCTGCGGGACCGGGTCGCCGGTGGGCTGATCGGGGTACACGCGGGCGACTCACTCGGCGCGACCGCCGAGTTCATGTCCTGGGCCGAGATCCACGCGGAGTACCCGGAGGGTGTCCGGGAGATCATCGGCGGCGGGAGGTTCGGGTGGCCGGCGGGGCACGCCACCGACGACACCGACCTGACCCGTGCCGTGCTGTTGGCGTACCTCTCACCCGGCGGCGACGTGGTCCGGTCCGCGGCCGACCACATGGTCCGGTGGTGGCGCGGTGAGTGGCCGGGGCGCCGGCCGGGCAGCCGGCCCCGGGACTACGGTGGGGCGACCGCCACCGGGCTGCGGCGCTACCAGCAGACCGGGGATCCGCGTCGGGCCGGGGCGGGGAAGGGCCAGGCCGGCAACGGCTCGCTGATGCGCTGCCTGCCGACCGCTCTGGCCGTCCCCGACCAGGAGCGTCGGATCCGGGAGTCGATGGAGATCTCGGCGATCACCCACGACGACCCGCGGTGTACCGTCGCCTGCGCGGCCTACAACGAGATCGCCGCCGCGCTGCTGACCGGCGCGGGCCCGACGGAGGCGGTCGGCGTGGGCCACGAGGTGGCTGTCCGGCTGGGCGGTGACGACGTCGCGGACTCGATCGCGTCCGGCCGACGGTTGAACCTCGTCGAGGTCGCCACCACCGGGCGGTCCCCGCTTCCCGACGGCGGCCGGGGCTACGTACTCGACTCGCTCAGTCTCGGCGTCGCGGCGCTGCTCGACCCCCGAGCCCTGCCCGAGGTGGTGATCGACGTCGCCCGGCTCGGCGGCGACACCGACACCAACGCCGCGATCGCGGGGGGCCTGCTCGGCGTCCGGGACGGGCTTGCCGCCGTGCCCGAGCGCTGGCGCGCCCGGCTGCAGTTCGCCGACGAGTTTCTCGCCGCCGCGGACGTGTTGAGCAGCCGGTGGTGAGCGCCCGACGACCGCGCGGCGCCGGGTCCCGGCGCCCGGCGGCTTCCGGTCACGCCCGGGCTCGCCGCCGGAGACGTGCCGAGGGACGGCGCGGGCCCGGCCGAGGGACGTGGCCGGGCCCGGGTTCGCTGTCCCATCGTCGAGGTCGTCCGGTGGTCAGGCCGCCTTCGCCTCGGCCGCGCCCTCACCCGACTCGAGCGCCGGGGCGGTCGGCCTGCCGGAGGTGACGGCGATCCGCTGGGCTCCGGTGCCGGCGTACGCACCGGCGACGCGGATGTGCAGCACCCCCGCGTCGTACGAGGCGCTGATCGCGTCCGCCGTGACGTGGGTCGGCAGCCGGAACGACCGGTGGAACGAGCCGTACCGGAGCTCGCGCAGGGTCCGGCCGTCGTGCTCCTCGGACCGCTCGTCGCGGCGCTCACCACGGACGACCAGGTGGCCGCGGTCGACCTCGACCGTCACGTCCTTCTCGACGTCCAACCCCGGAAGCTCGACCCGGACCACCGCGTCGTCGCCGTCCCGGACGATCTCGGCGGCCGGGGTGAAGCCGGTCAGCCGGGTGGTCGGCCGGGTCGCGACGGCGTCGAAGGCCTCACGGATCAGGGTGTCGAACTCCGCGAACGGGTCACGCCGGGTCCACAGTGACAGAACGCTCATGGTGCCCCTCCCTCAGGTGCCTTCCGGCCGGTCGCCTCGACCGGCATCCATGACAACTTGAGTCGGGTCGACTCAATTCCCGGCTGTGACCCGGACAACACGCTGTCAGGCGGGCGGGTCGCCGACCTCCCGGTCCGTCGCCCGCGCCGCCGCCCGGGCCCGGACGTACGCCTCGATCCCGTCCAACACCCGGGGCAGGCCGAACTCGAACGACCGGGCCGGGTCGGTGGCCGCCTGGTACTCGACCCCGGCCGTCTCGCCGACCCGGGCCGCCACCGGGAAGCGTGCGACGTCGATGACCTGTGCCAGCAGCGGACCGTACGAGCGCCACCACTGCTCGTCGGTCATCCCGGTGCGCTGCTCGGCCTGGTCCGCCTCGACCGCGGCGCGGGCCGCCCCGTGCACGTAGTCGCCGAGCAGGGTGATCAGCAGGTCCATCTCGATGTCGGTGAGGCCGAGCCCGTCGATCGCGGCGAGCTCCCGGTCCCACCGGGCCAGCAGGTTCGGCCCGAGGACCGGGCGGCTGGTCGCGACCTGGAGCAGCCAGGGGTGACGCCGGTAGCGGGCGTAGTTCTGCCGCGCCAGTCGTTCGAGCCGGGCCCGCCAGCCCACCCCGGCGGCCGTCTCCGTGGCGCCGGTCTGGTCACCGGCTGTCGTCCCCTCCGGCGGCCGTCGCGTCGCCGTCGGCGGGTCGACGTCCTCGCCGTACACCGTGTCGAGCATGACGTCGAGCAGTTCCGCCTTGCCGGGGATGTAGGTGTAGAGGGACATCGCGGTGACCCCGAGGTGATCGGCGACCCGCCGCATGGAGAGCCCGGCCAGTCCCTCCGCGTCGGCGATCTCGATCGCGGCCCGGACGATCTGGGCCACGGTCAGCCTCGGTTTCGGCCCACGCCGGGGGCGGTCGGGCTCGCCCCAGAGCAGTTCCATGCTCCGCTTCGGATCACCGGTGCCGCTGTACTCCGTCGTCACCCCGGTCATTCTCCCGACCGTCATCGCCGGCCGGCCCGTCGTGCCGGCCCGGAATGGCGCCGGCGGGGCCGGGTATCCGACCGGCGGTCCAGTTCACCGTGCCGGCCACACCGGCCGCTACCGCTCAGAAGAGGACATCATGCCCCTCATCCCCGCAGAACCGACCCCACCCGACAGCATCGTCCTGATCCACGGGATGTGGCTGACCCCGCGTAGCTGGGAGCAGTGGGCGGAGCGCTACCGGCGTGCGGGATTCCGGGTCCTCACGCCCGCCTGGCCCGGGCTGGAGGAGGCGGCGGAGGAGGTGCGGCGCAACCCGGCCGCGCTCGCCGACCTGGACACCGCCCGGATCGTCGACCACTACGAGGACATCGTCCGGAGCCTGGACACGCCACCGATCATCATGGGCCACTGCTTCGGTGGCGCGTTCACCCAGTTGCTGCTCGACCGGGGACTCGGCGCCGCGGGGGTGGCCATCGACACCGCCCCGATCCGGGGGGTGCTGCGGCTGCCGGTGTCGACGGTGAAGGCGAGCCTGCCGGTGCTGCGCAACCCCAGGAACCGGCACCGGGCCGTACCGCTGGCCTTCGACGAGTTCCACCACGCCTTCACCCAGACGATGTCCCGCGAGGAGGCCGAGCGGGTCTACCACCGGTACGCCGTACCGGCCGCCGGCAACGTGCTGTTCGAGGCCGCGACGGCGAGCCTCAACCCTCGTACGGCGTTGCGGGTCGACTTCGGCAACGCGTCGCGGGCGCCGCTGCTGCTGATCGCCGACGGCGCCGACCGCGTGACACCGCCGACGATCAGCAGGGCGACCGCCGGGCGGTACCGGAAGTCCACCGCGATCACCGGCTACCGGGAGTTCCCCGGCCGGCCGCACCACAGCCTCGGCCAGCCCGGCTGGGAAGAGGTGGCCGACTACGCGCTCGACTGGGCGTGCCAGGCGGCGAGGTTGCGCCGCCCGCTGCCCAGCAACCGCTGACGTCCCCGGGCCCGCCGACCGGCCGGGTCCGTCCCCGCCGCGTCGCTCAACCCACCGCGACCGCGATCTTGCCGACCGTCCCGCCGTTGTTGAAGTCCGCGAACGCCTGCGGCACCTCGTCGAGCAGGTAGGTCCGGGCGATCGACGGCCGGAGCCGGTCGGCCGCGACCTCGGTGGCGAGGTGTTCCAGGACGATCCGGTCCGGCACCGCCTCGATCGCGGTGGCGCTCACGTCCCGACCGCCGAGTTCCCCGGGACCGACGCCGAGGCTGGAGGCGAACCGCCCGCCCGGTACCAGCAGGTCGGCGAGCAGCCCCGGATCGCCGGCCAGGTGCACGACGGCGTCGACCCCGGCCGGAGCCAACCGCCGCACCTGGGCGGCCAGGTCGCCCCGGTGGTCGACGGTGTGCGCGGCCCCCAACTCGTGCATCAGGTCCGACTGCGGGCCGGGCGCGGCGGTGGCGATCACCGAGGCACCCCGGGCGGCGGCAAGCTGCACGGCGTAGTGGCCGACGCCACCGGTCGCGCCGGAGATCAGAACCAGCTCACCGTGCCCGGGTGCCACCGCGTCCACGCAGGCCAGGGCGGCGACACCGGCCAGACCGAGCACTCCGGCGGCCCGGTAGTCGATCCCGGCCGGCATCGGCGCCAGGCCGACCTCCGTCGGCACCACCACGTACTCGCTGAACGAGCCGTCGCCGAGCCGGGGCTTGGCGACGACGCCGAAGACCTTCTCTCCGGGCATGAAACCCGACACACCCGGACCGACCTCGGTGATGATGCCGGCGAAGTCCCGGCCGAGCACCACCGGGAACTGGTGTTCCAGTTCGCCGTCGAGATAGCCGCCGACGAGCTTCGCGTCGTACGCGTTCAGGGAGGACGCCCGGACCTCGATCTTCACGTCGCCGCCGACCGGCGACGGTTCCGGTACGTCCCGGACCTCCGGCATCGCCCCGTACGACTCCGCCATCACCGCGCGCATGGTTCTCCTCCCCACCGTCGCGTCCGTTGCCACCCCCGGTGCGTTCCCGCCGACCTGCCCGGCATGCCCTGCCGGGTCGCACGACCGCGGGCAGGCCCCGGCGGCGCGCCGGGTGGGTCGGTCAGTCGAAGAACCGGGCCAGGTGGGACGGGTCGGGGCCGGGATCGTCCGGCCCCAGCGGGGTCAGGTCGGCGAAGATCGAGGCTCCGTCGCAGCCGGCGTGCAGCGGGTACCAGCGTGGGGCGCCCGGATGGCGCTGGCAGATGTGCTTGATGGTCTGCACGTCGAGCAGCCGGACGTGGGTCGGGTCGGCCACCGCGTTGACGTGCCCCCACCACGGGCTCATCACGTGCAGGACGCCGCCCGGCCGCAGCACCCGGTGACACTCGTCGACCAGGGTCAGGAAGTCGACCAGGTGCTCCAGGACGTGCACCGTGAAGATCACGTCGACCGAGTCGTCCGCCAGCGGCAGCGACGTGGAGAGATCGGCCTGGGCGTCGACCCCGGGCGCCACCCGCAGGTCCAGCCCGAGGTTGTCCGGGTACTGCTTGGTGGCACCACAGCCCAGGTCGACGATGACCGGGTCGCGCCCGGCGACGCGAACCCGGGACCACACCGCCAGCACACCGGCGAGCCGGCCGACGAGCGTCCGTACCATCCGCAGCTCGTCGGCGTCCGCGACCTCGCCGGTCAGGTGCGCCACGCCCCGGTCGAACCGGGCCTCCACCGCGGTCCCACGCAGTCGGTCGTCGTGCTTGACCAGATCGGCGTACGCCATGCTGAGGAACTCGTCGATCGCCCGCAACCGGTCTCCGGAGGGCGCCCTGTGCAGTTGCGCGACCATGCCCACCTCCACGTCCGGCCTACCCGGAATCTCCCGGGTCATGCCTGGCGGTGCCCGGCGGTCCGCGGACCCGTCCGGCCCGCCCACCGGCGGTCGACGTCGGCCGGTGCCCGGATGGGCGGGCCCGCGGGACGGGGCGCACACTGATGCGGTGACCACGACCCTGGCGATCGACTGCGGCGGCGGGGGAATCAAGGCGTCGGTTCTCGACGAGGCCGGCACGATGCGGGCCCGGCCGATCCGGGTGCCGACGCCGTACCCCCTGCCGACCAGCCTCTTCGTCAAGACGCTGCTCGACCTCGCGGCCCGGCTTCCGGCGGCAGACCGGGTCACCGTGGGAATGCCGGGCATGATCCGGCACGGTGTGGTGGTGTCGACGCCGCACTACGTCACCCGCGGCGGGCCGCGCACCAAACCCGATCCGGTCCTGGTCGCGCAGTGGTCCGGGTTCGACGTGCAGCGCGCGCTCACCGAGGCGTTCGGTCTGCCGACGCTGGTGCTCAACGACGCGGAGGTGCACGGCGCCGGGGTGGTCGCCGGGACCGGCCTGGAACTGGTGCTGACCCTCGGCACCGGTCTGGGCTGTGCCCTCTTCGACGGCGGGGTGCTCGCTCCGCACCTGGAGCTCTCCCAGGCCCCGGTCCGGTGGGGGATGACCTACGACACGTACGTCGGTGAGCCGGAACGGCGCCGGCTCGGGGACGCCTTCTGGTCCCGTCGTATCCGGGCCGTCGTCGAAGGGCTGCGCCCGGTGTTCCTGTGGGACCGGCTCTACCTCGGCGGTGGCAACTCCCGGCTGATCCGTCCGGAGCAACTGGCCCGGATGGGCGACGACGTGGTGGTCGTGCCGAACAGCGCCGGCATCGTCGGCGGCGTGCGCGCCTGGACGATCCGTCGCGGTTGACGCTCCGCCCCGGCCGACACCTGCGGGCCCTCCCCGTACCGTCCGGGCACGGAACACTCGCGCCAGTGGCGGTGTTGTGTCAGCGTCGAGACAGGTGGGGCGACACGTGGAGGTGGGCCGAATGGATCTTCTGGCCGAGTACCGGCGGGCGACCATGTACTTCGAGAGCGGAAATCCGTCCGCGGCGGTTCGGCTGTTGGAGCCAATCCTGGAGGCGGCCCCGGAGAACAACGCCGTGCGACAGTTGCTGGCCCGGGCCTACTTCCAGACAGCCCAGCTCGGCCGCGCCGAGGAGCAGCTCCGGGCCCTGGTGAGCCGGGATCCGACCGACCACTACGCCCACCACGTGCTGGGCCGGACCCTGGAACGGGCCGGCCGACCGGTGGAGGCGCTGCGGCACCTGCGGATCGCGGCTGCGATGCACGCCGAGAACGACGACTACCGGGCGGCGCTGGAGCGGGTACAGACCCGGGTCAGCGGCCGGCGGTGAGCCCCGGACCGCGTCCGACGGCGGCGGTGAGGGCGGGTGTGGCCGTGTGCCGCCTAGCATGGGCCACCATGGACCGTGCGTCGTCGGTGGCCGTCTGATGAAGCTCACACTCGACCTACACGACATCTTCAACCGCGGGCGTGACATCGACCGCGCACTGCGCGGGATCATCGACGAGGCGGTGGCGAAGAAGGCCACCCTGGTCGAGATCATTCCCGGCAAGGGTTCCGGCCAGCTCAAGAAGCGGGTGCTGCGGTTCCTCGACCAGAAGGAGATCAGACAGCTCTACCACCGGGTCGAGAAGGACTCGCGCAACTTCGGGCGGCTCTTCGTGCACTTCCGCTGGAAGTGACCTCGGTGCGGCCGGCCAGGGTTCGCCGTCGGGATCCGTACCGGACGCGACGACCCGGACGCCCGGTGCCGGTGTGGTCAGGCGGGCTGGCTGGTGGCGGCCGGGCGGGGCGCGGGGTGGCCGGGGAGGGGGCGGATGGCCCTCACGGTGCCCGGCCCGGCGACGACGTGTCAGTCCTAGATCTTTCGATGTCGCCGGTCGTGCGGGCGCATCACCCGTCGGGGTGACGCGTCGGCGGTGCGGTGGTCGGTGCGACACCGGTCGCGTCGGGAAATTGACACCTCGCGGGCGGACGTCCGTCGGGAATCGCGACCGTCCGCGGGAACCGAACGTGAGATCGACAAGTGCACGTCGGGTGGCGATACTGCCGGTCCGATGTGATTTGCCGGCCCCCGTGGGATCTCCGCAACAATGATCGTGCAGTGGAATGGGACGAATTGATGGCCGTTGCTGGACGGCGACGGATTGGTGTGCTGTTGTGTGAATTGGCGGGATACTTCGAATTATACGGAAACTGTGATCGGGGTCGATCCCCGTTAATATTGCCCAATGGGGAGTTCTGGGGAGTGGGACGCGCTGGTCATCGGTGCCGGGGTGGCCGGACTGACCACCGCGATCCGCCTTGCGGAGGCAGGATTGAGGGTCCGGATACGAGCCGCCCGGCCACCGCATGAAACGACCTCCGCCGCGGCCGGGGCGAGCTGGGGTCCGTACCTGGTCAACGACGCCCGGGTGCTGCTCTGGAGCGAACAGACCCGGCTCGCGCTCGAGAAGCTCTCCGAGGACCCGACCACCGGAGTACGACTGGTCCGGGGCATAGAGGCGTCCCCGCACCCGGTCGAGGCGCCGTCCTGGATGCGCGGAATCAGCGACTTCGAGCACTGCTCGACGGACGATCTCCCCCCCGGATACGCCTGCGGGTGGCGGTACACCATTCCCTTGATCAGGATGCCGCAGTACCTGGATTACCTGGTCGCCAGATTACGTGCCGCGCGAGTTCCGATCGAGATCGCGCCGATCTCCTCGTTCCACGAGGTGCGTGACTCGGCGCGGGTGTTGGTGAACTGCACCGGGCTGGGCGCCCGGAGACTCGTTCCCGACGACGAGGTCTTCCCGACCCGGGGACAGCTCGTGGTCGTCGACAACCCGGGAATCGACCACTTTTTTCAGGACCACACCGAGAACGAGGACCTGACGTACTTCCTGCCCCACGGCGACTGCGTCGTGCTCGGCGGCAGCGCGATGCCGCGCTCGGAGAGCCTGGTCCCCGACCCCGCCGCCACCCGGGCCATCCTCGACCGCTGCGCCGCCGTGGAGCCGCGGCTGAGAGACGCGCCGGTACGGCGGGTCCTGGTGGGCCTGCGTCCGTCCCGTTCCCGGGTGCGGGTGGAATGGGGCACGGTCGACGGGGTGCCGGTGCTGCACAACTACGGCCACGGCGGGTCCGGAGTGACCCTGTCCTGGGGCTGTGCCGACGAGGTGCTGTCGCTCAGCGGTCTCCAGTGAGGCCCTTCGCGGCGGGCTGTGTCCGGCCCGGTGGACCGACCCGGCGCCGGCCCGCCCGGTGTCGGGAGTGTCGGATCTCGGTCCGACGTCGGAATCCCGCAGCCCGGCGGCGGTGCCGTCGCACCGCATCCCTCGTAGGGGGGATGGCGTACCGTGCGCCTTCCCAGGTTGACTGTGATCACTCTCCGACCGGTCGCACCGCTGTCGCCGGTCGGTCGCACCGAGACAATGCCGCGTCACCGGGCGCGGGCCGGCAGGGCAGCATCCGGTGACGCCGCGGACAGGGACGGCTCGACATGAGTGCGGTGGAGTTGCGCCGGGACCGGTCCGACGGCGAGCCGGGCGCCTTGCCGCACGGGCCGTCGAACGAGCAGGTCGACTGGGACCGGTTCGACTCTGAGGCGTACGTGGCGCACAACTACCGCTCGGTGCGCGACGACGACCGACAGATCATGTCCATCGTGCGTGACTTCTTCGCGGGCCAACAGCTGGCACCGGAGGCCCGTGCGGTCGACGTCGGGACCGGGGCGAACCTCTACCCGGCGCTCGCGATGCTGCCGTTCTGCGCGCATCTTGACCTGTGGGAGCTCGGCCGCGCCAACGTGAACTGGATTCGTCGGCAGCTGCCGAGATTCGACGACAACTGGCTGGAGTTCTGGGAGGTCTACCGTTCGCAGCCGGCCTACCGGGCCGTCGCCGACCCGCGGGCGCTCTTCGCCAGCCGGGCCGAGGTGCACCGGGCCAGCATCTTCGCGCTTCCCGCCCGCACGTGGGATCTGGGCACGATGTTCTTCGTCGCCTGCTCGATGTCGGCCAACATCGCCGAGTTCCGGCGCGGGGTGCACGCCTTCGTGACGGCGCTCAAGCCCGGGGCGCCCTTCGCCGCCGCGTTCATGGCGAAGTCCCAGGGCTACCACGTCGGCGGAGAGTGGTTCCCGGCGGTCGCCGTCGACGCCTCCGACGTCGCCGCGGCGTTGGCCCCGGTCGCCGACGACGTCCGCATCGAACGGATCGACCTCGGTGACCCCCTGCGGGAGGGGTACGCCGGCATGCTCGTGGCCACGGGTCGGTCCGGCCGGGCCGACTGACGCGATGTCAGCCGACCCCGCGGCCGTGTCGACGGGTGCCGCCGTCGCCGGCGACGCCGGGCGGGTCGCGCGTCGCCCGGGGGCACCGGGGCGTCGACGCGGCCGGGCGCGGGATCAGGCCGTACCGGGCGTGGCGGCCGGTCCGGGCGGATACCGGCGCGTGGCGTCCGGCGACGGGGCGGACGGCGGCCTGACCACCGGCCGGAAGACCAGCTTGTTCCGCGCGTCGAGAGTGACCGCCTGGACGCCCCTCGCCGACCAGAGATCGGCGAAGTCGCTCACCCGCCGGGCCACCCGCTCCGGTTCGGTGACCAGGGTGATGTTGACGACGACCGGGCTGAGCCGGTTGTCCAGGTTGGAGACCGTGGTGGTGGTCTCGTAGCTGAGCATCCGGTCGAAGAGCACGAAGTCGTGTGGCCGGCCGTGCGCCGCCGGCGCGACGGCGGCGTCGAGGATCCGCACCTCGATTCCGACACCGAGGTGCATCCGCAGGACATGGTGCAGCTCCTCCGAGTCGCGGATCCTCTGGTCGAGGATGAAGACGCGCTGCACGCGTACGTCCCGGGTCCGGATCGCGTGCCGTTGGGCCGCGAGATAGCGCTGGCCGAACTCGGTGAACCAGAGTCCGCCGTCGATGAAACCGCGTCCCTCGGCATTGACGGTGCTCAGACTCGCCGCCTGGATCTCGTGCCGGGCGACCCGGGTCAGGCCGAGGAGCCAGTCCCGGTCCTCGCCCTCGTAGGTGAGGTCGCTGCGGTCGCTCATCTGCTTGAGGTACTCGGCCATCCGGGCGAGTTCCGCCTGGGCGAAGTCCTGGATGAGCCGTGGCGCACCCGAGATGATCTTCGTGCGGTTGCGGACGAGCCTCGCTATCTGGCTGATCTCCTCGGGATGCAACTGCGATGCCTCGCGAAGCCCGAAGAGCTCCTCGGCGAGTTGAATCTTCGAAAAGCCCTCCCGCATGAGGCGCTCGGTTTCCCGCGCGTGTCGCTCGAACTGTCCGAGCATCCGGTTCTGGTGTGTGGCGAGTCCCTGCGTGAGGACGTCGATCCGGCTCTCCACCTCCAGGAGGTACTGGGCGATGAAGACCACGCCCGCGACGAACAGCGACGCCCCGATGCTCCAGAGGATTTCCGGCTGTTGGTTCTCCGGCAGCAACTCGGAGATCCCGAACGTCACCCAGAAACTGACGAGGCTGGTGGCGATTTTCGTGATCAGCCGTCGCTGGCCGGTGGGTGGGGTCCGCCTCTCGCGCGGCTTCGGTGGCACGTCATCCTCCGTTGACCGAGCAGGGTGCCCAGGTTTCCGGCTGGGCCGCGCTGCCCAGAGGGTCCGTCGCGCCACTCGCCACGGTGGGCGCCACGCCCGGCGGGCTCGGGGCCGGCCCCGCGTCGGGAAGGGACGGTGCCGGCGGTGCGGTCGCAATTTGACACCGGTGATGTCCTGACCGGGGCGAGGAGCTGCCTCCATTGTGCGAAACATCCTCCAATGGCCGGCGGCGATTCCCGGAGGATTTCTCGTGACACCCCGGATGGCCGTGCTCTGTTGCCGCGTATTTGTCGCGGCGGTCGTCTCCGGTGCCCCGGCCGGTCACCGAACGCGGAAAACGGGTGCCGCCCGTGCCCGGCGTCCCGGACACGGGCGCGGCGCCTGATCGCGGGTCGTCCCGCTCGGCGGGCACGCGTCGCCGGGGTGCAGGAGACTGTGGTGACGACCGGGTGGATCGACAGGAGGGCTGATGGAGGCGCCGGTGGACGGTGGGAGCCCGACCAGGGCTCCGCTGGTCGAGGACGATCCGGGTGACGCGCGCACGGGGCGTGCGGCGTGCGGGGAGCACGTGGACGTCCCGTACGGCCACCGGTCGCGCGCGGACGTGAACGTGTCGGCGCCGCCGCCCGGCGTCGCGGACCTCGGCCCGGCGGTGCGGTGGTCCGGCGGGGGCGTGGCCGGGGTCGTGGGAGCGCCGCACCATGGCTGACCGGCTCGTCAACGAGGTCGGGGCGCTGCTGCGCGAGGCGGCGTCCCGCGCCATCCTGCCGCTGTTCCGTCGGCTCGGCGACGCCGACGTGGCGGAGAAGGCCCCCGGCGAGCTGGTGACGGTGGCCGACCGCCGGTCAGAGGAGATCATCGACGCCGGGCTGCGGCGGATCCTGCCCGGATCCGTGGTGGTCGGCGAGGAACAAGCTGCCGCGGATCCCTCCGTGCTCGACCTGCTTCGCGACCCGGCGGAGGTGTGGGTGGTCGATCCGCTGGACGGGACCGCGAACTTCGCCGCGGGTCGGCAGCCGTTCGCGGTGATGGTGGCGCTGCGCAGGGCCGGATCGACCCGGATCGGCTGGATCCTCGACCCGATCACCGACACCCTGCTGGTCGGGCAGGCCGGCGGCGGGGCGTACCGGGACGGGCTCGCGGTGCGGACCTCCCCGGACCCGCTTGAGCCGGAGGCACTGCGGGGCGCGGCACCGACCCGGTTCCTCCCGGCGACGCTGCGGGAGCGGATCCGCGAGGGCGGGCGACGGCTCGGTGGCCTGCTGCCCGGACTGCACTGCGCGGGCAGGGAGTACGCCGACATCCTCGCCGGACACCAGCACTTCGCACTCTTCTGGCGGACCCTGCCCTGGGACCACCTGCCCGGGGCGCTGCTGCTCCAGGAGGCCGGTGGGGTGGTGCGGCGGCTCGACGGCAGCGCGTACGACCCGACGGACGGCCGGTCCGGACTGCTGGCCGCCGCCAACGAACAGATCTGGCGGACCGTCCACGCCACGCTCGTGGCACGGTGACCGCGCGGGCCGGAAACCGAGCGTTCCTCCCGTCGTCCGGCCGGTTCGGCGCGGGCGCCGCGTGAGCCGAAGCGGCTGCGGCTTCCGGTAGGCTGACCGGCGGTCTCCGCCGAGGGGCGCCACTGGGGCGCCGGCGGTGCCGCCGCCGAACGGTGACTGTGGATCCCGCGGGGTCGGCGGCCGACGCGGAAGGATCACTTTCGTGCGCATGACGGCCATCGCGCGGCTGTACGCGCCGCGCCGGGTCACGGTGTGGGTGGTCGCCACCGTGCTCCTCGCCGTGACCCCCACGTTCCTGCTGACGACGAGCGACCGCCCGGCGGTCGCCGCGCCGAGCAGCCCCGGCGACGAGGGCGGCACCAAGAAGCTGCGGGAGGCGCTGGAGGCCGCCACCAGGGGGCACGTCGAGGCCACCAACAGGCTGGAGAACTCCAAGAAGCGGCAGCAACAGCTCAGCGAGGAGCTGAAGCGCATCGAGGCCGACGTCGCCGTCCTCACCGAGGAGGTGGGGGTGATCGCCGCCGAGGCGTACCGGCGGGGGCGACTCACCCCGTTCTCGGCGCTGCTGAACAGCGCCTCGCCCGAGACGTTCCTGGAGCGGGCCGCCCGGCTCGACATGATCGCGCAGCGCAACGACAAGCAACTGCGGCTGCTCGGCGAGGCGCTCGACCGGGCGAGGCGGGCCAAGCAGGCGATCGACGCCGAGGTCCGGGAACAGAAGCGGCAGGTCGAGATCATCGCCAGGAAGAAGCGGGACGCCGAGCGCGCGCTCGCCGCGGTCGGCGGCGGAGCGGCGAGCGGGCTGGTCAGCGCCAACTCGCCGCTGGCGAAACCGGCACCGCGTAACCCGGACGGCTCCTGGCCCAAGGAGTCGTGCAGCGTCGACGACCCGACCACCTCCGGCTGCATCACACCCCGCACGCTGCACGCGCTGAACGAGGCCAGGGCGAACGGCTACCGGCGGCACGTCTCGTGCTATCGCAGCGGCGGTGGCGGCGAGCATCCGAAGGGGCGCGCCTGCGACTTCTCCGCCGCTGCCGGCGGTTTCGAGAACCGGGACGCGACCGGGGGCGACAAGAGCTACGGCGACGCCGTCGCGGCGTTCTTCGTCAAGAACGCCAACCGGCTGGGCGTGATGTACGTGATCTGGTATCGGAAGATCTGGATGCCGGGCACCGGGTGGCGGACCTACAACGGGGGCGGTGACCCCGCGTCGGACCACACGAACCACGTTCATCTGTCGATGCTGTAGCCCGGGTCGGGCCGTCGACTGCGTACCATCACTGCGATGGATGCTTCCTCACCCAGGGTGGCCGAACCGGACACCCCGCCGCAGGAGTCGGCGCCGGGTCCGGACCCGGCCCTGCCGCCGGGACTCGCCGCGGCGCTGGTCTTTCTCTCCAGCGGCGCCGTTCTCGTCCTGGAGACGGCGTCGCTGCGGCTGGTGGGTCCGTACGTCGGGGTCACCCTCCAGGTCACCAGTTCGGTGATCGGCGTGGCTCTGGCCGCGATCGCCTACGGTGCCTGGGCCGGTGGCCGGCTCGCCGACCGCCGCGACCCGCGTACCCTGCTCGCCCCGGTGCTGGTGCTGGCCGCGATCACCACCGCGCTGACCCTGCCGATCGTCCGGTACGTCGGTGAGGCGCTGCGTGGCAGCGCCGCGGTCGGCATACTGCTGCTCACCGCGCTGGCGATCTTCCTGCCGGCGGCGTTGCTCTCCGCGATCACCCCGATGGTGGTGAAGCTGCAGCTCGGGGACCTGCGCCGGACCGGTCAGGTGGTCGGCCGGCTCTCCAGCATCGGTACCCTCGGCGGCATCACCGCCACCCTGGTCACCGGGTTCGTGCTGGTCGCGGCCCTGCCGAGCAGTGCCATCATCGTCAGCCTGGCGGCGCTGCTCGGGCTGACCGGCCTGGCCGTCGGCGGCTACGTGCGTCGCCGGACGCGGGCCGCCCCGCCCCGGCCGTCCCGGGCCACCGCCGCGCTGGCGGTGCTGGGACTGGCCGGCGCCACCCTCTCGGTGGTCGCCCCGACCCCCTGTGACGTGGAGACCGCGTACCACTGCGCGTCGGTGGAGCCGGACCCGACGAACGCCACCGGCCGGCTGCTGGTGCTCAACTCCGCCTGGCACTCGTACGTCGACCTGGCCGACCCGACCCACCTGGAGTTCGCGTACACGCAGTGGCTCGGGGCGGTGGCCGACGTGCTCGCCCCGGCGGGGCGGGCGCTGGAGGCGGTACACCTCGGGGGCGGTGGCTTCACCATGCCGCGCTACCTCACCGCGACCCGTCCCGGCACCCGCAACGAGGTCTACGAGATCGACGGCGAACTGGTCGAACTCGGCCGCCGCGAACTCGACGTACGCCTCGGACCCGAGCTGCGGGCCCGCATCGGCGACGCGCGGATGCTGATCGGCGAGCGGCCGGACCGGAGCGCCGACCTGGTGATCGGGGATGCCTTCGGGCATCTCGTGGTCCCCTGGCACCTGGCGACCCGGGAGATGGCCGCCGAGATCCGCCGGGTGGTCCGCCCGGGCGGGATCTACGCGCAGAACGTCATCGACCATCCGCCGCTGCGGTTCATCCGCGCCGAGGTGGCCACGGTGGCGGCCGAGTTCCCCCACGTCGCGCTGATCGCGTCGCCGGCCGCCATCGCCGGCGAGCAGAAGGCGAACTTCGTCATCGTCGCCTCCGACGCTCCGCTGCCGCTGGAGGCGCTGCGCCAGCGGCTCGACACCACGGCGCGGGAACCGGTCACCCTGCTGTCCGGCGCCGACCTCGACGACTTCGTCGACGACGCGCTGGTTCTCACCGACGAGTACGCCCCGGTCGACCAGCTGCTCGCCGCCGACTGACGCGCCGCCGACCGGGCGGCGGGATGGTTCAGTCCATCGTGGCGAACCGCTGCACCTGTTCGATCGTGCCCTCGACGACGAGGTCGCTGTCCTCACCGATCACCGTGTCCGCACTGGTCGGCAGGATCGTCCCGTCGGGGCGGCTCACCGCGAGGATGGTCACCCCGTACCGTTCGCGGGCGCTGATGTCGCGCAGCCGTCGGCCGCGCAACGATGCCGGCGCCCGGGTCTTCGCGATGGCGAAGTCGTTGCCGATCTCGATGAAGTCGAGGAGCTGGCTGACGATCAGGTGGGCCACCCGTTCCGCGATGGCCGCCTCCGGAAAGATCACGTGGTGGGCGCCGACCGCCGAGAGGATCTTCGCGTGCTGGATCGAGGTGGCCCGACCCCAGATCTCCGGCAGGCCGAGCTCGGCGAGGGCGAGGACGGTCAGCACACTCGCCTCGACGGCGGTCCCGATCGCCACCACGGCCCGCTGGAACTCGGTCACGCCGAGCTGGCGCAGCGCGTCGCCGTCGGTCGCGTCGGCCTGGACCACGTGGGTGAAGTGCTGGGACCATCGCTCGACGATCCCCGGGTCGTCGTCGAGGGCGAGCACCTCGTGGCCGAGCCGGGTCAGGGAGTCGGCGACCTGTACGCCGAACCGGCCGAGACCGATCACCAGGACCGTGTCCCCGCCGCCGTACCGTCTGCGTCTAACCGACAATGGGGCGCTCCTCCGGGTAGCGGTACCGGCGGTGCCGGGTGTTCAGGGCGAGCGCGGAGCCCGAGACGAGGGTGCCGACCCGGCCGACGAACATCAGCAGGATCAACACCACCTGCGCCCCGGCCGGCAGTTCGGCCGTGACGCCGGTGCCCAGGCCGGCGGTGGAGAACGCCGAGACCGTCTCGAACATGACCCGGTACGGCGATATCCCGGTGGTGAAGCCGAGGACGGCCAGGGTCGAGCCGACCACCAGGGCCACGCCGAGCAGGGCGACGGTCAGCGCCTGGCGTTGGGAGCTCGCGGCGACGCGACGCCGGCCCACCACCACGTCGGGCTCACCCCGCAACTGTGCCCAGATGACGAAGCCGAGCAGGAAGAAGGTGGTCACCTTGATCCCGCCCGCGGTGGAGCCGCTGCCGCCGCCGACGAACATCAGGCCCATGACGACCGCCAGCGTCTCGTCCGACATCGCGCCGTAGTCCAGGCTCTGTAGTCCCCCGGACCGGGGGATGGTCCCCTGGACGAAGGCGGCCAGGACCTTGCCCGCCGGGTTGAGCGGCCCCAGGGTGTCCGGGTTGCGCCACTCGAGTACCAGGATGGCGACGAAGCCGACCGCGAGCAGGGTGAGCGAGCCGAAGACGGTGATCCGGGTGTGTACCGACCAGCGGGCCGGGGTCCGCCAGGCGCGGCCGAGCTCGAACAGCACCGGGAAGCCGGTGGAACCGACGATCACTCCGGCGGTGAGCGGCAGGCAGATCCACCAGTCGGTGACGAACTGCCGGATGCTGTCCGGGAACAGGGTGAAAGCGCTGTTGTTGAAGGCCTGGACGGCGTGGAAGACGCCGTACCAGAGGGCGCGGCCGGCGGGGTAGTCGTAGGCGAGGAACAACCGGCCGGCCACGATCACCGCGATCGCCGCCTCGCAGCGCAGCGCGAGGCGGGCGATGTGGTACAGCAGCCGCCGGGTGTCGCCGAGTCCGACCCGGGCGGTCTCCGCCTGCAGGACCAGGCGGTTGCGCAGCCCGAGCCGCCGCGCCACCAGCAGGGCGAGCAACGTGGCGGCGGTCATCACGCCGAAGCCGCCGATCTGGGTGAGCAGCGCGATGACCACGTGGCCGAACGGGGTCCAGTAGTGGGGCGTGTCGGTCAGTGCGAAACCGGTGGTCGACAGTGCCGAGGTCGCGGTGAAGAGGGCGACGAGGAACGGGGCGGCTCCCGGACCGCTCCGGGCGAACGGCAGCAGGAGCGCAGCGGTCCCGACGGCGATCATCACCAGTGCGGCGAGGGGCACGCTGCGGACCGGATGTCCCAGGACACGGCGCGCCCGGATCCCCCGCTCCGTCACCTGATCAGTGATATCACACAATCGTCCTATTCAGGAGATATATCCCTAATACGGCCTGACGGGCGACGGCCGCACGCGACGCGGCGCCGCCGGTGCGCGGGGTCGGCGAAGCCGACGCTGGTAGAAATGCCGGATGAGTGATGATCGGGCACGGGTGCGGGAGCGGGCCGAGGCCGTCCTGCGCCGTCTCGCCGGCGAATCCGCCCGACTGCGGGACGACCAGTGGCGGGCCATCGAGGCGCTGGTCGTCGAGCGGCGGCGGGTGCTCTGCGTGCAACGCACCGGCTGGGGCAAGTCGGCGGTCTACTTCGTGGCGACCGCCCTGCTGCGGCACGGGCGTCCCGGCGGGGTCGCCCAGGGCCGCCACGGCGGCCAAGTCGCCCAGGGCCGCCACGGCGGCCAAGTCGCCCAGGGCCGCCACGGCGGCCAAGTCGCCCAGGGCCGCCACGGCGGCCAAGTCGCCCAGGGCCACAACGGCGGCCCAGTCGCCCAGGGCCACAACGGCGGCCCAGTCGCCCTGGACGGTTCTGGCGGCACGACGTGTGGGCCGACCGTCATCGTCTCCCCGTTGCTGGCGCTGATGCGCAACCAGATCGAGACGGCGGCCCGCGCCGGAATCCGCGCCCGCACCATCAACTCGGCGAACCTGGACGAGTGGGACGAGATCACCGCCGAGATCGCCGCCGGCACGGTCGACGTCCTGCTGATCAGTCCGGAACGGCTGAACAACCCGGACTTCCGGGACGGCGTGCTACCCCGGTTGGCGGCCACCACCGGGCTGCTGGTGGTGGACGAGGCGCACTGCATCTCCGACTGGGGACACGACTTCCGCCCCGACTACCGCCGGCTGCGGACGTTCCTGGCCGGGCTGCCGGCCGGTACGCCGGTGCTGGCCACCACCGCGACCGCCAACGCCCGGGTCACCGAGGACGTGGCGGAGCAGCTCGGCGACGCCCTGGTGCTGCGCGGCCCGCTGGACCGCGAGTCGCTGCGGCTGACCGTACTGGAGCTGCCGAGCCCGGCGCACCGGCTCGGCTGGCTCGCCGACCACCTGGAGCGGCTGCCCGGCTCGGGAATCATCTACACCCTCACCGTGGCGGCTGCCGGTGAGACGGCCGAGTTCCTCCGGAGCCGCGGGTACACCGTCGCCGCGTACACCGGGCAGTCCGACGACGCGCAGCGACGCGTAATCGAACGGGACCTCCTGGACAACAAGCTCAAGGCGGTGGTGGCCACGTCGGCGCTGGGGATGGGCTTCGACAAGCCGGACCTGGGCTTCGTGGTACACCTCGGCGCACCGCCCTCGCCGATCGCCTACTACCAGCAGGTCGGCCGGGCGGGCCGCGCGGTGGCCGGGGCCGAGGTGCTGCTGCTGCCCGGCGCCGAGGACCTTGCCGTCTGGCGCTACTTCGCCTCGTTGGCCTTCCCTCCGGAGGAGCAGGTCCGGGCGGTGCTCGCCGCCCTGTCCCCGGACCGTCCGCGCTCCATTCCGGCCCTGGAGCCGATCGTCGACCTGCGCCGGGCCCGGCTGGAGCTGATGCTCAAGGTCCTCGACGTCGACGGTGCCGTCCGGCGGGTCAGAGGCGGCTGGATCGCCACCGGGCAACCGTGGCACTACGACGCGGCGCGGCTGCGCCGGGTCGCCGAGGCCCGCGCCGCCGAGCAGCGGGCGATGCTGGAGTACGCCGCGACCGACGGCTGCCGGATGGAGTTCCTGCGCCGCTGCCTGGACGATCCCGCGGCCGCCCCCTGCGGGCGCTGCGACCGGTGCGTCGGACCCCGGCTTCCGGCCGAGGTGTCGGCGCCGGGGCTCGCGGCCGCGCGGGCCTTCCTCGGCCGTGCCGGGGTGGAGATCCCGCCCAAGAAACTCTGGCCGACCGGGCTCGACGCGGTCGGCGTGCCGCTGCGGGGCCGGATCAGCCCGGCCGAACAGGCGTTGCCCGGCCGGGCGGTCGGGCGGCTGGCCGGCCTCGGCTGGGGCGCGCGGCTGCGCGCGCTGGTCGGCCCGGAGGCCGGCGACGCCGAGTTGCCGACCGACCTGGCGGGCGCGGTGATCGAGGTGCTCAGGGTCTGGGCCCACGGCGACGACCGGTGGCCGGCGCGGCCGGTCGGGGTGGTCGCGGTCGGGTCGCGACGACGGCCCCGGCTGGTGCGCGGCGTGGCCGAGCTGATCGCCCGGACCGGGCGGCTGCCGCTGCTCGGCGAGGTGTCGCCCGGTGCGACGCCCGGGTCCGGGCCGCGCGGCAACAGCGCGCAACGGGTACGCGCGCTGCACGGCGCCTTCTCGGTGCCCGCGCCACTGGCGGCGGCGCTGCGCGACCTGACCGGGCCGGTGCTGCTGGTCGACGACCTGGTGGACTCCGGCTGGACGATGGCCGTCGTGGCGCGGTTGCTGCGACAGGCCGGTGCGCCCGCGGTGCTGCCGTTCGCCCTGGCCGTGACCGTCTGACGGGCCCGCCGGGGGATCCGGGCGGCGGGCCCCCGCGCCGGACGGCCTCCCGCCCCCGAACGGGCCGGCACGCCGCGGCCACCGCCGGAACCGGTGACCAGGGCCGGTTGGCCGAGCGGAACCGCGTGGCGGGTAACCTGCGGATATGACCCAGCAGCAGTCGGCCCGGGACCGGGCTCGGTCGGCCGACGCGCGGTCGGAGACCGCCGAGCGCCACCGGGGACGACCGGCCGTGGTGGATCCACCGGTCTCCGCCGTGCCCGACCGGGACACGGTCCGGCTGGCGCTGACGGTCGCCGGCCTGGTGCTGGCCCTGCTGGGTGGGTTCGCCCTCGGCCGGCTCAACCCCGGCCCCGGCACGGCGCTGGCGGGAGTCGCCGGCGGTGCTCCGGCGACCGCCGACCACACCCACCCGCCCGGTACGGGCCCACACGTGCACCCCACCGCCGGAGCGGACGGCGCCGGCGGGCTGACGGTCAGCGCCGCCGGGTACACCCTGGTCCCGACCGAGACGTCGTTTCGCGTGGGGCGTCGGAGCGACCTCGCCTTCCAGGTACGGGGACCGGACCGCCGGGTGGTGACCGACTTCGTCGTGGTGCACGAGAGGCCGATGCACCTGATCGTCGTCCGCCGGGACCTCACCGGTTACCAGCACCTGCACCCGACGATGACCCCGGACGGCACCTGGCGCGTGCCGCTCACGTTGCCCGATCCCGGGGTGTGGCGAGCCTACGCCGACTTCACCGTGCGCGACGCCGCCGGCGCCGAGGTGCCGCTGACCCTCGGGGTCGACCTGGTCGTCCCGGGTGCGTACGCCCCGCGCCCGCTGCCCGCCCCGGCCCGGGAGACGACCCTCGACGGGTTCACCGTGACGTACGAGGGAACCGGGCAGGTGGGGGCCACCGCGCCGCTGCTGTTCCGGGTCTTCGCCGACGGGAACCCGGTCACCGGGCTGGAGCGCTACCTCGGGGCGTACGGGCACCTGGTGGCGGTGCGCGAGGGTGACCTGGCGTACCTGCACGTCCACCCGGAGGATGAGCTGGACGGTGGCGCGACGAGGTTCTGGGTCGCCGTCCCGAGCCCCGGGCGCTACCGCATGTACCTCGACTTCCAGGTCGGCGGGGTGGTCCGCACCGCCGAGTTCACCATGGTCGTCGACTGACCGGGGCGGCGGGTGCCGGCCGCGGGCCGGTCGGCACGCGGTGGCCGGGTGCGGCCCGGCCTCAGCCGGCCAGCCGGACCTGCCGGTGGGCGAGCTGGCGCAGGGTGTCGCGGATCAGCTTCTTCTCCTCGGCCGGTACGCCCGGGTCGGCGAGCCGGGTCATGATCAGGCGTACGTCGGCGTCGACCGGTGTTTCGGCCGTGTCCCGGCAGCCGGGCGTGCCGGCGTCGGTGTCGGGCAGGCCGAGCGCCCGGAACGCCGCGCCGACGGGTACGCCCAGCGCGGCGCAGAACCCGCGCACCTTGGCCAGCTCGGGGTAGTCCTGCCAGTCCCCGGCCAACCACCGGAACACGGTCGAGCGGCCGACACCGGTGTGGGCGGCCAGTTCACTGACGGTCCAGTTGCGATCACGTTTGGCGTCGTCGATGGCTCGCCGGACGAAGCGGGCGAACGCCGCCTGCGGCGAGTCCGGGGTGGTACCGATACTCAGCGGAGCCCCTTTCGCCGGATGTGGGTGACCCTGCCGAGGGTAGTGGCGTGCCGCAACCGGTGACGTCGACCGACCGGCCCCGTCCGCCGGCGCCCCCGGCCGGCTCCTCCGGCCGGCTCCTCCGGCCGGCTCCTCCGGCCGGCTCCTCCGGCCGGCTCCGCCTCCGGCCCTCGGGCGGCCCGACGTGCACCCGGCCCGCTCAGGGCAGCCCGAGCAGGGTCTGCAGCCGCGGGGTGACCTGCCACTGGTCGACCAGCCCGAGGTACTCGTCCCGCTGCCGCGCCGTAGCGGGGGCACCGGTGTGCCGGGCCCGCAACAGCAGGTTGCGCGGGGTGTGTTGGGAGTCGATGAACTCCACCACCTCGACCCGGTAGCCGTGCAACCGGAGCAGGGCCGCCCGCAGGGCGTCGGTGAGGACGTCCGCGAGGCGCTCGCGCAGGATGCCCTGCCGGACCAGCGACCCGTACGGCGCGGGCGCCGGGCGGGCCCGCAGCTGTGCGGCGAGATCGTGGTGGCAGCACGGGGCGGCCAGCACCCAGCGGGCACCCCACCGCACCGCGCGGGCCAGCGCCTCGTCGGTCGCGGTGTCACAGGCGTGCAGCGCGAGCACCAGGTCGGGGGCCGGCTCCACGACCGTGTCGAGGATGGTGCCGGCCACGAACCGGATCCGGTCGCCGTATCCGAGCCGGTCGGCCAGCCCGGTGTTGCGGTGCCGCTGGTCCTCGCGGACGTCGACGCCGACGAGTTCGACGTCGACCCCCCGCCCGGATAGGTAGCGGTACGCGGCGAAGGTGAGGTACGCGTTGCCGCAGCCGAGGTCGGCCACGCGCAGCGGGCCGGTGAGCTCGGCGGGAAGGGTGGCCGCCAGGGCCCGGAGGAAGGCGTCGACCTGTCGCCGCTTGGCGGCGCTGCCGCCGATCGTGTCGAAGAGCGGGTCACCGGGATCGAGGAGGTGCTCCCTGACCCGGTCGTGCCCGTTGCCGGCCCGGTCGGCGGGCTGTGCCCGCTGCGTCGGGGCGCGGTGCACGCGCGCCTCGCCACGCTTGGTCACCCGGACCTGCAGGGTGGTGGCGGCCGTCTCGACGTGCCAGTTGCCGAACGGCTCGGCCAGCAGCGCGTCCACCGCCGCGTCGGCCTCGGGACCGAACCGGACGTTGCGGGTGTACGGGCGGGTGCCGTCGGTGGTGACGATCTGTAGCCGGGGACCGGCCTTGAGCGTCACCGGGCGCAGCTCCGCGCGGGCGACGCTCGGGGTCTGGTTCCGGCGCCGCCCGGCGGCGACGGCCCTGGCCAGTCCGGGGGCGAGCAGCAGCGAGCGTACTTCGGCGAGCGCGGCAGCGAGGTCGTGCGGCATCCTTCCCACTCTCCGCCGTCGGAGCCGCCCGGCGGCTGTCACCGGGGGAGTCCGGCGGCCGGCCGGCGAAGCCGTCACCGGCACGGGCGGCGGCTCCGGACAGCGTCGTCAGTCCTCGGCGGAGGAGTCCTCGGCGGCGGAGGAGTTCTCCGGGTCGGCCGCGGCGGTCTCGGTCGTGCCGCCGCCGCGGCGCCGGCGTCGCCGACGCCGGCGTGGCCTCGCCGTGCCACCCGACCCGCCCGCCGCGGTGTCGACCGCGTCGGACTCTCCGGGCTCTGCGACGGCGTCGGATGTCCCCGCCGCCTCGGAGGTTCCGCCGGTCTCGGCCGTGGTCTCCGGCTCGGTCTCCGGCCCGGAGACCAGCTCACCACCCCGGCGCCGCCGGCGGCGGCGCCGGCGTGGCGCCTCCGCGCCGTCGGCTGCCGACTCCGGCGAGTCCGGGTGGGTGTGCTCGGTCGGCCCGGCCTCGCCGCGGCGACGGCGTCGGCGGCGGGAACGCCCGGAGCCGTCGGCGCGACGCCCTGCGCCCGCACCCCGGGACGACGGGCCGCCGAGGTCCTCCTCGGCCTCGGCCTCCAGCCCGGCACGGGTCCGCGCGGTCGACGGCAGCGCCCCCGGCGCCCCCTCCGGGATGTCGAGGTCGGTGTAGAGGTGCGCGGAGGTGTGGTACGTCTCCGGCGGCTCCGGCATGTCCAGGCCGAGCGACTTGTCGATGATCCGCCACCGGGGCATGTCCTCCCAGTCCACGAAGGTCACCGCGACGCCGGTGGCGCCGGCCCGGCCGGTTCGGCCGATCCGGTGGGTGTACGTGTCCTGGTCCTCGGGGCAGTCGTAGTTGATCACGTGGGTGACGCCGGTGACGTCGAGCCCACGTGCGGCCACGTCGGTGGCCACCAGAATGTCGATCTTGCCGGCCCGGAACGCCCGCAGGGCGCGCTCCCGGGCGCCCTGGCCCAGGTCGCCGTGGACGGCGGCCACCGCGAACCCACGGAAGTCGAGGTCCTCGGCGAGCCGGTCGGCGGCGCGCTTGGTCCGGGTGAAGATCATCGTGAGCCCGCGGTTCCGGGCCTGCAGGATCCGGGCGACGATCTCGTTCTTGTTCAGCGGGTGGGTCCGGTAGACCACCTGGCGGGTGCGCGGCGACGACCCGGTGTCGGCGATGTGGCCGGCGTGGATGGTGACCGGCTGCCGGAGGAACCGCCGCGACAGCGCCACGATCGGGTCGGGCATCGTGGCCGAGAAGAGCATGGTCTGCCGCTCCTGCGGCAACATGGCCAGGATCTTCTCGACGTCGTCGAGGAAGCCCAGGTCGAGCATCCGGTCCGCCTCGTCGAGCACCAGCGCGCGGATCCGGTCCAGCCGCAGGTGCTTCTGCTTGGCCAGGTCCAGCAGCCGGCCAGGCGTACCGACCAGGATCTCGACTCCCTTGCGCAGCGCGTCGATCTGCGGCTCGTACGCGACCCCGCCGTAGATCGGCAGCACGCGGACGCCACGGGTCCGGCCGGCCGTGGCGAGATCCTTGGCGACCTGCAGGCCCAGTTCCCGGGTCGGTACGACGACGAGCGCCTGCGGCAGCCCGTCGCCGCCCTCGGCCGGTGCGAGGACGCGTTCCAACAGCGGGATGCCGAAGCCGAGGGTCTTGCCGGTTCCGGTCGGCGCCTGGCCGATCAGGTCGGAGCCGCGCAGCGCGATCGGCAGGGCGTACTCCTGGATCGCGAACGCCCGGGTGATGCCGACCGCGGCGAGCGCCGCCACGGTCTCCTCGCGTGCGCCCAACTCCGCGAAGGTGGGTGCCCCGGGACGTATCAGTGCGGTGGCGGCCGGCTCCGGACCGGCCGGGTGGTGTTCGGTGTGATCGCTCATGTGGTTGTGGGGGTGCCCTCTCGTGGTGCGCCCCGTTCGTCCATAGGGCGCGATGTCTGCCATGGCGCGGGCCACACGGTCGACGCAGTCCGTCGGGAAGAGACCGGGCCGCACGCGCACCGCGGGCAGCATCTCCGGGGTACGTCCGGGACTCCGGGTCGGGAACCTCGGTGCCCGCGATCGGGAACCGTCGGGACCCCGTGGAACTCTGCTGTCTGCGGTAACTGACCCATGCTACCCGAGCCGGGCCGACGCCGTCGCCACTGTGCAGGGACCACGACACGCAGGGTGGCCGTCTGTGACGTCGGTTACCTCCCCCGGGGTCGACCGGGCCCGCCGGAACGCCGGGTTGCCGACGTCACCCGCCGGATGGACGGTAGCCTGCGGGCGTGTCCGCCCCCGTCGAACCCGTCCCCACCACCACCGCCACGTCGTCCGCCGCCCCGGCCTGTGCCACGTCGACCCGTCACGGGCACGAGCCGGCGGCTCCACCCACCCGGGACGCCGTCGTCGACCTGCTCGGACTGGTCGCGTACGGGGAACTGCTCGCCTTCGACCGGATGGCCGCCGACGCCCGGCTGGCCCCCGACCTGACCCGGCGGGCCGTGCTCAGCGAGATGGCGGCGGCGGAGATCACCCACTACCGGCGCCTCGCCGACCGGCTCACCGAGCTCGGCGTCACCCCGGAGGAGGCGATGTCGCCGTTCGTGCCCGCGCTGCGGTCGTACCACGACTCGACCGAGCCGAAGGACTGGCTGGAGGCGCTGACCAAGGCGTACGTCGGGGACGCCATCGCGGACGACTTCTTCCGGGAGATGGCCGCCCACCTCGACGAGCCCGACCGGCAGCTCATCCTCGACGTGGTGCACGGCTCGCGGTACGACGAGTTCGCCGCCGAGGAGATCCGGCGGGCCATCGCCGCCGACCCCAGGGTGGCGAACCGACTGTCGATGTGGGCGCGCCGACTGGTCGGCGAGGGACTCTCCCAGGCGGTCCGGGTGGCGGGCGAGCGCGGTGCGCTGGCCGCGCTGACCGGGGCGGGCCGTGAGGGACAGGAGGGCGTCCCAGCCCTGCTCAGGCGCCTGACGGCGGCGCACACCATCCGGATGTCGGCGGTCGGGCTGAACAACTGACCGACCCGGTCGGAGGGGCGGGTGGACGACGCCGCCCCTCGGGCCGGGTCGGGCCGACACCGGTCGGGGGTGGGCCGGTGCCCACGCGGTCAGCGGGCGACGAACCCGACCGCCCGCGGGGACGCCTCGGCGATCTCGACGTACGCGACCTTGTCGGTGGGGACGATGACCCGCCGGCCCTTCTCGTCGGTCAGGCACAGGGTGCCGGTGCCACTGTTGCTGAGGGCGTCCGTTACGATCCGCTCGATCTCGGCCGGCGTCTGCGCGCTCTCCAGGACCAGCTCGCGCGGCGCGTACTGCACGCCGATCTTGACCTCCACAGGGCCTCCTCGTTCAGGGCGAGAGATCCGCCGCCGGCAAGGCTATCCGATGGTCACAGATGTTCGTCAGGCCGACTCGCCCTGGAGCGGGAAGCTCGCTATCCCGCGCCAGGTGAGGCCGGCGAGCAGCGCCTCGGCCTCCTCCTTCGGCACCCGCCGCCCGTTGGCCAGCCAGAACTGCGCCGCGGTCTCGGCCGCGCCGACCAGTCCGGAGGCGAGCAGTTCGGCGTGCTCCCGGCTCACGCCGGTGTCCGAGATGATGGTGTCGGTGATCGCCGCGATGCACCCCTGCTCGACCCGCTCGACCCGCTCCCGCACCGCCGGCTCGTTGCGCAGGTCAGACTCGAAGACCAGCCGGAACGCCCCGCTCTCGTGGTCGACGAAGTCGAAGTACGCCCGGACGGCGCCGCTGACCCGCTCCTTGTTGTCGTTGGTCGCCGCCATGGCCTCCCGGACCTTGGCGACGATGGCGTCGCAGTGGGTGTCCAGCAGCGCGAGGTAGAGCTCCAGCTTGCCGGGGAAGTGCTGGTACAGCACCGGCTTGGAGACGCCTGCCCGCTCGGCGATGTCGTCCATGGCCGCCGCGTGGTACCCATGGGCGACGAAGACCTCCTGCGCCGCCGCCAGCAGCTGCTGTCGCCGTGCCGAGCGGGGCAGCCGGGTCGGGCGGCCGGCGGTCTGCGTGCCGTTGCTCACCTGGGTCATGGTCACCTCCGTTTCGCCTCGCACGTCACCGAATCCCCGATCCGCTGCCGAGCAGGTCGCCTGACCCGGGCGTGGAAATAGCCTGCCGCTGTAACTTATCCGCACTGCCACCACACGGTAGCCTCAGCGGGGGCGACCAAGGAGCGCACGGTGGACGAAACAGGGCAACCCGGGGCCCCCACACCGGGAGAGCACGGTAACGGGGCAGGTCCGCAGGGTGACCCGGCACGTCCGGCCAACGGCTGGGCGGCCGACGCGGGCTGGTCTGGGGCGGAGGGTGAGGCCGACACCTCCGGACGGCAGTGGCGGCAGCCGGCGGAGCCGGCGCCGGGCCCGGGGTGGGCTGACCGACCGACACCGTACGGCCCGTTTCCCGGCCCGCCGGCCGACCCGCCGGGGCAACCGGCCAACGGCGCCCACCCGGGCGAGGCGACCGATGCCGAGCGGGGATGGCCCGGCGGACGGCCGTCGCCGGCAGAGCCCGGTCACCCGTACGGCTCGGAGTCGGATCCGTACGCGCGGTCCTTGTCAGGGCACCCGTCACCGGCGGAGGACCACCCCGCCGGGTCCCGGCCACCGTTCGGCGGTGGCGAGGCGGACGTGAGCGAGCCGGCCCATCACGGGTACGCCGAGCGGGAGCCGAACGCGGCCCAGCCGGCGCCGCGTTGGAGCGAGCCGGCCCACGGCCACCCGAGGCCGACCTCCGCGCCGCCGGCCGGCCCCTCCCCGTACGGCGACTCCCATGCGGTCGAGGTCACCGACCAGCGACCGGCCCACCACGACCCTGGACCGCGGGAGCGGATCGCGCTGCTGCCCGCCGCCTCGCGCCAGTCCGAGCGGGTCCCGT
>Ga0310840_100309_pt1 | contig 42428 bp, 57 predicted proteins | sample SM_ome_8_FD_201304 | JGI IMG/M metagenome (GOLD analysis project Ga0310840, IMG submission 201304) | Sorghum-adapted microbial communities enriched on stacked mutant (SM) sorghum from Joint BioEnergy Institute, Emeryville, California... ...
TGAAGTGCGAAGTGTGTGACGGTCGCGGAGGATGGTATGACGGTATCGGACCAAATGCGGAGCCGATATCTTGTGAGATTTGCGGCGGTCTGGGTGAGATCACAACATACCTCTGCAAACAATGCGGCCGCCCGGGGGAGCTGCGGGACAACCAGACGTACTGTGAGCACTGCGGCCCGGGCGTGGAGCTGGTGGCGGCGCCGGATGAGGCGAGCGTGTACGGGATGGACTGCCGCAGCGGGAGGTGTGAGGGGTGATTTACAAGCAGCCGAAACCCGGCGACAGATACCGGCCCATTGTCACGGTACTCAAAGTGAAAAAGAGTGTTCCGACCATAATCCGCGTCTCCGGGCGGGAGTACGTGCTGCGGACGCCGGATCAGTTCAACCAAAGAAGACAGGGGGCGGTGAAGCGTGACCGAACAACAAGCCATTGAGCTCCTGAGCCAATACCGCCAGAAACAGGCCCGGCTGCAGGTGCTGTCGACGTACAGTGTCGGCGCCGGCATCACGATCAGCCGGCTCAATGAGGACGACCACCTGCAGGAGCTGCATCGCCGGCTGCGCGGTCTGCCGAGCTACCTGTACCTCAGCGCGAAAGAGCAGCAGCTTGAGAGCGTGGCTCACGCGTACCTCACCCGGTACCCGGCCGGCACCCGGGCGCAGCTGGCGGCAGTGCCGCGTGAGGGCGCGGACGAAGAGGACGAGCAGCTGCTGCGGGAGCTGCGGGCGAAGATTCGGAAGGTGATCGCGGCGCGCGGCTGGGACGTGCGCGATGACATCGACGCGGTGCTGGACAGACTGACCGAGTATCAGGACCTTCGGGCGGAGATCGAGCGGGTGGACACGGTGCTGGCGGCGCTGGAGAATTACAAGCCGGATCTGGCACGGGTGCTGCGGCTGCGGTACGTGGAAGGTAAACAACCGTCTGAGGTAGCCGCGGAGTTAAAGATCGCGGAGCGCACATTCCGGTCCTGGCAGAAGAAAGCTGAGCAGGAATTTGCCCGACTCGCAGGGTGATGCCGAAAATATACCGGAAATGTGCCGGAATTATGCCGAAGAAAGGCCGGACAAGCCGAAATTTGCGTGCTAAAATGGTAGTGTCGAAGTCGTGTATCCAAAGGATGACGACGCATCTCGCCGCATCGTCTGCGCACTCTGTCCACGGATGGCGTGCAGGACGATATCCGGAGCGGCGGGAAAGCGGCACAGCGTACCAACCGGGAGGGAACCGCGAGGCAATTCCCGGACGCGAGTGCCGCAATATAGCTATTATGGTCGCCGTCCGGATGGACGGAATGCCCTGTCGAGCCGAAAGGCTACGTGCCACGTAGCTTATGTGGGGCGATATGGGGCGGGAATATGTGGGAACCCATGCCATGTACTAGGGGGCTAGGGCACAGCGCTTGAAGGGGTTAGGGCGCGACCATTAAGGGATGCGGTGGCGGAATAGGTAGACGCTATGGCGTGAGGTGTGAACGACTCGACCTGAAATCGAGCACCGGCGCGGAGGCACACCATGCAGGGTGCAAATCCCTGCCCGCATCCCGAACACGACAATGTCAGAGCCTTGGGCTCTTTTTTTTATTTACAAAAAGGAGTGTGAACAGTGAATGAATTCATCCTGACAAGACACGCCTTCGAACGCTACTGTCAGCGGGTCGAGAGGACTGAGCGCAACGAACTGGTTGAGCTGCTCCGGCAGCACGCAGAAAGACCGACGCATAAAAAACGCGGTTATATCGAGCTGGCCGGTGTGTGGTGGAGGTATGGCATGCGTGACAACACGATGATCCTTTATACGTGCTATGGCCGGCATCATATCGACTTGCCCGCTGCGATTCGGTGGGCGAAGCGAAAGAAAGACCGCATCAACCTGGGAGGGGGTGAAGCACGATGACGGACGTTCTCGCGGGCGCAAACGTTGACAATTACAAGCCGACGGCGAAGGAGAAAAAACTGATTGACGTCTTGTGTGATCCGGCGCACCGATACAAAAACATCACCCAAATTTGTCAAGTGGCCGAAATCAGCCGCGAGGCGTATTACAAGATGTTCCGCAAGCCTCAATTTGTCGCCTATTACAACCGCGTGCAATTTGAGGTCGTGAAGCAGAACATTGCGAAGGTGCTGGCCGCTACAATCGAATTCGCGATTTCTGATCCGAAATGCCATCAGGATCGGAAGATGCTGCTTGAGATGGGGAACATGTACACGGAAAAGGTGAAGCAGGAAATCACCGGAGAAGGTGGCGGCCCGATTACGGTTGTTTTCAGCGACAAGATGAAGCCGCCGGGTGATGCGTGATGAAGATCGTCATTCCGTACGAACCGCAACCGCGGCAACAGCTTTATCACCAGACAACGAACGTTGACGAGCTGCTTTATGGAGGCGCCGCGGGCGGCGGAAAGACCGAAGCGACCATATGGGACGCGCTTTATTACGGTCTGCAATATCCGCAGTCGCGGCAGATTATCTTTCGCCGGAAGTTCCCGGACCTTGAGCGCTCCATCATCGCGAGGACGTTGCAAGTTTACCCTCCGGAGCTGGCAAAGTATAACGCATCAAAGCACATCTGGACGCTGGCAAATGGTTCTATTATCGAGCTTGCGGCATGGGACCATGATGACGATTACCTCAAATACGCCGGCGCGGAATATGACGTTGTTCGCTGGGAAGAGTTGACCCAATTCAAGGAAAAGTGGTACAAGCTCATGCTTTCCCGCATCCGGGGCGCGAAGCCGTACCCGCGTTTCGTTAAGTCGACGACAAACCCGGGCGGCGAGGGGCACGCGTGGGTAAAAAAGCGGTTTATCGACATCGGGCCGCCGGAAAGGGTGCATGTCGTACAGGAGACGACGGACGACGGCGATCCGATGTATTACCCGGCCGATCATCCGAAAGCCGGGCAACCGATTGTGTCCCGACGCATCTTCATCCCGGCGCGCGTCAGCGATAACAAGAAACTGATGGAAGTTGATCCTGATTATGTGGCCCGGTTAATGAGCTTGTCGGACAAAGAGCGCAAGCAGCTTCTCGAGGGCGACTGGGACACGTTTGCAGGCCAATATTTCGAAGAATGGAGCCGGCCGATTCACGTCGTCGAGCCGTTCGAAATCCCGCGCGAATGGCGCAGATACCGGGCGCTGGACGAGGGATATACAGACCCCTTCGTCTGCCTATGGATCGCCGTTGACCGGCAGGGTTTCGCCTATGTATATCGTGAGGCGGTTCGCAAGAAACTGCTATCCCGCGAACAGGCGCAGCTCGTGAAGCAGCTCACCGGCGATGAAGTCATTGATTATTCCGTCGGGGATACGTCGTTCTGGAACAAGTCGAAGGTCGATACGAACGAATCGCCGGCCGAAATCTTCGCCAAAGAGGGCGTGCCGCTGATCCAGGCGAACAAGGAGCGCGTCAACGGCTGGAAACGTCTGCGCGACTGGCTCAAACCGATCGAAGTGGTCGACCCGGTGACGGGCAAAACCTACACGACCGCAAAGCTGCGGGTGTTCTCGACGTGCATCCAGACCATCGAGGCGATTCCGGCCATGATCCACGACGATCACAACCCCGAAGACGTGGCAGAGCACGAACTTGATCACGTCCCGGACGCGCTGCGCTATTGGGCGATGAGCCGGCCGTCGCCGGCGAAGCCTGAACCGCCGAAGCATCCGACGGAACGCGAAATGGTGCAGCGGCACATCGACAAGCTGGACCGCATGGCGAAAAGGCGAAAGGTGGAATATCTCGGATGATCACGCTGTTTGTGACCGCGTTTCTGGTGCAGGCGGCTTTTTTTATTGCCGCGATACTGATTGACCGGCATCTGTGGCGCCGGCACATCGAAGCGAAGGAACGCGAATGGGCGACCGAACGAAAGGACTTGCTCGACCGTATCCAGGCGCCGAACTTCGGTGAGTACACGCGGAAAGCGCTGCTGGAGAAGAAACTTGAGCAGCCGCCGGACGAGCGGGAACGCCCGCCGGAATTTATCTCATAGGGGGACGATGACCCATGAAACTGTTCGAACTGTGCATTGGTGATCTGCGCCGCCTGGTCTCGGCGGAATCTGCGGAAGAAGCGCGCCGGATCGGCCAAGACCCGACGAAGCACCCGGACATCCACTTCATGCCGTTTGAGGTGCGGGAGTTCGTATTGCCGGGTTACGTGATCACGGTCACGCCGGAGGCTGACGTACAAGCGCGGGAAGATGCGCCGCCGGATGATCCGGAAGCTCCTGACGAACGCGAAGCGCTCAAGGTATGGCTCACAGAACGCGACATCGAGTTCAAGAAGAATTGGAGTACGGAGCGGCTGCGCGAGCTCGTGGAACAGGCGAAGGCTGCGGAGTCGGAATCTGATCCGGATGAACCGAATGAACCGGAAGAACCAGCGGAACCGGGCGAATCGGAAGAACCGAATGCACCGAGCGACCCTGACGCCTTGTTCTGATATTGCGCGCCGCACCTGACGGCGTGGGGGTGAGATGTTGAAACTGTTCAAGAAAAAAGGTCAGGACTCCGTGCAGTTCGTGATGGAGCGCTTCGAGGAGTCCGAGGACTGGCACGTTCTGCGGCAAATCCAGATCAACCGCGCCTTTTACAACAGCCGGCAATGGATCAGTTGGGACCGCGTCAATAAGGTCGTTTATGTGCCCGAGCTGCGCCCGGGCGAGCGGCGCCTGACGTACAACAAGATCAAGCCGGCCGTCCTGACGCTTTTGGCGAAACTCTGCAAAAACCGCGTCAAGCTCGAGGTAAAACCGGATACCAACGACATCGAGCGGATCGAGGTTGCGAAAGCCGGCCTGAAATTCCTGACCTACCAATGGCAGGAAGACGACATGGACGCGAAGACGCGCCGGCTGAAGTTTTATATGCTGGTCGACGGCATGCCGAGCTTGAAGGTCTACGTCGACAAGTCGCAGGGGGCTGACCTTGCCATTGACGACGATCTGGTCGCAGAACTGGCAAAAGAGGCAGGCATCGAAAACATCCCGACGAAGGCCGGAAAGATCGTGACGAAGGTCGTGGATCAGCTCTCGATCTACTATGACCCACTGGCCGAATCGCCCGAGGAAATCCGCTGGGTGATCGAGCGGCGGCCGGTTGACGTTGATGAGATCGAGGCCGAATTCGGGAAGAAGGTCGAGACCGAGGGCAACATCATCATGCGCAACAGCTTCTACCCGGACAGCCTCGGCCAGAAACCGCGGCATTACCCGAATCATGCCATGGTCTATGACTATTGGGAGTTGCCGTGCAAGCAGTATCCGAAGGGCCGCCGGATCGTTGTTGCAGGCGGCGTCGAACTGCTTCATTCCGAGGACCCGGGCGAATTTCCGTATATCTTCTTCCCGGCCGTCCCGGTTCCAGGATCGGCCATCGCAACCGGCCTTGTGACCGACATGACGACGCCGCAGAAGTCGTACAACATCAAGCGGACGGCCGAGGCGCGCATCCTCGAAGAAATGGGCAACCCGCTTTGGCTCAAGCCGGAAGGCAGCGTCGACGACGAGGACCTGATCAACGAAATCGGCGGCATCATCACTTATACGCCGTTCGGGCAACTCAAGCCGGAGCGCGTGCAGGGCGCAACCGTGGACAACGGATGGCAGAACGCCATGGAGCGCGACGAGGCGGACATCGAAGACATTTCAGGCGCGCATGAAATCAGCCAGGGCGCCGCGCCGCGCGGAAACAACACGCTCGGCGGGCTGCAGCTCCAAGTCGAGCAGGACGAAACCCGGCTCGCGATTCTTGTGCAGTCCTATGAGGACGGCATCAAGAAGTGGGGCGAGAAGGTGCTGCGCCTCGTCCAGAAGCACTTCCCGGAAGAACAGCAGCTCTCCATCGTCGGCGAGAACGGCGAGATCGAGGCGTTCGCGTTTGCCGGCGCCGATCTGACCGGTGGCGAAGTGGTCGACGTGGTGCCGGGCAGCTCCATGCCGACGCTGAAAGCTGTTCAGGACCAAAAAATCATGAACATGTGGTCTGCCGGCATGTTCAACGACCCGGAGACGGGCCGACCAGATGTGCGCCGTGTCGTCCGCATGCTCGGCGAGTCGATCGCAACACAGTATTTCGACGACACCGAGCAGGACGAGAACAAGGCGCTGATGGAGAATCGGACATGGCAACAGCTTTTTTCGGACCCGGACTTGGCGGAAATGCTGTTGGCCTACCAGAAGGAAATGCAGGCGTATCAAGAGGTCATGCAGCAGGCGCAGGCGCAGGGTATCCAACCGCAGGAGATCAATCCGCCGCAGCCGCCGGTCAAACTTCCGGTTGTCCGCGACTTCTACGACCACGCCGTGCATATCGCGGCGCACAATCGGTTCAGGAAAACCGACGATTACGATCGTCTGCCGCCCGAACTGCAGGCGATCATTGACCAACACGTCGCCGAGCACGAACGATGGCTGGCTGCGAAGAAGCAGCAAATGGCCGTGCCGGCGCAAGTTCCAGTTCAATAACCGGGCCGTTGGTGGGAGTCCAGCGGCCCATTCTACCACCATTCCGCGGGCGTTGAAATCGTCTCCGCCGCCGGGAGACAAGGAGGATGCTATATGGGTGACCATCTGATTCTTGATCTGCAACTGTTCGCGGAGGACGAAGCAGTTGCAACGGGCGTGGAAGACGCTCCCGCCGCCGGGGAGCAACCGGAAGCCAGTGAAGGTTCTGCGAACCAGACGGGCGTTGATGAACAGGCTGCCGCCGAGCCGGAAAAGCAGAACAACTTCGAAAAGGCGTTCGCGAAGCGGCTTGCCGCCGAGCGCTCCAAGTGGGAGAGCGAGCTGTCCGATAAGCTCAAGGACTACGAGGCGCACAGGCGGGTCAGCGAGTTCTTCCAGCAGTACAACGGCATGGACCTGAACGCGCTCATGGAGCGCATCGAGCTCGAGCAGCTCAAGCAACAGGCCGAGCAACAGCAGGTTCCTGTCGAGGTCATGCGCCGCATCCAAGAGCTTGAGCAAAAGGCTGCGCTGGCCGAACAACTGGCTCAGCAGCACGCTCAGGCCCAATGGGAGAAGACGTATCGCGATGGGCTGGCCGCCTATGTCCAGGGCAAGGAAGACGCTGACCCGGACGCAATCACGAAATTCCTCGTCGACAACGGTATAAGCGTTGACCCGAACGACATGAACAAGGCGTTCGACCTGGCGTACAAGGCGATCCAGTTCGAGAAGCTACAGCAGCAGCTCGCCAGCGCTGAGAAAGACGGCATGAAAAAGCTGATCGGTGCGAAAGGCAGCATTCCCGCGAATGTCGGTTCGTCCGGACAAGGGCAAGTTTCCAGCGGGACGCCGAAGACATTCGCAGATGCACGGGCGCGCGCAATGGCGCGGCTCGGCGCCACAGAATAATGATTCAGGAGATGATGCGAAATGGCATTCGATCTGTCCGCCGCAAGTGCGGTTCTCAAGGAAGATTACCTGGGCCCGGTCCGGGAACAACTGAATAACGACAATCCGGTCATTCAGAAGCTGGTGCAGAACAAGCAGCAGGCAACCGGTAAACGATTCTATGTGCCGCTGCATATCGGCCGGAACAGCGGCGTCGGGTATCGCGCGGAAGGCGCGCCCTTGCCGCAAGCCGGCAGCCAGAAGTACAAGGAATCGACGGCGAACTGCGCGTACCTGTACGGCCGCATCGAAATCACGGGGCCGACCATCAAAGCCATGAGGAACGACAAGGGCGCATTCATCCGCGCCGTCGAATCCGAAATGAAGGGCCTGCTGCGCGACCTGAAAGACCAACGCGCGCGGGCACTTTTCGGCAACGGCACGGGCATGCTGGCGAAGTTCGATGCTAACTCCAACACCAACACGCTCACAGTCGACAAGGTGAAATACTTCCAGGTTGGCATGATCATCGACATCCTGCAAAGTGGCGGCACGCCTGTCGCGACTGGCCGGACCATCACGAACATCGACGAAGGAAACAAGACCATCACGATCGACGGCGCCGCCGTGACGACGTCGAATACGGACATCGCGGTTGTGACGGGCGACTACAACGTCGAAGCGATGGGCCTTGGCGGCATCATGGACAGCTCGCTGACGCTGCAAGGCATCAACCCGGCCACCAACCCGTGGTGGAAGCCGAACAGAATCGCGAACAACGGTACGCCGCGCGCGATTTCCCAGCAACTGATGCGGCAGGCCGTCGACCTGTCGGAGATCCGGGGCGGAAAGGTCGACTGGATCACGACGTCGTATGGTGTGCGGGCCGCGCTCGAGGCGATCATGCAACAAAACGTGCGGTACGTCCGCCCGATGACGCTCGAAGGCGGCTTCAACGTGCTGGAATACGACGGCATGCCGATCTTCGTCGACCGCTACCACGAGTCGAACCGCATGTTCTTCCTCGATTCGTCCGAACTGGACCTGTACCAACTGTCGGACTTCGAGTGGATGGAAGACGACAAAGGCGGCGTGCTGCGGCCGAAGTCCGGCTACGATGCATACGAGGCGACGATGTTCTGCTACGAAACGCTGGTCACGTACCGCCGGAACGCACACACGGATCTGGCAGACCTGCAAGAGCCGGCCGGTTACATCGCCTGATCGGTTACAGCACAGGGAGAGCCCCGAAGGGCTCTCCTATTTCTTTGCATATGGGGAGGGAAAATCGTGGCGCAGTACGACATCCACAGCATCGAGGATCGCCTGCAGGCGATCGACCCGCGCATTGTACGAATTGACTTCAACCATGCCCGCGAGCGGCACGAAATCATCGCCCGGGACAACCACGGAGCCGAGTATATCGCGTTCACGGTGCCGTGGGGCGAGCTTGACGCGCGGGCGGAACGCGAACTGTACCGGATCCGGCCGGAACGCATGAACCCGTTCGAGGAAGTCCGCCGGGCCGAGGAACGCAAGCAGCGGGCCGAAGACAAGAAGATCCACGACATGGCCACCGATCTGGTCGAGAACATCCAATCTTCATTCCGGCACAAGCCGAGTCGGTCGATTGAATGACGAAACGGGGGTGACGCATCGTGAACCTGCGCGACCTGAAAGACCGGGTCTTCCAGATGACGAACGGGATTTACCGCGATCAGGAGCACATGCGCGTGCTGGTGAATCAGGCGCTGATCGAACTTGCGAAGGCTGCGAAGATTCAGTCGACGGCGACCATCACGACCACGCCGGGCGTCGGCGAATATCCGCTGCCGGCCGACTTCAAAGAGGCAATCAGCCTGCTGGAAGGCACGCCGGACAATCCGGTCATGGAATGGCGGCTGGTTGATCCGATGTCGCCCCTCGGAGGCTTCGCGATTTATAACGGCCAACTGATCATCAAGCCGACGCCGTCGGATTCCCGGACGCTGACGCTTTACTATTACGCCTACCCGGCGGAGCTCGTCAGCGACACGGACGATCTGCCGATCGACGACCGGTATGGGTATGCGATCGCGGCGTATGCGGCGGCCATGATCCTGTCGCTGCCGGGCATGGAGGGTGTGAGCCAAGGAATGATCGACCGTTACTTCCGGTTGTTTGAGGATGCGAAAGCGCGGTTCGTCGCCGACATGCAGCGGAGAAACAAGAGGACCACGGTCCGGAAGGTGGTGGATTGGTGGGTATGAAGACGTATCAATTCACCTGTTGCGTGCGGATCGAGGAGACAGGCGATCTGATGCCGATATACGGCCTCGTGACGCCACCTGTGACGGCAAACACTCCGACCGAGGCAATGTACCACCCGGACACGATAGCCTTTCTAACCCTGCACAAATGCAGGGTTTTTGAACTCATCAGGCGGTGATCGAATGCATACGTGGAATGCAGGCCAAATCCTGACCGTCGTCCGAACGGTAAACAAGATGGACATCGACTATTTGGGTCCAGACCAGTCGACGCAGGATCAGACATTGATCCAGTTCATGAACGTCGCACTCTGGAAGCTGGCGCGCCTCATGTACAACACAGAGATCAGCGACGTGCTGACCGTCTCCGGCGATGGACCGGTCACATTCCAAAAGGGGCAGGCTGCCATTACGAACATGTTCGAGCCGCTGCGGATCATCGACGTTAACACGGGGTCCGAAATGCCGAAGCGTCCGGCTTACACATCCGCGCGTGGATGGTACTGCGAAGCACCGAATCGCAAGATCGACATCCGCGGGTTCACCGGAGATTTCGAGCTGCACTATATCCGTTACCCCCGGCAAGTCACGAAGTCAGACGATCCGGTCGACTGCCCGGAATCCGGATATCATGCGCTTATCAACGAGATTTCGGCGCAAGTGAAGCTGGTCAAGAACTTCTACGAAGAATCCTCCGCGGCAGCAGGAAACGCACAGGCCGGATACCCGATGGTCACGCAGGCAGCCATTTCGGCGCGCGGGCCGTCTTCCGGCGGCAATCCGCCGTCGTTCCGCGACGTCGACAAGGCAAGGGGTGGTTGATGTGCCAGGCGGAAAGCAACAGGCCGTCGTCTTGAACCTGAGCGTGTCCGGCGGGATCAACACCGTCGCCCAGCCGACCGCGCTCGCGGAGAACCAGGCGCGATATCTGCTGAACGGCGTGCAGCCGGCCGGCAGGCTCGGACCGTGCGCGAAGCGGCCGGGAACAATCCCGGTCACGACATCGCCGCTGTCGAATCCGATCCGCTGGATTACGGTTTACCGGACTGGCGCGGATGATCGCATCCTCGTGACCGCCGGCAACAAACTGTACCGTCTGAACGGCACGGCGCTGCAGGAAGTCTCCGGCAATCTGAACAGCGCCGACATCTTCGACGTCGACTTCACGGACGGGAACAGCCAATCGCGGAAAATCATCGTCGACGGCGGCGCGATCAAGGCGTATAACGACGCCACAAACACGGTCGCCGCGATCACACCGGCGCCGGACGATCCGAACCCGAACCCGCCGAACGTTCTGAGCGACCTTCACACGAAAGGCATGAAATACTGTTTCAGCTATCAGGGCCATGTGTTCGTGAGCGACGGATCGGATACTTGGTGGTATTCGAAGCGGTACACATTCGACTACTTCCCGTCTGTCCAGTGGGAGCGGTGGGTACGCGATAACGACTACATGCAGGGGCCGGGCGTGGCCTTTGACAACGTCCTGATGCTGCCGATGCGTCGCGGGTGGGGCATCTTGTTCGGCAGCTCGTTCGACGATTTCGTCGGTAACCAGTTCCTGAACACGCGCGCCGGTGTCGTCGCGCCGCGGTCAATTGCACGGTTGACCTACCCAGACGGTCGCCAGACGATCGCGTATCTGTCCGATGACGGCGTGTATGAGATATACGATACGCAGCTTCTGGACACCGGCTCCCGGAGATATTCAACGCGGTCGATCTCCGTGGACAAGATCGACTTTGATGCTCTCGGGTTGACCGAGCAGGAGAAAGAGGCAGCGGTCGGCTATTTTGACCCGCGCACGAACTTGTATCTGATCCGGTTTAACCGGGGTGCAGAACGTCTCTGTTACGCCTACGACACGCGCAACAGCGAATGGTATCCTTGGACGAACATTCGGGCAGCCGGCTTCGCGCGGAGCGGACCGAACCTTTACTTTGCAGGCGAGACGGGACATCTGCACAAATTCGACTCGACGCTCGGCAGCGATTGGGATGATGCGAACAAGACGACCGGAACGCCGGTCGAATTCGTGCGAATATCCGACCTGATCGCGCTGGAGAAGACCGGCAAGATGAGCGTATTTGACGAGCTGATCATCTTCGCCCGCCAATATGCCACGAAGTCGAGCCTCGACGTTCATGTTGTGTTCTATTCGTCCAAGGTCGAAGTCGATCAGGCGCTGCGAAATCAATTTTTCACATGGGACGTTACGGCGTGGGATGAGGCGGCATGGGCGAATCTCGATTACACCGACCTTGTCAGCGCGCCGAAACCGCTAATTTTCTGCAAGACATCGTATTTTGCACAGATCATAGTCAAGAATGATCGGGACGAACTCTGTGAAATCTACGACATGGCGTTCAAGGGACGCCTGTCGGGTTACTGAGGTGATGCCAAATGGCCCAACTACCCGCGGACAGAACAAAGCTGAATGCGGCTGTCGCAAACCAACAGCCGTCCATCGTCGCATCCGCGCAAGCGAACCGCGAGGCGCTGATCGAGGCGTATGATACGATCGACAAACTTTACGACTTCACGTCCGGGCTTGTCGCGGGGAACATCCTCCAGCCGTACCCGTTCGGCCTCTACCGCAACGCCATCATCAACGGCAACTTCGATGTGTGGCAGCGGGGGACGAGTTTTTATAATCCGATATCCACCAAATTCTTATGCGACCGCTTTTTCGTCCAACATAGTATAGAGGGGTTTCCAAACATCACGATCAGCCGGCAAGGAATCACTCCCGGGGATGTACTCGGATCTCGGTATTGCATGCGGATAGAAACTGACGGTCCGGGGTCTAATTTGGGGAATAACAGTTTCTACACCATCCGCCAGAAAATCGAAAACGGTACGCGCTTGTTGTGCGGAGACGGTAGGAAGGTTACGTTCTCGTTTTGGGCCAGATCATCCATTCCCGGGAAAAAGATGGCTGTCAACCTGAAGCAAAACTATGGTACTGGTGGATCGCCAACTACTGAGGAAGAATTGGTTGGGAAAGTGTTCGATTTAACCTCGACATGGACGAAATTTTCCGTCACCTTCACGACCAACACGCTCGCGAGCAAAACGTTCGGCACGAACCAAGATGATACGCTCATCTTGGTTTTGTGGATCCAATGGGGTACTAATTTCGTATCTCGCTTTGGGGGTTCGGCTGCTGAATCTTTTGGAGGCGCTGGGTATATTGAAATCGCCCAAGTCCAACTGAATGCCGGCGACGTTGCCCTGCCTTTTCAGCCGCGCCACTATACGGAAGAATTTGCATTGTGCCGCCGGTACTGCCAAGTGTACGGATATGGCGTGCCGGGAGTCTGCCGAGAAACAACTGCTGTGACGCTTTTTCTTCCGGGGGTCAACATGAGGGTGACACCGACAGTCCAACTGCTCAAGACATCAATCCAGATATACGATGGGGTCACGGCGTATGTTAGCACAAACTCTACAGCCATCCCCGGTCTCAGAGACGACAACGGTTTGGCAGTTAGGCTAGACGGGTTTTCCGGTCTGACTGTCGGGCGTCCTATGGTCCTGGATGACGGGCGCGTTATCCTGCTGGACGCCGAACTGTGAACTATGAGGAGGTACGAAATGGACGGATATAAGCACTACATCCGTATTAACGAGGCCGGGATCGTGATCCACGGCTTTTCTGATGCGTTCGAGCAGCCGCAGGAAGGTGACATCCTCATCCTTGAGGACGGGCCGCGTCACTTCCACCAAGTTTGGCCGTGGCCGATTGTCAATGAACGCGGTCAGTACATTTCGCGCTGGATCGACGGTAAGCGGGTCGAGCGGTCGCAGGATGAACTGGACGCCGAATGGTCCCAGCGGCCGCCGGCTCCGCCGACGATCGAACAACGACTGAAAGTCATCGAGGAATTGAACCTCGGCATTCTCTTAGGGGGTGTGTAGAGGATGATGGGCGAAGCAGCGAAGAATTTTCTTCTGTCCATGTGGCTCCAATGCCGTTTGACCGAACAACAAGTGGAACTCGCCTTTCAGCTCGGACGTATTACTGAACAGGAGCGCGATGAAATTCTCAATACACCGCGCCATTGCGAATGATTTATGGTAGAATATACCTACCAACACATGAAGAAGGTGGAAGGAATGCGGCGGAAACTCTCATTCCTGATCGCTCTGTTCTTATTCGCGCTCAGCGCGACATACGCAAGCAGCGCGGGAGGTCAATTCGTCAAAGTGTTCGTCAATGGCAAACAGGTACAGTCTGGCCAGATTATCGACGGATCGACGATGCTGCCGCTGCGCGCCATCGCGGAAGCGCTGGGCGCGTATGTGGAATGGGACGGTAAAACGTATTCGGCGAAGATTATCACGCCTCAGACGGGCGCACAGGAGCCCACAGAAGGGCTTACGCTGGCGGAGCTGAACGAGATCGGAAAGTCGGTGCCGATGATCTATGCGCTGGACGCGGCCGGCCAGCCGTTCGAGCAGGGGTCGGGATTCATATATGGCGATCTTCTGATCACGAATTATCACGTCGTCGACGACAGCGCTTCGCTCCGGGTTCACTTTGGCGGTAAGGTGGAGACGGTCAAGACGGAACTTATTATCAACAATCCGGATGCCGATCTCGTTGCGGTCAGACTTTCCGGTTATCCTTCACTGAAACTAGCGAGCGCCGAGCCGAAGAAGGGCGATAAGGTGTACGTGCTCGGGCACCCGGATCAGCGATTTACGATCAGCGAGGGAACTATTCAATCTGTTTTGGAGTTCGACGGTGAATATTCGGCAATAGTTAGCGATGCTGACGTATCGCCCGGAAGCAGCGGCGGTGTTATGATCAATGCATCGGGTGAAGCGATCGGGATCGTTCGCGGAGGATATGGAGGCTATAGCAACGCGCTACACGTAAAGCATCTGGTCGAAGAAGCGAATAAGATTTAACCGGAAGGGGCGCCTGTTCAGGCGCTCTTTCTATATTCGACACTAAGTCAGAGCACCCCCGAAAGGGGGCTCTTGCTATATTCGGGGGTGTTGAAATGGCGACGAATACCGTCAAAGTGAAATCTGTAACGGTAACGAAACCCGGATCGACTACACCGGTTCCGCAACCGACATCGGGGCTTGCGGGGATCGGGGAAGCGCTCGGAAACGCGATCAAGACGAATCAATCTGTACCGAAGCCGGCGACAACTCCGTCTACGAGCACTTCCAATGCAATCCCGCAGCCGACGAGCACGGTCAAAAACGCGGCTACATCGCCGGGAACCGCGCCCTCCACCGGTTATGGTGGCGCGACATATGGGACGAACGCCGCGACGAACCGTGCGATCGAAGCGAATCAGGCGAAAATTCAGGACCCGGCGTTTCGTCAGAGCGAGATCGAGCGGACGCTTCAGGTGATCGCGGAGCGGCAGGCGCAGGGACTGGACACAAGCGAGCAGATGAAGTATTTAACTAAGAACTTGGGGTACCAAGCTCCTGTGAGCAGTCAAATCCCGCAACCCACGATCCCGCAGCCGATGTCCGTCCCGAATCCGGGGCAGTTCGTACCTCCGACGCCGACGCAGCAGATTCCGATCCCGCAGCCGACGATCCCGGTGCGCGATCTGGCGGCTATCGAAAAGTACGTCGACGAGCAGATTGCCGCCAACCTCGCACGGCAGCGCAGTGCCGCGGATCAGGCCATCAATGCGGCTCGTATGACGGCCGGACAACAGCTGCAAGGTCTGCAAACGAGCTACGACCGCACACGGCAAAACATCGGCGAAAACCGCGCGGTTGAAGACGTGACCAACGCCCGCCGGCTGTCGCCGTTCAGCGGCCGCAGCGACTACGCGCTCGGCATGATCGAGCAGGAACGGGCCCGGACGGACCGCGAAATGCAGGAAGACTTCCTGACGCGGCAGGCGAACGTGAACCAGTCGCTCGCCCAGCTTGAGAACGAGATCAACGCCAAATACAAGGCGCTTCAGGATACGGTCGGCGCCGAGCGGCAGCGGCTCATTCAGGAAATCCTCGAAGACGAGCGCGCCTACGAGCTCGCGCTGCGCGGCGAGAACCGGGCCGACATTCTCGCTAACTCGCAGCTCACGACGGACGAGTTCAACCGGGCGCTGCAATCGTACATGGCGAACCGGTCGGCGTTCGAGAACGACCGCGCCTTCGACTGGTCGCAATATCTCGACGTGGTGGACAGGACCGGCAACATCAATCCGAACGTATTGGGCGGCCAGATGTCGACTTACGGCGCGAATCCGTATGCTGCACTTGCGGCAACCGGCGGATCGCAGCGGACGTTGCAGGGCCAGGCATTCGATCTTCAAAACAAGCAGGCGAACCTAAATGCCGCGCTTGCCGTTGGCGAGGCAACCGGCCGGTTGGTATCGCCGCAGGGCGATTGGGGCGGACTGTTCCGTCAAGCGAGCAACCCGAACACGCCGCTTAACCTCGCCGGGCGCCAGTTCGAAGCAAACGAGCAGCAACGCGCGTTCCAGAATGACCTTGAGCTCCAGCGGTTCCGCGAAAACGTCCGGCAGTTCGGCCTCGAATACGCGGCGCGGCAGGCCGGCCTCTCGCTTGAACAGGCGCGCCTCGAACTCGCCCGTGACGACAACGCTCGTCAATGGGCGGCGCTTGACTGGCAGATGCGGCAGGCGGAACAGCAACAGCAAACGCCCCAATACAACGGCGCGTCGATCAATCAGATTGTCGACAGCCTGCGGTCGCAGTACATGGAACCGGTCTTCCAGACCAACGCGCTCGGCGAACAGGTCAGGGCAGGCGAACGGCTCACGCAGGACGCGGCGAAACGCGAGGACCTGTTCTTGCGGGTTGCGTCGATGGGATTGCCGTATGACATGGAAAACCAAGTCATGTTGATGCTCGGCCTGTCTCCGAGCGAGATCAATCTGTTCGACCGGAAATATGGTTTCAATCAACGATAAGGAGGGTAGGCGGCCATGCCGAGCCGATACGAACAGCTCCAGCAACGCGGGGATGAAGCGAGAAGACGGGTGCTCGAACGCTTGAGCCAACCCGTCACCGCACAGACGGCGGCCAGCAGCGGCCGCCTGTCTCGTTTTGAACAACTGCAGCAGATGCGCTTGACGCAGCCGATGCAGCAACCGGCAACCACGCAGACGTTGAAGGAAGCCGCGCGACAAGCCGCGCCCGAACGGTTCGCGCCGGAGCTGCAGCGCGTCCAGGACTTCACACGGCCGCAATTCATCGACAAGTTCCCGCGAACTGAGGTGAAAGCCGAGACCAAGACCAATACGAAACCGGAGAAGAAAGGATTGGCCGCGCAGGCCGGCGCCGGCAAGTTTACGGAAACGATGTTCGCGATGGCCGGGGATGCGCTGGACAACCTGACATTCGGACTGACGGACAAACTGACCGATCGCATCGAACGGTACGTCCGCGGCGACCGCGAACGCACGCCGCAGGAAGAACAGGCGGCGCAACTGTTCGGCATGGTCGGATACCTGGGCGCTGGCGCCGGGGCATACCGGGCAGCAAGAGGGCTGACGGGCCAGGTCACGAAGCAGCTCCCGAAACTGGCCGACGACGCCGCGGCGAAGGTGCTCGCCCGGACGAACGCTTCGCCGATCACCGCAGCGACAACACGAATGGCTGCACAGAGCGCAGGGCGGGCCGCCGGGCACGCGCTCACCGGGGCGACGGCGGGGGCAATCTTCCAGACGCCGTATGAGATCACGGAAGCGGCGTTCGGGAAGAACGACCAAACGCTCGGCCAGCGGCTCGGCGACATCGCCGAAAGTGCGGCGCTCGGGGCTATTCTCGATCCGGTTGCGGAAGCGTATGTCGGGGCCGTCGGCAACATGCTGCGGCGCACGCCGAATACTGCGCAACAGGCGCAGACTGCATTACCGACGGCACAAGCGACAGAAACCGCAGCACAATCAGCCGCCCGTGCGTTCGAACCGACGCGGGCGCGCGTCGAGAAGCGTCCGTCGCTCGACCAGGTGATCTCCGAGATCAGACCGGCCGTGATGGAGCGCATGACGCCGCCGCTGGAAAACCCGCGGGAGCTGGCGCGGTGGATTCAGCAGAACAGCGGCATCGGCAACCTGTCGCTGAACGAGATCCGGAAACTGCCGTATGAGGACATGCGGCAATTGGCCGAAGACATCCGCCGGAACATGAACATCTACGACACGTCCATCGCCGTCGCTCGGGAACGCGGGCATGACCTCGAAAAACTGTTGGCCGGTCCGCGCCGGGTGTCGCCGGAAGCGCTGCAGCGCGGCCGCGAAACGCTCCGGATGCGTGAGATTGCCGGCGTTCCGCTGGTTCGCTCGCAGGACCCGACATGGGCGGAACGCGCTTCTCGGATGTCTCGGGCGGAACAGCTCGCCCAGCGGGTAGAGGCGCAACCCGCGCAGGCATCACAGCCTGCACAACCCGCGCTGGCCGCCCGCACGCGGCAGCTCGAAGAACCGCAACCGGCGCGCGCCGTGGATGACGGCATTCCATTCGCCGACGAGATCGAACCGCCGCAGCCGGAGGAAATCGCGCCGCGCATCCGGGACCGCGTGAACTCTTACGCCGACCGACTGATCGCGAGCGCCCGCGCCGAGCTGGTAGCAAGCCGGAACCGTCTCAGTTCGAACCCGGTCGACATCTACGCGCAGTATGCGAAGATCGGCGCCGGCTACATGCTCAAGGGCGCGGTCCGTCTGGCCGACTTCACCGAGCAGATGGTCCGGGACTTCGGCGAGCAGATTCGGCCGTATGTCCGCGAAATCTACAAGCGAGCGAAGGATCAATACAAGGTCATCCAAAAGCAGATCGAATCCGAAGAACTTGGCCTGACCGGTTTCGAAGGGCAAGAGCTGAAAGACCTGTCGACGATCAACCTGAACACGGCAGACGTGTACCGCAACTTCAAGACGGTGTTCGGCCCGCACTATGAGAGCGTGAAGCGAGCCATCCTCGATCCGTTCGACGCCGCGAAGGGCGCATACGCCGAGGAGCAGAAGCGGCTCACAGACGCGCTCTACAACGACATCGTGAAGGGGCTCGGCATCAAGAAGGGATCGAAGGAATCCGCGCTGGTACAGCAGTTCGGCGAGGGCCGGATCACGTTGGATGAGTTGCAGAAGGCGGCGCCGGACAAGTGGCAGAACATCGTGCAGGCGAACGAATGGTTCCGCCGGCAATATGACGATCTGATCGCGCGGGTGAACGAAGTTCTGGCGAGAATCTATCCGAACCGGCCGGAGAAGCTGGTTCCGTACCGGAAGGACTACTATCGCCACTTCCAGGAGCTGCGGGGCTGGTCCGGGCTCAAGAATCTGTTCGATACCACGGCAACGCAGATTTCGCCGTCGCTGTCCGGCATCTCGCCGTTCACGCAGCCGAAGACGAAGTGGGCGAGCTTCAAACAGCGTCGCGGCCTCGGCGAGTTCAAGGACGACGCGGTCGGCGGATTCCTCGACTACATCCCGGCGGCGTCGTATGCGATTCACATCGACCCGCACATCAGCGTGTTCCGCAACCTCGCGAAGCGGCTGGCGGAGGATACGGAAACGACGCGGAACCTGAACAATTTCATCCGCTACTTGAACAACTTCGCGAACGACCTCGCCGGCAAGACGTCGCCGTTCGATCGCTGGGTCGAAGAAGTCGGCGGCCGGAAGGCGCTGCATCTGCTCACCAAGGCGAACAACCGGGTGAAGGCGAACGTCATCCTCGGCAACGTGCGGTCGACGCTGTCACAGCTCGCCAACATCCCGAACGGGATTGCGTATGGCGGTATCGACGCCCCGGCCGGCGCGCTGCGGACGATCCAGAGCGTGTTTCAACCGAACGAAGCGATGCAGCGGTCAAAGTTCCTGAAAGAGCGTTACATCGAAGGCGCGTTCCGCCGCTTCGACCAAAAGTGGTGGGAGCAGCCGCGTCGATTCGCTGAATTCATGATGGAGGCGTCCGACCGCATCGGCACGTCGTTCGTATGGAACACGGCGTATGCGAAAGCCATCCGGCAGGGTGTCGCCGATCCGGTGAAGTTCGCGGACGAGCAGACGCGCCGGCTGGTCGGCGGGCGCGGCGTTGGCGAGCAGCCACTGCTCATCAAGTCTAAAGTCTTCAACCTCGTCGCACCGTTCCAACTCGAAGTGAACAACCTGTGGCGCGTGATGAAAGACTTCGTTGACGAAAGACGGTTCGGCGCGCTGGTGACGCTTTTCGTTTCGAACTGGCTGCTCAATCAGGCGTTCGAGCGGACCACAGGCAGCGGCGTTGTGCTCGATCCGATCGACGCGATTTACGAAGCTGTGACCGCGGAAGACGCCAGCATCCTGCAGCGTGCCGGCCGTGTTGCTGGCGAGGCACTTTCGAACTTGCCGCTCGGCCAAACGGCCACGCTGCTGTATCCGCAGTACGGCAAAAACGTCAATGGGATGGAACTGCCGACCCGGAAAGAACTGTTCGGCGACAATGATCCGACGCGCTTCGGCTCCGGTCTGCTGGTCGCCGGCGCCATTACGGACCCGCTGTTTAAATTCGTGCTGCCGTTCGGCGGCAACCAGCTCAAGAAGACGATCAGCGGCGTCGACGCGCTCGTCCGCGGTGGATCGTACACGGAGAACGTGCTGACGACCGGCGCGCGGATTGAGGAACCGAAGCTGCGGTTTCCGGTCGAAAGTACGCCACAAAACACCCTTCGCGCGGCACTTTTCGGGCCCTATGCCACATCCGAGGGGCAAGAGTACACCCGTGAGAACAGAAGGCCGTTAAGTGAGCGTCAAACAAGGGTTTATCAGAACATCGACGATCCGCAGACGTTCTACAGGACGCTGATGGATCAGCGGCGGAGAGAGACAGAGCTGAAGAAGCTGCGGGAACAGAAATTGAAGGAGCTGACAAAATAACCCATAGAGGTTATGATAGTGAAAAACGGCGGTGTTGCATGTGGATCGGTGGGAAAAAGTCCTGCTCATGACATGGTTTGTCGGCGGTATGATTCTAATAGGGGTTCTAAATGCATTTTGGAACGAGGAAGTTTCGTTCTTCTTCGCGATCTTCTATCTGTCGTTCTGGATTGCCTTCACATACGGTTTTGTTAAGGGAATGAGGGTAGGCAGGGAGGACGCAGAAAAAGAGTTTAAAGGGCGTCGCTAGATGCGGCGCCCTTACTATTTGGAGGTGCATCCTATCATGGAAAACCTGTTTAAAACCATCGTTGCAATCGGCGGCGCGGCCGCCTCTTATCTTTTCGGGGGGTGGTCGTCGTTGCTTTCGATTCTGCTTACGTTTGTTGTGTTGGATTATGTGACCGGGTTCGCAGCCGCCGCAAAAGAAGGAAAGCTGAACAGCGAAGTCGGTGCATGGGGCATCGCGAAGAAGGTCGGCATCTTCGCCGTTGTGGCCGCCGCGCACTTGGTGGATACCGCACTGGGCGCCGCCCACCTTTTCCGAGATGCGGCGATATTTTTCTTTCTCGCAAACGAGCTGCTCAGCGTGATCGAAAACGCTGGCCGGATCGGTGTTCCCGTTCCGCCCGTCATGCAGCGGGCGGTGGAAGTGCTGCGCGGTAAGTCGGAGGGTGATGCGAAATGAAGATTGTACTGGATGCAGGGCATGGTCCGAACACACCCGGCAAGCGGTCCCCGGACGGATCGCTCCGCGAGTACCAGTTTAACTCGGCGGTCGCCCGGTACGTCGCCGACGCGCTCCTGCATGGATATGAGGGCGTCGATATCCTGCTGACGCACGCAGATGATCGGGACGTGCCGCTCAAGGAGCGCACGGACAAGGCGAATGCGTGGAAGGCTGATCTGTTCGTTTCGATCCACGCCAACGCGGCCGGCGACGGCGGCTGGAACAGCGCGCAGGGCATCGAGACGTTCGTCTATGATACGCGCCCGCCAGCGGCCGTCGCGCTCGCCAACGCTGTTCAGCGGCAATTGATCCGCGCCACGGGCCGCCCGGATCGCGGCGTGAAGTCTGCGAACTTCCACGTGTTGCGCGAGACCCGCATGACGGCCATCCTGATCGAATGTGGGTTTATGACGAACCGTGAGGAGTGCGAGCTGCTCAAGAGCGACGAATACCGCCGCAAGTGCGCGGAGGCCATCGTCGCCGGGATCGTGGAGACATACGGACTCCGGCCGAAGCAGCCTGCGCAGCCGACCGTGGAGGGCTGGCGATCCGAGTTTGCGGAGGCGCGTGTGTGGGCGGTCGAGCAGGGCATCACGGACGGCAGCCGGCCGAAGGACACGGTGACGCGCGAGGATCTCTGGGTGATGTTGTACAGAGCATTCGGCGCCCAGAAATGATCGATCCCCGCTCGGCTATGCGCTGGGCGGGGATTTTGTGCTTTGGGCATATTCCTCCGCCCGATCTTTCCTCCACAGCGGCCGCCCCTCGAACACAGCGTCCGGCCGGAGGAACTTTCCACGGTAGGTGGGTTTCAGCGCCCGTTGGCCGGCCAGACTGACGTTCTGTTGGGTTGTTCCGAGCAGACGGGCGAATTCTGCGGCGCCGATGAGGTCAAGGATTGTGTGGTCAGCCATTCGGTTCATCCTTTCGTTTTGCCTTTTCGAGATACGGTCTGTGATACTGCTCCTCAAATGCCTTACGATCCGCGATTGCTTCTGCCAGCGTGCTTCGCGGCGGTCCCCATTTCCGTTTTCCCTTCACCGATATATGCGCCTCGAAAAACTCCTTACCGTTCCGCATGCGCCGATGCACGCCCTTGATGCCTGTACCGCTGTCCGACCTGACCTTTTTGGTCAGTAGCGGCACCTGTACGCCGTCAACGGTGTATTTGGTGTCGAGTGCTTGTCTTGCAGCGCGAATGTGATCGTGCTTAGAACACCCGCAGGTAGCTGCTCCGCCAATGCGCAAAATGGTCGCCGTAAACGGTTGGAGGTTTCCGCATCTGTGACATTTACAGAGCCATAACGCTTGCCCCCGCTCGTTCGTCCCGGCACGCTCAATCACTTCGAGATCGCCGAAACGCCGCCCGGACAGGTCGAGAGCATTCGCGGGCGTCCGCTTTCGCAGGCACCCACAGGACTTTTTTCTGCCGGTAAGCAGTTGGCTTCTCGTGGCGACAGTGGTCTCGCCGCATGAGCATCGGCAGATATATGCCTTCTCTTTTCGCACTTTCTCTGGCGATTCCTCGATGACCTCGAGCTCGCCAAACCGTTGGCCGGGTTCAATCGATGCTTTCATCCCACGATCCCCACTACCACTGCATCTACAATCCGGATCTCTCCGGGGTCCAGCATCCCGTCGTTGTCCACCCGGTTTCCGGCAATGATGACTTGCCGGGAGCCGTATGCGCGGTTCTGGGCGATGGCCTTCTCGATCTTCTTGGCCAGCTCGGCCGGATCGTCGATGTAGTCCGCCCAAGTGGCGGCTGTCGTGCAGCACGTGCCGCCCGCCTTCTCGCCGTCCTCGCCGTGCAGATCGTAGGTGGAGCAGTCATGCTCGACGTCCCACTCGTACGATTCTCGGCAGGTGTCGCCTACGCTGTATTCTTCGTCCGGGCAGAGGGCACGAACGCCGATATAGGGCCATCCCTCGTCGATCAGTTGTTGCGCCAGTTCCATGTATTTCATCGTTCATTCCTCCGTTTCGCTCTTTCTGACTCCATTATATCAAAAAGATTGTGCAATACAAGCGAACAGTATGCGAACAAAATGTGAACTTTTCAAATATCGACAAAACTGGTATAATCCAATCAAGCCGTATGCGGAAGCACCGCTGCGGCCCTTATTATGCTTGCATACCGAACACCCATTCGCATATAATACGGATACAAACACTTGTTCGGGGTGTGGTCCGTATGCACAAGTATATCGGCCGTCGCGTCGAGATCATCTACCAGTCCGCTGACGGCCGCCTGACCCAGCGCGTGGTGCGCGTGCTGGGCGTGCAGGATGACGTTGTGCGGGCGTTCTGCGAAGCGTCCGGCGCGCCGCGGACGTTTCGGGTCGAGAACATTCTGGCTGCGCTGCCGGTGCGGAGGAGGTCGGCGTGAGGCGTTGGCTCGGCCCAATCGAGACCTGCACCTGCAAAGCCCTCATGCGGCCGCGCTGGACCCGTGACCAGTGGCCGCAGGCGTATGTGTGCACGCGGTGCGGGCGGCCGGTGCCGGGGTATGAGCGGATGTGGATGGAGAGGCAGAGGGAGATGGAGAAGGGAGAGCAGCGCGGATGAGCCCGGCTGCTCTCCTTTTTCGATTGCCCACAACGTGCCCACGGTAACACCGTGTAATGGCGTGTAGCGACAAGAAAAGAATGCCTAAAATTCGGCATTCTTGTGAATTCACAGGTAACCTTTGTTTATTTAATAGACAAACAAGGGTGCTTGTAGGGCGCGGGATTTCGGCGATTTTGCCCACAACATGCCCACAGGGGTCAATCAAGCGAGAGGTATGGTCCGAGGAGACTGTCCAGCTTTTCAACGTTCGCCCGCCGGCGCGCCTCGGTGACGTGGAGGTAGACGCGGCGCGTCACAGCGTCCGTCGAGTGGCCGAGCTGTTTCTGGATGTCCTCCAGCGACGCCCCGGCCTCAGCCGACAGGCTGGTGTACGTGTGCCGGAGGCTGTGCGGCGTGATCGATCGCGGCAGGCCGGCGAGATCAAGCAGGCGCGCCAGATCAGCCTCGAAGGTGAGAGGGTTGAGTGGGTAGCCGGGGTATCGCTTGTACGAGACAAAGGCAAAGTTCCGTTCCCGGTAAAACTTTTCACCGATCAGGAGCCGGAACGCTTTCACATCGCGGAGCTGTGCGTCCAAGATGGCCGCGACCGTCCGGCTGATGTCAACGGTGCGGATCGAGGATCGATTTTTCGGCGTCTCAAGCCGGTACGCGCGGATGCCTTGCCGATGGTACAACGTGGCAATCACCCGGATCGTTCCGCGCCGCACGTCGACCCGCTGCTCCTCGAGCGCGCACAGCTCGCCAATTCGCAGGCCGGTGTTGGCGAGTATGATGATAGCCCTCATCGTCTGGCGCGCGCCGAACGCCTTCGCCGGGTCAGACAGGCTTTCCGCATACTCCTTTGCGATGCGGATCAGACCGGCGAGTTGCTCTTTCTCGAGGTACTCCGGCAGCGGCTCGTCCTCTCCGCGCTCGAGCATCTCGAAAGACGGTCGCATGTTGGGTAACACTGCACCATCGGTCGGATTGGTACGGACAATTCCCATTTTGACCGCGATATGGTAGAGGATTCGCATTGCGGAATGTGCGCCTCGGATCGCGCTTTCGCCGAGGTTGTGGACGTCCCGGAGATCCAACAGATACTGCTGGTACTGAGTCGGTGTAATATCCTTGAGTCGCCGGCCGGCGAAGGCGATCCGCGCATATTTGAGGTTGGAGCGCATCACGTCGACGGTGTTCTGCTTGAGCTGCTTCGCCCTCGCATGCAGCTCGACCCCCTTCTCGGCCCACTCGGTAAACAGTATGTTCTCCTCATCGACAAATGTCCCCTCGAGCAGTTGCGCCTCGATTTTGATACCTTCTCGATATGCTTCCTGGGGCGTCGGAAAGGCCCGCGTCTCCTTTTGCTTCCTCCGGACTGTCCCATCCGGCTGCGTGGTCGGGACGCTGTATCGGTATGTGTATCCCTTCCCGCGACGCCGGACTTTTGGCGGCAGCTTTTCTTTTGACATACTGTATCCTCCTTTTTCATTAATTTACTTTCAAGATTTTTCACAGTATTGTGACGACTTGCACAGCTCTGCCGATAATTCGTGCCGGGTTGTCCGGAGTGACGATTATCGGTTCGTACTCCGGGTTGTCAGGGAGCAGGATCAGCAGATCGCCTTGCCGCTTGACGCGCTTCAGTGTCGCCTCTTCGTCGCCGTTGACTAGGATGGCCGCAATTGCTCCGTTTTCTACATCTGGTTGTTCGCGGATCAGGACGAGCGAACCGTCCGGGATCGTCGGTTCCATACTCTTGCCCTTAGCGCGAAGATAAAACAGTTCACCGGCCGGGAGCCGTTCCGGCGATTCATATACATATTCACTTATATTTTGCTCCGCGAGGATCGGTTCTCCGCACGCGATGGTCCCCAGCACGGGGATCGGTACTGTTCTCGGTCCTGCGGGGGCGAGGTTCGAAGGACGTTCCTCGGTCAACATAGATTTTGGCACATTAAAGAAATCCGCCATCTTTTGAATCTTGTCAATTCTCGGATACTTATCGCCGCTCAGCCACTGTGACACCGCCGAATCGCTCACCCCGATGTGTTCGGCGAGTGCGCGCTGGTCAATTCCTTTACTTTCCAATAACTTTTGAAGGTTTTCAGCCAAAACTTCACGGGCGCTTTTCTTAAGCACTATCCATCCCCTCCAATGTTTATATTATAAACAAAAAGTGAAAAAAGTAAACATTTATTTTTTACTTTAAGTGTTGACAATTAACTTTAAGTGAAATATCATTGTGGTACAACACATGGAGCAGAGAGGTGGTGATACTGGATGACTGTACAGCTTACGCTCGAAGCTCTGAGGGTTAACGCTGGTTTTACGCAACAAGATGTAGCGGATAGACTCGGTGTTTCGCGCTTTACCGTCATGAAATGGGAAAGCGGCGAAGTTAAGCCGAAGGAGCTTGTGATCTACGCGCTCGCGAAACTTTATGACGTCGATATTGACGTTATAAAGGTTCCTTCGTCTGCATGAATTTACTTTAAGTAAAGTGAGGCGGCGGAAAATGGAGCAAGCAATCAACGCAATTCGCAGCATCTTGCTCCTGATCCCGGAAGATCAGCGGCAGGATGTCATCCGCCAGCTCAGCCGAGAGGTGGGTGCCGTGCAGAGCGACGTGCCGCGCATGTACACGGATCATGAGGTGGCAGCTCGGTATCAGGTGCATGTGCGGACAGTGCGCAACTGGATTACCAGCGGGCGGCTGCGCGGTTGCCAGATCGACCGGTACTGGTATTCGCGGGCTGATTGGCTGGATGAGTTTGAACAGAAGGAGGTGACCACCGCATGACTCCAACCATCACATTCATCGCCCGCCTCATCCACCGGCAGACCGGCGTCGCTTGTCACGGCACATTTGAGGCCCCGCTCGACCCGGCCGACGCGCTGATTCGGGCGCACGAAAAGTACGGAGCGACGCACCGGATCGTGACCGTCTATCCCGAGGCGCAGCACCTGCGGGTAGGCTGGCAAATGAGACTGGCAGACGCGAAGATGGAACCGGAATTGTGAAGGGAGGTGACCAGTAAATGAGCTACATTGCAAGAGCGTTCCGCGCCATGCCCGCTCTGCGCAATCCCGCCCGTGGCACGCGCCCCCGGAGCCGCAGCGTCAATGCCCCGTACCGGCCCGGCACGCTCGGCGTATCCTCTGTGTCCGAGGCGATCCACCGTGACTACGGCGCGATCCTGAGTCGCCGGGAGCGCCGGCAACTGGCAAGGCGAGGCGGGCCGGCATTCCGCCCCTACTATAACGATGTGAGGTGATCAATCATGCCGAAGTGGTACGGCCTCGCCTGGTACCGGGACCAGAAAGGCGAGCGCAAGTCCATCATCATCCGCGACATCGCAGCCGAGCACCGGCATGAAGCCGAGCGCGAAGTGCGCCGGGTGTGCTGGAGCCGGGGATATCGTTTCGAGGGTGTGTATCCCGTCCGCCCGGAGCGCTACCAGCAGCGGAAGAAAGGCCGGCAGAAGCCGGCGCAGTCCAACCTGTGGTGGAAGCGGCGCCCGGCGGAGGAGGAGGCGACCCAATGACCACTCACGACGAATACCGCGCCGCCCTCGACGAGCTGAGGGCCGCACAGGCGCAGTTCGATGCGGCCGATCCGGACCGGGTAGATGAGGCGGTGTACCGGCTGCGGGCCGCTGAGCTCAGGGTGTCGGCGGCGATCCGGGCGTTGAGACAGCAGAGGGTTGCGGGGTAATGGCCGTGCGCAACCCATACGACTGGTATATCACGCCGGAAGAGTACGAGACGGCCGCGGCAAATGGCATATCGCGTAATCTGCTCGAAACCCGTATCCGCAAATATGGGTGGCCGAAAGAGCTCGCCATGACCAAGCCGCCGAGGAAGTGGTCGAAAATCCCGCGCGAAATCGTTGAGCTCGCTCGTCAGAACGGGATACCACGCTCAACCTTTTATTGGCGCGTACACATCGGCTGGGCGCCGGAGCGCGCAGCGACGGAGCCGGTCGCGGATCGAGCGGAGCGCGTCAGACGGGCACACGATGCCCGACGAAAGATTCCCGCCGATATTATCGATCTCGCCGATCAAAACGGAGTCAAGTACACGACGCTCTGGAAACGGATCAATACGCTCGGATTGGACCCAATGACGGCCGCCACGACGCCGGTCATGACGAAAAGCGAGAGTGGGCGGCTGGCCAAAGCGAAGCGAGAAATCGTACACAAATGGATATTTGCGAGGAGGTGACCAGATCATGACCAGAGCCCAGAGAATCCGCACCTGTGGCAACCTGATGCAGCTGATGTGCTGCGCTCAGTCGCCGGCAGCTCGGCGGGTGTACCGGAAGCAGCTTGAGCGGACAGCAGCACGCTTGAAAGGAGGTGACACTGCATCATGAGCGACACGCACCGCATGGTCACGGTAGTCTGCGACGGCGACCGCCGGCCGAACATCACGCGCGAGCTGCTGACGGTCGAGGATTGCGATCGGGCGCACGCCCAGAAGGTAGCAAAAGAAAAAACCGCCCAATGAGAGCGGCCAGCGTCCACCGCGGCAACGGTGGACAAATGAATCAGGATTCAGTCCCATCATACCACAGGTGGGGCGGGAAGGGGAAGACATGAACAACTATATGGGAGACGGCGCATACCCGCGCCATGGTACGCACACGGTCGAGATATCGCTCCAGTGGAGCGATTACAAAGGGATGATTATCGTCCAGGTTAAGGGCAACGTGATAGGCGCCTCGGTTATCGACTCCGCATTGGTTTCCCTTGTTGACGGCGATTTTCAGCCGGATATGAGCCTTGGGCAGAATCATAGACACGTCGTACCAATCAGCAGCGGCACGGAAGCCGGATATGTGAAGTATTACAGACTTTTCAATGCGTCCGGCGACGAGTTGCAAATCGATTTCGACGACATCGCGGATTGCATCATCGGCGTCCAGATCGTCGGATGGGAGGCGAGCGACTGATGGCGGACAAAGTCAAGCTGCCGCGAGAAGTGGCGGAGGCGTTGGAGAAGATTTTGAAGGACGAACCTGATCTTGATAAAGATAGACAATTCATTGTGTGGAACTCAGCACATGCACCTAACAAATTTGATAGCGGACCATGGGGTGTTCTGTATGATTTCGTAGGTTCGGGGAACATCTTCCTTCTGGCCGACGCCCTCCGCTACGGCTACGAAGTCGAACTGGAGCCGATCACGGTCACCATCACGCCGGAGATGCAAGAAAAAATCACCCAATATTACGCAAATCTCGACCCCAACACGCAGGAGGACGCCTTTGACCGGGAATTTGTATTGGGCGAGCGTTCCGGCGTCAGATTCACACTCAAAATGCTCGGCATCACGATCCCCGGCATCCCGTCGGAAGGATGACCGTCAATTAACCGGTACAAGGGGTGGAAGTCTTGAAAATCTGTTATCGGGAGATCAATTTCCGGCCTGACAGTCTGGCGCTGATTGAACAGGTAAACGGCATCATCGACGAATACCAGCGCATGGGCTATTCGCTCACGTTGCGACAAGTCTATTACCAGCTGGTCGCCAGAGACATCATCCCGAACAACGAGCGCAGTTATAAAAATCTCGGCAATTTGATCAATGACGCACGCCTTGCCGGCCTTATCAGCTGGGAAGCGATCGTTGATCGCACGCGGTACATTCGGAAGAACAGCCACTGGGCTGGTCCCTCTGAGATCGTATGGGCGGCTGCAAATCAGCTCTTTTACGATCGTTGGGCTGACCAGGATTATTATGTCGAGGTTTGGGTTGAGAAAGACGCGCTTGTCGACGTTGTCGGTAAGACCTGCGAAGAACTGGACGTGCCCTACTTCTCGTGCCGTGGATACGTCAGCCAGTCCGAAATGTGGACCGCTGCTCAGCGGTTGCGCGACAAGGCCGACGACGGGAAGGAGATCGTCGTCCTCCACCTGGGCGACCACGACCCGAGCGGCATCGACATGAGCCGGGATATCGAGGAGCGGCTGAATCTCTTCGAAGCATATCCGACTTTCCGGCGGATTGCTCTGAACATGGATCAAATCGAGGAATACAGCCCGCCGCCGAACCCGGCGAAACTGTCCGACAGCCGCGCAAGGGACTATATCAGCCGACATGGCTACGAAAGTTGGGAGCTCGATGCCCTTCGCCCGGAAGTAATCGATGAGCTCATCCGCGAGCACGTCTACGAATTCCGTGATCCGAATCTCCTCGATGAGATCGTGGAGCGCGAAGAGCGCGACAAGGAACTGCTCAAGAATGTGGCGCGGAACTGGAGAGACGTTGAAACCAAATACCGAGCGGAGGACTGACCGCCATGCCGCAGCTCAAGCCCAAAATCACCCTCGAGCTCGACGGACAGGAGGCCGCCATCATCGGCAGCGCGCTGCTGGAGCAGGCGGCCCGGTGCCGGGACGAGACGCGCGCCCGGCTTAACCAGTTGATCGCCTCGAAGGTGTATGAGGCGCGGCGGCGGCATCATGAGGCGGCTGCCGCGATATTGACTCAGCGCTATTTCGGGGAGGGATTGAGACATGCCGAACATCACCACACCGGCCCGGGACCTTGAGGTCGACCTCGCAATCTGCGAGGCGGCCACGCCGGGGCCGTGGATGGATCATAAGGAGCATGACCTTTGGCGAGAAGTACGCGCCAACCACTCTATGATTGCGGATTGCTTGACTGATTCAGACGCCCGATTCATCGCCGAAGCCCGCACCGGCTGGCCGTATGCAATCCGGCGGGCGCTGGAGGCGGAGGCCGAGGTCGACCGGCTGCGCAACGAGTTGAACATCCTGCAGGAGCAGCTGGAGCAACGGGGTGTCAGCCGCATTGAAAAGTAAAGTCCAACTCCTCCCGCACCAAGTCCAACTGCTTGAACAAACCAAAGACAAGTCCCGCGTGGCCTATTACGCATCGATGGGACTTGGGAAAACCTTCATCGCCGGCGAAAAACATCGACAGCTCGGTTATCCAATCGCCCTGGTCATTTGCCAGAAGTCGAAGATCGATGACTGGGTCAAGCACTTCGAAACCTACTACGACTACCCGGTGATCGTGTTCGACTCACAGAAGGTCGATCAACTGCCTGATAAGTGTGTCCTGGTCATCAATTACGACAAAGTTTGGCGCCGGCCGGAGCTGCTCAAACTCATGAACTACACGCTGATCCTGGATGAGTCCAGCTACATCGCCAACGAGTCAGCGAAGCGTACCAAATTCATCATGAAACTCCGGACGACCAATGTGATTCTGCTGTCCGGCACGCCGACAGGCGGGAAATATGAGCAGCTTTGGACGCAAGCAAACCTGCTTGGCTGGAAAATTTCAAAGGACCTTTTCTGGAAGCAGTATATTGAAACCGAATGGATTGAGGACCCGGGAGGGCACAAGACACAGGTCATCACCGGTTACAAGAACGTCGACCGGCTCAAATCCAAACTACGAGAATATGGCGCAGTATTCATGACCGATGAAGACGCGGGCATCGAGCTTCCAGAGAAAGTGGACACCGTGGTCAGCGTCCGAAACACGAAAGAATACAGCCGATTCAAGCGCGAACGCATCATAGAGATCGACGGGAAGACGCTTATTGGAGACACAGCTCTTACCAAAATGCTTTATCTCCGCCAGCTAGCCGGTTTGTACAATCCGGGGAAATATGAAGCGCTGCAGGATTTGCTCGAATCCACCGGTGACAGAGTGCTCGTCTTTTATAATTTTCGTGCGGAGTACGAACGGATCCGCAAGATTTGCGAAGAGCTTGGAAAACCGATCAGTACAGTCAACGGAGACGAGAAAGACTTGACTGCTTTTCAGGAGCAGGAGGAATCGGTCACGCTCTTACAATATCAATCCGGAGCTCTCGGGCTCAATCTGCAGCTGGCCAACAAGATCATCTATTTTTCCCCGCCGCTGGAAAGCATTTTGTTCGAGCAGTCGCAACGGCGGACCAGACGAATCGGCCAGTCCAGGACGTGTTTTTATTGGTACCTGGTCACCAAGGGAAGCATCGAAGAGCAGATTTACGAAACGCTGAAGCAACGCAAAGACTTCACGGACAAATTGTTTGAGGAGGTATACGATGCCTGAACAACAGTTACAGCTCGTTGACCGAAGGGCGCAAGCGGTGATCAAGAAATTGCACGGCTTGGAAGTTCGTTTCCAAAAGCTGAGCGAACAGCGCGAACTGCTGAAAGAACAGCTGCGCGAAGTGATGGCCCGAAACGACATCAAGAAGATCGACACCGACGATTTTACCATCACATACGTGGATGAAACGGTGACACACCGGTTCGATAGCGCCAAGTTCAAAAAGGATCATCCGGAAACGTATGAACTCTATCAGAGCCCGTCCGTCGTGAAAGCTCACGTAAGATTCAAGCTGAAATGAGAGAATCGCAGTTTCAAAGCAGAGTTTTAGATTTTCTGCGGAGCCAGGGCATTTACTTCATCAAGTATTGGGGCGGCGGCCGATTCACTCGCGCTGGCGTCCCGGACATCATCGCTTGCGTGAACGGCATTTTCATCGCGATTGAGCTCAAAACCGAAACAGGTCGGGTATCGAAACTGCAGGAATTCAACCTGGACAAAATCCATGAGTCCGGAGGAATGGGTTTGGTGCTCCGGCCGGCTGATTTCCCAACTTTCCAAAAATTCATACGGGAGGTGAAACGGTGCAATATAGCTATTCCCGAGTATCCACCTTCAAGCAATGCCGGCGCCGGTTTAAGTTCCAGTACATCGACAAGCTCAAGACGGTCCCGGACCAAACCGCCGACAGCGCACTGATTGTCGGGAACGCAATTCATCTCGGCATCGAAAAAGACACCAGAACAATGCTGGATCATTATTTCAGCCAGTTCTATGTCATTACGGATGAGCAAATCAACGAAGCCATCAAGCTGGAAATCGTACTTCAAAAGGTGAAAGTGCTGCTGGACGGGGTCAACATCCTGCATCACGAATACAAAATTGATTTTCCAGAGTTCACCGGAATCGTTGATTTGATTATCGACAATGGTGACGGGACTGTGGATGTCTTGGACTTCAAATATTCAAATAACGTCGATCGTTATCTGGAATCCGGACAACTGCACATTTACAAATGGTATTTGGAACGTGCCGGGTTTAAGGTGAATCGTCTTGGATTCATCTTTATCCCGAAAATCACAACGTCCGGGAGATACGCCAAATTGCGTCAGCGGGAAGGAGAAAGCTTATACCATTTCCGCGAGCGAATCAAAGCAGCGGTCCGAGAAACTGAGATTCAGCTAATTCGAGTTGAATACGACGAATCCAAAGTCCAGGAATACTTCGCAGACATTGAAAACATCGAAGCCGCACTGCAATACCCGAAAAATGTCACAAAACTGTGTGACTGGTGTGAATATAAAAATTTTTGTTTGGAGGAGATTGACTATATGATTCTGCCCAAAAATGAACGCCGGCCTGTGACAATCAACACGACGCCCGACATGTGGCTGTATGGAGACAGCTACTCCGGAAAAACCGTATTCATGGACTCTTTCGACGATGTACTCATGATCAACACGGACGGCAACATCGATCACATCAGTTCGCCAGTCGTCCGGATCATGGACACGGTGAAAGTTGAAGGTCGGCTGACAACGCGAATTTTCGCTTGGAAAAACTTCCTCGACGTGATCACGGAGCTGGAGAAAAAGCAAAATGACTTCAAAACGGTCGTGGTCGACCTGGTGGAAGATCTCTGGGAGCACTGCCGGCTGTACATGTATGACAAACTCGGTATCGAGCACGAACATGATGCCGGCTACGGCAAAGGTTACGACATGGTTCGGACAGAGTTTCTTTCCAACATGAAACGGCTGAAAAACTGCGGCTACCAGCTGGTGTATATCAGCAAGCTCGCCGTGTCAGAGATCACGCAGAAAAACGGCGCCAAGATCACTACGTTCAAGCCTAACATCAATGACAAAGTGGCCAATGTCCTGGCCGGCACCGTCGACTTGACGGCCATGGTCGTGGCTGACGGTGATGAACGGTATCTGAGCTTCAAAACCTCACCGTACATTTTCGGTGGCAGCCGATACAATTTCGGAGTTGACCGGATTCCGCTGAACCGGGACGAATTCGTCAAAACGCTGACGGCTGCGCAGAAAGGAAAAGCCGCGGCAAAGGTTGAAACAGCTGAGTCCGAAAAAACCGAAACGGAAACTCCGGCTAATGATGCCGTTCGGGATTCGGCACCGGTTGACACCCAACAATCGGAAGCCGAAGAACAAGCTTCCCGCCCGCGCCGTCGTCGCGCCTAATCAATAAAAAATTCAAAAAGGAGAACTGATCAACCATGACTCAATCCATTTGGGAAAAATTCGACCAAGCGATCGACACGAAAGCACTGAAAGAAGATGTCAAAGCTGCTGCGGAAAACGGCGGCGGGGAGTACCGGGAAGTCCCGGTCGGAAAATATGAAGTAAAAATCACGAAGCTGGAACTCGCTGAAACCAAGGACGGAAAGCCGAAAATGAGCTGCTGGATGCAGATCCTGGACGGCGAGTACAAAGGCTCGTATATCTTCTACAACCAAGTGCTGCATACCGGCTTCGGAATTCACAACGCCAACGAATTCCTGCGCAGCCTGGACAGCGGAATTGATGTCCAGTTCGAAAACTTCAAACAATACCACGAGTTGCTTTTGGACATCCACGAAGCGATCGACGGAAAGCTGGAATACGCGCTCGAGTACGGCGAAAACAGCAGAGGGTACAAAACCTACAAAATCGTCGAAGTGTTCGACGCGCAGTAAAACGGGAAGAGGGGATTCGGACACGGGTCCCCTCTTTCAAAAATGGAGGAAGTCAATGGACATCAAGCCAATTGAAACCCGATATAGGGGATATCGTTTTCGGAGCCGGCTGGAGGCCCGATGGGCCGTGTTTTTCGACAATCTTGGTCTGAAATGGGAGTACGAAAAGGAAGGTTACGACCTAGGGAATTTGGGTTATTATTTACCGGACTTTTGGGTTGAAAACCTTCATGATCGTTTTGGCCGCCGCGGCATGTTTGTTGAAATCAAAGGCCATCAAGCAACCGATCTTGAAATCGAGAAATTGGCCCGTTTACTGAAACCCGGTGAGCATGCTGCCATGTTGGACGAAGGAATGAAACCATTTGGACCTTACGGCGACGAAAACGAATTTTTGGAAGTCTCCTGGCACAATGGTGGAGTTGGTATCGATCTGCCAATGGTTTTCATGAAATGTTACTCCTGCGGCGCCGTCAAATATGAATTCGCGGAACAAAATTATTGCGTTTGCGAATTATGTGGAAGCCCTGCTGATAACGACCATCCGGCCATCATACGGGCATACGAAAAAGCATTATCTGCTCGATTTGAGTTTGGTGAGTGCGGATGATTTTCTTCGATGCTGAGGTCTTTCGTTTCGACTGGATGTTCGTATTTATGGACACCGATTCCAAAACCACAACCGAAATTGTGAATGATCCGGACCGGTTGAAACAGTTTTATGAAGACCACAAAAACGACATCTGGGTCGGGTACAACTGCCGGCATTATGACCAGTATATCCTGAAAGCCGTTCTTTGCGGCTTCGATCCTTGGAAAGTTTCGGACTACATCATCAACCAAAAACAAGCGGGCTGGACCTACAGCAATATGTTCCAGAAGATTCAGCTCTACCACTTCGACGTGATGACAGACAAAAGCAAAGGTTTGAAGCAGCTCGAAGGCTTCATGGGGTCCAACATTCGGGAAACCTCGGTGCCATTTGATATTGACCGAAAACTCACCGACAAGGAAATCACCGAAGTTCTCGCGTATTGCCGGCACGACGTCGAACAAACGATGAATGTGTTCATTGAGCGGATCAAAGAGTTTGAATCTCACATGGCACTCATCAAAATGTTCAAACTACCGCTGTCATATTTGTCCAAAACCAAAGCTCAGCTGGCCGCGGTGATTCTGGATGCCCGCAAGCAAGAGCGTCATGACGAGTTCGACATCCGGCTGCCTGACACGCTGCGGATTGAAAAGTATCAACACATCGTGGACTGGTACTTGGCTCCAGAGAACCGGGACTATGAAAAAATACTGAACGTGGAGGTCGCCGGCGTGCCGCATACATTCGCTTGGGGCGGCCTGCACGGTGCCCGGAACAACTATCAGGGAGAAGGTGTGTTTCTCTCGGTTGATGTGGCCAGTTATTACCCGGCCCTGATGATTGAGTATGGTTTCCTAAGTCGGAACGTCGCGGATCCGAACAAATTCCGGCAAATCCGGGACGAGCGGCTGCGCTACAAAGCCGAGAAAAATCCGCTCGCGAATCCGCTGAAAATTGTGATCAACAGCGTCTATGGCACCATGAAAGACAAATATAACCCGCTCTATGATCCGCTTCAGGCCAACAACGTATGCGTCGGCGGTCAACTCCTGCTTCTGGATCTGATCGAACAACTGGAGCCCGTGGTCGAGCTGATCCAGTCCAACACAGACGGACTGATCGTTCGGATCCCGAAACGTGAGAACGTCGAAATTGTGCATGAGCTCTGTGCAGAATGGCAGGCCCGCACGCGGATGGTATTGGAGTTTGAAGTATTCTCACGAATCTACCAAAAAGACGTGAACAATTACATCATCGTGAAGAAGGACGGCAGTTACAAGTCAAAAGGCGCCTACGTGAAGAAGCTGGACCGTCTTGACTATGATCTGCCAATCGTGAACAAAGCGGTTGTGGAGTATTTTGTTCACGGTACGGATCCGGCGGAAACGATCCAAAACTGTAACCGCCTGATCGAGTTCCAGAAGGTCGTCAAGGTCAGCGAGAAGTACGGTTACGCGCTGCACGGTAACAGACGACTCTCGGAAAAAGTGCTGAGGGTGTTCGCTTCCCGCTCGCATCTTGATCCAGGCGTTTACAAGGTAAAATCCGATGCTGAACGGCCGGAGAAAATTGCCGGCACTCCGGAGCGGTGTTTTATCGAAAACGGCGATATCCGGGAAGCGCGAATTCCGCGAAAACTGGACAAGAACTGGTATATCGAAACGGCCCGGAAACGGATCACGGATTTCTTGGGTGAGTCTGACGATGCAGAACAAGTGGAATTTCTGTTTTAGAGGGGGGATTCGCATGCCTGGCAAACGACCCGGAACAAAGAACTGGACGAAAGAGGAAATCGATTATCTGCAGGCGAGCTGGGGAAAAGTCAGCATCAAAACAATTTCCAAGAATCTTGGGAAATCGATTGAAGCAGTAAAACTCAAAGCCCAACGATGCGGCCTTGGCGATGCTCGGTTTTCTTATGACGGAATAACCGTCAGTCAGTTGATGAAGGCGCTGGATAAAAGCTATTCGGCGGTGAATACTTGGATCCGGAAATACGGAATGCCGGTCAAAAGGAAGGTTTTTGCGAAGTCTGCCCGCGTGAAAGTAATCACCTTTGACGATTTTTGGGAGTGGGCCGAGCAGCACAAGGAACTGCTCAACTTCTCCAAGATGGAGCCGGGCACGCTTGGGCCCGAGCCAGAATGGATGGTTGAAAAGCGGAGAGCCGACATGATGCGTTCGCAAAAGACGAAACGTGCTGTTCCCTGGACGCCATCCGAAGATCAACAACTGAAGCAGATGGTGCGAATGTCTGGTATGACCTATCCCAAATTAGCCGCCCATTTCAACCGATCGGAAGGTGCAATCAAGCGTCGGCTCTACGATTTGGGAATCAAATTGCGTCCAGAACGCCTGGAAAACCACATCAAATACACGCCGGAAGAAATTCGCAAACTGGCGATTATGGCCCAGCAAGGATACGCCTGTGAGACCATCGCGCGGGAGCTCGGAAAAAGCGCCCTGGGCGTCCGTGGGAAGCTCGAGCGGATGGGATTTGACTTCAAGCGGCGGGAATTTCGGGATATCGGTGTGCTGTGGGAGCTGACAAGAAAGGTGAATTGACAATTTCTGTATGTCTGAATTGCGCAAAATACCCCCGAAAAGTGCGCAAGATTGCGCAGAAATCGACCCAAAACTGCGCAATTCAGACATGTAAAAATGGGGTATTTCAGGACAAATTCCCGTGAAGGGGTGAAACCGTGAACGACGACATTTATGAATATTTATACCGCGGATTCATCCAGTTGAAAGATAAAGAGGCGATTGAAAAATTCAAAGACAGAGACGATCTCTCAACTTTCAACACGGTACGGCGGTACGCCGGATATGCGGGGGTTTTGGCGCCAGGCGTTCTTCTTGTCGATGTGGACGATTTCGAAAAATCAGAAATCGTTTTGCGAATGGTCGATGATCTCAACATTCAATGCTGTGTCGTTGAAACCGGCCGCGGGAAACACTTCCTGTTCCGGGATCCGGACCTGCCCAGCAATAAAACCAAGACGAACACCGCGATCGGAATTACCGTCGACATTAAGCTCGGAACCCGCAATTCCTATCAAGTGCTCAAGCATAACGGCGTGAAACGGCCCTGGATTCGGAGATCTGAACAAGTTGATACGCTGCCGTTCTGGCTCATGCCGATCAAACACAACACGGATTTTTCAAAACTTGGTGAAGGGGACGGCCGCAATCAGTCTCTCTTCAATTATATCCTGACACTCCAGGGCGCCGGATTCACGAAGGAAGAGATTCGGGAGACGATCCATCTGATCAACAAATATATTCTCCCGGATCCGCTTCCGGAGCGCGAAATCAATACCATCCTGCGGGATGAAGCGTTCAAGAAACAGTCGTTTTTCAAGGGCTCAACATTTCTGCATGACCGGTTTGCTCAATATATCATGCGGGAGAATCACATCATCAAAATCGACAACGTGCTGCATGTATTCAAAGACGGTGTGTACAGCGATCGAGTTCAGGACATTGAAGCCGTGATGATCAAGCATCTGCCGCAGCTGAATCAGGCGAAGCGGCGCGAGACACTCGCCTATCTCGATATCATCGCGGAAAATCAAGATCCGGCGCCGGCGAATCTCATCGCGCTTGAGAACGGCATCTATGATCTGAGCTCCGATAAAATCATCGACTTTAGCCCGGACATCATCATCAAAAACCGGATCCCGGTTACATTTGATCCGGATGCTTACGACAAAACGACCGATCAAACGCTGAATAAGATCAGCTGCGGCGACAAAGAGGTCAGAGCATTGCTGGAAGAGATGATCGGGTATCTCCTGTTCAGGCGTAACGAGCTGCGGAAAGCGTTCATCCTGACAGGGACCGGGCAAAACGGGAAGTCGACGCTGCTCGATATGATCAAACATTTTCTCGGTCCGGACAATTACAGCTCGCTGGCACTCGAAGAACTCGGGCACCGCTTCAAAACGGCTGAAATTTTCGGGAAGCTCGCGAATATCGGAGACGACATCGACAGCGAGTATATTCAGTCGAATGCCGTCTTCAAAAAACTGGTGACCGGGGAAACCGTGAACGCGGAGCGTAAAGGCAAAGATCCGTTCGAGTTCAACAATTATGGAAAACTCATCTTCAGCGCGAACGAAATGCCGCGGATCAACGATCGAACGGACGGCCTGATCAGTCGATTGATTATCATCCCATTCAACGCGAAATTCACGGCCCAGGACCCGGATTTTGATCCGTTCATCAAGGACAAGTTGCTTACGGATCGCGCAATGTCATATTTACTCAATCTCGGTCTGACCGGCCTGAAACGTGTCCTGCAGCGGAAGCAATTTACGATGCCGGAAGTGGTACGACAAGAAATGCAGCTCTATGAATCGATCAATAATCCCGTACTCGCGTTCATCGAGGATGGCGGAAAGATCGAAAACGAGCCGACAAAAGATGTCTATCTCAAATACAACGCCTGGTGTCATCAAAACGGACTTCGTCCGCTCAGTCAAATACAATTCAGCAGGGAGGTGTGTAGGAAGCTCGGAATGGAAACAAAAGTGATCCGGGTAGATGGAAAACTGAATCGTATATTTATACAAAATTAATGTATAAATATACATTTATGGGGTGTTACAGATGTTACGGATCGTTACAGATGATTTTTGAACATCTGTAACAGCTAGACTCATTGATACACAAGGGATTTTAAGGATTTGTTACAGATGTTACAGATGTTTTCAACTTCTTATATAGGAATCTATCAGACGTACACACACGCGCAAATAATATAAATATATATTTATTATTTATCTGTAACATCTGTAACAAGGAAATATTTTACAGGAGATGATTGAGATAGATGAAACCCATCGCACGATACGCACCAGCCGCCGAGTCAGCAGCGAGACCGGTTCGGGAAGGTTTTCTGGAACCGCCGAGAAAGGGGACGAATCGGAATGACTGAATACCTGAGCAAGAAAGCGGTGTTGGAACACATTCGACGCGAAATTGGCATAACAGAGTGGCAACGGGATGCAGTAATGACAAGGTACATGAAGGAGTTTCACGGCGGGGCAATACGTGCGTTGCAGAATCTTGAGCACGCTATCCAATCCGGCGCATTTGACGCTAACGGCGAAGTCCAGCGGTTGAAGGTAGCGTTGGCTAAGGCTAAAGGCTGGATCAAATATTTCGTATATATCGGCCAGAACATTGAACCTGAAATGGAGAAAAAGGCGTTCGATGAAATTGACGAAATTCTCTCCGGGGCGCGGGATGGTGGTCTATCATGACCTTCGGTCAATGGATATGGCGAGCGCAAGGATGGGTCATACGGAAGATGCGCTGGTTGAAGCGTGAGATCGAACGGATGGAACGGGAGGAGATGGGACGATGAAGTGCGAAGTGTGTGACGGTCGCGGAGGATGGTATGACGGTATCGGACCAAATGCGGAGCCGATATCTTGTGAGATTTGCGGCGGTCTGGGTGAGATCACAACATACCTCTGCAAACAATGCGGTCGTCCGGGGGAACTGCGGGACAATCAGACATACTGCGACGCCTGCGGGCCGGGCGCGGAGCTAGTGGCTAAAGTAGCCAAAGAAATTGTGAAAGGATGATGACCATGAGAATATGCGAAAAATGCGGGGCAATCGGAGCGGAGCGCGTCAAGCGCGTGCCGCTCCCCGACGGCGATACCTTCACCCCGCTTATCGCTCGTCACCTGTGCAAAAGATGCACGCAGGAGTTAGCCGAAGCGGCACAACGAGCGCGGACGAAGGCGAACCATCTACTGAAAGGAGAAGGGCAATGAGCGAATATGTGAAGAAACAGGCGTTGTTGGGATTCCTTGATGTCAGCATCGAAGGCGTCCCGTGCAAACATATTTCCATCGAGCTGCTGAAAGAAAAAATCCAATCCGGCGCATTTGACCCAAAGGACGATCTCGACGAGATTATTCGAAAAAATCATTCGTTAGCAGTCAAGATGAAAGTTCGTACGCTCGAATTGGAGGACGAAATCCAACGGCTGCGGGCGGCGACAATAAAATTACATGAAACCCTGAATACCTACTGGCAGGGCGATTGTGAAAAAGCGGATGTGGTTGCGGTGCAGTCAAAGTTGTGTGATGTGCTGGGGGCGGATCGGGACGTGAGATGTGAAAAGAGGATGGACATGACCTATTACATTCGAAACAAGGACACTGGCGAAGATATCGTCATCAAGGAAATCTCCATCGAAGAAGGACTGGTGTATACCGCAGATGGAAAGACGTTGCGACTTGTTGAAGTCATCGAAAACTATGAATTCCGGTACGATATTTGGTGAAAGGAGCGAATCCAAGTGAGTGAATTTGACTTTCTGCCACTTTCGGAACAGGAAAAGAAAATGAACGATCCTGCCGTAAAACAAGCAATCCGAACGCTACAAGCGAAGGGCATCACGATAAAACAAATTGAAGAAGCTTTTCGGTATTATGAGCGGTTGAAAAGGAGCGAACACAAATGAGTGAATACCTGAGCAAGAAAGCGGTATTGGAGTGGTTGGAATCAGAAATGAGCATAAATAAAGGTCATCCTGACGATATCGACATTCACTGGACACTTAATAGAGTTTCAAAAAAAATCCAATCCGGCGCATTTGACGCTCCTGACGGCGAAGTCCAGCGTCTGCGGGCGGCGTTGGAGGACATTCGGTATCAAATTCAGCAGTCCGATCATCCGGCGGGACTTGGAATACTGGCGACGATCAACCAAGCCCTCTCCACAACCGAACCAACCAGTGCGGAACGGGTAAGAGAGATTGACGAACTGATGGCGATTCACAAAGAAAAAATCTCATACCATCGACAAAACGGTAATTTGACACAAGAGTATTTCTATCGCGGGTACAATGCGGCACTACATCGTGAACGTAATCGACTTGTAGGAGTCGGCATCAACGCACCGGAAGGAGACGGGAACGATGCGTGAGATACGTTTCAGGGGAAAGTGCATCGAAGATTGTGAGCTGAAAGGACAATGGCTATACGGGCACTACTTGAAATCGGCAAGTCACTTTATCGCGGTCGATCAAGGCTTGGTAGACGGGCATTTCAAATTGTACCAAGTCGATCCCGAAACGGTCGGGCAATACACCGGCCTGAAAGACCGGAACGGCAGGGAAATCTATGAAGGAGACATCCTTCGCGACGATGAAATGGGCCTGAATGTGGTGAGGTGGGAAGATGGTTCATTTTGGCTTGAAATGTTTTATGAAGGTAACCAATCTTTGATGGAACATCTTTCCGACTATAACGAGGTGTGTGAAATCATTGGCAACATC
>Ga0310840_100323_pt1 | contig 41210 bp, 45 predicted proteins | sample SM_ome_8_FD_201304 | JGI IMG/M metagenome (GOLD analysis project Ga0310840, IMG submission 201304) | Sorghum-adapted microbial communities enriched on stacked mutant (SM) sorghum from Joint BioEnergy Institute, Emeryville, California... ...
ATACTGATACCAGATATTTAAAGCGGTTGCCGAAGGAAGAAAAAATGAAACCGCTAACAAGGGATTGGCTCTTTTTCGCGTGATCCATCATCCCCAAAAAAAGTGCCCACACTGGCTTGACTCAGACCACCATGCCAGAAGTGTTGTCAACACCCGAGTTTTTTTGATAAACTCAGAGAAAATGCTCATATTCAAATGCGATGACGAGACGAGTAGACAAAGGGTGCGCTTTACCAGAGAGCTCCGGCAGCTGGAAAGGAGCAAAGCGTCTTTGTTGAAGAAAGACTCCGAGCAGCACATCGGAATCCGATGCCGGAGGATGGTGTGCCAGGTGCTCCTGTTACAGAGCTAGAGTATAACCGCTTGCGCTTGGGATGCAGCGGCGTACTCGAAGAGGCCGGTTTGGCGACAAACCGGCGAATCCGGGTGGTACCGCGGGAACGACATCTCGCCCCAGAGACGAAGACTTGGGGCGGGATTTTTGTTTGCCCGAAGGCGCCAGGAACAATGCGGTATCCAATGATTATTAATTATAGAGGGAGTTGAGGGATCGATGGCAAGCAAACTCAAAGCGGGCATTGTCGGAGGTACGGGGATGGTCGGTCAGCGGTTCGTGCAGCTGCTCGACAACCACCCCTGGTTTGAAGTGACGGCCATTGCGGCCAGCAGCAGTTCGGCAGGCAAGACATACGAGGAAGCCGTGCGCAATCGCTGGAAAATGTCCACCCCGATTCCGGAACAAGTGAAGAACATCGTGGTGCAGGATGCGTCGAAGGTGGAAGAAGTGGCTGCCGGCGTCGATTTCATTTTCTGCGCCGTGGACATGAAGAAAGAAGAAATCAAAGCGCTGGAGGAAGCATACGCGAAGACGGGGACGCCGGTCGTGTCCAACAACTCGGCGCATCGCTGGACGCCGGACGTGCCGATGATCATTCCCGAGATCAACCACGCCCATCTCGATGTGATCGCGGCCCAGCGCAAGCGGCTCGGCACCTCGACCGGCTTTATCGTGGCCAAACCGAACTGTTCCATTCAGAGCTACGTGCCGCAGCTGCACGCGCTTCAGGCGTTCAAGCCGACCAAGGTCGTCGTCTCCACCTATCAGGCGATCTCCGGGGCCGGCAAGAGCTTTGCCGAATGGCCGGAGATGGTGGACAACGTCATCCCGTACATCGGCGGCGAGGAAGAGAAGAGCGAGCAGGAGCCGCTGCGCATCTGGGGCCGCGTGGAGAACGGCGAAATCGTCAAGGCGGACTCGCCCCTCATCACGGCGCATTGCATTCGCGTTCCCGTGACGGACGGCCACCTCGCGACCGTCCTCGTCTCGTTCGAGCGCAAGCCGTCCAAGGAGCAGATTCTGGAAGCCTGGCGCGCGTACCGGGGCCGTCCGCAGGAACTGGGCCTGCCGAGCGCGCCGAAGCAGTTCATCACGTACTTCGAAGAGAACGACCGTCCGCAGACGAAGCTCGACCGCGACCTTGAAGGCGGCATGGGCATTTCCGCCGGACGGCTGCGCGAAGATACCCTGTTCGACTACAAGTTCGTCGGGTTGTCGCACAACACGCTGCGCGGAGCGGCCGGGGGCGCCGTCCTCATCGCCGAACTGCTGAAAGCCGAAGGGTATATCCAGCCCAAATAATGTTCAAAGGCCGTTTCCTCCGGGAAATGGCCTTTGCTTATTCAATCCTCCTTGAACTTGTCCTTGAGGATGCCCGAACCAATCCCTGCGGCAACCATCAGAATGAGGGAACCGAAATTCCACAGGAACGTCCCGCCCGGGAGCGCAATATCCAGCCCCGCCGCTTTGTTCAGCAGCAGGACGCCGAGTTTGATTACGAGAAGCACAACCCCGGCCATGAACACGATGTCAAAAAAGAACTTCAACCGCGGATATGCGAGCTGCTTGCCGTCCTTGATCACCTTCCGGGTCAATTCCTCGTCGCTTCTCAGCAATTCGTCGATCGTCAACCCGAACAGGTCGCTGATCTTGATCAAAATTTCAATGTTCGGATAATTCGCGCCGTTTTCCCACTTTGAAACGGACTGTCTGCTCACATACAGCTTCTCGGCCAGATCATCCTGCGTCCAGCCTTTTTTCATTCTCTCTGCCTTCAATTTCTCTCCGAAGGTCATACCCACACTGCCTTCCCGTGGTTGATACATTCATTCTAGAGTCAACGCGCGCAAATGAAAAGGGCGCGGAAGAGCGCGGAATAATCCGTTTGTAAAAAGCGAAAGCCGCCCCGGTGGAGCGGCCAGACCGTCGCTTAGCCCCTTCTCCTTGCGTCATCCGGTGAATTTGTCCCGGTCCTTGAGCATTTTCGAGCCGACCACCGCAACGGCCGCCGCCATCAAGGGCCCGAAGTTCCACAAAAATGTCCCGCCCGGGAGCGCGATATCCAACGATGCCGCTTTGTTCAGCAGCAGGACGCCGATTTTGATCACGAAAAGCACAACCGCCGCCAGGAACAGCATGTCAAAAAAGAACTTCAACCGCGTCGCCAGCTGCTTGCCGTCCTTGGTCACCTTACGGGTCAATTCCCCACCACTCCTCCATCATTCGTCGTTCGCAAGTCCATTCTAGAGTTGCCGCCAGGAAAATGAAAAGAACGCGTTGGTTGCACCGCCGCGCAACCTCAGGTTGCATTCGCTTAAAGCGGTACTTTCCCTCGCGTCCGGCTGTGGAAATGCCTTATACGGAAACAAAAGAAGCGCGCCCCCGACAGGGCGGCTTCGCCTATACAAGCTCGCGATTGGTCAGTTTGACAACTTCCAGCAGATCTGCCTTATGGTTCGTCTCTTCATGGTAAAGCCATCTGTCCCGAACATGATCGACAAACAACACGCCGTTCAAATGGTCAATTTCGTGCTGCATGCATCGCGCCAGATAGCCTTCCCCTTCCATGATGACGGTCTCGCCCTTCCGATTCAGACTCTTCACCTTCACGCGCTGCGCCCGCTTCACAATCCCGTAATATCCCGGGAACGACAAGCACGCTTCGGGCCCTGTCTGCTCGCCCTCCATTTCGATGATTTCCGGATTGATGAGCTCGATCAGTCCTTCGCCGCAGTCCATGACTGCGATTCTACGAAGCACGCCGACTTGCGGGGCCGCGAGACCTGCACCTTTCGCGGCATATAAAGTTTCGGCCATATCGTTCAAGAGCTTGAAGGTTCTCTCGTTCATGTCCGTAACCGGCTTTGCCTTTTTTCTCAACAGGGGATCCCCGAAAGGCAATATTTGTTTCACTGTCATTATTGTGCCTCCTTGGCCGTCTCGGGAGGAATATAAACCCACAAGTCGTTGGGCGTACATTCCAGCGCCGTACAAAGCGCGTCAAGCGTTTCGGCTTTCATATGCCTGGGCTGATTCTTCAGCAATGCACTGATGGCAGGTGCGGAAATACGGTAATTCGCCTTTTCTTTCAGCAATCTTTGCAACGCGGCCCCCGTCCAAATCCCTTTCCCCGCCATCACCTGTCGCAACATCCACACCAGCATGCGCCGCACCGCCATTCCGGAGTATTAAGTAATGCTTAAAATTTTAAATCAACACTTAATTTTTTTCAAGAAAAAAAACAACTGCTCGAGGAAATGTCTCCATAAGAGCGGAAGGCCGCCCGCAGCGGGGCGGCTTCCTCCCGATTACACCTTCCGCACCGGCCGCAGGACGGCATACCCGTAACCTTCAGGGAAATGGCGCTGGTAGTCCTGCTTCGTCTCCTCATCCCATGCATAACCCTTCGCTTTGGGATCATAGTTCCACGCCGTATCCTCGACCGCCTTCATCACCGCGCCGTTGTCTTTCAGGTAGTCGAAGGGCGGGTGATGGAAGACCAGATACTCCGATTCCGGGATGACCCGGCATTCCATGCCTTCCGGGACGGGGCCGTCGTAATCGAGCGGGACGGGAATGCCGTACAGGTATCCTTTCTTCCCGTTCCGGTAAAACCATCCCGCCGTCTGCGCCAATTGCCCGGGGAGGACGTGATTGGACATGCTCTCCAGCGTGCCGCACACTTCGTCACACGAATGCCCGTTGTTCCAGAAGCTCATGTAGTCCGCGGCGCCGATATCCCAGATTCCGATGAACTTGTGCGCCGGAATGAACTCCACCTTGATCTCCACCGGCTTCACCCGAACTTCGCTCATGCGATTCCGCTCCCTGATCCAATAGTGATAAGGCGAGAACACCTCCTGACGAATCGAGAGCGGGATGGGGCGGGGCGTTTTCCGGTAAGCCGCGGGCGTCATCCCGAAAGCCTTGTGAAAAGCCCTCGTGAACGCCTCCTGCGACGAGAACCCATACTTGACGGCGATGTCCAGCACCCGCTGGTCCGTGTCGCGGAGCTCCAGGGCGGCACGGCTGATCCGGCGGGTCCAGACGTAGTCGCGCAGGGTCATTCCGGTGTACTGATTGAACTGCCTGGAGCAATAGTAGGGCGAGTACCCGAGTTGCTCCGACATCTTGAGCAGGACCGGATTTTCCGTCAAATGCTCCTCCAGCCAATCCACCATCCGCTGCACCATCTCGTTCCACTCGTACATGGAAGCCTTCCCTCCTTTCACCTTGATCGTATCACCGGCGGTTATCGCATGTTTGATTCGAGTTGCAAAAGATCATCCATCACGGGATGGCGGCATTCATCGCCTCCGCAATTATCATAAAATCTTCGCGGCTAATCTTGAAGTGGCCGGTACGGAACAGACAGCCCCAATTCCGCTTGCCGCGGGTGAAGGACAGCCGGTCAAGCAACCCTGCGATTTTCGCCTCCCGGCAGCGGACGAATTCGATGTTCCGGCGGCTGGGCACGAACGTCTCGGACATCGCGCATTCGTAAACATGGTCGTCCACAACCCGCCCAATGGCGGTGAACGCTTGCAGCGGCTCGCCGCTGCGCATCTCGGTGCGGGGAGAGTAGTAGACAAGCCAGTCGCCCTGCCGCATTCTGCGCAGCGGCGCCGATTTGCCGTGGCACAACTGGGCGAAGCCGCCGCTCACCCCCCGCCGCACATGCGACGCCGAAGCAACACCTACCCAATAGGCAGGAGTTGCGTTTTCCCGTTCCGTCTTACGCATGAGCAACCCTCCAAGCGTCATCCAGACGCGACTTCTGGCGCAAATGGTGACGATAGTGCATCTCGGCCAGTCTGAACCATTCCAATGCGTTCAATCCGCCGAACTGCGGATGGAGAACCGTATGGCGAGCGATCGCCTTGCCCGATTCGGATCGAACCGGATGATCCGGTTCGAACGCAGCCGTTACCGCCGGTTCGATCTCGGCCATTCGGCGCAGCGCGTCCCGCAGCCCGTCGACGATTTGCTCCTTGCTTTCCGGCTGCGGCGGCGTGTATTGCGGGGACGGGGCCACCCGGATTCGTATCGGCGGGAAACTCCCCATTTTAAACACCTTTTCCCCCTGTTCCGTCTTGCCCGCCTGCGTGACTTCCGGGCTGCCGTTCGGGTCCAGACACAATGCGACGTTCCTCAAATGCATAAACCGCGCGGAACGAATCAAATGCATATACATCTGGCCGAGCGACCATTCGTCTTCCGCCGGTTTCCAGAGAAGCTGATCCATACTCGTTCCTTCCAAATCCCGAATATAGCCGTTAACCGTCTCTTCGAACCTGGACAACGTTTCTTTCGCAATCGACATGCGAGTCATCTCCTTTCCTTTAGTGGTTCCAGCATACAAGAACGCTGCTGACAACAGTATGTCAGCAGCGTTCGAACATTTTTCCGATTTCCTCTCTTACCCGTTCGCGCAGCGCTTCGGGCTCCAGCACACGCACCGCGGCGCCCCAGCCGAGCGTCCATTGGAGGAGATCCTCCATCCGCCTGACCCGGAACGTCGCCAGCCAACCTTGATCCCCCGGCTCGAACGATTCCATATAGAAATTGTCCGATTCCAGTACCCGGTCCGCAATGGCGGGGTCGACCCAAATGCGCACGGTCACATTCCGGTCGTCCGCAGGCCGGTAAGTCGGCAGGCGAAATCCCGGGTCGATGTTGAACGATTCGTCCAGAATGACAAGCCCGCTTATGCGGGACAGCCGAAAGTGGCGGATGTCTTGTCTCAGCCAACAGAACGCCACAAGCATCCACACGCCATGGGTATGGACAAGTCCGTACGGGTCTGCCGTTCGCTCGCTGTGGCGGGATTCGTCCGGGTCCGGCACATTTTTGGCGTAGCGGAAGCGTACCTTGCGCTTCCGGAGAATCGCTTGGCGCAACTGCTCAAACGTTTCTTTTTCCCGCCCCCGCGTTCCGGACTCCCCGACGTCCAGCAACCGTATCACCGACCGGATCCGTTCGGCCTCCTCGCGTACCTTCTCCGGCAAAATCGCCTCGATCTTCTCCTGCGAGCTGCGGGCCTTGGCGCCGTACTCCGCGTCCAGCTTCATCCCGACGAAGTCTGCCCCGATCAGCAGCGCCACCGCTTCCTCCACCGTGAAGCTGACGGGGGGAAGAAAATAGCCCTCCATCAAGGAATACCCTGTCCCCGGCGCGCCCGCAATCGGCACACCCGCTTCACTCAACGCTTGCATGTCCCGGTAAATCGTACGAATACTCGTCTCGAACTTGGCAGCCAGATCCTCGGCCCGCAGTACGCCTTTGCGCTGCAACTCGATGACGATGGCCAGCATCCGGTCGGTTTTGTTCATTCGCATCGTCTCCCTTGTCCGGAACATTCCGTTCCGTGCACCGAGTCCCCTAACACAAAACCCGCCAAGAGGCGGGTTGCGATGCAGTGCTGTCCTTTCGCCGGATTATACCATAAAAATCGGGGCGGCGCAGGGGTGAATCCCGCCGCCGGTCATTCGCCGCAATCGTATGTCAAGCATCGGCCCGCGGACCGATGGTCCTTCACGATGCCCAGTCCGACCGCCGCATGCAGGGCCGCCCCGACCGAAGCTTCTTCCGCGATGCGCGGAACGGACAGCGGCAGGCCGAACCGCTCTTCGCAGATGCGGCGCAAATGCCGGTTGTGCCGGATCGCGTTGCCCGAGCCGACAAGCCGCTCGATCCGGCCGCGCACCGCATCGGGAAGCCGCTTGCAGAAGTCGAACAGCTCGTCCGCCATGCCTTCCAGAAATCCCGATACCAGATGCGCGGGAGTGAAGTTGTCCGGCCCGATCCCCCGTATGGAACCGGTCTGTTCCGGGTCCGTGCGGGTGCCGTAGAACCGGGTGCTGACCTGAAGCGGACGCGCCAAAGGACGGAAGCGGTCGAGCAGCTCCTCCATTTTCCCGTACAGCGGCGGAACGTCTCTCCCGTCCCCGAACCATTCGAGCACGCTTCGGAAAAACGTCTCCAGCATCGCATACGATTTGCCGCCGGATAGGGAGGCGCCGACGAGCAGAAATCCGCCGCCCGGATAAGGCCGGGTCTCCAACCCTTCAATCGCGCAGTACCGGCCGGTGTACGCGGTCATCTGTGCGCCCGTACCGATGTTGATCAGCAGGGATTGCTCCGGGTCCCGGACGGAACCGAGAAAGCTCGCCTGATTGTCGCCGATCGCGTGAAATACCGGGATGCCTCGATCAGCAGCCCCCACGCGCGTCGCGGTCGACACCACCCGCGGCAGCATCCGGTCATGGAGTCCGGCAATGCTCAAAGCATCCTTGTCGAAGCGTCCGTGTTCCACATCGAAGAAACCGAGACTTGCCGCCATGGAAGGGTCCATGACCGGAACGCGCCCGCCGCCCATCCGCATCGCCGCATAATCGGCAATCGTGCACAGGGTCGACGCCTGGTCCGGCACGTTCCCCTGCCGGGCGAGCACCGCATGCGTCACCAGGCCGAATCCCGCCGCAACGGAATGGCCGGTTTCGCGTTCCAGCCAATCCACGTATGTCCCGCGATCATCGGCCGGCTACAGCGCGCGCCGGTCCTGCCAGGTATACAGCGGACTGACGGCCCTGCCCGACCGGTCCACGTACAACATGCCGTGCATCTGCCCGGTAAAGCCGATCCCGGCCGCATCCGGACAGCTGCCGGTCAATTCATCCACGATCTCCCGGACAACCGTCATGATCCGTTCGGGGTCCTGTTCCGCCCGCACGCCGTCGGCCTGCAGCCACGCGTTGTTGGGCCGGGTAACCGACCGCAGCAACCGGCCGTCCGGCAGATCCAACGCCGCGCCGCAGATCGAGGTTGTGCCGATGTCCAGTCCGATGACGATCACGCCGATCCCGCCTTTCATGCCCGTACAATTTCCAGTGTAACCGCGCCGTGCAGGTGCGAGCAATCCACCTCATAGAGCGAGGCGCACGCCGAAGGGGACCACTTCAACGTCTCGCCGTTCGCCCGCACCGCTGACGGAGGCTGATCGGCCGCGAAGACGAACGTGCCGCCTTCCCTCAGCCGGACCATGCACGACTTCCCTTCCTCCCATTGCCGTTCTAGAGCGGCGCTCGAGACGAGCTTGTCCGCGAGGCCGATCGGCGTCACCGCACCGCGATCGGGGACGAGCAGGAACAGCCTGCATTGCTCGGCTTGCAACGCGAACGGCAGCGATTGCCCGCGCGCGAGCCGCACGGCCGCGCGGGAGAAGTGCTCATATACCCACGCCGAATCCGCGGTCATGTCCGGAACATCGTCCAGCGAAATCGCACCCTGCACGTCCGTCTGCGCCTCGCAGATATGGAAAGCGGCGACCACCCCCGCTCCGCCCGCCGTATTCCACAGCTTGAGCGGTATCGGCTCAGCGAGCGGGCTGCGCATCAGGCAGTCAGGCGTCGGGCTGGCCGTGCGGTCGCAGCGGATGATTTTGCCGTCACGGTAAATAAGCGGCCGGACCCTGGCCGGGTCGGTTCTACCAAGCGCATCGCTGAAATAAACGGGACCGCCGCTGACCGCCCGAAGCACCATGTTCTGTACATCGTCGTGATTTTCCGTCCAGAACATGTCCCAATCGCCCCAGTACCACGCGCCGTGGTAGTAGGAGTTGTAGGCGTTCTGCAGTGCATGTTCCCTGAATCCGTGCCTTTCCTGCGGCACGAAGTCGTCGCTGTTGCGCGACACCGCGGACACGGGGCGATGCCAGATGTTCTCCGCGGACATCCCCATGCAGTTGATGATCGTGCGGTCGAAGTGCAGCGCCGCCGATGCCTCCAACGCCGTGTGCGCCGCGGAGGCCGCCTGGCCGACCGGCAAGTGGTGACGCAGGAAGTTGTGCACGGCGCTCTGGCTGTCCACCTTGACAAAATCGACCCCCTGGCGCGCCAAATACCCGTGCCACGCGTGCCAGAAACCGAACCCCCGGCCGGCATCCGGATACGGCATGACGTTGCCGCGGCGCGTCGTAAACAGATACTCCCGCAATTCGCGCGCCATCTCACTGTCGGGATGGATGCCGTCCCAATAGCCGGCGATCGTATGCCAGACGCCGACCCAGCGAATGCCGTATTGCCGCTTGAGCGCTTCAATCGTATGCGCGAGGCCGCGGGGAAATTTCGCCGGATCGGCATCCATGCCGTACAGCTTGCGATCGCGGACTTCCGACCAGCCGTCGTCAATCATTACCCAGCGCACGGGGAGCCCGAGGCGCTGCAATTCTTCCGCCTTGGCGAGCAGTCCCTTCTCGTCCACCTCGTGATAGAACGCGTCCCAGCTGCACCAGCCGAGATAGTCCAGAATCTCGGGATACACCTTCGCGTTGCGCGGAAGCGTCTGGCCGTTCAGATGCCGCAGGGCGAGCGTGACGTTCCGCTCCGGCAGGAGATACGGGTTCTCCCCGCCGCCGAGAACGAACGCCAGCGTGCGGCAGGAGGTCATGCCGCCTTGACCGGAGAAGATGCGGACCGCGAGGCCGCCCGCCCGGCCATCCGCCTGCAGATCGGCGCGGTACGCCGGGCCGGTGACCGGCAGAAGCTGAAAGTACGCCGACGGGGTGCGCCACAGCAAGGACACCGTCCGCTCGGGCAGCGCGCGCAAATCCGAATCAAAATGCGGCCGCGTCCACCAATCCTTATGCTGGTAGTTGGCGAGCACGCCTTGCAGTTCATCCAGCGCGCCGATATGAATGAGCAGCCCGTCATCCGGGGATAAGGCTCGACGGTCCCCGAAATCGTTGCTGCGGACGATCTCGCCCTCGACGAACGCCGCCACCCCCTCCGGGCAGCAGCGCAGCGTCAGGCGGACGACGGCTTCCTTCGCCTCTTCATCGTCTTGATAGACGTGCACATATTCGGCACAGGCGGCGCCTTCCTGCCGTTCGACCCTGTGCAGGGCCAGCTTCCGGCGCTCCCCGCCTTCGAGCCGCACCGAAACGCCGATGCCGCGCAATACCGTGTTGCCGCCCCACGCGATCGCGACGGAACCGGAATCGCGCGCACGGCTGTCTAGATAGGTAAACATGTGGATGCCTCCGCTGCTCAGACTTCGTCCCATTCCAGCAGATTCGTCTCCCGGACCGGAAGCTCCGCGTTGTTCGGCACCCGGAACGTCTTGATTTCCCCCGGTCGGAAGGAAGCCTTGATCGTCCGGTTCCATTTCGGCAGGAGGATCTCCGCGTCGGTCGCCTTCTTCGCGGATTCGTAACATTGGATGATCAGGTCGTCGTTGTCCTCCGCCTTCTTGATCGCGCTGACGATCACATTATCGCGGCTCACTTCCACGAAGGCATCCGTCTGCGGCAGCGGCCCTTCATGTTACGTCTCCGCGAGCGCGATCGGCCGGCAGTTCAGCTCCGCCGCCCTGCGCACCGTCTGCGCGTCGACCCAGGTGCCTTCATGCGGCAGCATGGCGTAATGGAACTGCTGGATGCCCTGGTCGATGAACGCATATTCCTCGTCCGGATTCGGCTCGTACGGAATGTGATGCGCGTAGATCGGACTGAGCAGCACCGTCAGCGCCAGCTCCTTGTTGCGGATGCTGTAACTGTATTTCGCGTCGTTCATCAGGCTGAAGCCGTAGATTTTGTTGATGCCCGGCACGAGCCCGGTATAGTCGACCCAGCTCTGTCCCGGTTCTTCTTCGCCGTTCGATTCCCGCTCGATCGTACCGTACGGGATTTCATACGTATGCGTGCTGAACACGACGTTCATCGGGAAGATGAGCTTCAGCATCTTGAACTGCTCGCGCCAGTCGACCGTTACCTTCACATCGATCTGGTCGCGGTCCGGATACATCGAGAAGTCCTGGATCAGGCGGGATTTGCCGTACTCGCTGACGACCCGGATCGTCGACTTCACCGGGCCGTGCTCCACGCGGCGGACCTTCACCGCCTTGAACTCCCCGACCGCGTTGTGGAAATGCAGCACATCATGGCTCCACGTGTCGGACGTGTCCGCGATGACAACCGGACGCGCGCCGGCGCCCTGGAACACTTCATGTCCGACCTTCTTGTCATACAGCCGCTTGATCCATCCGCTCTCCGGATCGAATTCCAGGCGGAAACGGTCGTTCTCCATATAATGGTCGCCCGCCTGGATCGGCTCGCCGACCGGCCGGATCGATTCCGATTCCTTGACGAGCTTGTACACGCGATACCCCATGGGCGGCAGGTCGGCCATGAAGCTGAGCCGGTAGCGGCCCCTCGCGGCGGCCAGCGATTTGACGGTCTGGAACGGCACGGGCCGCCCCTGATCGTCCAGCAGCACCGCGTTCGGCTTGATCCCGCCGACCTCCAGCTCGACATTCACCCGGCTCGCCCAGGCGTGCGGGTTGAAGACGACGATCGGCAGCATCGACTCGTCCTGCTCGATGCCGATCCGCCACGAGAGCGACTGGATCGCGTAGTTCAGTGCCCGATCGCCGATCGCCATCGCCTCGCCGTACAGATACAGCGCATCCTCGTAAGCCGGCTCGATGCTCGTGCCCGCCAGAATGTCGTGGAACTGGTTGAACAGCACGTTTTTCCACGCCTGCTTCAGCTCGGCCGCGGGGTACGGCTGTCCCGTGAGCCAGTACGCGAGGGCGGAGAATTTTTCTGCCGCCATGAGCTTGTTCTCCGCGCGCCGATTCCACTGCTTGATCCCCGAATGCGCGGCATAGCAGCCGCTGGCGTGGTGCTGCAGATCGCCGTGGACGACCGGGAGCTGAAGGCCCTTGTTCTCCGTGTCGCGGAAATAATGGTCCGGCGCGGCGAACACCAGCTTCGGCAGGTCCTCCCGGCCGCTCAAGCGTTTGATGCTCTCGATGTTTTCCTTCGTCGGACCGCCGCCGTGATTGCCCACGCCGTAGAAGAACATCAGATCGTTCAGCGGTTCCCTGAACTCGCCCAGCACGCGCCGCACATGGTTCTCCAGATCTTTGCCCCACGACAAATATTCGTACATGATCCGGAACGTCAACACCTCGGAGCCGTCGTCGGAACGCCACCGGAACAGCCGGCCCGGCAGCCCTTTCTCGTTCGGCATCGGGCGCATCATGACGTAATAGTCCATGCCGCTCTTCTTCAAAATCTGCGGCAGCATTCCGTTATGACCGAAGCTGTCGACGTTGTAGCCCACCTTCGCGATGACACCGAACTTCTCCTTGAAGTAGCGCTGCCCGTACAATCCCTGCCGGACGAACGACTCGCCGCCCGGGATGTTGCAGTCCGGCTGGATCCACCAGCCGCCGACGATGACCCAGCGGCCTTCCTTCACCCGCTGCCGGATCTCCTCGAACATGGCCGGATCGCTCCGCTCCACCCATTCGTACATCGCCGCCGAGCTGGAGGTGAAAATAAAATCGTCGTATTCCTTCATCCGGTCCAGCGCGGATCGGAACGTCGCCTTCGCCTCCTGAAAGCCTTCCTGCCACTGCCACAGCCAGACCGGGTCCAGATGCGCGTTCCCGATCATGTACAACCGCTTGTCCTTCATGACGCCGTACCTTCCCTTCCTCTCACCGAAATATCGGACAGCCTGAGCTCATCTTGCCAGACCAGCGCCTCCTGCGCCGCATACAACACCAAGCCGACGCACCAGGAATGGGAAAGCGTCAGCATCATCCCCTTGGGCTGGAAGCAGTTGGTGTTGTAGAACCGTTCCGTCACCATGCCCTTGTACGCGTTGAAGTCGCCGTCTTCGCGGGCGATGAATTGCAGGAAGCAGGCCAGGTGGTCGCGCGTGCGCTCCAGATAGTACGCGTCGCCCGTGTACTTCCAGAGCCGCAGCATTTCGGGCACGCAGAACAGGCCGTAATTGTGCAGGTGCTGGTTCGACGACGACGCCTGGTCCGCGCCGCGCGAACGGAAATCGTACTGCCGCAGGAGCGAATGCCGCGGAAACTCGATGTTGTACGTCCAGCGGAACGTCATCATCCAGTCGGCCGCGCTTGCCGCCAGCTCCAGCCACCGGTTGTCGCGGTCGTGCTCGTACAGCAGCACATAGGCGACGACCGCATTGTAGGCGTCCTCCGATGTCGGCGTCAGATGCACGTCCTCCGGCGCACCGTAAATGTACTCGTCCCGCACGAAACGCTCATAATAGCCGCCCGCGCGCACCGCGGCCCGCGTGAATTCGGGCTCGCCCAGCACATCCGCGCCTTCCAGCAGCGCGGCGATCCACAAAATCCCCCCTGCGCCGTCCCACTCTTCCACCGTGCCTTGCTCGCAGTCATAATAAGAGCCGAAGTTTCCGTCTTCGCGCTGGTGCTCCATGGCAAACCGAAGATTCGAGAGCACCGCCCGCTTCCAATCTTCATGCTCAAAGCCGCGCTCCCGCTCGAAACGAAGCGCGCGGATCATGAACAGCGTCGCTTCCGCAATCGTGCGCGCCTGCAGCCAGTTTTTGCGCGGGTTCCAGCCCGTCGTCCAGCCGCGGTCCACGATCCACGACGCCCAGAAGATGCCGCACGGGGACAGGCCGGACGCGATTTTGTCCAGCACGGCCGCTCCCGCTTCCGCGTACTTCGCAAGGCCATGCTTCCGGCCGTACATGAGCAGCGCATAAGCGTACGGCGCGCCGCTGACCCACCCGACATGCATGTGCGGCCGGTCGCCGAGGCCCCGTACATTGTTGTTCAGCTCCCGGTCAAACGCCGCCGTCTCTGACCAGCGAAATCGCGGGCACCGCCCCCTGGAGGCGATCGGCCATAGCCGCCCCGTCTTCCGGGAACAGATCGCGGAGACCCCGGTCAGGGACAACACGATCCCCGGCGGGTGCATCCGCTTGAAGCGCCGGATCCCGGTCGCATCCAGCCTCACGACAAGATTGGCCTCCCGTGTGCGGATCCGCTTTTTCTCCAGGATTTCTTGCTCGGACCATTTCATCTCCCGGTCGGAGACGGCCGAATCCCGCAGCATGTCGACCGGCAGGTAGCGAAATTCTTCCGCCTCCAGATCGAAAACTTCGGCCAGCCACTGGGCGTTCGCGTTGAAAATATGCAGCGCCGGCAACGAATTCTGGGTTCCTGTGGTGAGAAGATAAACCGCGGGTTTTCTGGTCAAGAGGGAAGGCCGCTTGATGAAAGCGGCCTTTATCAATCTCCCCGATCCCCCTCGAACGGCAAAAAGCCCCGATGACCTCATGTCACCGGGACTTCCCCAGCTTCCTTCCCGCCGGCATCCGCAGCAGGACGATAAGACCGCCGGCTGCATAACCCGCAGCGATGGCCGTGGAATTCGAAATATGCCTTTTACAGATACGCCGGTTGGTATTGCTTCGGGACGGTCGTCTGCTGTTTCAGCGCGACCGCCGCATTCAATGCCCAGTGCGGGTCCCGCAGCAAGCCGCGGGCAATCGCCGCCAGGTCGGCATCCCCGCTGCGGACGACGGCGTCGGCCAGCACCGGATCCTCCAGCATGCCTACCGCAACGACGGGGACGCCGACGGCTTCTTTGATTTGACGGGCGAACGGCACCTGGAAGCCGGGATAGTTGCCGGGTTTCCGCTGTCCGGCCGGCCCTTCCCCGCCCGTGGTGACATGGAAGACATCCACGCCCGCGTCCCGGTAAATTTTGCAGAGGCGGATCGCATGATCGATATCATAGCCGCCGTCCGCGTATTCGATAGCTGAAATCCGGAAGAACAACGGCATATCTTCCGGCATCTCTTTCTTCACGGCCTGGATGACCTCGACGCCGAAGCGGGCTAGATCTTTCCCGTATTCATCGTCCCGCTTGTTGGTCAGCGGAGAGTGGAACTGATGAATCAGATACCCGTGCGCTCCGTGCAGCTCGATCATGTCCACCCCCGCCTGGACGGCGCGGCGCACCGCGTCGCCGAAGAGCCGGACCATCCGTTCGATCTCGCCGGCCGTCAGGGCATGGGGCTCCCGATAGCGTGAACCCGGGTACGCGATCTCCGACGGGGCCACCGGCCGGGCCGCATCTTCGGCCTTGCGCCCGGCATGGGCGATCTGAATGCCGATTTTGGCGCCGTGGGCATGCACCCCGTCAATGATTCTGGCGAACGCCGGGATATGCTCGTCCGACCACAATCCCAGGTCGAAATCCGTAATGCGGCCGTCCGGTTCCACATCCGTCATTTCCATGATGATCAGGCCGACTCCGCCGATCGCGCGGCTGAGGTAATGGACATAATGCCAATCGTTCGGCTTGCCGTCCTTGGCCGTAACGGAATATTGGCACATGGGCGCCATGACGACGCGATTTTTGAGCTGCAGTCCTTTTATCCGATAGGGAGAAAACAAATTTTGGTCCAATGCGAACACCACCCGTGAATTGAAGATGGCTTCATTGTAGGACCGCCTTGCGATTTGAAGAAGGACTGCGTTTCTGATGGCACTGACGATACTGTTATTGAAAGTATCAGTTATACGAAAAGGACACCCGCAGGGGTGTCCTTGACCGTATCAGGAATTGGACTTTGTCCTGTTCTGTCTCGCCTTGATGACCGCATTGACAATGCTGGCGGCCAAACCTCCCCAAATGATGACGATGCCGATAATCATCATTGCGATTGCGCTGCCTTCCATTATTGGGACACCTCCTTGGCGCCGGTCGCCTGCGGGGTTTTATTTTTGATCAACCCGAACACAATGCCCACAATGATGACGGCAACAACGACAGCCCATCCGTATGCGGTCACAAACCAGGTTGCGTATCCTTCATAATTCTCGAGAACATTCGTTCTGAGGTTATCGAACATCATGATGCCGAGCACGACGGGCGTAATGACGCCAAGACAAATTTTCCACCAGATACCGAGCTTGATATCCGAAATTTCGTTTGCGTGCTCCTGAAGTTTGCCGAGTTGTCTCGCAACCCATGCGACGGCAATCACTTCAACCAGGCCGGCCAACGCCACGCCGAAGTTGTTGATGAAGTAATCGATCACGTCCAGGAAGTACAATCCGCCGTTGGAGGAGAAGATGATCGATATGATCGCCGCCAACCCGCCGCCGTACAGTACGGATTTCGTCCGGGAGATATTGAATTTCTCCTGGACACCGCAGATATAGGTTTCCACGATCGAGATCAGCGAGGTCATTCCCGCCAGCACCAGCGAACCGAAGAACAGGAACCCGAAAAATCCGTTGAGCGCCGGAAGTTGATTGATGATTTGCGGGAACACCACGAACGCCAGACCGACACCGCCGCTGACCACTTCATCGACTGCAACGCCTTGCTGCATGGCCATAAAGCCGAGGATGCTGAAGACGCCGATGCCCGCCAGCAGTTCAAATCCGGAGTTGGCAAAACCGGTGATGAACGCATTGTTCGTGATATCCGATTTCTTCCCAAGATAGCTGGAGTACGTCACCATGATCGCAAAGCCGATCGACAAGCTGAAGAAAATTTGGCTGTATGCGGCCACCCACACTTTGCCGTTCAGGATCGAATCCCAGTTCGGCTTGAAGAAGGCGTTCAGACCTTCCGCCGCACCATCCAGCGTCAAGGCGCGAATGACCAGAATGGCGAACAGCACGAGAAGGGCGGGCAGCATGATTTTGTTCGCAGCTTCAATACCTTTTTTGACGCCTTTATACAGGATGAACAATGCCGCCAGCCAGACGATCGCGAGCGGAATGAACACGCCCGGCACAATGCCGCCGAATTGACCCGGAGTGTCCGCGAGTTTCAAGTACTCGCCGAACAGGAACCCCTCAGTGTCCTCTCCCCAGCTCAGGTTGATGGAAAAGACGGCATAAGACAACGCCCAGGCGATGACGGCGGCATAATAGACAGAGATCACAAAGGAAACGGCCAATTGCCACCAGCCGACGCCTTGAAATTTCCGGTTGATTTTCCCCAATGAACCGGGAGCCGACGATCTGTACTTGTGGCCGATCGCAAACTCCATGATGAGGATCGGAATGCCCGCGGTCAGGAGCGCAAACAGATACGGAATAAAAAATGCGCCGCCTCCGTTTTCATAAGCGACCGCCGGGAAACGCCAAATGTTCCCTAGTCCAATAGCCGATCCTGCAGCAGCAAGTATAAACCCTGCCCGTGTACCCCATTGCGGACGGTTTTCCATCGCATTCCCTCCATTTAATGTTTAAAGCGCTTTCATTCTCGTATGATACAACATTTTATTGGAGCCGAAAAGTTCGTTTTTATAAAAAAATGGGACAAACCGCAGTCCAGTTGCTGGAAGCTTCACAGGTCAGCTCTCTGTCGGATACAGCTTCCGGTATGTTTCCACAGTATGCTTGATCAAATCCTTTAAGACCTCAAGTTGGATATCCGCCAGTTTGTTTATATAGACGCAGGCTTTGCTCTTTGTGTGCTTGCCGAAGTTTTGCAGCAGCTTCTCTCTTTCCTCGCTCTCATAGGCCAGATACAGGCTGATTTTCGCCTTTCGCGGCGAAAAGCCGACCAAAGGCGCATCCCCTTCATGCCCCGATGCATATTTATAGTGATATTTCCCGAAACCGATGATGCTCGTTCCCCACATTTTCGGCTTGAATCCCGTCGCTTCTTCGAAGATTTCCAGCAGCTTGTAGGCATCCGCCTTCTTTTTCTCATTTTCCACACTCTCGATAAATGCAGTGACGCTGTTGTCGTTCTCTTTCATCTTCGGTTCATACACGTGCGGTCCTCTCCTTTAAGCATAATTCGAGATTTCGATCAGATTCCGGTCCGGGTCGCGCAGATAGACGGAACGAATTCTGCCTGTTGCGCCGGTGCGATCCACCGGTCCTTCCTCAATTGGAACATTGCAATTGTCCAAATGCCGAATCACGTCATCCAGCGGCGTATTCGTAATAAAGCACAAATCCGCCGAACCGGGGCACGGCTTATCGGCCTTCGGCTCGAATTCGCGTCCGCGCTCATGAAGGTTAATCTTTTGCCGGCCGAAATGCAGCGCGTACCGCCCATCGCCGAACCGGACAACCTCCATGCCGAGCACCTTTTCGTAGAACGCGATCGTACGCTGCAGGTCATGAACGGTCAGCACAAGGTGGTCCAGACGGTCGATGACAAAGCCCGAGTCTTGTGCCTCAAGTTCACGCATGAGAAATATAGCCTCCCCATGATGCGGCTCACCGCTTGTTTTGTTGTTGTTCAACACCTTTCCCGGGCTTATGTCTTCGGCAAACGGGCGCTATAATCCTTGTTGTAAATAAAGGGCGTCCGGCAGCCCGTCTCCCTGACTTTCCGGACCTATGGAGCCGACACTTCTGCCATTGACCCCTATGTGCGGTTGTGGAAGAATATAACAAGAGCGAATTATTGATGGGGGCGGCTTATGGACTTTGAAAAAGCTGCAAATTTTATTTGGGAGAACGGCAGGCTTCTGGAAAGGAGACTGTTTGAATATTTCTTTCGGGGCGGTTCGAAGGACGGTGTATTGACTGCCATCAAGGCCTATCAGAACGAGGATAGCGGATTCGGGCACGCCCTTGAACCGGACCTTCGCACACCCGAAAGCCAACCGCTGTATGTGGAGTTCGGGCTGCGAACGCTGTATGAAGCGAGAATACGAGATCCGGAATTGGCCCTTAAGGTTTGTGACTATGTTGCACGGGCGGCTGACTTGAACGAAGGCATCGCCACGATTACGGCTTCGTCAAGCCGCTACCCCCGGGCCGCGCACTGGAACAATCCGACATCGGAACAAGCATCATTTGACCGACTTACGGGTTTGGTCGGCCTTTTGAACTGGCAGGGAATCCAGCATCCTTGGCTGGATCAAGCGATCGGTGCTTGTCTGAACCATATCCGCTCCACAGAATACGAGGATGCGCACACCATACTGACTGCCTTTTGCCTGCTTGAAAGCCTGCCGCAAACGGATGAAATCACAACGCTCTTCTCCAAATTAACGGACGAGCTTTATCAAGCGAGGTTTTTCTGTCCGGAGGCCCCGCCGCAAAGCTACGGGCTGACGCCGTTGGATTTCGCGCCGTTCCCTGATTCGTACTGCAGAAAAATTTTTCCGGACGCGATGATCCACGACCATCTCATGGCGTTGGACGCCGAGCAAGAGGAAGACGGCGGTTGGCCGATCGCATGGGAACCGCCCGGCGAAATGGCGAGGCTGGAATGGCGAGCCTACAGGACGCTAAAGTCGATCATAACATTGGAAGCATACAGGAAAACGGCATAATGATACTTTTTCCTCCCCCAAAAATAGAAGGGCCATCCTGGGCGGATGGCCCTTCTCGTGTCAATTGCCGGAATACTCTCCGACAACTTGCCGGCCGGCACTCAATCGCAGCCTCAACAACCACACCACCACGATTGCAATCACGACGCCAACCATCCCGACCCATGTAATGGATGTCAGAGACACCCTGTCGACCACAACGCCTCCGATGGCGGCACCCGCGGCCATGGACAACTGCATCATGGATTGGTTCAGGCTCAGCATGATGCCGGAATAATTCGGTTCAATCCGGACCAGATTGACCTGTTGCGTCGGACCGGAGGACCATGCCGCGAACGACCACAAGATCAGGAGGGTCACAACCGGCAGCCACGATTGCATATTGGCAACGGTCAGAGAGAGAAGAACCAGCGCGATGACGTGCAGGAACATCCCTCCCGACAGCGTCGGGAATACCCCCCATTTATCCGTGCTGAAACCGCCGAATTTGGATCCGATCAGGCTGGCGATGCCGAACGCCAGCAGCACACCGCTCAGCATCCCTTCTCCCAATCCGGCGACATCCAGCAGATACGGCGAAATGTAGGTGTAGGCGATCGAGTATCCGCCGAGCCAGAAAAAGGTGATCGCAAGCCCCAGCGCCACGTTTCCGTTTTTCAAGAAGGCAAGCTGCCGGGACAACGGCATCGGTTTATCCCCTTGAACCCGAGGGATGCTGGCGTACAGAACGAACATGGCCGCGAGACCGGCCAGTGCCAGCAGACCGAAAACAGCCCGCCACCCGAATTGGGCTGCTGCGACGCGTCCAAGAGGCACGCCGATAATGAGGGAAGCCGTAAAGCCCATCACCACGGTGGCAATCGAGCTGCCTTGTTTGCCCGGGGCGGCAATTTTCGCTGCGATGTCCAAAGCGGTGACGACGGTCATTCCCGCGCCCAGCGCCATGATGACGCGGGCTGCGAGAAACGATGCATAGCCGGGCAAAGCGTAGGAAAGCACATTCCCCAATACGAAGATGCCGAGCGCCCAAACCAGCAGTTTCTGTCTTTCCGCCTTAGCCGTGAGCGCCATCAGGATCGGGGTGCCGATGGCGTACACGAAAGAAAAAATCGTGACGAGCTGCCCTGCAGAAGTAACGGAAATCCCCATGGTATCCGAGATCATATCCAGGATGCCGGAAATAATGTACTCGGATGTCCCCACCAGAAAGGAAACCAGTGCCAATAAACAAACTCTCCACGTGCCGGACAAGGCGTTCCACTCCTTTTGATTATTTTATATATACATATCGCGATATGTCGATATATTGGGCCAAATAAAAACTGAATACGTGCGAGGTATTCAGTTCCATATTCAGAGGTTCTGATTCAAGAAATTCGCCAGTTCCTTGATTTTCTCTTCGTTGCGTTTGTAGTACGTGTATTTGCCGATCCGATTGGTTTGAATCAGCCCGGCCCGCTGGAGAATGGACAAATACTGCGAAACCGTCGACTGTGTCATGTTCAACTTATCGGTTACTTGACTGACACACACCCCGATTTCCCGCATATCCACTCCATCATGGGGCACAAAATGTTTCTCGGGCTCCTTCAACCACTGCAAAATCTGCAGCCTCGACTCGTTGGACAACGCCTTGAACACTTCGATGGGATCCATGCCATTTATTATACCTACATTTCTCGATATGTCAATTATCCGCCGGATGGCTGCGTGTTTTCATACAGCTGAAACATGTCCATCTCCGCATCCAGAGACTTGGCGTTTTGGAAAGCTTCCTTGATGCTCCGCTTGTTCTGTATGAGATCGTAGCAAAGCCTCAGAACAAACATGAGCGCGGCATTTCCATCCGGATAGTCATTCGGCCCGATATAGATTTCGCAACCGCTGTCGAGAAAAGCTTGTGCCGTCTCTGAATTTCCTGCCGAACACCCGGTGCCGATTACGGTTTTCCCTGCCAGCCGGGCAAAGCGTCTGATCTTCTCCGGACCAAAGTGGCCCTTGGGTTCTCCCTGTTCATACACGCTTTCTTCCAGCTCCGGCATGATCAACCGGCCTTCCTCGCCATGGAAGCATAGAATGATCGTATTCGTATTCGGATACAGATCGTTGCCGGACAGGACATCAATCAGATCATTCGGTCTGCCGATCCAATAAGTAAAGACTCTTGCGCCGAAATACTCCAGAGCGGCTCGGATGGCCTGGACTTCCATATCGCAGTCAGGTCCGCATACCAATGCCACGTTCATTGCCGGTTTGCTCATTTTATGTCCTCCAGATGCTTTCAAATTTTGTATTTTACGTCCATAACGAATAAAGTACAATCATATGGAAGCCCTCGGGCTTTGAAGCCAAAGCCGCGCAAATCGGTTTTTGGGCTTGTCTGGCGGTCGTATCTTTTCAAATCATGATGATATTATGGGCCGGGCATGGCAAATCTTACGTCATAAGCATCGGGGTTGTTATCTATAAATGGGTGACCGTTGTGCATTAAGCTTATACGGCTCTCCGCGCTGTCCGGTTTCAGGGCATCCTTATGCGAGGACGGGCCGTATCTCATGAATTTCTCTCAAGAACGTGGCACAATGAGAAGAATTGCCGGGGTTTTGTTGCTTTGTTTCATGATTGCAGGTGCTTTCTTCTGGATTTACGATTCCCGGAAGGCCGGCCGCGACAGCGTTGAACCGGATCTGACGATGTCGGTAAAACCGGCGGAAATTTCGGAAGAAACCAAGCGGATCCTGAACGTCATCGGTAACGTCCGGTTGTTTGACCTGAAAATGGATCCGGAACAAGTATTCATGATCAAAATATGGGTCGAACACTTCGAACGCGGCGGGCAACAAGAAAATGTGATCGACTACAGCTCAGGTATTTTGCCGCATAATGATCCGGAAGAATCCGGAAAGCTTCATCATGAACAACTGCTGTTCATCCTCTCTGAAAACCGTGACGAACCGAACAAGGAAAGACGGTTGTCCATCACTTCCGCATTAATCGATGAAGAGGGTTCCGGCAGTACCGCCGCGGAAATGCGTCTTCCGCTTCTCACAGGCGGTCAGGTGACATGGATGAACAGCTCGGAGCTGGAACTGCATCTCAATCAACCCGTAACGCTCGGCTCGGTGATTGAGACTGACAGTCAATCAATCAGATCTGACCTGAGGTTGTTCCAGCAATACGACGAGACCGGTGAATTGCCGGAAGAACTGAGACAGCACGATCGCGTCATCCTGTTTCGGATGATGCTTCAGGGCAATGAATAATCAACAAGCAGAGTCGGAAACACCTGTTTCCAAGCGCCTCTGCTTTTTTCTTATTTTCGCTGCTGGGTCAGCATTTTTTGCGTGATGGCAGGCGTGGCTTTTTTTTGTTCAAGGAGGTTGCCATATGCGCGCTCCCCAAGGACGTCGAGGCATTGGTGGATATGACGAAGTGACGGTTCTCATAGAGATAACGAAATGGCTTCTGCGTCCTGCAGAAGCCATTTCGTTTACGATCACTTAAGATGCGGCTCAAGCAAACTGCCCGATGTTATGATTTTCCCCCGTTATATTGGAATAGAATTATTTTCCCGGTCTTCCCACTGGATCATGATCATTGCCCCGTCATACACATTGACGATTTGCGTCCCTTGTTCCAGCGCAAAGGTGATATATTCCACCTCTTTCAGCTCTTCCGGATCCCCTTTAAAGCGAAAAGTCGACGAAAAATATTTTTTCCATTTTTCAAAATGACTTCGTCGGGGATTGAGACTTCCCATTTCTCCCCTTCTCCCTGAAAAACCATCGCTTCAGAGTGGTTGTTTTCGGATGTATGCGAACATCCGATCAAGAGACTGATGACGACCCCTGCAACAAATACAGGGGTTTTGAAAAGTGTGATGCGTTTTTGTTGAAACGACATGCGCATCAAAAAGCGCCTTCTCCGCTTCCCTTGTCTGAGCAGAACCTTACCATATTCCCCAACAAGAAAAGGTTTCGGCGGCCAGCCATTCATTTCACTAACAACGATTACGTTACTTGTGATACGGTTCTCTGTATCATCTCAAGGGCGGAGCTTGATAGGATGTAGTTATTCCAGATGCCAAGGGAGAGCTTTTCATGCACCAAGACCATGCAGTTGCCGAAATCCGACAGCTTATATCAAACTCATGGACACGATCAATCAAAACCTGCCGAACGGTTACCTGAGCAAAAACAGACACCGGGCTCCTTCCCCGGCGTTTGCTGCTTGTTGACCGATCAAAGCAAGATTTTCCCCAGGTTACAGGAAAGTATGAATTTTATCAAGGCATTCCCGAACGACTTCTTCGGGGGCTTTACCGACAATTTCAATTCCTCTTGCTTTCCAGTCCAAATTCTTGATCTGATCCGTCAAAACAACACCCTTGAACACCAATCCTTCGGGCAGTAGCACTTCATATCCCCATCCCCGGATCGTATGCGTTATCGGACATACCGAAACAAATCCCGTCACTTTGTTGAATGATTTTGGAGAAAGCACGATCGCAGCTCTTCTGCCGGCTTGTTCGTGGCCCGCTTGAGGATTGAAGTTGATCCAAACCAGATCTCCCCGGTCCGCAACCATCTACAGCAGTTCCTTCCCTTCTGTGCCGAAATCGATCTCATCGTGCCGATTTTCCGGTTTGCATTGAGCCAGCAATTCTTCCAGCGTCGGCTTTTTCTTTATGGGGATGACAATAAGCGTATGATCTTCACTGACAACCAGTTCGACTTCCGAACCTTGGGTAATCGCAATCTTCTCCGCGATGTGGCTGGGAATCCGAATCCCCAGACTGTTGCCCCACTTCTGGACAGTCGTCGACATGGCAGGCCACCCCTTGTTTCGATTCCTTACTGCCATTTTATCATACCTCCGCAACGATGTATATACTAGTATATACAACACATGCAGAGATGATGACTTGCGAATGCAACTTCAAGCTAATCATAGATCTCTCCGCATATTTCGCCTCACTTATGATACGGTTCCCCCCGATTGATCTTCACCGCCCGGTAAATCTGCTCCGCCAGCACGAGCCGCATCAGCTGATGGGGCAGCGTCATCCGTCCGAAGCTCAGCTTGTGCTTCGCGCGCCGCAGCACGGCGGGAGCGAGTCCGGTCGACCCGCCGATGACGAACACCGCGTGCCCGCTGCCGTACGTGCCGAGCTCGTCCAACCGCTCGGCGAGCCGTTCGCTCGTCCACAGCTCGCCGTCCAGCGTTAGCGCGATGACCAGCGCATCCGGCTTGATCAACGCCAGCAGCCGCTCGCCTTCGCGCTCCCTGGCCTGCGCCTCTTCCGCCGGGCTCATCGTCTCCGGCACCTTCTCGTCCGGCACCTCGAGAATGTCGAACTTCACATACGGCCGAAGCCGCTTCGCATACTCCGCGATGCCGTCCGCCAGATACTTCTCCTTGATCCTGCCGACCGCCGCAATCTGAATGTGCATCGGCTGTCAGCTCCGCACGGCGGCAAGCCGGTCTTCCGCGGAAGGCGAATAAAACACATCCCCGTGCATATGCCGGATCCGGTCCCAATTGGCGGGATTGGTCGTGTCCGGGCTGCGGCCTTCCAGAATGGTTTGATACAACGCAACCTTCTCCTCCAGATGGGCCGCGTGCCGCTTCGCTTCCTCCAGCCGGGCAAGTGCCGCCTCTTTGTGCTTCAACATAAGGGCATAGCGCTGCGGAATGGTCGCATCCCCCTGAAGGCACAGATCGACGTATGCTTTGATCGCCTTGATCGGCATGCCGGATGCCTTGAGGCATTTGACCCCGAGAAGCCAGTTGATCGCTTCCGCATCGAACAGCCGATTGTTATGCTCATCGCGCTGTACGCTCGGCACCAGACCTTTGTCCGTATAGAAGCGCACGGCGTGCTCGGTAAGCCCTGTCATGTGCGCGGCTTCCTTGACCGTGTACACCCGCGAATCCCCCCATAAAAAATTTGCTTACGACCGCTTGACTTCGTGTAACACGAAGGCTGTAGGCTTATTGTAACGCAAATCGGCCGTCAGCGGAATTTCCGCATCCCCGGGGAAATGTGCCGTTTGCCGAACACTTCAGAACAACAGGAGTGGAATCGCCATGCAAACCGTCACCCTGAGCAACGGCGTGGAAATGCCGATCATCGGCATCGGACTCTGGCAGGTCAACGATGCCCAACAAGCCGAAGACTCGGTCTATGAGGCGCTGATGGCCGGTTACCGCCTGATCGACACCGCCGCCGGCTATCTGAACGAAGAGGCGGTCGGGCGGGCGATCAAGCGCAGCGGCATCCCGCGGGAGGAAATCTTCGTCACGACCAAGATCTGGGTCCAGGATGCCGGCTACGAGAGCGCCAAGCGGGCCTTCGAGAAATCCCTGAAGAAACTGCAGCTCGACTATCTCGACCTGTACCTGATCCACCAGCCGTTCGGCGATTACTACGGCACCTGGCGCGCGATGGAAGAGCTGTACCGTGAAGGCTTGATCCGTGCCATCGGCGTCAGCAACTTCCTGCCGGATCGCCTGATGGACCTCGTCATGCACAACGAAATCACGCCCCACGTCAACCAGATCGAGACGCACCCGTTCTACCAGCAGGCGGACACCAACGCCTTCCTGAACGAGCTGGGCGTGCAGCATCAGTCGTGGGCGCCGTTCGCCGAAGGCAAGAACAATCTGTTCAGCCATGAAGTGCTCGCCCGAATCGCGGCCAAGCACAACAAGACGATCGCCCAGGTCGTGCTGCGCTGGCTGGTTCAGCGCAATATCGTCGTCATTCCGAAATCGGTGCGCAAAGAGCGGATCATCGAAAACTTTAACATCTTCGACTTCGAGCTCGACGCGGACGACATGGAACGCATCAAGACCCTCGATACGGGGAACAGCCTCTTCCTGTCGTACCACGACCCGGAAGTCGTGAAAATGATGGGCAGTTGGAAAGTCGATCTGTAATCCGGCGGACGCGCACAACAAAACCCGCGGGCCTCTCAGGCTCGCGGGTTCACCCCTTATACCACCAGAACTTCCGGCGGCCGTTCGCACAAGTCGCACGTCGCGGGAGGTTCCCACTCGGCGAACGTCGTCTTGTTCAGATCGACCAGATCCGGCGCGTCCTCATACTCGTCGACGAACCGGTCGATCGCCAGTTCCACATGTTCTTTGCATACGCAGTACATCCGCTGATTCAACGCCTTCTTTCTGCTTCGTTCACCATTCTGTATTCGTTAGCGGATCCGATGATCCGTCCGGTTATTCCTCTTCCTCTTCGTCGATCTTCTCGGCCAGCTCCACCGTCACCGTCTCCGGCTTGCCGTCCCGGTAGTACGTCACTTTCACTTTCTCGCCGATTTTTTTGCTCCCGTACAGGTACTTGCGCAGTTCCATCGTGCTGCCGATCGGCTGGTCGTCGAGCTTGACGATGACATCGTTGAACTTGAGCCCCGCCTTTTTCGCCGGGCCGACCGCTTCCAGCACGATCACGCCGCGCTTCACATCCTCCGGCAGCTTCAGATCGTCTTCCTCGGCGGCGTCTCCGCCTTCCTCGCCGTCTTCTTCCGCTCCCAGCCATTCCTCGTAAACTTGCTGTTCCCAGTATTGTTCAAGATCCAGCGTATATACACCGAGATACGGCCGCGGAACATAGCCGAGATCCAGCAGCTGCTCGACGACCGGCATTGCGTTGTGCATCGGGATCGCGAAGCCGACGCCTTCCACGCCGAAATCGGCCACCTTCATGCTGTTGATGCCGACGACTTCCCCGCTCAGGTTGACGAGCGCGCCGCCGCTGTTCCCCTGGTTGATCGGGGCGCTGATCTGGATAACTTCCTGTTCCCAGTCGTAGATGCCGTTCTGGGCGAGCGACACCGGGATGATCCGCCGGCTCTTGCTCACGATGCCCATCGTCAGCGAATTGTTCAGGCCGAGCGGATTGCCGATCGCGATCACCGTCTCTCCGTTCCGGAGCTGCCGCGAGTCGCCGATCGCCGCCACCGTCTCGATGCCTGCGCCGTCGATCTCCAGCACCGCCAGATCCGTGATCTGGTCCTTGCCCACGATCTCCGCTTCGCGCACCTCGCCGTTTGCGAGCACCGCCTTCACCTGGTCGGCGTCTTCCACGACGTGATAGTTCGTAATAATGTTTGCTTTGCCGTTCGCTTTGCGAAAAATGACCCCCGAACCGAGACTGGCCTGCTGCAGCGTCAATTCCTCATCCGGATCGCGGTCTTTCTCCGGCCGGAAGAAGCGCCCGCCCGCCGGCAGCATCTGTTCATTGATAATGCTGACGACCGCGGGCTCCACCCGGGACGCCGCCTGCACGATCCGTTCCGCCGTATCGGCGGAGGAGACGCCCGCCACGCTGACGACGGCGCCCGATCCGCCGCCGCCCCGCCCGAATCCGAAGATCAAGCCGAAAAGCAGCACCGCGCCGAGGGCGCTCACCATCGAGGAAATAAAAGCCAGATGAACCGGGCGCAGTCCGCCCTCGCCCCGCCATCTGCGCCATCCGCCGCGGCCGCCGAAACGCCAGTCCCGTCTCCCGTCTTCCCGTGCGCGCCGGGAGACACGAGTCGAATAGAAATCGTCGTCGAACAAGCTCATCTGTCAGTCGCTCCTCTCGATGGCCGAGGCGCATACACCTTTTTCCCAGTGGATTGGAATGATTTCCGCTGCTCGGGCTACAATGATAAGCATAAACGATTTTTGGGCGTCTGACATCCGTCTTCCGAAACTTTCCTGCGGCGAAAAGCACTGGCAGTTGGGTCAAAAGACGCATTTTTCCAATCGAAGGAGCTGACCGTTCATGAAGCAAACGTCCCCCGCCCCGGATCGCGCATGGGACCATGTGAACCTGGCCGCCGCGCTGGCCGATCTGAAGGAACAGCATTACCGGCTGCTGCTTGCGGTCAGCGCGCTGGCCGATGCCCTCGAGGCACGCGGTTTTCTCAGGCCGGGCGAACTGGAGGAGCGCGCCGCCCGTCTGGACCGGGAAGCCGAAGCCTCGCTCCGCGCCGCCCGCGCTACCCGATCACGCGCCTCGTCACATCGTCCCAAGGCGTAGCCCGGTCATGCCAGGTCGGCTTCAGGACGTCATCATCCTTCTTCAAAAATATGCCGCGGCTTTCCAGAATAGACTCCACCGTCATCCGCGCCAGATCCTGCATATTGTGGTCCAGACTCAGGTGGGCGAGATAAACGCGCTTCGTCCGGTCCGTCATCAGCTCGGCCAGCGCCTCGCCCGCCGCTTCGTTCGACAGATGGCCGACATCGCTCAGGATGCGGCGCTTGATATTCCACGGATAGCGACCCATCCGCAGCATTTCGACGTCGTGATTGGCCTCGAGCACCACCACATCGGAATCGATCACCGCTTCCTTCACCTTGTCGCTGAAGTACCCGAGATCCGTCACCAGACTGAGCTTGTACCCGCCCTCGTGAAAACAGTACCCGACCGGTTCCGCCGCATCGTGCGAGATCGGGTACGAGCGGACGACCAGCCCGCCGAATTCGATCTCCCCGCCCGTCGCGACGATTTTCCGGTTCGCGTCGGCAATGCCGGCGGTCTGCCGCTCCATCGCCGACCAGGTCGCTTCGTTCGCGTACACGGGCAGCTCATATTTGCGGGCGAAGGCGCCCAGCCCTTTCACATGATCCGCATGCTCGTGCGTCACGAACACCGCGTCGATGTCGGAGGCGTCGATGCCGCGCTCGCGCATCCGTTCCTCCAGCTTCTTCGCGCTCAGTCCCGCATCGATCAGCAACGTCGCATCGTCCGTCTGGACGATGGTCGCGTTGCCCGTTGATCCGCTGGCCAATATCGTAAATCGAAGCCCCATCCGATTCTGTCCTCTCCCGTAATTCGTGCATCCGCTGTGTTGTGCATTATGGGGCGGCGCCCCGGCTGTCCGTTTATCCGTTCGTTCAGACGCCGTCCGCTTTACCGTCCGTTTCGGCCGCGGCCGCATCCTGCTCGGTGGCCACCGCGCCGCTGATGGCGTTGATATAGTAAACCGATCCGTCTTCAAGCAATACCCGCCATGAAGGCTCCGCCGCCTGGATATCGTCCGTATTGAACAACTGCCCGTGATAACCGAGCTGGATCTCCTTGATGACCGCGCCCGGCTGCAGATAGTTGTCGATCAGCGGCGCCAGCGCCTTGGAGGCGGGCAGCACCGTCTGCCGCTCGTAATCTTCGCTGATGACCGGCTCGATGCGATCCTGCCGGTAGGCGACGATCTTCTGGTTGCTGTAGTACAGCTCAAGCTTCACATCGAAGATCGGCCGGCCGTCCGCGGCAATGCGGGTGAAGACGAACGCCTCGTCCGTCTGGAGCGCCGGATCGAACCGGTACAGCTCCAGATCGGTGATGATATTCCCCAATCCTTCTACTAATTCGCGTTCGGAGAACACAATCCTGCTGTCGACCTGCGGATCGAGGGGAATTTTGTCGGATGCGCCTCTTCGCCCGTCATAGCGGAACTGCAGATCGCCCATCTTCGGCGTGCCGCCCGGCACGCTGGCCGTGATCGTGATGCCCTTCTCCTGCATGATGCGCAGCGTATCCTCGGGCAGCGCGGTCAGATCGACGTTCGGATTGACCTGATCGCGGACATTGAGCCATAGCTGGTATCCGAGCAGCACGTTGAGCACCAGGAACGAGAAAATCAGCACGCTTTTCGCCCGGCCCCAATCCATTGCGCATCCACCTCCCGCATCATCACGGCATCCTGCTTTCCCGAACCGCGCCGGCTCGTCTCCGAACGCCGGCCGTTCTTCAACGCGGCCTTGTCCGCCGGAAGCAAGGCCGAACGCGCGCGCCGGCCGCCTGCCCGCTTTCCGCCGCGGACACGGAGCGGTCAGCCCGCGGCCTCAAGCGGCGCATCCGCCTGCGGAACGTCGGGCTCGGACGGCTCGCCCTCCTCTTCCGCCGTGCCGCCTTCCCGCTCCGCTTCGCCGGTTGCGCCCGCCGCGTCATCGGCCGCGCCTTCTTCGCCGGCGGCCGGCTCTGCGGCGCCGGCTTCCGCGCCTTCCGCTCCGCCCGCTTCATCGGCGCTGTTCGCTTGCCGCATCACGGCAACCGAATCTGCGGCTTCGCCTTCGGACGCATTTTCCGCATTCGCCCCGTCCTCCGCGCGATGTTCCCCGGAGGGCTGCCCGGCCGTTTCCGCGCCGCCATCGGCCGAAGCAGCAGCGGCCGCATCCATCACGGCCTTCGCCACCGACTGGACCGTGCCGTCCGTGTACCGCACCGCCCACACCGGCTCCATGACAAGCCGCCGGTCTTCGGTGAGCGTGACATACTGCGCCGGGAATACCGCCGAGATTTCGCGCAGCCGCGAGAAGGTTTCCAGCGTCGCCCGAAGCCGCTCCCCGCCCGGCAGCCAGCGGACCGCGATGTCCTTCTGCCGCTCGCCGAGATTGAGCAGCGACCGCTCATAGACGACGGCCGTGCCCTGCTGCATCAGCAGCCGGATCTGTCCGTACCGGACGCCGCCGCTGATCAGCGGATACCGCTCATAGTACTGCTGGAACACAATGTTCCGCCCGTCCGAACTCACCGCGCCGGGCACGAACCGGTATCGGCTGTCCCAGCCGCCGTGCTGGTTGACGAACTGGACCGCCGCCAGCACGTTGTCCGCCAGATTGTCCGCGCCGTCCTGCATCGGCACCGGGTCGGTGAACACCATCCACGTGTCGCCGGACTCGAGCTGCAGCCCGCGCTTGCCGTCCGTATAGATGACCTGTCCGCTGCGATCCTCGATGTACCGCGTCTTGTTCGGATCGAAGAACAGGCTGCGCTGCATCTGCTGCGGCGAGAATGTCGTGTACCCGAACGTATACGCGACCGTCTCGATCGGTTCTTCCGGCAGATAAATGTCGCCGCGCCAGTGCGTGTAAGCCGGCATATAGCCGCCCAGCCCGGCGAGATCCGAGATCTCGTCAGCGGTGAGCGGCGACCGGGCGGCCATGTACACCGTCTCCCCGTCCGCGCTGAAGAAATAGATTTCCGCCGCGCTTCTCCCGGGGAAATTCCGCCTTATCAACCAGATGCGGTCGATGGCATCGTTCAGGAACAGAATGTCGCCGTCGATCTGCATCGTTTTCTGCAGCAGCGCGACGGGCATGGCGCCGCCGTACCGCAGTTCGACGCCCTGCGTGTTCCGCCTGAGCTCGTCCCAGTCGCGCATCGCGTAGGGAATCCGCTGGAAGTTGCGGTATTCGCCGGCCGTGATCTGATCATAAATCCGGATGTAATAACTGGTCTCCGGATAGAGGACCGCGTGCCGGTCGCCGCCCATGTGCAGCACCATGTCCTCGGGGTACAGCACTTCGTCGATGCGCAGCGGATCGCCCATCTGTTCGGGCGAGATGTATTCCTGCTCCGTGCGGACGGTCGCGCCGATCTCGGGGAAGCTGTAGACGAGCAGATAGCTCTGCACCAGACTGAGAATGACGAGACCGATCAGAAGCGCGGTCTTGAGCTTCTCCATCATTCCGCGTCACCTCCCCGGCGAAGCGGCAACGTGAACGTCACGGTCGTGCCGCGGTTCAATTCCGACTCCAGCTCGATCGTGCCGCCGTGCGCCTTGATAATTTCCCGGGCAATGGAAAGACCCAGCCCCGTGCCGCCCATGTTCCGGGAGCGCGCCTTGTCGACCCGGTAGAACCGTTCAAAGATGCGGGCCTGGTCCTTCTCCGGTATCCCCATGCCGTTGTCTTTCACGCTGATGGACACCGTGTCGGGCGTGGGCTTCCGGGCGGCGATCTCGATATGGCCGCCGTCCTGCGTATATTTGATGGCGTTGGACATCAGATTGTCGAGCACCTGGTCGATCTGGTCCCGGTCGAACCACGCCGTCTCGATGCCGTCCTCGATCAGCACCGATCCGCCGATCCCCTTCTGCTTCATCTGGAACGAAAAACGGTCCGACACCTCTTCCAGCATCTCCCGCACGTTGACCTCGATCGGCCGGAGCCGCTCCTGGTTCGAATCGAGCCGGGACAGATGCAGCAGGTCGTTCACGAGCCGGATCATCCGGTTCGATTCGCCGCGGATGACGCCGACGAACCGCTTCGCCAGCTCCGGCTCTTCGAGCGCGCCGTCGTCGAGCGCCTCGACGTAGCTCTTGATCGTCGTCAGCGGCGTGCGCAGTTCGTGCGAGACGTTCGCGACGAACTCCCGCCGCGAACGTTCAAGCTGCTCCTGCTCCGTGACATCGTGCAGCACCGCGATGGCGCCGGAGATTGTCCGGTCGCGGCGATAGATCGGCGTCAGCGTCACATGCATCAGCCACTCCCCGCCGTCGTCCGGAAGCGGCCGCACAACGATGGTCGAATGCTCGACGCCTGTCTGCAGCTTGTGAAGCTGGTCCTTCGGAATGCCGAGCAGCTCGTCCATCGGCTTGCCGAGCGCATGCTTTACCCCGAGCATCTCGCGGGCCCGGCGGTTCGTGACGATGACCTGCCCGTTCTCGTCCGCGGCGACGACGCCGTCGCTCATGTTGGCGAGAATCGACGCCAGCTTCTCCTTCTCTTCCTCGTTCGCGGACAGCGCTTCCTGCAGACGGCCGGTCATGTAGTTGAACGCTTCGCTGAGCCGCCCGATCTCGTCATCGCCATAGACCGGCACCTGCTCGTCGAACCGGCCTTCCGCCACGGCCGTCGCCTGGCGGGTCAGTCCCTTGATCGGATTCGTGATCGTGTGGGCGAGCAGCACGCCGAGCACGCCGGTCAGGCCGAGGGCGATCAGCATCCCCGTGACGAAAATCCGGTTGATCCCCCGCATGGTGGCGTACAGATCTTCCATCGACGCGACGACGTAGACGACCCCGATCACCCGGCTCTGCCCCCGCGATGTATCGAAGGCGGGGCGGGCGATCACTTTCTTGCGTACATTGTCCGCGTCGATGATCTCCTCCTCGTTGTCCCGGATGCCCTGCAGCGCACGGCTGACGGCGAGCGTCGTATTTTTGCGTCCGATGATGTCCCGCCGGTCGGGTTCCGACGTCGCGAGCACCCGGCCGCTGGCGTCCAGCACCTGAATCTCGGCCTGGCTGATATTGAACAGCGAGCTGACCAGGTTGCCCAGATCTTCCGCCACTTCCGCATCGGCCGCCTCGCCCGCTTCCGCGCGTTCCGAGGTCAGCGAGTCCTCCACCAGCACGGTGAGCATGTTGACCTGATCGTTCAGATTGTCCGAGAACGACCGCGTCAGCGAATTTTTCGTCGTGCTGATGAAATAGACCCCGATAAGCTGCATGGCGATCAGGATGAGCAGCACGTAGATGATGATCAGCTTGACCTGGATCGTGTGGAAGAAGCGCGTCCGCTTCATGCGCCCGCGAAGCCTCCCGCTTTCGGGTTGCGCATCATGTAGCCGAGCCCGCGGCGGGTCAGAATGTATTCCGGCCGGCTCGGATCGTCCTCGATCTTCTCGCGGAGCCGGCGAATCGTCACGTCGACCGTGCGCACATCGCCGAAATATTCAAACCCCCACACCGCCTGCAGCAAATGTTCGCGCGTCATCACCTTGCCGCAGTTGCGCGCGAGATAATGGACGAGCTCGAACTCGCGGTGCGTCAGATCGAGCGGCTCGCCGTTCTTGTACACGACGTACATGTCCGTATCGATGAACAGATTGAAAATTTTCAGCCCTTGCCTTTCCGGCTGCCGTTCCGCTTCGTCCGCGCCGCCGCCCGCCGCGGCCTCCTGCAGCTTCCGCTGGCGCCGCAGATGCGCCTTCACCCGTGCGAGCAGCTCGCGCGTGCTGAACGGCTTCGTCACATAATCGTCGGCGCCCAGCTCAAGGCCGAGCACCTTGTCCAGCTCCGTGTCTTTCGCCGTGAGCATGATGATCGGCGTCTGCATGCGGGCGCGCACTTCGCGGCAGACGTCCATGCCGTCCTTCACCGGCAGCATCAGATCGAGCAGGATGAGATCCGGCTGCTCGCTGAACGCCAGCTCCACGGCCTGTCCGCCGTCGAACGCGCAAATGACTTCGTATCCTTCCTTCTCCAGATTGAACTTCAGGATATCCGCAATCGGCTGTTCGTCATCCACGACCAGAATTTTGCCTTGCATGCCCATCACCGCCGTTCACGTCAAGATTCTATGCTATCAGTGTATCATATCCGGACGGACGAGTCCCGCCGATTGTGTCGTCTGCCGCTTTAACGCAAAGAAGCATCACCCCGAAGGAGTGATGCTTCACGACAGTTTTCGCGGTCACAGATAGTTGAGTGGATTTTTCGGCGTGCCGTTCTTGTGGATTTCGAAGTGCAGATGCGTCCCCGTCGAATTTCCGGTGTTGCCCATGACGCCGATTTTCTCGCCTTTTTCGACAATCTGGCCTTTCTTCACGTCGATCTTGCTGAGATGGCCGTAGACCGTCTCGTAGCCGTTCTTATGATCGATGATGATGGCGTTGCCCAGACCGTTCTTCTTCCCGGCGAACTTGACAACCCCGGTATCCGACGCGAGGATCGACTTGCCGCCGATCATGTCGATGCCCTTGTGCTGACGTCCCCAGCGCTTGCCGAACTTGCTCGTAATCTTCGCTCCGCTGACCGGCCAGGCGAACTTGCCCGAGCCTTCGCCGCGGATGACCTTCGTGCCTTTCATGATGATGGCCGGCACCGCAGGTTCAAGCACCTGCTCGTCCACGATTTCCTCGCTCATCAGGTAGCCGTTCTGCTTCACGAGGCGGTAGGTCACGCGCTTCGTACCCGGCACGCCGGCCTGAATCGTCTTCTGCTGGCCGGCCCGCATCTCGTCGTTCTTCCGGATGATCACTTCCGGCTCAATCTCTTCGATCTCCGATACCCGCTCCACCGTCTCGACCGTCACTTGCGGCTTCAATACCGTGAGATCCAGCACGTCGCCGACACGGATCAGATCGTCTTCGATCTGCGGGTTGTTCTTGTAGATGATCTCGGGGGAAATATCGAACTTGCTCGCAATGCAGCCGATGCAATCGCCTTTCTGCACGACATACGTCGTCTTCTTCGTCGTGCCCGTCACCAGCCGCTCATAGAGCGTGTCGGCATCGGAAATGCGGGCGGGGTCAATCTCCACCCGGCCCGTATCGACCTGCTCCACGATCCGGACCGATTCGACCTCTGCCATGGGCTCCGCTTCCGCATTTCCCGCATACGCCAGCGCCGTCACTTCCGGCTGCCTGACGGCCGCATCGCCGGCTTCGTCCGCGGCTTCCGGAGCGAATTCCGACTTGATCCGGTCGAGCACCTGCCGCGCCGTCTCCTCGTCCGGCACCACTCCGATCAGCTTCCCGTTCACCTTCACTTCGACGCCGACGGCGTGGCTGTCCAGCAATTCTTCGAGAGCCGCGAGCGACGCCTCCGTCTCCGGATGCGCCTTGTACTCGCTCCGTTCCACGTAGGTCAGCTCGCCGGTCTCGAGCTCCATCGTAATGCCCGGGTTCGCCGCCGCCAGCTCTTCCCGCTTGCCGCTGAGAAACGCTTCGACGGCTTCTTTCGATTCGACCGTGCCGATCAGTTCGCCGTCCCGGTACAGCTCATAGTAGGACACGGTATTGGCTTTCACATAATGGTGACCGTAGGCCGCCCCTCCGGCCAGGATGACGAACGAGCAGCCCGCCAGCAGCGCCCGTCTGACGCCTGTCCGGGAGAACGCGCTTCCAGCCGGTTTGATGAATCTCCGAATCTTGCCTTTCCAGACCTGGACCCGGGCTGCCATCCGCGTGCCGAAGGCGCGAACCTTCTCCCGGGCGGCCCGGATCGGTTTCCTGTATTCGGTCATGATCGTCTCCTTCATCGATGCATCCGATTCCGGATCGGTTTGTCAAAATCTAAAAAATATAGGCGCAACGACCCATTCATGTCGTCACGCCTATAACTGTAGCACAGGCTTCCAAAGCCGAGCAATGCCGGAATATCCCGAGCACGATTAATATTTCCTCAGATTTTTCTCAGAATTTGTTCAGAATTTCCATCAATTCATCATATTCCGAACGGTCGAGGTATGCGGCGACGATTTGCTGCACCTTAAGCAGCTCTTCCTCCGTCAGGCCTCCCTCCGTGAATTCGGAGATGCGCTGCCACTCCTCCTGCGGCACTTTGCCGACCAGAATCGCGAACAGCCGGTTCCGTTCGTCGTCGGTGAGCCGTGATTTCGCCTCGAGCAGCTCTTCGGTCGAGACGACCGTGCCGCCGGATGCGCCGGCGCCGCCGTGTGCTTCCGGCCCCGTGCCGAAGCCGGACTCCTCCGCCGCGCCGGATGCTTCGCCGCCTTCGTCTTCATTCCCCGGCTGCTCTCCGGATGCGCCGGACGCGCCGCCCGGCGCTCCTTCACCTTCCGGGCCGCCGACAGCGCCCTCATGCAATCCCGAGCTGCCGTCGTCCGAGCCCGTGCCGCCGGCTATCGGCTCCTGCTCCCCGCCGGCCGGCCCCGACGCGCGGCCATCGCCGCCGGAGCGGCCGTCCGCTTCCGGCTGGCCGCCGGTCTGTCCCCGATCCGGCGCCGCGTCCGCGGCCAGACCGCCCCCCGGATCTTTCGCGCCCGCGTCTGCGCCCCACAGCCGGCCCCACATGCCGGAAAGCGCGAACGGCGGCTTCTCCAGCGGAATCTCGTATTCTTCCAGCAGCGCTTCCACATAACTGTTCACGATATAGCCGGTCGTCCAGATCGCGAGAAAACTGGCGAGGAGCGCGGCCGCCGCCGCCTTCCACAGCCAGCTGAACATTTTCCACATGTTGCATCTTCCTTCCTGTCCTGCATGGTACGCTTCAGGCTATTTTTACCATTATGGACAGGAATGCCGGCGCCCATTCGCCCTTAGCAACGATAAATGCACCCGGAACATTGACTGCTTGTACCAAAGGACAAAATAGCGGTTAATTATCATCCGCCGTCAATAGATATGCGGTACCTTGCTGTTCGATCCATGAAAGAGCTTCTTCAATCGACTGTTCGCCATTGACGAGCATTCTGATCTGCTCGTCCAGCAATGCCTCGAAATGCCCCATAAACCCGCCGGGCAACCGTAAAGTTTCAAAGAGTGCTTCATTTTTCATCAATTCAAGTCTCGTGAATACCGCAGGATCGACCTTGGTGTTCCTTTCGAGGTTTCTGGCCATCAGCATGCTGGGTTGATAAGGTTGCAATTGTGCAAATTGATCACTGTTGATGAACTTTATGAATGACCATGCTTGGTCCTTGACCTGCGATTTCGCATAAATGGAGAACAGATTATTGATCATCAAATGTTGGGTTGCGGAAGGATTGCGTTCAGACACGGGACCGGCCACCATTCCCCAATCAAATTTGTGATTCAATAATTCGTTGTTTGAAAGGATGTATGACAGCCCATACCAGTCAACAGTCATTGCCGCTGCGCCATCCAAGTATAGATTTTGTCCTGATAAAAGATCGTCCGACGTCATGTGTCCGCCGTAGACATTTTTATATCGGATGGCCCCAGATCTGATTCCGTTGACAACGAATTCCAAGATTTCTTTCCAGGATTCTGTATTCAACACGATTCTTTCTTGCCCAGGGTGGCCACTCAGCATCGACAACCCTTCAACCGCCCCGAAATATCGAATCAAATCGTAAGGAGCAGCATTTTCATTCCAGTAAAAACCTGGTTCATCTCCCGAAAAGCGTTCCGCGACCTGCAAAATCTCCTGCCATGTCATGAAGTCTTCGGGATACGGGATTCCATATTGATCAAACAAGGATTTATTATAATAAAGCACCATTGAATCGTAGGTTGGCGATAACCCGTATATTTTTCCGTTACCAACTTTCCGTATGTGATCCAGAATTGCTTGATGATAGGTTTCCAATGAATAGCCATCTGCAGCGATATAATCATCCAAAGGAACTATCCAGTTGTTGTTTAATACATGTTCGAGCAGTTTGTCCGAGAAAGTAAAGATAATATCCGGTTTTTCCTTTTCGATGATACCAAGGTACGTATCAAGGTAACTACCGGAAACATGTTGTCTGTTGAGGAAGGGAATTTCCACGATTTCAAAAGTTGCGTTTGGGAACTCACTCCGATAAAATCTTCCGAACTGATCATGGAATTGTCTTTCGCTCCAATACATCACCTTCAGAGAGAAATCATTTTCTTTAGAGACATCTGGTTTGTCGGTATATCGACATCCGGCAACCACCATCAACCCCATAACACAAATGAACAATAAAACCGTTGTTTTGCGCATGTACATTCTCCCGCTAATCGGACCAAATTAAACTCGGGTTGTACCTGTACTCGCTAAAGCCGGCCAGTCACGTCAAGTACATCAGGACCAAAATCAGGACGACCACTGCAACTACCCCCATATATAGCGCCCATTTCTTCATGCTCTCATCTCAGGCAATCACACATATTTGCTGCGCATTTCGGAAAGAACCACACTTCCTCCCACAACAAGTAACAGTAAAGCGATAACATAAGAGTTTGCCACACCCAGCATCAGATCGTGCGGGATTATGGGACGGAAATTCCCGTAAAAATCAAACGTATGGTGGCCGATTACAAGAAAGACATTCTTGATGTCATAAGCTCCCAAATTGGGAACGAAGAAATTGTATACGACAAGCATTACGGTTGCATACACGGTGCTCCTGAACAGGATCGCTAGAAAAGAACCGATTAATCCAAATAAGGAACACAAGCAAATCGATATCAGGATTTTTTGAATGATGCCGGTCTTGACCGGAATTTGATCAATTAGATTAAAGTCAATTTCCCCCGAGACATTTTTCATGGCAAAATCGTGGATGATCGGTCCGCACAGACGAAAAACTGAAAATACCAACAAAATAGTCAGAGCGACGAACATCACAATCGTCAACTGTTTGGAGAGAACGACCAGTTTCCAGTCATGTTCCACCGCTCTAATCTTTACGGTTTTTTCCCTGTAATCATATTGTGTCATCCATGCGCCAAAAATCCCAAAGAACACCGGCCCCAAAATATATGTGATAATTTCCAGTGAAAATTGGGCAAAATATTCCGGTGCTACGACTTTGATGCTCCTCATTAACATGTCATAACTATAACGGACGGGATTATCAATCTCGGAAACAACCCATCCGTTCTCCCTTGTAATTTCGGTGACCTTTGCTTCTTTATTGATAAAGTCCATCGGATTGATTCCATCGCCCGACAAATTGTGTACTTGATTCTGAAACATTATGTCGTATTGTCGGATAAGATTTACATTGGGGTACAGATTGATTGACGCTAGGATCAAGATGGACGCCATTAGAATAAATATATTTTTGTTATAATATTGTAGTCTGATTTCCATTTTAATGATTTCCAAAATTTTGAACATAGATTTCCTCAAGTCTTTCCCTCGCTTCTTTCGCTTCCCTGACATGGGGCATAATTTTTCTGTCCTTGAGCAACAGGATGTTGGTTGCAATTCGATCATAAAAATCAAAATTGTGACCCGTTAAGAACACGGTACATTTGTTTTTATACTCACATAGAGTTTCTCTCAACATGACGACCGATTCATAATCCAATCCGTTCGACACCTCGTCCATGAACAGATATTTCGGATTTTTGAGCAACGCGATAATGATGGATAGCTTTTTCTTTTGTCCGTACGAATATTTGCTCGTCTTCTCACGTAAAACGTTGTCGGAAACAAACTTCCGGGAGACAGTCGTGATCTTTTCGTAGTCCCTCTCCTTCGCGAGCACGTATATGTTTTCCAATCCCGTTAATCTGCCGTACAGAGGCGAGTCGTCATGAACAACCGCAATCTCTTTTCTGACATCCTGAATCGGTTTATTGTCATACCGAATACGGCCTTCATATCTTTCCAAATTCAGTATACACTTTATTAGTGTGGTCTTGCCTTGACCATTGCTTCCCATTAGGAACGTAATCTCGCCATCCGGAATAGTAATGCTGACATTATCCAGAATCGTTCGGTTTCCATATTTTTTTGTCAAGTTTCGAATTGTGATCATGGACGAAATCCTCTCATTCAAGAAAAATGGGAAGGAGAACCCATATGAGGGCTCTCCTGTAAATAATACCGCAATTAACTCCAGGCTACCCAATATCCATTAGGTTTCATTTCAATATAGTCCCCAAAATTTTCTTCATAAACATTGACACCGCCCCAAGGAGTGAGAATACCTACACCGGCTTTAAAAAGACTTGTCCCCTTGTGGAGGCTGTCGCTCAGCCTAGTCGTGGAAGCCCCCTTGAGTTCGAGGGTATTCGGGAAAATTGCGCCACCAGTTTGCCATGCATCGCTCCAGTTCACTTCCCCATCGGAGTAATCCCATTGAAAATAGGAAGTGCACCACAACGTTGCTGCGCTACGTTCAAAGGAAACGGTTTTGGTTTCGGCATAAATGCTCGATCCGCTAAACGCGAGGACAATCAAAAACATAAATGTCATGAAAACCGTTCTTTTCATTTCAAATACCTCCGTGAACCTCCATGCATTATAAGTGCCGGCCGGAACTTCAAATATATGGTACCTATATATTATACCTGGATCCGTGATCATTCGACGAATAAATACAAGGAGAAAGCAGGCAAATGCAGCCCCGAAGACGAATCATTCAGGTATTCGAAGCTTCGCAACCATTCACCTGCGGGGTGCTGTATGAAAATCAGGTTTGTTCGGTCCAAAGAACTCATTCTTTCCACACATGCTGGTCTTGCGACGGTGGGAGCCTTACTTGCCCATACCGGATTAACGAAACGCCTGAACCGTTCACGCCTCACGAAGGCGGAAAGTCCG